>OHDZ01000755.1_pt1 | contig 11630 bp, 10 predicted proteins | sample 1567161 | NCBI WGS metagenome assembly OHDZ01 (sample SAMEA3879525, study PRJEB24766) | human gut metagenome | biome: human-associated habitat; feature: feces | place: USA | collected 1985/1987 | reverse complement strand
GATACGGCCCCGGCCGCGCAGCTGCGCCCGTCGTTCGGCATCCTGATTCCTCCTGTCTCCGTGGCCGTGCCCGCCGTTCGGCGTCCTGACCCGTCCTGATCCGTCCCCGTCTCCATTGTCGTGTCTGCCGTGCGGCGGCATGCCCCGTCCCGTTTCCGCAGCCGTGCCCGCCGTGCGGCGGCGTGACCCGCCCTGTCTCCATTGCCGTGCCCGCCGCTCCGGCCTTCGGTGCGTTCGCGGCATGCTTTTTTAGCTGTTGCTGGGACTTTAATTGCCTTAAAATAAGAATTTTTCGGCGATTGTTCAAGTTTTTTGTTTTTCGGATTTATTTGTTTTTGCAGTTCGGAAACTTTTTCGTACCTTTGCGCACCCGCTTTCGTGCGGGAAACGGATTACAATAAGTTAAATTAAACGTAAAACAAAGTGGATTCATTAAGCTACAAGACTATCTCGGCCAATGCATCGACGGTGACCAAGGAATGGGTCGTCATCGACGCTGCGGATGAGGTATTGGGACGTCTTGCATCGCAGATCGCGAAGATCCTCCGAGGCAAGAACAAGCCCAGCTACACGCCCCACGTGGATTGCGGTGACTACGTCATCGTCATCAATGCGGAGAAGGTGAAGCTCACGGGCAAAAAAATGACCGACAAGGTCTACACGCGTCACACCGGATATCCCGGCGGCCAGCGTTTCGCTACCCCGGCCGACTATCTGGCAAAGAAACCGACGTTCATCGTCGAAAAAGCAGTCAAGGGCATGCTGCCCCGCACCCGTCTGGGCGCCGCCCTGCTCAAAAACCTGAAGGTATACGCCGGCTCGGAGCATCCGCACGCCGCGCAGAACCCGAAGACCATTAAATTAAACGAGATTAAGTAAGAGTTATGGAAGTTGTAAACACCGTAGGTCGTCGTAAGGCCGCTGTGGCTCGCGTATACGTGAAGCCGGGTAAGGGTCAGATTACAATCAACCGCAAGGCGCTTGAAGTTTACTTCCCGCTCGAAATTCTCCAGTATCAGGTGAAGCAGCCGCTGCTGGCTACCAACACCGTGGAGAATTACGACATCGCCATCAACCTCGATGGCGGAGGTATCACGGGACAGGCTTCGGCCGCTCGCTTGGGCATCGCACGCGCATTGTGCGAAATCGACGCCGAGATGCGTCCGGTACTGAAGAAGGCCGGATTCCTCACGCGCGATCCCCGCGAGGTTGAGCGTAAGAAGCCCGGTCAGCCCGGAGCACGCCGCAAGTTCCAGTTCAGCAAGCGTTAATCGTACGACCGAATTTCGGCAAGCACGGTGCGGGTCACAAACCGGAAAGACTACCTATATTATCTATACGCGTATTACTTTCAGGTTGCCCCGCCGCGGAAAATCCGCGGGACCGGCAAGGCCGCTACCCGCCGGATTGAAGAAAAGAGAATTAAAATTATTAAACACATTGAATTAAAATGTCACGTACAGATTTTAATACATTATTGGAAGCCGGCGCTCATTTCGGACACTTGAAGCGTAAGTGGAATCCCAAAATGGCTCCTTATATTTTCATGGAGAAGAACGGCATCCACATCATCGACCTGCACAAGACCGTGCTGAAGATCGATGAGGCCGCTGCAGCCATCAAGCAGATCGCCAAGAGCGGTCGCCGCGTGCTGTTCGTAGCCACCAAGAAACAAGCTAAGGAGATCGTTGCCGAAAAGGTGGCAGCCGTCGGTATGCCTTACGTTACGGAGCGTTGGGCTGGCGGTATGCTGACAAACTTCCCCACCATACGTAAAGCCGTCAAGAAGATGTCCACCATCGACAAGATGACCAACGACGGCACGTTCGATAATTTCTCCAAGCGCGAGAAGCTGCAGATCGCGCGTCAGCGTGCGAAACTCGAGAAGAACCTCGGTTCGATCGCCGACCTGACCCGTCTGCCGGCCGCTCTGTTCGTCGTGGACGTGCAGAAGGAGTCCAACGCCGTGAAGGAGGCCAAGCGATTGAATATTCCCGTATTTGCAATGGTAGATACTTGTTGTGATCCAACCGACATTGATTACGTTATCCCTGCAAATGACGATGCGACCAAGTCGATCGCTGTGATCCTCGACGCCGTGTGCGGCGCCATCAGCGAGGGCCTCGAGGAGCGTAAGCTCGAAAAAGAGAAGGAGGCCCAGGAGAATGAGGCTCATGAGGGCGATGCTCCTGCGAAGAAGGATGCGAAACCTCGTATCAAGAAAGCCGTGAAGGCTTCCGTGGATGCTGAGGAGGCTACCGTTGCCGAGGTTGTCGCTGCGACCGAGCAGAAAGCGGAATAATTCGCACGGAGATTATGGACGTTTCCGTCCCGTGCGAAGATTGCCCGAGCGATCCGAGATGGTCGGGATACGGAAACGCAGAACGAAGTTCAACGAAATTAAAACCAAGACTATGGAAATCAAAGCTGCAGATGTAATGAAGCTCCGCAAAATGACCGGTGCCGGTATGATGGACTGTAAAAAGGCCCTTGCCGAAGCCGAAGGTGATTTCGCGCGTGCCCAGGATATCATCCGTGAAAAGGGTAAGCTGGTCGTTGCCAAGCGTGCCGATCGTACGGCCACCGAAGGTGTCGTCGTAACGAAAATCGTGGGTCAGAAGGGTTATATCCTCTGCCTGGCTTGCGAAACCGACTTCGTGGCGCAGAATGCGGAGTACTCCGCTTCAGCTAACGCGATGCTGGACGTTGCCGTGAAAACCGATGCTGCGGACCGCGATGCGCTGCTGGCAGCCAAGAATGCCGAAGGCCGCACTGTCGAGGAGATGGTGACCGAGAAATCGGGTCAGACCGGCGAGAAGATCGAGCTGGCATACTATGCCCGTATCGAAGCTCCCTACTGTCATGCGTACGTACACTTCAACAAGAAGCTCGGTACGCTTATCGGTTTCAACAAGGTCGTTCCCGAGGAGGTAGCCCATACCGTTGCTATGCAGGCAACCGCTATGGCTCCCGTTTCGATCTCTGAGGCCGATTGCCCGGCCGATGTGATCGAGCACGAGCGCAAGATCGCTGTCGAGGCCATGAAGCAGGATCCGAAGAATGCCAACAAACCCGAGGCTATTCTGGAGAAGATCGCCGAGGGTAAGATGCGCAAGTTCTTCGAGGAGAATACGCTGCTCAACCAGCCGGTGGTAGGTGAGAAGGAGACGATCGCCGAGTTTATCCACAAGGCGGACAAGGATGCTACGGTTATCGCTTACAAGCGTTTCGCGCTCGAAGCGTAATCGGTGACTCTATAACGAAAAATAGCGAAGGAATTTCCTTCGCTATTTTTTGCTTTTATGGTGTCGGTGTTCTTGAATTTCTAAGAAGGGATTTCCTCTATTCCCCCCCCCTCGATGGGGTGAAGTAGTCGAATTCGATATGAACGGAGGCTTGTCAATGATTGCGGTCGGTGCCGAAAAAAGAGTATGGAAATGCCTTTTCTGAAGATTAGAGAACAATTTACTGCAATAATATTGTGCGCGAAAAATTTTCTAATCGATTCAGGTCCGATTTATTGTAATAATGACTCAATTTCTTCAAAAATATTATATCTTCTTCAGTTAAATAATTTCCTTCCCACATATATACATCGGCAATTTTCCACACTTCAGATGGAGTCATGATTTTCCCATCTTTTAAGATAATACGAAAAACCAAAGTATATACACCATCTGAATCTGGAAGAAGAATGACATAACGTCGGAAAAAATCTGTAAATGCGGAGTTATCACCATAATACAAGATAGAACTTATAAAAAAGTATTCAGCGCGCATAACAGAATCAATCTTAAACGACTCTTCTTGTGGTGGCTCGTAGTAATGAGATATCCCTGCCGACGTTTTAACAACAAGATCGCATGGAATCCACCAATTACAAAAATGTACATGGAAAAGTAATGTGTCATTTTGAGGGTTGAACTGAAACCCTTCCGATTCGACATCTTCAAGCATCTTTTTTAAGAGTCCTATTGTGGGGGAAGAAATTTCCAATTTCGTACCTCTTTTTCGCTTCCAATCCGGACGAAAACATGGATCTTTTTTCACAGGTTTAAGTCCATAACTATAAATATTGACGTGCTCCGACGCCTCCTGCCATAAATCAAATAGGCTTGTTTGAGCATACGTGGTCAAACTAATCCCCAACAACAAACAAGAAAGAATTATTTTTCTCATAATCAGTTATTCAAATATTTATATTTACCATAAAAAATACTTTCGGATTGATGATTCAAAATAGCCGTACATTCAATTGGAACCCCATCGGTACTTACTGCATAATGAGTACGCAAAGGCAAGCCGTATTGTGCTCTAATCCTATTTTCGAGATTCGGGGCGGGCAGAACTTAAAGAAACAGAGAGCATAACTCTTGCTTGAATCCGATTCGGGAGTTATTTTCTGCAAATCCGCCGCAGAACCCAGAGCGGATAACGTCGTACGGGGCGCAGCCAGAGCCATACCCGAGCCAATACCCGGTGAATGGCACTACAATCCACAACTCCATAAACCTTGGCCGGGGGCATCGTTTCCGTGGTAAGGTTGCCATCGCCGAGCAGCGTGACCTCTTCCGGTGTCGCCTGAATGATGCGGTGTACGACGAAATTGCCTTGTACGGTTTCGGCCATCACCACCGCTCCGCGTCGCAGATCCTCGTGGCGCAGGGGCCGCAGCGTGATGACGCTGCCGCTGCGGAAGAAGGGCAGCATGCTCTGTCCCTGGACGCAGATTCGTACGTTTTGGCCTTCGAGCAGCAGGTCCCTCGTCTGGGCGAAGGCGATCCGGTTCGCTACGGTTTTTTCCATGATCAATTGTTTTCAGGCTCTCTGTTTTCCTTCGAGGACCGTGGCGTAGGAGAGTTCGGCCGCTGCCTTGTCCGGCAGGCAGGCCAAGTGCCACACAGGGGCTTGGGTGAGAATGTCCGACAGCGTACGGCAGATTCTATCCTGCAAATCGCTGTCGTAGGCGAATGCCGGGGGGCAGGACGGGAGCAGCGATCCGACGGCCCGCAAGATTGACAGTCGGGTGATTTCGTTGGCCGGGGCCTGGCTCAACCGGACGATTCCGGCAATCGGCCGCGAAATGTTGCGGTAACAGGGGGTCTTGCCGCTCCAGGGCGATCCGAAAGCGGTCGCCTGCCCCTGGTACATCCGGATAATCGGGCTGTCGTCGTTGAGCAGCCGTGCTCCGGGAATGTGCTCCTGCCACAGCCGGGTATGGGTGCTTTTTCCCGTGCCGGATTCTCCCAGAAACAGGACGGCCCGGCCTTCGCATTCGATGGTCGAGGAGTGTATCGCAATGGCTTCAGGGGAGATGGCGATGCCGAACATGATCCAAAGCCCGAAACGCATCAGGGATTGATGGGGTTCGCGTCCGTCGGCGAGCAGGTCGCTCTGTACATCCGGCGAATCGAACGCTTTGAAGAATAGCGTCGGACGATCCCCGTTGCGGGGAACCATGCGGAACAGGTAACCTCGCGGCGTACGCTCGAAGTGGCAGTCGGCTTCCGCATCGTCGAACGGAAATACGTCGAGTTCCCTGTTCGGCTCTCCTCCTGTTAATTTTTTATTTATCGTGCAGTCCGGAATCAGGCGCATGGTCAGGGGCGCGGCCGGGTCCGCTTCTGCGGCGAACGGTTCGAATGCCCGAGCCATGTGGCTGCCGGGTCTTACGAAGAGCCGGTCGGCCTGTTCCAGCCGGATGCGGAATCCGGCGATGATATATTCTCTATCCATTGTTATCGAGTGTGATGATGCGGTCGCAGTACTCCAGCGAGCTTTCTCGATGGGCGATGACCACGATGGTTAAATCTCTGTTGTGCTGTGACAGTTCGGCGATCGAACGGTTGATTCCTTCCTCCGTCCCGCTGTCGAGCGCCGAGGTCGCCTCGTCGAAGAATAAAATGTTGGCCTGTTTGTAGAGAGCTCTGGCAATGCCGATGCGCTGGCGTTGTCCGCCCGACAGTTTGTTGCCGGCCTCCCCGATCGGGGTGTCGATCCCTGCGGAGAGCGATTGCACGAAGTCTTCCAGCCGGGCGGCACGCAGGGACTCCTCGGCTCTCCGACGGTCGATTTTCTCCTCCTCTTCGCCCAGGGCGATGTTTTCCAGCAGGGTGCCGTCCAGCAGGAACACGTGCTGCGAAACGTAGCCGACGGCATTTTGCCAGCGGCGGCGGTTGGCGGCGGTCAGGGGCTCGCCGTCGATCGTGATTTCACCGCCGGTGGGGGTATAGAATCCCAACAGAAGGTTGAACAGGGTCGTTTTTCCGGCCCCCGATGCGCCTCGGATACCGACGTGTTCTCCCTTGCGGATCGTGAGTGTCAGCCCGTGCAGCACCTCTTTGTCGCCGCGCTCGTCGTCGAAGCGGAACGAGAGGTCGCGCACGGCGATTTCACGTTCGAAGGGCAGCGGAGGCTGTGCGGCTGACGGTTCCGGCTTTTCGTCGTTCAGGTCGATGTCCCGCAGGATATCGATGGTGTAGCGGTTGTATTTGAGTGCCGACCATCCGGACATCATGTTGCGTACCGAAGGCATCAGCCGCAACCCGGCGACGGCGAATACGCCGAAGAGGACCCGGGCTTCATCGCCCGGCGTACCGAGGCTGACCGCCACGAACAGCGCCATGCCGATCGCCAGTCCTACCTCCATGAAGATCGAAGGCAAGGCATTGACGGTCATATTTCTGGACTGAATCGTAACGATCTTGTCCATCGCCCGGTCGAAGCGGCGCAGCATCGAAGGAAAGGCATCGTTGATCTCCAGGTCGGCATATCCCCGGAAGGTCTCGACGACCGTGCGGGCCTTCTCGCGCTGGGCTTCGTTCTCCTGTACGCCGTAACGGTGGAGCCGTTTGCGCACGGCGCTGTAGTAGAACCAGACGGTCGGAATGAATACCAGCAGGACCAGTCCCGCGACTGTGGGGTTGTAGAACAGCAGCGCCGTGAACAGCAGTGCGAGCAGCATGCTCTCGCTCGTGATCGACGCGAGCGGTACGAGGATCCCCGTAACGAACGCCAGACAGACGAAATTGACGTTCCGCGAGAGCAGTGCCGAATTGGTGTTTTTGATGAATCCCAGCCCCCGGTCGTGATATTCGATATAGAGCCGCCGCGACATACACCGGTAGAGGTCGTAAATATACCGCCGTTCGTAGCGCAGCAGGAAGAGGTTCAGCAGGTTTTTGAATGCGATCAGTGCGACGATACATCCGCATACGGTCAGGGCGAACGCCCGGTCCGATTCGAATCCGCCCGCTTGGTACAGCCGTTCGAGCCAGGGGTTCGTGTGCATGCTCTCGCTGTCGAGGATCAGCAGCAGTACCGGAATCAGCAGAGCCAGTCCTGCGAAGTTGAGCAGGGCCCGCAGGAAGATCGTGCCGGAAACCAGGTAGCTCCGGCGGCGGAATCGGCGGGGGATGATGTCCAGCAGGATTGATCTCATGAAGCTGTTTTTCGGGACCGGTCTGCGATTGTCGTTCGCAAGAGCCGGCCTGCATTTTTTGTATAAGTCGGGGACGCTCGCTCTTTCCGTTGCGGGATGCGTCCCAAAAACGTATCAAATATACGATTATCTGTTCGAAAAATTCGCCGTTTGTCCCTGTTTTTTCGGTATTCGCTTCTGTTCTCCCCGTTTTTCAATCCTCCTTCTCCTCCACCCGTTCCGTGCGTCCCAGACGTACATACCAGAGATAGCCTTCCGTCCGGGTGTAACCCATCTGCCGCAGCAGGCGCAGGTACTCGCGGATCTGTTTGCGGTGGCGTGCGGTTTCCCGGTCGCCGAACTTGTAATCCACCACTACGGCCCGCTCGCCGTCGGTCATCACGCGGTCGGGGCGCCGCGTCGTTCCGCTGCCCGGCAGGATGATTTCGTTCTCGTTGCGCACCACCTGCCACCTGCCGCCGAACCACTCCGCCGTCACCGGATCCGCGAGGGCCTTTTCGACCAGCTCCCGCAGGCGGGGGGCCTCTTTTTCATCGAGTACGCCGTCCTGGGTCATCGCTTCGATGGCCATGTAGATCTCATCCGTTGTCGCGGCGTTTTCGAAGACCCGGTGCATCAGGATGCCGAAGTCGCGCGGGGTGAGTTCGGCCCGACCCTCTTCCTCGTAGTAGCGTTCTGTCGGCAGCCGCAGTTGCAACTGCGGCTCCGACGTGGGGTAGTCCCCGAGCAGGACGTGCGCGGCTTTCGCTTTCCGGTGCGTATCCGGCTCCGGTCCGGCGAATTCGCCGAATTCGTAGGTTTCGGCGGCTTCGTCCCGGGAGCAGCTGCCCTCCAGCCCGTCCAGCCGGACCGTGCCGTCCTCCGGGGCGATGTTTTGCAGGATCAACTGTCCGACGTTCGGTCCCTTGGCTCCCTTCTGCGGGATGAAGATGTGCAGCGACTCCACGGCCCGTGTCAGGGCTACGTACAGCAGGTTGATGTTGTCCACGTGCGCGTAGATCATTTCCCGGTAATAGTCGGCCGAGAAGAGCGATTCGCCCATGCTGGTTTTATACCGCACCGGGAATCGGCCGATTTCCTCCAGCTCCCCGTCCGTGCCTTCGGCCCAGACGATGTTCGCCGAGAGTCCGCTCGATTTGGGATTGAGCGTCCAGTTGCAGTAGGGGATCAGCACCACCTTTTTTTCCAATCCCTTGGCCTTGTGTATCGTGGTGATTTCGATGGTCGTTTCGCCCTGTTCGACGCTCAGCGAGCGGCCGCTTCCCTGTTCGTCCCACCATTTGAGGAAGAGGGGAATGTCGGCTACGCGGCCCGCGCAGAAGTTGATGATCTGTTCGTGCACGGCTTGCAGGTAGGCGATCTCCTCCCGTCGCTCCTGAAGGTCGTACCGCATGACGATCCGTTCGAACGCCTCTTCGGGCGGGAACAGCCGCAGCGATTTGAGAAAGACGACCTCCTCTTCCGTGAGTTCCGCATCGAAGGAGGGTTTGGCGGAGAAATGGTTGTAAATGGCCCGGCTCAGCGAATCCGCAGGATTCATGGCCAGCTTCAGGCAGGCGATGACGAACGAACTGATCGGTGCCGTGCCGACGATGAGCGCCTCCTGCGTCATCACGTCGAACCGGTAGCGGGGATCCGTGTTCCGGCGCTTGAAGTCGAGCAGTGCCGAGGCGACTTTGGCGCCGTCCGTGCCGCTGCGCACCAGAATCATCATATCTTTCGGTCGGAACCCCTTGTCCACGAGAGCTTTGATGCGTTCGATGAGGGGCGGCTCGCCGGTGTAATGGGTGATATTGACGTAGCCGGGATGCAGTCCTTTCTTGCGGGCGCTCTGCGCGTGTTCGCAATAGGCCTCCTGCAGGGTGTCGCGCAGCTCTTCCCGGGCCTTTCCCCCCAGGGCGTGCGGCGGAGCCTGGGCGAGCAGTTGGTTCAGTGCCGTGTTGTCGCTTTCGACCACCTTGCCGATCATCCGGTTGTTGAACTCCACCACCAGCGGCAAGCTCCGGAAATTCTCCTTCAGGTGTATCGTTTCGGTGCTCGCTTCTCCCAGCTCCCGTGCCGCCCGGCGGTGCAGGATCTCCCAGTCGCCGCCCCGCCAGCGGTAGATCGACTGTTTGATGTCGCCCACGATCAGCACCGAGGTCTGTTCCGACTGTGCCATGGCGTTGCCCAGCAGGGGCAGGAAGTTTTCCCACTCCCGGGTCGAGGTGTCCTGAAATTCGTCGATCATGAAGTGTTCGAAGCGGTTGCCGACCTTCTCGTAGATGAACGGCGCGTCGTTGTGGCCGATGAATTCCGAGAGGATGTATTTGGTCTCCGAGAGGAGCATCATGTTCTGCTCGTCGCACAACTGCTGCACCTTGGCGTAGAGGTCCGACAGCAGCGCGAAGCTGCGGTAGTTCTCGCGCAGCAGGTCGCAGGTGTTCCACGAGCGGACGTTGGCGTCGTACAGATCGCACATTTCGCGCAGCAGGGGTTGCAGCCGGGCGGCGAGCGGCGCGGCGGGCGATCCCTTGGGCGCCCAGCCTTCGGTCGTCAGGCTCATTTTGCCGACCGTGGCGGTGTAGGGTTTCAGCTCTCCGGCCGCGACCGTGAGGAAATAGTGGGCGAAACTGCGGCTCTTGCCCGTGAAGTCCGCCGGGCCGACGCCCGCATCGGCCATGATCCGTACGGCCTCGGCCGCACGCTCCCGCATCTGCTGCTTGGTCGCCGCGGCGCGCGCCGTCGCTTCGCCGACGATGCGGCCCAGCTCCTCGCGCGAGCGGGCGAGGGATAGGGCCTCCTTGTTCTTCTCCTTGAACAGTTCGCCGCCGAGCGTCAGGATGCCGTCGCGGACGTCCCACTTCTTGCCCTCGTCGATGCGCTCCTGCACGAAGTCCGTGAGCCAGCGCTGCAGGTCGCGGTCGGTGGTTATCTGCTCGATGAGCGTGTCGGCGCTCTTGGTCAGCACCGAGGCGGTCTCGATCTCGACGTTGTAATTGAGGTCGATGCCCAGCTCCTTGATGAAGGCGCGCAGGATGCGCTGGAAAAAGGTGTCGATGGTCAGCACCGTGAAGCGCGAGTAGTCGTGCAGGATTTTCGAACGCACCTCCGCGGCCCGCCTGCGCACCGTGGCGGCGTCCATGTCCAGTTCGCGGCAGAGGTTTTCGAGGTAGGAGCTTTCGCCGCCCGAAGCCAGCAGGTGTATCTCCTTGAGGATGCGCGACTTCATCTCCTCGGTGGCCTTGTTGGTGAAGGTCACGGCGAGGATGTGGCGGTAGATGGAGGGCTGTTCGACCACGTCGCGCACGTATTTGTATGCCAACTGGTAGGTCTTGCCCGATCCGGCGCTCGCGTTCAGAATTTTCGCTCTCACTGTCCGAAATGTCGTTTTAGGTAGTAAAAGTACAAAACAAATCCCGAACGGCAAACCGAGGTTTGCAATAATTTCGTAAATTAGCAACGTATTAAAACCGAAAAGTATGAAGAAGATGATTCTGAGCGCGGTGATGCTGGTTTTTGCCGCATCGGGTTATGCGCAGGAAACGGGCGCTGCGGGCGCCGGAGAGCGCAACGAGTGGCTGCCCACCTTCGAGGCGGTTGCGGTCGATGCCGATCTGGACGTCAAATTCGTCCGGGTTCCCGACACCGAGGCCCCGAAAATCGTATACGACACCAAAGGCTCTTACACCACCAAGTTCCGCGCCGAGGTCAAGGACAAGACCCTGCGCATCAGCGAGAAGCCCGATTCGCGCCGTCCCGAACGCACCGAGGTGACGGTCTATTACAACGCGCTGCGGGCCGTTTCGCTGTCGGGCGCGGCCGCGACGTTCGTGGGGACGCTCGACGCCGCGGTGCTCGACGTGACGGTCAACCGCAAGGCTTCGCTGACGGCGAAGCTGGACGTCAAGGACCTCAAGATGGAGCAGACGGGATACAGCACGGCGAACCTTTCGGGTTCGGTGCGTTACCTGACGTTGTATGTATCGACGGGCAAGGTGGCCGCATCCGATCTGGAGGTGATGTCGGCCGAGGTCAATGCCCAGAGCAAGGCCGAGGTGTCGTTGTGGATCACCGACCGTTTCGTGGGCAAGACGACGACCAATGCGCGGATCAGCTACAAGGGCGATCCTAAGATCGTACGCGGCGGCGCGAAGTTCATGGGCGGCGAAATCAACCGCGTGGAGTAGCGGATGAAGGGTTTTCGCAT
>OHDZ01000747.1_pt1 | contig 11743 bp, 8 predicted proteins | sample 1567161 | NCBI WGS metagenome assembly OHDZ01 (sample SAMEA3879525, study PRJEB24766) | human gut metagenome | biome: human-associated habitat; feature: feces | place: USA | collected 1985/1987 | reverse complement strand
AATATTGCTATTAAATATCCGAAATGCTAATATAATTATCAGCAGTTAATTAATTATTTTAAGGAGGTTTCAGTTATGAAATACTGTACAAATTGTGGCAGGCAGTTAGCTGATGATGAGGTATGCACATGTCGTCAGCAGGCACAGCCACAGGCACCAAATCAGACACAGGACAACAATGCACAGGCAGATAATGCAGCACAGCAGGGACAGTTTAACGGACAGCCGCAGGGCAGTGCACAGGGACAGTTCAACGGACAGCCACAGGGCAGTGCACAGGGACAGTTCAACGGACAGCCACAGGGACAGTTCAATGGACAGCCACAGGGCAGCGCACAGTCGCAGGCGTTTGATAACTTCACACAGCAGGTGAGTGCAGCAGGACAGCAGCTGCAGAATGACAAGAATGTGGCATCTATCATCACATTCTACAAGGGTCTTGTTAAGAAGCCGGCACAGGCTGCAGCAGAGTTTGTAAAGAATGCAAATATGGCATCAGGCTTTATATTTATTGGCTTATTTGCCATAGTAGAGGTAGTGCTGTCTGTAGTATATCTGTTATCAAGCGTAATTGGCAGCATAGGCGGCTTTGGATTCTCATTTTACCCGGCGAGCTTCTTTGAGGGAATCTTCTCAGGAATCGTAGGAGAGGCAGTGAGAGTACTCATCCTGGCAGCAGTCATTCTGGTTGTATTAAATGCAGTGCAGAAGGATAAAAAGGTGACATTTGCACAGACACTTTCAGCAGCATGTCTGTATGATGCAGTATACCTTCCGATTATCCTTGTGGCAGCAATCATCGACATAATCCCATTCCAGTTCTTTGGCAATGTGAGCAGCTGGCTGCATACATTTGCGGGTGTAGTAGGATATGTAAGCATATTCTTTGGAGTAAGGGCAATAGAAGAGGATGACAATAAGCTTCCACTCGTGTGTGGACTGGCATTCCTTGCAACAGCCATTGGTTCAACAATTGTAAATGCTATTTTCTAATTTAATATTTGATTTAACATATCTGATTTAATATATCAGAAATAGCTGGATCCTGTGAGATTTTCTTGCAGGATCTTTTTTTATTTCTGGCTTCGAATAGCTATCATATATCTTACGATTTGTCAAGTACGAGTTTTGACACTTTTTGTGTAAATTGTCGTTGTTATTGCCATGCGCGGAATTGATGTATAATGATAATTAGATTAATTTGTTTAGTTAAAAACTAGCTGAATATATGAGTCAATGATAATATGAATTCTATAATAAGCAGGTTTATAAAACTCGGGAAGAGAGGCACCTATGACGCATAAAATCAAGGTACAGATGTTTGGCAATTTCAGAATGGACTATAACGGAGCACCATTTGTGGCGGAAAAAATGCATAAGGAAAGCCAGTTCAATCGCATGATGCAGGCTTTGATACACTATTCTGACTGCGGAATAGCAAAGGATAAGCTCGAGGAAATAGTAATCGGTGAGCGTGATATAGATGCACCTCACACGGCACTAAGAGTTATTGTATACAAGACAAAGCAAAAGCTCGCACAGCTCGGACTGCCGGGAAAGAACCTCATATATTTGGAGGGAGGCATATATTACTGGACTCCGGATATAGAGATAGAAGAGGATGCAGCAGAGTTTGAGAAGCTCTATAACGAGGCCTGTGCACTGGAAAAGCAGATGCCACAGGAACCGGAGAGTGCAGAGACAGTGTGTGATGAGCGGATAAAGGAAATAGAAGACAATATGCTTGAGCTGTACGTAAAAGCACTATATCTGTACAAGGGAGAGTTTTTGGCGGCATATACAGGCGAGACGTGGATAGCACAGGAGGCCAGACGCTATCACACCATGTTTGAGAAAATCATAAATGAAGCTGCGTACATACTGCGAAAGAGAAAACAATTCAAGGGACTGGAGAAGATCGGAGTATATGCGGCAAAGGTCGACCCGTTCAATGAGTGGGAGGAGCTCATCATGGAGGCGATGGTAGAGACCAGGCGCTATGATGAGGCGGAAGAGTTATACACGGATGTCGTGGACTATTATCTCAGGGAGTGTGGTATTTATCCATCTTCAAGACTCTTGGAAATCCTTGAGAAATACAGTAATCAGATGAATCATGCACATGAGATACTGGAAAACATCCAGGAGGGCATGAACGAGCAGGAGGAAACGGAAAGAGGCGGATATTTCTGCAGCTATCCGGTATTCAAGGGAATATACCAGGCGTCCATCCGTATTATGAAGCGCACAAGGGTACCTGTATATCTCATGCTCTGTACTCTGGAGGACGAGGAAGGCAGACAGGTACAGGGCGAGACAAAGATGAACAAGTATTCAAGGCAGCTCAAGAAGTGCGTCGGTGAATCAATCCGCTACAGTGACATATATACCTCGTATGGAAAGGTGCAGTTTCTTATCATGCTAATCGGATTAAAGCGTGAGGACTGCGAGATAGTGAAAAAGAGAATCAACCGCCAGTTCGCAAAGAAAAATCCGAGAGCCGCAGAGAAATGTCATGTGAACAGTATAGTTTGTGAGTTGTAAAGGGAATAGTACAAATTAGTTGGAAAAGCTGCAAGGTGCTGTTACATAATTAGAGGAAGATTTAATTTGATTATTTTATATATTATGGAGAAAATGTTATGAATGGTAAAGACAAGATATCAGTAATTATTCCATGCTACAATGTGCAAAAATATATTATGAGATGCTTTGATTCAATTTACAGCCAGACATATGGCTTTGAAAATCTCGAAGTGATACTCATAGATGATTTATCAACAGACAATACATGGTCTATATTAGAATCCTTACAAAGAAAATACCCGGAGAATGTTATATCTCTTAAAATACAGAAAAAAGGAAAATGTGGCGGTGCACGTAATCTGGGAATGGATATCTGCACCGGCAAATATATCACATTTGTGGATGCAGACGATTATGTGCATCCGGATATGCTCAGGGTGCTGTATGATAGAATGACAGAGGACGATTATGATGTGGCACAGTGTGGTGTATCGTGTTTTAAAGCAGATAAGCCAAATGTATTAGAAGTAAATGATTTAGAAATTCAAAGGCTTGATTTGGATAATGTTGATAATAGGAAAAATCTCATTATAGGTCTGACCGGATTTACTAATGTAACAGCATGGGCAAAGCTATACTCGACCAAATTTATAATAGAACATAATCTAAGATTTATAGAAGATGTATATTATGAGGATACACATTTTTCTATGCTTTGTGTGTTACTTGCAAAGAAATATTGTAAGGTGCAATCGACATTATACTATTACTTTGAGAATACAGAGGGCATTATACGTTCTGAAATTAGCAATGCAAAGATCCGGGATGCTAAGATTATTATGGATCATATAAGGCAGGCTATTCAAAGTAGAAAAGCAGAACTGGGAAATGTAATTGAGCAGTGTTATTGTGAAATCCAGACATTTTTGTTATGGCACCAATATATTGAGCCATATAGTAGAATAGAAACCTTTATGAATAGGGAACTGGATATTTGCAAAGAAGAGTTTTTAAAGAGTGAACCGGATATATTTAATAATCCATATGTGAAGTTTTTTTCAGATAATGTGATATTGAAAAGAATGTCAAAGCTGAGAGTAACTGCGAAAAAAATGGATAATGCATACTTTTTGGATAATGCAATGCATATCTGTTTTGGTATACATGATAAGGATGGAAATTACAGTGTCTGGGCTGGAACAACGATGCAATCCATTGTTGAAAACACAAAAGCGCCAATAGTTTTTCATATATTACATGATGACACATTGAACGAAATAAATAAAAATAAGCTGAGTTTTATTGCCGATAATAGTGGAAATGATATAGAATTTCATCATTTTAATTCGGACGTTTTTGGCACGTTTGCTGATTCAATGAATAGATTTGCAATTGGAACAATGTTCAGAATTATGTTGCCCGATATTATGCCGGATTTAAAAAAAATAATATATTTGGACTCTGATTTATTTGTAAATACAGATATTGAAGAATTATGGAACCTAAATATAGATAATTACTGTCTGGCGGCTGCTCAGGATTGTTCGACAATAAGAAATTGGGGAACTCCATACGCTGTAGCAGCAGGGCAGACAAGTCGTGACAGATATTTTAATGCGGGTGTTCTTTGCATGAATCTTGACAATATCAGGAAAAATGGAAGCCTGTTTCAACAAGTTATAGATTATCTGAACGATAATCCACGAACATGGCTTCCTGACCAGGATGCTTTAAATGCCATATTCAGCGGAAAAACCTTATTGATAGATGAAAAATGGAATTATTTTATTGATGAGGCAAGAAAAAATAATGAGAAAGCAGAGAAAAAAATATATCATTATGCTGCAACCCTGTTGATGCTGCATACAAATAATGAAATTGACAGAGCCTACTATTTCACAATACTGAGAACCCCATGGGGAGAGCAGATGGAGGATGGCTTATTGTGTAATTCTATGGGCAGAATTGTGGATAGAACAGGTATGCTGGAGAAGCTGCTAAAAAAAGTTACTCAAAACAATATACGACTCGTATTCTATGGCGGAGAGAACAGCTCAATAAGGAATGCAATGAGGCTATTAAACAGAAATTTCGATAGCTGTGAATGGCATGAGCATTTAAAGGAGAATGAGATTATCTGTGATGATAATACTGTCTATATAGTCTCAGCAGAAGCGGACGATGGCAATGGACTGGAAATACTGGCAAATGCCGGATTAGAAAATGGTGAGAATTATTTTATAACACAGAGGTTTTTACATTATACAGAGGGTGGGTTTGCCCTATGATTTTTATTACTGATGAATTAGGTAAGTTTGAGAAAAATATAATAGAGCTGGCAGAAAATGTGGGATTTAAAGAATGCAAAACAATAGAAGCCATAGATTTGTTTTGTGGCATATCTGAAAGAAACGATGTGCTTAAGGAAAAAGACAGGTATTATGCATTCATAGATATCCCTCAATATTGGAGTGTTCGTGCAGATGGTCTAAATGGTGCTATATATGATAATAAAACCAAAAAGGCAAACATCTATTTTAAGAATCCGATAGAGAAAAGAATGGTCAGCAGAGTCGAGTGGATTGACAGGAATAATACAGTATATAAAGTAGATTATTACAACAAATACGGATATATGTATTGTTCGGAGAATGTGAGTGGCGGCAATGTTACAGTCAGGGAATTCTATGATAGAAATGGCGACATTAAAGTAATAGAACAGCCTGGTTCAAAGACGTATACCTTGGTGGGCGTAGGTATTAGTCCGAAGAGCTATAGAGGCTTTGCTGATTATCTGGAAGCTTATCTTAAATCTAATGAAATATATGATGAAAATATATGGTTGATAAGTGATGAGATATTAAATAAATTTGCAGGGGATTATGGAAATTTTAAAATATCTTACCTGTCACAGAATAGATTAAACTCAGATTTGGCAGAAGCAACTCAGACTAACACAGCGTTTCGAATACTGTGCAGTGAAGAGCAGCAGGTCAAATGGTATAAAGAAAATTCAAATTATAAATGCGACAGATTATATTCATATTTTGAAAATAATGAATTAAAATTTGGAAAAAAGGAAGCACTTACTATTACAGAATCGGATCAGCTTGAGTATATTGAACAGCTGATAAATGACTTTCCGGAAATAACTTTTCATATAGCTGCCAGTACCATTATGTCAGATAAATTAACGAGACTGGATATAAATAATAATGTTGAGTTATATCCATGTATTACGGAACAAAAGAGAAAAGAACTGTTTGAAAGATGCGATATTTATTTGGATATTAATCATTACAGAGAGCTATACAATGCAGTAAACGAGGCAATGGTTAATAATATGATAATACTAGCGTTTGACAATACAGCGCATTCAAAAGAATTATATCCAATGGGAAATATTTTTGAAAGCAGCAACTATGTGAAGATGAAAGAAACTCTAAAAAATATAATAACTAGTCAGACGATATTCAATGAATATATAGACAGGCAAAAGAAGCAATTAAAACAATTAGCTGCAAAAGTAGTTATGGGTGATACAGATGAGAGTATTTGATTTTACATTACTTAGTGGATATGAATTTTCCGGAGTCGATGTTGCTCAGGGATTTAGAGCAAGATTGTTTGCAAAAAACAATGTAAACGCTAAATTTATTTTTACAGAGCTGCCGACAATTAGGGATATGGAACTGTATGGTTCGCAAAAAATAAAACGTGGTCAGATTATGTCTGCACATCTTTTTATGACCGGAAGATTAGATATGAGTTTGTCTGTGAAAAAAGAAGCTCTTTTAGAAAATGAAAAAGAAAACTATGAGTATGACAATATAGATGAGGATGGAAAGGTGATTCGTCTATATAATTCCGGTGAAAAATCAGTTGAAATATTATGCGATGAAGATGGATTTGTTATAAATGAAAGTCTCTTTAAAAACGGAAAAAAGTATTTAGAAAATTATTATACAGACAGTTTGTCATATACAGAGCTGTATAATTGGGATAATGATTCGAGCGATGGCTTAAATCTAGGAAGGAGAATTTTTTGGAACAAACAAGGACAGATGGTTTATGAACAATGTATCTATAAAGATAATGTTGAATATCTGTTTAAAAATGGTGAAGTTATAGACAATGTAGCGTTTGTAGAAAGATTTATAAAGGAACTTAATCTTTGTGAGAATGATATATGTATAATGGATAGAGCGGGATATCTTGATTATATACAGCCTCTTTTTGAAAATAAAGGCAAATCAAAGCTGATAGCTGTATTACATTCAGATCATTTTTACAAAATATATGAGGATGAAAGCTCATTATACATGAACTATGAGTATTATTACTGGTTCAAATATTCAGAGGCAATAGATTATTTTGTTGTTGGTACGGATGAACATAAAAGAAGTCTGGAAGCATTTTTAAAAGAGTATGATTGTTTTGTTCCGCATATTGCAGCTATTCCACCGGGCGCCATACCAGAAGGCAAACTTAAAAGTAAAAATAATCGTTGGCAAGGCAGTATAATATCTGCTTCAAGACTTAGTCCAAGGAAAGGTATTGATATTCTTATTAAAAGTGTGATAAAAGCTCATGAGATAAATCAGACAATTAATCTGGATATATACGGAAGTGGCAATGATGAGTATACTTCATATTTACAAAATATAGTTAAAGATGCTGGTGCTGATGATTATATTCACTTTAAAGGGCAGTGTAATCTTGAAAAGATTTATCCACACTATGAATTGTTTGCATCCTTTTCTTTGTGGGAAACATTTGGACTTTCGCTTATGGAGGCTGTAGGAGACGGACTTGCCATGGTTGGACTGGATGTAAGATATGGGAACAGGCTTTTTATACATCAGGATGAAAATGGATACCTTGTGGATTTTGATATTGAGACAGATTTTCAAAATAAAGATAAGCTCTGTGAAAGAACTGCAGCAGCAATAGTTAAAATATTTGAGGATGATGACAGATTGAAGAAATTTCATGAAAATTCTTATATGATTGCTGAAGAATATAAGGAGCATGTAATAGAATCAAAATGGATGCAGCTTATAAAAAATATACTAGACCTCAATCCGTCAAACTTAATTTTATAGAGAAATGCATTAACATGAAGGTAAAACATCCTAAGGATTATTGGCTTGAGTATGAGAGAAAAATGTTGGAAAACATCAATGAAACAACAGGCTTGTAGACAGGAGTATCAATGAAAACACACATTACTACACTAAACAACATGGCAGGAACTGCCAGTCTGGCACATAGAAGAGTATTAAAGGTGGCTCAGAGTATTGGCTGCCATGAAATGGGCTTATCTTTTTATCATTTAAAGCCAGACTATGCGAAGGAAATAGACAAACGTCTTGATGGGATAATTGCGCCTCTTAACTATGGGGATATTGTGATTTTTCAGTATCCAAGCTGGATTGGGGTGAATTATGATGAGAGCTTTGTAAACAAGATAAAGTCGTACCGGGATACAAAGCTGATAATTTTTGTTCAGGATATACAAAAGCTCATGTTTGATTCTGAGCAGGCAATTCTTGATATGGAAATCAGAACTCTCAATAAGGCGGATTTACTTATTTTGCCATCAAAGAAGATGCATCGATATCTGAAAGAAAATGGGCTTGATGAGAAGCCTGTTATCTATCAGACTATCTGGGATATGCCATCAGACATTTGTTTTGTGGATCATGCTGTAACGAGATGCTTTCACTTTGCCGGGAACTATAATCGTTTTCCGTTTCTGGCAGAGTACCATGGCAAGACACCGATTTATCAATATGATGCAAATAAGCCGGACAGAGAAAATGATGACAGCTTTTGCTGGAGAGGGTATTTTGAGCAGGAAAAGCTAATGCATGAGCTTTCCAAAGGTGGCTTTGGGCTTGTTTGGAGTGATGACGAATATTTTGACAGATATTATTCGATGAATCAGCCGTACAAGCTCGGTACAAATCTGGCAGCAGGGATACCAGTTATAGTAAAAAGAGGCTGTGTTCATGAGAAATTTGTCGAAAGAAACGGTCTGGGATATGCAGTCGATACGTTGGATGAAGCTGATAAACTGGTTCAGAGTATTACGGATGCAGGGTATATAAAGCTTTACCATAATGTGAAGAATATTCAAAAGCTGATATTAGATGGCGCATATACAAGAAAAACACTTCAGGATGCAATAATTGAGGTTTTGGAAAATGCCTGTACACCGGTTGAAAACAGATATCAAGATCATATATAGATTTAGCAGACAAATCAACAGTGACAGGATATAGTATTTGACCATGATCAGGTGTATGAATCACAGATAGTTGCTACAGTGGAATAATGGGGAAGAGATTATGAGTGTACATATTACAAAAACTTATAACATAGGCGGATTGATTGGTCTCCGTCAAAATGCAGTGAAAAACGCTGGTGAAACACTTGGCTTTAAAGAAATGAGTTTATTTAAATTTCCTGATGCATATGATAGTGATGATGAGCTTCATGTTAGGATGGATGGCATAATTGCATCACTTTGTCCTGAGGATATAGTGATTTTTCAGCATCCAAGCGGTGAGAGTCCCAGATACGATGGATTTTTATTTGAGCATTTAAGAAGATATCATGGAACAAAAATTGTTGCGTTTATACAGGAAATAGCATCCGATAGAGATGACAGTGAGTATGCTTTGAGTGATGAAATCACGCTGCTTAACCGGGCCGATATGTTTATTTTTGCCTCAGCTGCGCTGCGGGATTACTATATCGCAAATGGATTAAAAGAAAAACCTTATCTGATTCAGAATATACCGGATTATATGACAGACATTTGCACAAATGAGCATAAAAATAAAAAACTATATATCATGGCGGAAACGAGTCAAAATGAATATCCATTGAACAATTTGAATATAGAGGTGGTGCAATATGATGAGTACCGTGCCATGGAATCTATACTCAGGTTGTCAGACGGAGGCTTTGGATTGATTTGGGATGCGGATGAACAGGCGCTTGGACTTTATATGGCTGCCGGAATCCCAGTGATAGTTAAAAAGGGGTTGAGCTGTGAAAAGTATGTGATAGATAATGAAATAGGAGCAGCAGCGACAGATTTTGAAGATGTATACCGGATAGCTGTATCAGAATCGGAAGATAAATTGAGTCAATACTACGCAAATGTCAAAAAACTGCAAAATTTGTTCATAAATGGAATATATACCAGAAAATTATTGCTGGATACCTTGATTATGTGTGGAGAAAGGCTATAATTTGGCGGTATATAAATGTTTTTATACGATTTTAGATACACCTAGGAGTTTATATTTATAGTGTTAAAGAGGAAAACTATAGTTATGTCCGGATGAAAGAGGATTAGGAAACAGATAATCCAAGTATCCGGATTCATGTGAATAAGGAGAGACTATATGAATAAGAAGAAGGTTGACAGTATTTTAAAAGGTATAACCGCAGCAGGAATTGCCATGGGTGGAGTCAGCTCTATCCAGGGGGCTGATATGGTTATGGCTGCAATTAATGAATCGGCAGCAGATTCCAATTCATTAGTTGACGCAGGCTCTTTGTCTGAGAGCGAACGTACAGAGTATAGCGAGAGTACAACACAGAGCATGAGTGAAAGCGCTTCAGAGAGCACTAGCGAGAGTGAGAGCGTGAGTGTAAGTGAAAGTGAAAGTGAAAGTACCAGTGAAAGCTCAAGCATCAGCGAAAGTGCTAAGCAGAGTGATGCAGAACAACAGAGTGGTGATAATGTTGTAGCGGCTACATACACAGATGATGCAGAACAGGATACGGCTGTTTATGCTCGAATGAGTGGAATGCCGCAGCTTGCAAGTAATGATACATATAGAGATGGTTGTGTATCAGATCAGGTACATCATGTGACTAAGATTACGGCAAGAAATTTTAAAGATTTAGCTAGATCTGATGTTCAATCTATAAATGATGTAAAACCGAAGAAATGGAAAGATAAAAATTTTCAGTATAGAGTAAAGAATTCAAATACAGGTGAGTGGGAATATTTTAATAATTTTGATCAAGTTACATTTAATTGGAAAGAAGGAATTTTCTGGTGGGAAACCAGCCATAATAAAACTGGCGAATTGTATATATGTGACGGAAATGCGTTTGTATTAAAAGTGTCTGATAATGAATGGGTAGAATTTAGAAGTAGTAGTACAGGTGGAGTACATACGTATAAATACGCATATAAGCATGGGGATTCCATTGATTTACTGGATGATGCAGATCCAAACTATGAGAAGAGTGAATCAGTAAGAATATCAGAGAGTTTGAGTGTTGAAGCAAGCACTAGCGCGTCAACAAGTGCAAGTACCAGTGCATCAACAAGTGCAAGCACATCAGCAAGTACCAGTGCATCAACAAGCGCAAGTACCTCAGCCAGCACCAGCGCCTCAACCAGTGCAAGCACCTCAGCCAGCACCAGTGCCTCAACCAGTGCAAGCACATCGGCAAGTACTAGCGCATCGACAAGTGCAAGTACATCGGCAAGTACAAGTGCATCAACCAGCGCAAGTATCTCAGCAAGTACTAGTGCATCGACAAGTGCAAGCACCTCAGCAAGTACAAGTGCATCAACAAGTGCGAGCACATCGGCAAGTACTAGCGCCTCAACAAGTGCAAGCACATCAGCAAGTACCAGCGCCTCAACCAGTGCAAGTACATCAGCAAGTACGAGTGCTTCAACCAGCGCATCGACAAGTGCAAGTACATCGGCAAGCACAAGTACGAGTCAGAGTCAGTCAGCTGCAAATGTGGTACCGACACCGGCTCCAACTCCTGCACCGGCAGTAGATAATGCTCCTGCACCTGCAACAACTATCACACCGGCTGCTACACCTCTTGCAGCAGCTACACCGGTAGCTCCGGCAGCACAGAATACACCAATTCAGGATGCACAGGTTCCTCTTGGAGTAAATGAGGAAGAAGATAATCTTCAGAACATCGAGGATGAGGATACACCTCTTGCAGCAGGCGGAACAGCCAAGGACGGTATCAAAACATGGTGGTGGTGGATTGCAGCAGCAGTTGCAGCTATCACAGGAAAGGGTGTTTATGACAACCACAGAAGAAAACCTGCAAAGAGCGACGATTCAGAAGATAATTCTGATGAGAAATAAATAATTAATAGCAATACTAACAATATTGTTTTATAATATTAGTGACCATCTGTAGCGGATGGTCA
>OHDZ01000746.1_pt1 | contig 11770 bp, 10 predicted proteins | sample 1567161 | NCBI WGS metagenome assembly OHDZ01 (sample SAMEA3879525, study PRJEB24766) | human gut metagenome | biome: human-associated habitat; feature: feces | place: USA | collected 1985/1987 | reverse complement strand
GTATTAATGCGTTTTGGTCAGTCGTGGCGTTTGCGTCTTGTTCCCAATTCGTGCCGCCCAAAAAGCACGAAACAATACTATCTCCGGGAACGTATATTTGTATCAATGGGCGTTTTATTATTGTAAGAAATTCGATTTGTGGGGCCAACTCAATTAAATTGTATTCCTTTTCCAATCCTGCCAAAACGTCGTTGTATTGGTCTATTGTTTCCGGCTGTACCGTAACCAATTTATCATCATCATTAAACGTACAATCCGTTTTCATAAACTTTGCTTTATAGTATTGATTGTATGTTTGTCCCCAATCATCGCTTTTTTCGATATATAGGAAAAATTCAGAATCAAACGGGGCGTTATTGATAATATCGTAATCAGCACGGACAAAGTTTATTTTACCGGACAATTTAGCCCGGTAAAACCTTTGATTTGTTTCCAACTCATAATCCAACGTTAAATCATCCTTATAATTGGGGCAGACGGTTTGTTTGGTTCCGTCCTCCCCTATCTGCAAAAAGAATCTATATTTTGGTGTCATAGTCTTTTTATTTTACGTTTCAAATTCTTGTAACTTTCAATCGTATTTCCGTCGCCATCCACGTAAACCCGTCGTCGGTTCTGTTCCTTAATTTCCCTTACATCATCCGACAAATTGCGTAAATCCGGGCTTTGTCCGGTAACGTTTAACGTCAAACCGTCGCCGTCTGAATAGGATTTTAAATACTTATGTGCAAACGTACCATTGTTTAGCGAATTGATAACGTCCGGTATTATCTTTCTGAAACGGCGTGAACTTCGTTTATTTATCACGGCGAAAAATTCGCCTCCCTCGGCACGTCGGCGGGTTCCGTCCGGTTTCGTTCCTAAATCAATATCATTTCCGCTTTGGTGCGAACCGCCCTCCAAAAGTTCAACGGTACCGTCGCCGTATGTTTCCGTTCCTCCGGTTTCTCCGGTCTGTTTTGCCAATTGCGCCGCCTTGATTTTAGACGCTGCAAAACTCGCCCACATTACGGCAATTGCAGGTATTGCAAACGGGAAACCTAATTGCGACCATATCAACGCCGTTGCTGTTACCATGTTTCCGATTTGCTGCAATGTTTGTATTGCTGCCTGCTGTTTTTGCGCTTTCTGTTGTTCTTTCAACGCTTTTTCTTGGTTTTTCTTTGCCAAATCCAACTCCTTTTGCGCTTGTACAACATTATTGGCGTACCCGTTTGCCCTTGCTTCCAATTCTGCATCCAACGCCGATTGTGCGGCGGAAACCTCTTTATCCGCTTGCTCAACGGCTGCATCTGCTGCGGCAACACGTGCCGCCGTGAATGTATTTAACGCATCCAATGCGTATTGCATAGACGTATTAATTGCCTCTTTTTGGTCGTCGTCCAAATTAAGCCCAAACAAACCGTAAATGTCTGTTCCTCGTTCCTCCCCTTTGGATTGCTCAATTTCTTGGTCTATTTTTTTAATAGTGTTTTGAATTGTTTGTACCTCAACATCAGACAATTTATTGGCGGCTTGCTGATTTAATTCTAAAACCTTTTGCAAACGTTCCTTTTCTGCTTGCAAACGGAATTGAGTTTTCCGGGCTTCTGAATTTCTCAACAAATCAAACTCCGATTGTGCCAACGCTTGTTGTTGGTCGAAAATCTGTAATTGCGCTTGCAAATATTCGTCCGCAATTCCGGCTCCCTTTGCGTCAAAACTTGCATTAATCGCCGCGGCGTCCTGCTGTTGCCCGGTCGGTTTCTGTTGGTTCTGTAATAATGCGGTTTGTCTTTCGTTTTCCAACAACTGCATCCGCAATTGTTTTTCCTGCTCGCTTCCCTCTTTGACTGCTTGCAAACGTAATTCAATGCTTTCTTTCTGTAACGCTAATTCCTGCAATTGTCGGTCTTGTTCGATTTTCAATAACGCCTCGGTTTGTTGCTGTTCCAACGCCGTAATTGTGGCGTTTATCGCTTGACGTCCGGTTTCGTTCAAATCCTTTTCGGTCTGCAATTGGTGTTGTAAATCCTCAATTTGGCGGGAATACTGATATTGCGTTTGTTGGCGACGCTTTGCCCATTCGTCGGTTTCCAACTGCAATTGTGCATCCTGCAATTTTCGGGTTGCTTCCAAATTCTTTTTGTATGCCGCCTCAATTTGTTTTGCTTGCTGTTCTGCTGCCTTTTCCGCATCGCTTTTACCCCTTGGCGTTACGGTTGGGTTCTGTGTCGTTACGGGCTTATTTTCTGTTTGTGGCGTCGGGGTATCTCCAACAGAAACCGGGATTGTTAACGGTTTTATTTTCTTCTGCATACCCTCTAAACCCTCTTGGAAATTTTCTGTTATGTCTTTAACTTGGGCTTTAACCAAATTCCCGTACGCTGCTGCATAATCTGCCAATCCTTTTTTTACGTCGTCAAAATCCAACGTAAACGCTCCCTTTAATGCGGTTCCGGTTGCTTTGACTATATCAATAAAGAATCCAAACAAATTTCCCAACGTATCAAATGTTGTTTTGAATCCGGCAACAATCCCATTCCAAATTGCACGTATTAAAACACTTTCATTGTATAACTCAATCAAGTAATTGACAACATCAATAACCCCTTTTATTATCGCCGTCAATCCTTGGTTAACAAAAACTTTTGCCTGCGTTGTCAACGTTTCAAAATTTCCTCCGGTTGCGTCAAACAACCCGGATAATGCGTTTTGCAACTCAATTTGGCTTTGCAATTGTTCCTCCTGCAATTGCGCCAAAACTCCGGCTTTCCCTTTTACTTCATCCATGTTTGTTGAAATATCTTTCAACGTGCGCAAATACTGCAATCCGGCGTCCTCTCCGGGCCCCCCGAATATATCTGCAATTGCAGCCCCGACCGTTGCCGCATTATCCGGCAATTCTGCCAATTTTGCGGAAACGTCTTGTATAACATCGAACGTTGTTTTGGTTCCGGTCTGCAAATCTTTTTGAACTTGTTCCGACGAAATACCGATACCGTCCAAAGCCGCCGCCGTCGCCGTCGTCATTTCACGCAAACGCAAATTTGCCTCCTTAATTGCGTCAACGCCTTTGTCTGAAAAGATACCCATTTTGTTTGTTTGGGTAACAATTGCAACAAATTGGTCTGCTGATATTCCCGCCTCTTTGAAATATGCCGGGTATTCTTTCAACGTGTCTAAAAATTCCCCGTTCGCATCGCCTCCGGCTAAAAACCCATCCTTAACCAATTGCAATGCCTCATTTGCAGAAATACCAAATTGTTTTGATAATGCGTTTGTTGCAATCAATGTTTCCCGGAAATCTGCGTTGAATGAATCGGCGACGGCTTGCACCTCATTTCTAAACGCTTTCAAATCATCGCCACTTTTCCCGGTAAATTGTTGCGTCAATCTCGTTGCCTCAACTAACCCGGCGTTATAATCGTACCACCATTTAAACGCCGCACCCGCCGCCGCAATTCCGGCAATCGCCAAAAAAACCGGGTTTGAAAGTAATCCCAACAAAGTTTTTCCCAATGCTTTTGCCCCGTCGCCAATAGCTGTAAAAACGGCTTTACTTTCAGCCCCGCCACGTCCTAACGCCAAAAGACTTTCGCCAAATGCGCTATTTAAACCTAACGTTTCTTTTAATTTGTCGCCATACGCAATAATTGCGTCGGACGCCTCCGTATAATTTCCGACGTTCAATTGAAATTTCCCGGTTGCTTCCTGCAAACGTTTCATTTCTTCGTATATTTCTTTGGTTTGTGCAACCAATTTTCGCCCCTCCTCGGTGTTTTCCCGTTCGGCTTTAGTCATGTTGTTTAAATAAATCTTATTCAATGAATATTGCGCCGATAAACGGTTATAACTACCCTCGGCGGATTGATTTATTTTCACAATCAGTTTATTAATTTGGTTCGCTTCCTGCTGTGCCAATTTTAACTCGGCTAACTTTTTGGCGTTCTCGCTTTCTGCAAACGCCAAATCACGTTGCGCACGTGCCAAACGTTCCGCATCGTCTGCGGCTTTTTTGGTTGTCTTTCGCCCGTCCTCCGTTGCGCCGGAAACCTTTTTCAGAATCTCCGCCAATTGTATTGCTTCGGCTTTGATATTTTTCAGCGCATTTGTATATGTGTCCGAAAGTTCATCCAATTGTTTTATCAAATCTGTAATCGAATTATCCGGGCTTATTAAATCCGAATATTTGATTGAGTTGTTATTATCTGCCATACGCCGATTATTAAGTTATTTACGGGAAATTCCCCGTCTGTTGCATTTTCTTTTCTCAAACGTGTAATTTATCGCCTAAAAATAAAAACGCCGGAAATCTCCTTATTTTGCCATTTTTTGCTTGTTTGCTTTTTTGGCTTGTTCCTTGATATACTCAAATGCGTTGTAATATTCCAAAACGGTAAATTTCTTTGGGTCAACATGCAAATTTTGGGACAATATCAAACACATATTTTCAAATTGTCTGTCATGCCTAATTTCCACGCTTTCCGACCCGGTAAACGTCTGCGGGTTGAAATAGGTTATCAACTCCGCCGTAATGTCGTCAATCTCTTTTGCGTCCGCCTCGGTTGCCCGACCGTCTATTATTGTGCGTAATACAACAATCGTTCTTTGTTTCAATTTATCGTAATACTCTTTCAATGTCGCATCATCGAACAACCGGGGAAAATACAAACGCAATTCATCGTCTATTTTTTTTTTAACCGCTTCCAAATGGGCGGTTATCTCTGAATTTGCAACGTCTTTAAAAAGACTCATTGTTTGTTGCAATCCATCATCTGACAAATCATTTCGGGGTTTACCATTTATTGATTTAACCAACACGGCAAAAGCCAAATGCCGGGGGGAAACCTCGGATTGAATGAAATATATGTTTTGGCGCATATTTTCCAACTCAACGGTTGCCATGTTTGGCGTTGGGCTGTTCAAATAACGTATTACCTTTTCAATATGTCGGTCAAAATCCGACAAATCGGAACCAACCCCGGCATCAACCAAAAGCATTTTGTTATACTTGTGGAAACGCATAATTGGCAAATCCTCGATTGAATCATACAACTCAACGTTCATTCCTTTTATTTGTACATTCTTCATAATAAAACACGTGTTATCATTGTACTACAAAAGGGAACGCCCAAAAATGCGGGGTTCCCGGTAAATATCAACGCAAAGAAACAAATCAGAACGCACGTCCACCACGACAAACAGAAATCGCAATTAAACATCTTTGAAAAGAAATCGTTCCCGTGAATCTGTACCCATTCAATGACGCCCCATTTGCGTAATAACGTCAGCACAAAAGCCGCTATTAATGCGACAACAATAATGTTATAAATAAAATGTTCCATATCCTACAATTTACATGTTTCTCCAATACTCAATTCGCCCTCAAACCGGAATCCGCCGAACGGGTGCATTAAAAATTGGTTGTCTATTTCGTCCAAAGAAAACCCCCGGTAAATGTTTTCCGCCAATTCATAGACTTTGTTTATTTTATAGCCTCCATGACGCAACCAAAACCCGCCGTTTAATACGTCCAATATTTGACGTTTTAACGCCTCTTTGTTTCTGTTGCTTGCTTCGTTGAAAATCTTTCGATAATCAAACCAAAAGATAATCGAAAACGCCGTTTTTATCCCAATATCAACGCCGGGTTCCCAACTTATGTTTTGCGGGTCGTCAACCCAAAAAAAACAGAAATTACCAATATTTGCATCCGGCGTTACTTCCATATAATCGTTATTGCCGGAATAAACATTTGGCGTATAATATCGCTTTTGGTTCCCGTTGTATTTAACAAGTCTTTCCGCCCTGCCAAATGCAAAATCCAACCACGGCAAATTATCAACCAATCCGTTTTGCATGTTTCCAATTATCCGGTCTAACAATTCCGGGTTGTCAATAACCGGGGCTTTTACATTATTTGCCATAAATTTGTTTTTTTGTTTCTGCCATTAAATCCGGGAAAATATATTTCCAAATCAATATTGAAATATTTTCGTCGGTTAAACCCAATATTTGACGACCGTATTTTTTTATTAAATCCTCGGTTTTAAAGTCAGACGCTTTAATTTCAAATTGTTTGTCGCCAACCTCTAAATAAAAACTACTTTCAAAATCTCCCTCATCCCGTAACGTTACCCGGTTTGTCGGCTGTCCCTTAGCCTCTTTAATTGCGATTGTTACGGGGCTGTATGGTGCATAATCCGAAATTTCTACGCCCAAACGGTTAATACCTTGTTCAAACAATTGTTCCTCGGCGTTCAAATCAACTATATATGCCTCATTGTCCCATATAATGTTTTGTATTATCCGCCCGGACGTCAAAGCCTCGTTGAAATCCGCAACCCTTTTTCGCAAATCGGTTATCCGTTTCATAAATACAACTTTTACATGAAATTATATACAACTTTCCCTTTGAATTATATAATTACACGGTTCTGTATCTTACCCCACGGTTATTGCAGGCTAAACAGATACGGTCTAACCCTTGCGTATCTATTTGCAACGCCTCATAAGACTTTTTAAGGTCGTAACCTAAACCGCCGGGACGAACGCCGGACGTGTTGCCGTCCAACTCATACAAAATATCCATCCGGGTTGCGTTTGATTGATTGCGGTTAACCCTTACGTTGGGGTTCATTGCCAACGTCCGCAATGCAATTGCAGCAACTTGTCTTTGTATTACCGTTTGGAAAATCTGCCTTTGGGAAATAATGAAATCCGTTAAATCGCATCCAATAGTAATTTCGCAATTCAGCCCGTAATTTTGGGTTCGTGTGTACATCGTGTATGCAATATCCCACAACTCCGGGTATTCTGCGAACGTTTCCGGCGCATTATACATAAACGGCGTTACTTGCAAATACTTTGTCAATTCTCGCCAAACCTCAACGGAACCCATGTTGCACGTTCCGCACGGCTCCCGGCTCCAATCCTTTGATACGTTAATTGCTTCCATTCCGGCGGGTAATTCGTCTTGATTGTAGCAAAGGAACCACGCCCCCCCGGCGTTGTTCTTGTCGCTTATATACGGCAAATAACAATCATTTAACGGGAACCACTGAAAACCGCCATTTGTAACGGTAAAATTCAAATCAAAAGTCTTTATTGGGTCTATCTGCGACGAATGAAACAAATACATTCTAACAACCCCGGTTCCCCCGGTCATTTGCAAACCTATCTTTTCAATTTTCGCCGTCACTCCCATTGCACGAACCGGGACAATTTCAAATCCTACCAACTTATGATTGTTTTGCAACGTCGCCCGTATGCGTCCGGCACCATCAAAGAACGTTTTTCGCTCCAACAAATTACGTGTTTCTTTATCCAACTGCTTAATCTGTGTAAACGTCTGTATTGCGGTCGCAATTCCGTTTCGGGTCATTCTCTCCAAAAAGTCCGTCAACATATTATACGGTTTCCAATATGGGTTTCCGTAATCCTCCCGGCTGTAATCATTATTAAAATCGCTTGCCGTTGGTTCCTCTCCGGTGTTGTCAATTTTAGCAATCCAAACAATACCGTTATGGCTCACTTTCTGCCCGGCTTTGTACGGCAATATCATGTTCCATTCCGGGTATTGCAGCCCCCAATCATCCGGCATAATCGCCGCCATATTATCCAACGTCAAAAGCGGGTGCGCACCTTGAAAATACAACCCGCTTTCCGTCTGCGTTAAATTGTCGTCTATCGCCTTTGCCGGGTCGTATGATTGCTCCCACCCGCACACATTTTTTAACGCTTCGCATATTTCATTTATTCTTATCATAAAAACGCCCATTTATTTCCCATATTAGGAATTAAGATTGCAATAAATAAGGGGGCGGGGATAACCACCCCGTCCCCTCGGTTAAATAATTGTTCCGTTTTCCGGCTTATGCGCCTGCACCTCCGGCGGGAAATTCCCCGGCGTTGGTTACATATACAGGCATACCCAAAGGTACATCTTCCGCACGTGCTGCAATCTGCGCTTTGATAATCGGATTTGCAACGGTTGTTGGGTTGCTGTTGTAAGCAATTACAAACGCAACGTCTGCGCTAAATCCAAAATATTCTTTCACGTTGCACGTCATATCGGCACTCGCTGCGCCTGCTGTCTGTGACTGGTCGCCAACTGCTGTGTAATAGTGCGAACCAACGGGCAAATCAATGTACGGCAAACGTACAACGTCCCATTCGTGGAAATTCGCACGGGTGCGGTTCAACGCCTCACGGTCAACACGTATTAAAACGCCAACGTTACCATCCTCTACGGCAAAGAATGTGCCGTTTTTGCTAGCTTCATTTACGACGTTGTTTGTATAATGGAACACTTTATTTTCGTATTCCATACGCTTGTTTACGTCGTTATAAATACCGTGCTGTGCCAATTTTTCAATAAGGCTGTCAATTCCGGCGTTACCTACGACGTGAACCAAACCCGGATAACAATTTGCACGCATAATCGGGTTAATATCGCCCATAATTTCGGTTGCCATCTGCGTTGGAACCTCAATAACGTTTGCAGTGAATTTGTAATTCAACTTGTCTTTCAATACTTTGGTTTTTCCTGCCTCCAACGCTGAAACGGCTGCTTGGTCTAACGAATTTGCAAACGCTCTGCAAACCTTTTCTATTTTGCGGTTGAAATCGTGGTCATACGAAATTTCGTTGTTCATATACAACGTTGGCACCATTGTAAAGCCGACGGAATATGTCGCCCAAACCACGGTATAAAGTTCGGACGTGTTTTCATCGTCCTGGATAACACACGTACGAACGTTGCTAACCGTAACGTCGCCATCGTAATTGATAACCGGAACTTGTACCGTATTTCCGATTGAGGCAAACGCACGTTCACGCAATTTCGGGGACAAAATGGAATTTCCGGCGTTGGTCTGTTCAATGAAAAAATCCAATGCGCCATACTCGCACGGGCGGGTCATATTACGGTCTAACTCCGGGTTTTCTACTCGCCAATTCTGTAATCTTGTTGCAATTAAACTCATAGTCTTTTTATTTTAATTTGTTATTAAATGCGGGTTTACCCATTACCCGGTTATCTCTCCGGCAATTTGTTAATACTATTTTCCTTCCAAACCTTTCTCATATCTTCGTCAAACTCTTTGGAACCTACCGTTTTACCTTGCGCCATCAATTGTTTTGTAATAAGTTCGTACGCCTCTGATTGCGTTTTGGCTCCGCTTACGTCCAATGTAATTCCGCCACCTCCGGCACCGCCTGCGGGCTTATTTGTGCCGCCTCCTGGCTGTTGTCTTTGCTGCTCCAATACTCCCATCGTTTCCAATTCTTTTTTCAGCAACTCGGCGGGCGTGAATGGGTTCAACTGATTGTTTGGATTGCGCATAATTGCGCCGCTTGCATCTTTGAACGCCAAAACCTTTCCGCCGTTTCCGTCGTCTATATATTCCGGGTTCATGCCTTTTACTTTTTCGGTCGCCTGCGTCAAAATAACCTTTGTTACGCTTTCCGGGAATCCTGCTTTGAATTTAAGCCCGGCGGCGGCTGTCTGAAATGCGTTGTCAATTCTTACTCCGAACAATTCTTTTTCGTGGTTTGCCTTTTCTGCCTCATACTTGGTTGTCAACTCGGTAAACTGCGTTGTCACGTTCTGCAAATCTGCTTTTGCCTGCTTCAATGCTTTCACGGTTTCCGCATCTGCCGCACCATCGGCAATTGCCTTTTCTAAACGGGCTCTTTCCTTGGTCAATGAATCAATCTGCGATTGCAGCCCGGTTGCGCCATCGGCTTTTGTTTTCATTTCCCCCATTACACGTTTTGCGTAATCATACGTTTTTTCGGTTCCATTTTTAGCGATACCGGAAACCGCCAAAATATCGGCATCCAAAGCCCCGTAAATTTCGCCCGTTTTCTTGGCAATAACGCTGTTTTCGTCATTCTGCGATAATGTTGTTATCGCTGTAATCTGTTCGTCAGACAATCCCGACAAAGCCGCATTTGCAACTAAAATTTCTTTCGTTAACATAATATTCTTACCCTTTGAATTAATTAAGTGCGATTGCTTTTACTGCTCCGCTGTTTGCGTTAATAATATCAATTGTGTATTTTGGGGAATCCCCGGTTGTGTCAACCAACCAACTAACAACACGTGCATGGCTGATTTTATTTTCAACCTCTTTTGTTACCAAAATAACGTCGGTAATTGTTCCGCCCTCAATACATTCAATCAACTTTTTCTTTGTATCGCCGTCCAATGCTGCGGCGGTTGTGGCTACTTCAATAACCAAATTGTCTTGCTGTGCAATCTGTGCCATATTCGTAATTTTTAATGGTTAAACATTCTTGTTGTTTTCCGGGCTATCGTCTGCCGCTTCCTCTGCTTCTGCTGTTTTTTCGGCTTTTGGTTTTCGTCCGGCTTTCTTTGGTTCTGCTGGGATAACTCCGGCGGCTGTCAGTTCTGCAATAATTTCGGCTTTCATTTGTTCACGTTCTGCCGCCTTTGCTTCTGCTGCCGCCTTTGCTGCTGCTTCTGCCTTTGCTCGTTTGCTGGCTTCAATCTTTTCTTTGTTCGCTGCCTCCCAAACGTTCGGGTCGTGCATAATGTCAACTTTATAACCCATTTTTCGCAAATTGTGCAATCCGAATGTTTCAAAGAACTTTTTTCCGAAAACCTGCATACGTGGTCGTGAAATTCTTTCGCCCGTTTCTTGGTTGAATTTTACAACCTCAATACGACAATGATAAAAAATTTCTTCCCCTTTTGGAACAATGAAATTTTCCGGGGTAACGTCCAACAATCCGACGTCCTTTGTTTTACCCTCTGTTTCTGCTTTCACTCGCATAATCATAAATTTTTTTTGTTATTACTTCAATTTTCTTGGAAAATGGTATTTGGCTGCCAAATTCCAAAACGTTTGTATTCTCACGTTCAAACCTACGCACAAAATTAGCAAAATTTAATTTAATGCGTAATTCATCCTCGGTAATTAGCTGTTTTTCGTACAATTCTAATACTTCCGGACGTGTCAAATGTCGGTACGGCTCCAATTCTGCCAACACTAACATACGTTGCATTTGTATTGGGTCGTGTCTGTACTCCGTTTCGATAATCTGATTTTGTAGCGCATCCAATTCCCCCTCGCTTGCTCCGCTTTCTTTCGCCATCTTATAACGTTCTCGCAATTGGGTTGCATCAGACAAATAAAACTCGGTGCCATAATTGATTTTTGCCGAAATAAACATTGTTCCATAACGCAAACGGCAAACGGTTTCGTCAACGAACTTTTGCGCCGCCTCAAAGCCTTTTTTTACTCGGTTTAATACCGTGCTTTGGCTTTCAAAATTGGCTTTAATTTGCTGTTCATTTAATGCTTCACGGGTTGTTATTTCCTCGTTGGTACCAACAACCGCCGTAATTATGTTTGTACGCAACCGTTCTTCCTCGTTAACGTTATAATCCAAACTATTACGGTCAACGGTCAACATCTGAACCGGGTTGCGCAAATCCGGCTGTTTGTCGCCGTCCGGTACCGGAATTTCAATGAATGAACCAACCCCGACAATTCGTTTATCTCCGCATTTCGGGCAACGCATCAATAAACCCGCTTGGTCTAATTTATAATAGCCTTGTTTATCTTTCAAAAACCCGCCGTCGCAATAATCGCCGTTTTCGCCGTTCGTAAAATCGCAACTTTGTTCATATCCGGAATAAATCGGGTACGACCCGTACATATCCAAATTTTTCTTTGATAAATGATAAAAAAGGAACCAATCTAAACTTTCCAACTCGGTTGTTAACGGGGACGCCTTAACGTCCGGTTCTCTCAAA
>OHDZ01000732.1_pt1 | contig 11891 bp, 12 predicted proteins | sample 1567161 | NCBI WGS metagenome assembly OHDZ01 (sample SAMEA3879525, study PRJEB24766) | human gut metagenome | biome: human-associated habitat; feature: feces | place: USA | collected 1985/1987 | reverse complement strand
AGAATGGTGCTTTCTACAGCATTATCCCGATGATGAATACAACATACATACCGTCTTCCACGAAATAGGGCATTGCCTCGGATACGGGCACGACGGTAACATGACCTATGAGCAGACAGGTCCCGGATGGATCACCCTGGGACGTGCTGTCTATCTGAAGTTAGGTCAGGAGAAACGTCTCCCTGTTTACTCACGGCGTTTTATGCATACCCGTAAAAATGCGACTACCCTATACGGTAGTTCTAAATATGTAGGTTCCACATTCGTCATAGAAGATCCGGAACTGGATGCAATAGACGGCGGCCTCGGTTTTCATCCAGTAGAAGACAACGAAAACATTGCAGACGGTACCCCATTATCGGTGTCATTAAAATGGTCGGACGTGCCCGAAGCTACGGAAAAGACTTTCAAACCTAAAGATGTAACGGGCAAGTAATCCATTGTGGACGTATCAGAAACTGGACACGCAACGGCACATCCGAAACTTTTGCCGGTGAACCCAATGGAATTACAGCCGCCCATGGCAAAATATATGTAACCAATACGAGTAGCCGGACAGATGTTTTTGATGCCACGACACTGAAATTTATAACATGTATCGGAAACGGACAATGGGGTGAAGGCAGCTATCAAACCGTACATGCTTTCGAAACTTTAGTAAAAAACGGTTGTGTATTCATCCGTGATAAAAGGCGTGTTTGCGTCTTTATGGAAAAAGATGTCACAGCGGATAATTGTATGCGCATACCGAACTACTGCCGTTTCAACAATGTAGGCGAAGTGATGGGAACATACGGAATGACAATAGATAAAGACAATATACTTTATACTACCCACATTGGTAAAAAGGAAATCTATGCCTATGATCTTACTACCATGCGTGAACAGAAAGTATTAAACCCGGTCCGCACCCTGAAGTTACCAACGCAAGCCTATGATGTGGTTTCCTGGGACGGTCGTATGTTTGTGACTTTAAATCAAAAGACAGAATGTCTTGTAGAAATCAATCCCCAGGATGGAAGCATCTTAAAAGACTATTCTACCATAAACGGAAAGTCTTTTAGCAATCCGGAGAAAATAGCCCTGGCCCGCCAGACTCTCTTTGTGATAAACCGCGGAACAGGTACAGTGACAAGCATCCCATTAAATGAATTGAAGTAAGAAGAAAGAAATGAAGATAATATATACTATTCGCAGGTTTATGCCTGCTTTCATGTGAAAAGACAAAGATAGAAGACGTTATCCGGGAAGTGGAATCGGACCAACCTTCATCCATACATTATTACTACTCATACAAAGCCGGAGAAGTGATTAATGCAGAAAAGCTTGGGTATGCTTCCGGTGAATTCATGCCCGGTTGTACATATATATACGGTGACACCCTTTTCATTGCCAATACTCAAAACGGACATTTCAGCGTGGAATTATACAGTTTGTCCGCTCATCAGAAATTAGGTTCATTAAATACATGGACCTACAATGATGCAATGCAAACATTCGGTAATTACGTAGAGGCCATTTCCGTAGCTAATGAGAGGCTTTATCTCGCCAATATAAGCTCGTGCATTGATGTGTTTGATGTACATACTCTGAAATTTATCACCCGAATCGGGAACCGTAACTGGGGGCATGAAAACACACAGTTGTTTCATACACATGCAATGGCTATTGTAGACGATTACATAATAGTGCGCATGAAAGATGGTCTGCAAGTAACCTTGCAAAGTGATGTGAGTGCGGAGAAATATCAGAATATAAATTACTACTCACGTGGAAGTCTGGATGGTTTCGATGTAAACAACGGATTTTATTCGCATCAGATGGCAGTAGATACAACCGGATTGGTATTTCTCGCCGATTACGGACAATACGGCAACCGGAAAATACATGTGATCGATACTACCCTTATCCAGAAGGGAAGCAATATCACAATGACTACCAGTCAGACGCTTCCTCTGGAATTTAATCCCAGAGGAATAGCCTTATACAAAAATCTGATGTACATCTCAGCAGCCGACGGTAGTATCCGATGCTATGACAGAGAGAAAAAGAAATTCTTCCTGACCTTCAAATCAGTGCCCGGCTATACATTCAAAGGCGGACAAAAGTTATTGGTTTATAACAACCGGCTATGGGTCACAGATGTCTCAACAAGAGAAATCGTCGGAGTAGATATATTCCGCAATGTGATTGAGGAATATGAATAATAACAAGACTAAAGTTACCTCACAAAGCCATTTTTATAATAATCATAAGCAGCATCAATTTTTTCCGGAGTATCTGCATGCAAAAGAAGTAATAATTCGCGGGTAAACTCCAAATGCCCGGTTCCGTTAGCAGTTACGATATTCTTATCGCTGACTGCCTGCTTTTCCTGGTACCCGGCTTCATTGGTATATGCACTACCTGCAAACTGCTTCAGATATGGAAGCGTATTACTGGTATGCTTTACATCATTCAGGAAACCATGCGCTCCCATAAAGGCAGAAGCATTGCAAATAGCTCCAACTATCTTGCCACGCTGTAATGCATCCTGCACAATTGGCACCACCTGTTCTGCCTCAGGCGATTGCCAGTGCATACCACCAACCAATACCAATGCCGCATAGTCAGCAGGCATCGTTTGAAAACTATAATCAGGCAAAGTACGAAAACCGCCGACAGAACGCACAACATCCAATGTAGGGGCAACTACCTTCGGTATATATTTCACTTCACTACCTGGTATTACCCCGGTATTTAGGGAAATGGCAAGGAAAGCGCCTTCCCAGTCGGCATATTCATTTAAAAGCAGGAATAAGACTTCTTGTTTCATAAGATTCGTATTTAGAATGTTTTTAATATCTGCTGACAAAGTTACACCAATACTCAAAAAGTCTACTATTTGGGGATAGGAAAAAACAAAAAAGCTGATATGACTACCTTTACATAGCAATCATATCAGCCACTCACTATTATTACAGAGATGAAAATTCTATAACGGCATTACCTCCCCTATCTCAGGAATCATCATATTTAGCGAGTCTTGTTCCTGCATCTTCTTCTCATTCGTCAAAGGCTCATTCCAAGGATGCTTTGCCAATGCGTACTTTGAATGATGTACAGTCATTATTTTTTTTGCTTTCAGATCTTTAGCTGCCTTTGCCATATTAGAAGGCATTAGATGGATAAGGTTCCAACCTTCATTATACTGGCCGTTTTCCAGAATCGCAAGGTCTATATCCGGAAAGTGCTTCCCTATTTCCTCAAAATGAGAGTCATAACCACCGTCACCGGCCATATATATTTTCTGTGATGGAGTTTCTATCAGAAAGGATGCCCACAATGTCTGATTGGCCTTTAAACCACGACCGGAGAAATGGCGTGTCGGAAGACAATGGACAGCAAAACCATTTTCCAAAACAGCGTCTTCATACCAGTCCAATTCTACAAGCCGGTCTTTATCATATCCCCAATATTCGAAATGTTCGCCAACGCCGAGTCCGCAAATCACTTTTCCTACCCGGTCTTTCAGACTTTTCACTGTCCGGTAATCCAGGTGATCCCAATGATCGTGCGAAATCACCATATAATCGATATCCGGCATATCTTCGGGTTTATAAACATCAGTTCCTTTAAATGGTTTGTTGACGAAAGATACAGGCGAAGCCATGCAAAAAACAGGATCAACGAGAAATCGCTTTCCATCTACCTGAATAAAGTAGGAAGAATGTCCAAACCAGATCAGTACATTTTCATCACGCCCCAACTTATGCAAATCCGTTTTGATAACCGGAACTTCATTCTCCGGACGCAGGTTCTCTGTTTTGCGGAATAAGAAAGAAAGCATAGCACCAAAGCGTCCTTCGTCCGAAGTCATCATCTGCGTCGGATGCAGATTATTGAACTGGCCGTCACGGTAATGAGGTGAGCGTTTGATTCGCTCTAAACGCGCTCCCTGAGGCAAACTGCCGAAACTCGGCTGATTAATAAAAATAAATACGGAAGCGCATATTATGCCTATAACCGCCAACACAATCCAAAGCCACATCTGTTTTTTATTTTTGCTCATTCTAAATTAGTTTATTAGCTACGAGCTACAAGTACCTTTCGGTGTGATAGCCGGACAAGTGATTTTTCGCCCACAAACATAGCGCAGCCACTCATAACTTGTAACTCGTAGCTTTTGTGACTCTTACAATGTTCCTTGTTTCAGTTGCTCCACGAACCCGTCGATACGGCGCAACTCCCTGGGAATATTAATACTCTGCGGGCAATGAGGCGAACATTGATCGCAACCAATGCAATGATTTGCCTGTCGCAGGCGTGGCACACTACGGTCATAACCAACAAGAAAAGCCTGGCGTGCCTTTCTATAATTCTCGTCTTGTTGGCTCTTCGGTACATTCCCCTCATTCACACATTTATTATAATGTATAAGCACAGCAGGAATATCAATGCCATACGGACAAGGCATACAGTATTTACAGTCATTGCACGGTACAGTAGGGTACTTCAACATCAATTGTGCCGTTTCTTCCAAAAACTCCTTATCATCATCTGTCAAAGGAATCAGTGGAGAGTAGGTACGGATATTATCCTGAAGATGTTCCATATACGTCATGCCACTCAATACCGTTAACACCAGTTCCGGTGAGCCTGCAAAACGGAAAGCCCACGAAGCCACACTATCTTCCGGACGGCGCTGCTTAAGACGTGTCATAATATGAGTCGGTACATTAGACAATCTTCCCCCCAGCAATGGCTCCATAATGATTGCCGGAATATTACGTTTTACCAATTCATCATATAGGTAGTCCGCATTTACATTACGTCCCGAAGAATGTTTCCAGTCCACATAATTGAGCTGTATCTGTACAAAGTCCCATTTCACCTCATCATGTAGAGAAAGTGCATAGTCATAAGTATCCACTGTGCCGTGGAAAGAAAATCCCAGATTACGGATACGCCCTGCCTCACGTTCTTTCAACAGAAACTCCATCATACCATTGTCTATATATCGCGCTTTGAATGCTTCTATTCCACCATTACCGATAGAGTGCAACAAATAGTAATCGATATAATCTGTCTGTAAATCCTCGAAAGATTTACGATACATGGCTATAGAGTTTTCACGGCTATAATTACTAAAGTTGGATAACTTTGTAGCAATAAACAGTTTCTCACGCGGATGACGTTTTAATGCAATACCAGTAGATTTTTCCGACCATCCCTGTACATATACCGGAGATGTATCGAAATAATTCACGCCATGCGCAATGGCATAATCTACTAATTCGTTCACAGCATCCTGGTCAATCATATCTCCTTTCCCATCCGGTGAAGGAACAGTCGGCCAGCGCATACAGCCATAACCCAGAAGTGAAACACGATCTTTCTGAGCCACAGAAGTGCGGTAAGTCATCTTATCAGTAGGCACCGGAGTCGATGCACTGCCTCCCGGAATCACCCCATCCTTCTGTTTGCAACTATAAAGAGTCGCAGCAGCCGTTGTCGTAGCGGCACTGATGCCCACAATTTTCAGAAAATCCCTACGGTTTATATTTTTATTATGTTCTTCCATATCTGTTCTTCTAACATTTATCACTTTATCACCCTATCACATTACCACCTCTATATCACCCGATGTCTCTCATGTCCCTCTACATAGATAGCACTGAAAGGACGTGCCGGACAAAGATTCTCACAGGCACCACAACCAATACAACGCTCTACATTAACAACCGGAATCTTTGGAGAATCCGGATTATCTACCTCAGACGGAACCATCTCTATCGCCGCTACCGGGCAATGACGGGCACAATTACCGCAATTTACTCCATCAGTCAACGATACACAATTCTTCCTGATCCATACGGCATGACCGATCTGGATAGATGATTTATCAGCCAGACTGGTAAGATGAATCGCATCTGTCGGACATACTTCGGCACACTTCGCGCATTCCGGACGACAATAACCACGTTCGTATGACATCTCCGGCTGCATCAACGTCATCAGATTACCGGATGGGCGTAAAACTTGATTAGGGCACACTGATACACAAAGCTGGCAAGCCGTACAATGCTGCGCAAAATTACGAATACTCAACGCACCTGCCGGTACAATAGGTGTCGTCCGCTCCGGTATTTTCTTATCCTCAATGACAGCCAATCCACCATCCACTTTTTTCTCCTGTGCCTTCAGCAATGTACTTGCAGCAAATATGGCACCGGCAGAAAAGAAAGCACGGCGTGCATTGTCCACCTGTTCCGGTGAAACACCTGTCACTTTTTCAGCAGCTAACGGTTTCTGCACTTCCTTATGAGGACGCTCATAACGGATAGCTCCTTTTTTACATTTACCGATGCAATCCATACAAGCCACACAGCGGCTATAATCTATTTTATGATTCTTAGAATCAATGCATGCCGCCTTACAATTACGTGCGCACAAACCGCAACCATTACATTTACTCGTATCGATTACCGGTTTCAGCAAAGAAAAACGTGAAAAGAATCCCAATACTGTTCCTACCGGACAAATTGTATTGCAATATGTACGCCCGTTGCGCCAAGCCAGCACAGCCAGAATAACAAATGTCAGAACAGCTATTACAAAAGTTCCCATAGCCTTCATCCAGACGTTTACAGAATAAAACATGTAGCTATCTGCCCGTTCGGCCAAAAGAGCAAGCAGGTTGTTTCCCCACTGATAAACCGGAGCAAACAGATTAGAAGCTATTCGTCCGTAAGAACTATAAGGTGCCAATAAGGCGACCAATGAACCAACTCCTCCTATCAGAGCCAAAATAAATACTCCCAGCACTCCGTAACGCAACCAACTAAGTGCAGGTGAATACGAATAGCGATTCTTTTTCCGCTTTTTACCCAACCATGAAACTACATCCTGAAATACACCCAACGGACAGATTACAGAACAATATACACGCCCAAAGAGCAGTGTCAATGCTATCAGGATTATCACAACCCCGACATTCAGTGCCAACAAAGCAGGCAAAAACTGAATTTTAGCCATCCAACCGAACCAAGCATGCAACGTTCCCGTAAAATCAAGGAACAAAAGCGTGATCAGCACGAAAAAGAATATGGCAAACGTTAGTCTGATTTTTCGTAACATACTTTTATTTTATGGAATATCATTTATAAACCAAATACTTGATAAACAAATAACCGCCGAGAATCTGTAATCCCATTCCCGGTATGCCGATGCGAAAATCCTGGAAAGCAAGCGCAAAGTTACCTATCATTGCCCACTCGCCCAGCGTCCCGATAAACTGATAAGCCAGTACTACTAATGCTAAAACAGGAATAGAGATACGTTTAAAACGATTGGCTGCATATCCGGCAACCACTGCCAGTAAAACGGATTTTAAAAGGATGGCCGGCAATACTCCTGCAGGAGGCATACCGAAAAGCAAATGGTTCAAAACCGGTGAAAAGACGGCTGTCAGCAATCCAACTTTCCAACCGTATTTATAAGCAGCAATAAGCGTAAAGAAATAAATCGGTAACAAAGTAAGGCCACCCTGTGGAATAAGATGGCAAAGTTGTGGCAAAACCAGATTACCCAAAATGAAAAGAGCTGCAGCAAAATATGTCTTCACATTGTTGTAATCCAGTGAATAAAGTCTGATAGTTGTTGTTTTCATATAATATGCTTATTAAAAATTGATATTTACTCCACCCATAAAAGTTGCTTTCGGCATAGGATAACCTGCATTGATCTCATAACGTTGTGCCAACAAGTTCTCACCACGCACATAGAATGACAGATAATTGGTTGCCTTAAAGCTTCCCTGCATATCCCATAACACGAAGTTCTCTTTGGTCGCAGCGTCCAGGTCAGTATAAAGCCCCTTCACATACTGGATGCCGGTAGATGCACTCCAACGTCCTTTTCTGAAGTTCACTCCTCCATACAGTTTATGCTCTGGAGAAGCCAATACCGGATTTTCCATGTGAAGCCAGCTGTAATTTGCCATCACGCTCCACACCGGATTAAACTGGTATCCTACATTAGCTTCCGCTCCCCAGTTTTCAATCTCGCCGGAATTCTGGTTCAACATGCCGCTACCATTTGGATTTGGAAGACGTATAATGAGATTTTCACCATTGATATAGAACACATTGAGTCCATAGGACAAACGATTATCCATAAGACGTTGTGAAAAAGAAAGCTCATAATTCCAAAGTTTCTCAGGTTTCAAATCCGGATTCTGCGGAGGGAACATATACATTTCACGAATGGTAGGATTGCGGAATCCCTTACTTGCCATTGCCTTGATTTCTGCATTTTCCGGAAGATGGAAAGCCAGCCCCACTTGCGGAATGAACTCTGTACCCGTTTGCGAATGATAATCTACTCGTGCTCCGGCATCCAGCGTAAGCCATGCAGCAATATCCTGACGAAAATCTACATAACCTGCTACTTCATTCAATGACTTATTCGCCGAAGTTTCACGATGCCCATCAAAGAATTGGTTCCATGCCTCACCGCCAAAGTGAAAATAATCAGCTCCTACAGTCAGTCTGTTGCCTTGGAAAAGCTGTACACTCTGATACCATGATACTCCAAGCATCTGATCGTTAGAGTTGAAACGATACTGAAGCGGTTCTCCTCCTGGCTGATATCCGTCATTTATCCAATGATCACCCCAATTATAGAAAAAGCTCAATGCACCGGAAGTCTTTTCGTAATGATTCTCCAATGCAAAAGAAGTCATGCCACGTGTTATGCGCTGATCATTGTCTATATATGGTTTCATTACTGATCCCGGATTAGTAGCATTAAAACGAGTGACATTTACATCGCCCCAAACTTTCCAGTTATCCGTAAAGTCATAGCCTAATTTGGCATATCCGCCGTACTGTTCAAAAGCCATGTCAGCGCGATGTCCGTCTGTACGATTATAAGAGGCAGTCACCGTACTACTGAAGCGCCCTTTCCTTATGCGGTTAGTGGCTTCGGTCTGTACACTTCCATAAGACCCGGCACCAATGTTGATGTTTGTACGTATTCCGTCTTCCTGCATCTTACGGGTAACAATGTTAATAACCCCACCCATGGCGTTAGAACCATAAAGCACGGATGCGGGGCCACGGAGCACTTCCACACGTTCTGCCATCATGGTCTGATATGCATCGGCAATGGGGTGTCCCATCAGTCCCATATACTGAGGATGTCCGTCAATCAAAACCAATAATCCTGTAGTGGGAAGTCCGGCCTGTGCGGGTCCTCCAATGCCTCTTAAAGACATTTGTCCTGATGCACCGGTAGCTACACCATACCCCATTACGCCACGTGAAGTAGAGAAAAAACCCGGCACTTGTGAATTCAACACCGGAAGTACGGAAGTCTGCTGGCTCGCTTCAAGTTGCGGACGTCCCACTACCGATACGGTCATGGGCAAATGGCGCACATCCGTTTCACTTCGTGTACCTGTTACTACTACTTCATTGATCGCATAACTTCTTGCTACCTTTGTGCTGTCCTTACCGGTTTGTGCTTGTAGGCTTACCGCACTCATCAGGCAGCCTGTAAAGAATGCAAGTACAAATCTCTCTTTTTTCATCTTTAAAATAACTCTTTAATTTTATAATAGTTCCCGATTGCAAATATAGGGATTGTTACTGATAGAAACCGTAGATAAATTACGGTTGTAAATACCATAATTACTGATTAACGCATTCTAACTTACGTGTTATTCACTATCCAGGACTTGAACTCGGACGCTTTGTTCTTACTGATATAGATACGTTCGGGAGTTTCTACATCCAATGTTACCAGCAAACGGTTATCAAACCAGATCGTTATATCCGTCACGCTATTCCTTGCTATGATGAATTGCTTATTCGCCCGGATGAAATCTGCCGGATTCAGAGAAGCCATTATCTGTTCCAGTGTTTTGGAGTATGGATACATATTCCCGTCTTTCAAGTAGATACAAGTGTTTTTATCCGCTGTATAAAAGCATGAAACTTCTTTCAAGCCAATAGGTAACAGCTTATCTTTATATGGAATTAATAACTTGTCTTTATATTTAGGAGTCGGCACCAGTTGAGTCAATTTGGATAAGTAGTGAATCACATCCTGGTGCGTCAGTTTTTTGTATTTATCCAGCGCCTGTTTTACATCTTCCACCTTGACAGGCTTTAGCAAATAATCAATGCTATTCACCTTGAAAGCTTCTATGGCGTATCTGTCATAAGCCGTCGTGAAAATAATAGGAGTTTCCAACTCCATTTTATCAAAAATGGTAAATGCCGAACCGTCCGATAAATGAATATCCATAAATATCAAATCCGGTGCAGGATTCGATTGCAGCCAATGAATGGTTTGGGTTACGCTTTCCGTATTACCGGCTATTTGAATATCATAAGAGACTTCGCCAAGAATATCCACCAGATTCTCATAAGCGGCAGTCTCGTCTTCTACAATCAACACTCTCATATCTTTATGCAATTTTGATATCAGTTCTGTTTATTTAAAGGAAGATATACTCTGAATGTATTTTCATCACATTCTATCCGTATTTGCCTGTTCATCAACAAGGCAAAACGATTTTCCAGATTTCTCAGCCCGGTTCCGTTCGTATCAGGAGGAGACAATTTAGGATAAATGGGATTACTCACCACCAGTTCTTTTTGCTCGTTCAGCCTGATGGTAATTTCCATTTTATGCTCACTGTCTATCCTATTATGAACGGTTACATTCTCTACCAACGGAAGCAGTGAAAGCACAGGCAACGTCAGTTCATCCTGCATAGCCTCATCCACCTGGATCGAGAAAACCAGTTTATTGGCAAAGCGTACTTCCATCACATAACGGAAAGATTGAATAAATTCCAGTTCTTCCCTCAAAGTAACCAGTCCTCTCTTATCACTTTGAAGAATATAACGGAAGATATCAGATAATTCATGCACATACATCAACGTTTTTTCATCATCCTTCTTCCGAATAAGCGATTGCACTCCATTCAAGGAGTTAAAGAAAAAATGTGGATTGATCTGATTAGCCAATGCATCACATCGGCTTTGCAGATTCTCTATACGCAAACGTTCTATCTCACGTTCTTTTTCACGCTGCGTGGAGTATAACATGGAAATATGCCCGATCAACGTACACAGAGAACACAGAATAAAGAATTGGGAGATCAATGTACTACCCAGAAAATCAGTACGGATACCATAAGAGTGAATCCAATAGGAAATAGACGCGAAGCCTGCATAGGCAGCCAATGAATATAAGAAGTTACGGCCAAAACGTTCCTTAAACTGCGCTGTCGACAGTTGTCGCAAATTATAACGTAACAACAAACAAATCAGTCCCCAGAAGAAAAAGAAACGATAAACAAAATACCAATAAAATCCCGTACAACTTACTCCCTCCAGAAATTTTATATCCCAAGGTAGGCAGGCTATATTAGGGTATATGATAAAGACAGCACTAATCAGACCGACCAGTGGCAGTTTACGACTTATATAAGTATCAAATGAGAGCATAAAACATTTCTTCTTTTCTACAAAGAAAGATAATTTTTTTGAGACTTGATAGCACCAAAGAATCAAAACGAAAAAATAAGGTATAAAGACGAAACCACGCAAAGAGTATTAAAATTCCAAATAAATTTGGTGGTTATAAAAACAATGCCCAAATTTGCACCCCCGAAAATAAAGACAGGAATATAAAAATCCTCATCGGAGGGCATTATAATCAATAATTATAGTGCCGGATAAGATGAATGGTGAGAATCATTCATCCTGTCCGGCACTTTTTTTATGCCATATCTATAGCTTCTACTAAATTGATGAAAGAATAAATTGGATGAAAGAGTTAGATTTGACACAGGGCAGCGTCCCTAAAGTACTATTACAATTTGCGGTTCCATT
>OHDZ01000729.1_pt1 | contig 11918 bp, 10 predicted proteins | sample 1567161 | NCBI WGS metagenome assembly OHDZ01 (sample SAMEA3879525, study PRJEB24766) | human gut metagenome | biome: human-associated habitat; feature: feces | place: USA | collected 1985/1987 | reverse complement strand
CTCAAACGGGTCGAACAGGAAAAAGAACAGCGCGAACAAAATACGATAAGCGATTTTTGATATGGGTTAAACATTAATTTGATGATATCACTCATGTAAACGAATATACACAAAATAGCTATTGTTATGAAATATTTTTGCTTAAAATTTTGCAATCACACGCAAAATTCTTATATTTGTAACGCTTAACCATGTTAGGGCAGAGATGCCCACCCTATTCACAGGTGGATTTTTTATATCCATAAGTGAACGTATTTTAAAATATAGACTTCGGTCGTGTACCTCCGTGAGATAGTCGTAATGGCTACTCAAAGCCCTAACAGGTGGTTAAGCAACGGGAAAGGCACGACCGTTTTTTTGTGTCTAATTTTTAATAGCTTAACCACCATGTTACACAAATCGCTTCCGGAAACGGATTATCAAACTCGCTGCATCGAAGCCGAGCGAACAGCCGCGCAGTACAAGAAGGCTTACTTTGACCTTCTGAGCCGTTACTGCGATATGGTTGACAAACACATCGCGGAGACAGACCGCGAGATCGCAGTATTTGCATCTACCTCTCTCACACGTCCTATTGATCCCTTCATTCTTATGAAGATGGGCGGGAACTCTGATGTCGCACAATGTAAATAGCCGAGCCATGAAGAAAAAGAATCCAAGCCCCGACTATTACCAACTCTACATTGAAGCCAACCAGCGTGCTCAAAATAACTATAATGCATACGCTCAGACTATGAAATGGCTGAATGAAACCACCAAAAAGCAAATCCAATTAGAGAGTTATATACACGCACTCGAAATGGACGCGCTCAATGCTTATTTGAACAGATCGGAGTATTTAGAACAACCTACGACAACCAAATGCTGTTAGCCATGAACAATCTGCAAATATTCAATAACGAGAAGTTCGGGCGTGTACGTATCATTATGTCCGACGACAAGCCTATGTTTCTTGCGAATGATGTAGCGAGATCATTAGGGTATATAGAGTATCAAAAGGCAATACGCACCCATTGCAAAGGGGTGTCCGAAATGGACACCCCTACAGATGGTGGGGTTCAAAAGGTGAAATACATTCCCGAATCCGATGTTTACCGCCTTGTCATGCGGTCGAAGCTCCCGCAGGCCGAGCAGTTTCAGGACTGGGTATGCGATGAGGTTCTCCCCTCTATCCGCAAGACTGGCGGATACATGTCAGCCAAAGAGACGGACACGCCCGAAATGATAATGGCACGCGCCGTGCTGGTCGCCAATGACACCATAGCCCGGCAGAAGCAACAGCTGGAGCAGGCCCAAAAGCAGGTCGCGGCACTCGCGCCGAAAGCCGAGCTGATGGACAAGGTATTGGACACGGACCAGAAGATAGACGTCGGGCAGGCGGCAAAGATTTTGAATCTACCATTTGGCCGCAACACGCTCTTCCAGCGGCTCCGCGAGCGAGGGATATTCTTCTGCAATCGCAATGAGCCTAAACAAGAGTATATTAACCGGGGTTACTTCGAGTTGAAAGAGAAATTGATCGACCGAAACAACCACGAATCGTTCACGGTCATCAAGGTTCTCGTGACGCAAAAAGGATTGGATTTCCTCGCAAGGCAGTTTGAGGTGGTCCAAACCCCGAAGAAGATGGCAGCGATAAGATAAGCCCCTGTATACTTCCCCGATGCCGGCGCCTCGCAGAAATGCGGGGCGTTTTTATATGTTGGCGCAATAAATGTATTACATACACGTTGTCATAGTGCGACAAAAAAAGTCGACAAAAATTTGCACGTTTAAACACGAACGTGTAAATTCGCCTACACAATTACGCTTCTGGCTTCCGTATATTCCTTCTTAATAATGAATATGCCGACCCAGAAGCCTTTTGTCTAACACAAAGCAGTTCTAATTATGGCGGATTTAAAAGCGTTATTTAAATATTACCTCGACCACCAAGAGGAACTGGTCAAGGATTATAATGGCAAATATTTAGTTATAACTGACTTCAAGGTAGCCGGCGCTTATAATAATGAATCTGAAGCTTATTTCGACGCTGTTGCCAAGTATGGGTTAGGTAATTTTATCCTTCAGTTGTGTACTCCCGGAGAAGAAGGATACACAAGCACATTCCATTCACGAGTAATTTTTGTATAACATGGCAAGGGAGGTTACCTTTCGGTCATTCTCAACTACATTTGATAAAACTACATTTGAAATTAGGACTGAATGCCATATATGTCAGGCTTTTGATCCTTCGACAACATCTCCAGAAGATAGACCTCTAATAGTCACCTGTTCTGCCGTATGGGATACTGGTGCGAATAAAACATGTATATCAATAGCAAAAGCTAAAGAGTTAGGACTTATTCCTTGCGGAACAGAAAAAATGGGGCATGCTGCTGGAGTGTGTTATGTAGATAAGTATATGATTAATATAATGCTACCTAACCATGTAGGCATACAGTCTCTTGTTGCTCTTGGGTGTAACTTAGGAAATACGGATGTATTGATAGGCATGGATATTATTAATCAAGGAGATTTTGCAATATCAAATGCAGGGGGCCATACAACATTTTCGTTCCGGATTCCGTCTTTGGAGAAAATTGATTTTGTCGCACACGACAAAGCGATTGACAAAGCACAAAAAGACGCAGAATTCAATTACAAATTTGGAAGAGTTAAGCGAAACGAATTGTGTCCATGCGGATCAGGCAAAAAGTTCAAATATTGCCACGGACAACATAAATAGATATGAATCTATTTCGCATTATTTCTATAAATAAATACCATCGCAAGGTATTTGTCATTCTATACGGCAAATAATCGTTCATAACAAACTTTCGGGGCGGGAATAAATTCCCGCTTTTTTTTGTTTTTTCACTTCGAATTTCTTGGTAATTCACGTGACCGTCGAAATCTTTGCCTTGAGCTTGTGACGATGCAAGTGGCATACGACAGATGGTAATTTATTCTCCGTTAGGAATACAGATATTGGATGCTCCGGTCACGAAAGAGGCTATTATCAAATATGCCCTCATGGGTGACTATTATATTGAGCTTCCCTTCAATCAACTTCAGTACATTCAAATTCCGCAAGGCTCATATATACTGTACAAAGGCCGCAAGTTCGAAATAATGGCCACGGTATATCCGGAGTTCGACAACAAAACAGGGGGCTATAAATACACGCTCAAGTTCGAGGCGCAGCAGAACCATATGAAGCGCTTTGTCTGCTTCTGGCTGGGCGGAGATAATCCCGAAGCGGTATTCCACAACACCACCGATCTCGAATCATTCGGCGCCCTGATCGTGGCCAATATGAACAAACATCTTGGCGTTGAGACTTGGAGTGTGGGAACTATCGACGTTGAGAATCCCAAGGAGACAAAACTCGTATCTTTCAATGGAGACAAATGCTGGGATATACTCAACACCATAGCCGAAACTTTTGAAGTCGAATGGTGGACCGAGGAAAACGGAGATTTAGTGTCCCTTAACTTCGGAAAGCTGGAAAGAGGCACACCCGAAGAATTCAAGCGTGGCGATGTCGTCAAGAGCATCCCCGCCAAGAAGGGCGACGATTCCAGCTACGGCACCCGGTTCTATGTATTCGGATCTACACGCAACCTTACCAGCGACTACGGACAGGCTCCGCAGGGCGGAGAAACAAACCATGTTTCAGAAATACGGCTCCGGCTTCCCAACGGCCAGAGATACATTGACGCCATCCCGAATCTCGACAAAAGCGCCATTGTCGAGCAGGTCGTTTTCTTCGATGACATCTATCCCAAGAACACGGAGACGATCACAAGCATCGAGACCGTTGATCGGGAGATCATCGAGGGACAGACAGACAAGGCCTATGTCATGTACTGCAAGGACACGCCGTTCCTGCCGTCCGACATGATCGAAGGCGAAACGCTGGGAGCTACATTCACCAGCGGCAGTCTCATGGGGCGTGATTTTGAGTTAAGTATAAATTACAAACCTGAAACATGGAAGCCCGAAGACGGCTTTGACAAGAAATTTGAGATCATCGCCCAAGTTGAGACGTCGGGAGAAAGCCAGCTTATAGTCCCCAACGAAAGCCTTCATCCCGAACCGGGAGATACATTTGTACTCACGGGTGTAAAACTTCCGCAGCAACGAATCGAGGAGGCCGAAGAGGAGCTTTTGAAGGCCGGACAAGCATACGCCGCAAAGAACAGCAGCGACACGGATGTATATACCTGCGAAACCAACCCGGTATATTGCACGGTAAACGACAAGAATTACAACGCAGGACAAGCCGTGCTTCTTGTCGATCCTCGATTTGGTTTAGACGGACGTCTGTCCCGAATTCAGGGCTACGAAAAGAAACTCTACAACGAATATATCGCCACGTACACAATCGGCGACAACACACCTTACTCCCGAATCGGCAGCATCGAATCGGATGTGAAAGCCACCCTATATTCGCAGCGCATAGGCGTTACAGACTCCGGAGCGGCAATATATCTTATCACCCGGTACGATTCTACTGCGGCCGAAGATTATAATGCTTATTCGGCCAAGCGCGCCTTATGGCAGTTTGCAAACAAGCAATTCCCGGATACCTTCAAAGGCAAAATGACCTTTGAGGACGGAGCGCAGTTCGGCGATTTCGCAACAGGAATTACCGGCATCGGCGGACTTATCGACAAGAAAGGGAATGCCGAAATGCAAAGCCTCAAGCTACGGGGATTCCTTGAAGTTCCTGAACTGAGATACAATCGGGTCGATATTACAATGGGCGACACATGGTTTGCTCCAAGCGCCGGAATCATCGAGAGCGTCGATACCGAAGCCAAGACCATCACGCTCAAACTCGAAGAAGGCGAAATAGGCAGTCCGCGGGTCGGTGATATTTGCATGGGTATCTTCCACAGCTCCGAATCCTCGGATAATGCAACGGAAGATTACGATGACAGCAAAGGCAACAGACGCTTTGCCGGCTTCGCAACGTGCTATTTCCGCATTACCGAAGAGTTGGGCACCACGACCTATAAGACGTTCAAATACCAACTTCGGCCCGTATCTGCAGCTTACACGAAGCAATACCACCCTGCTCCCTCGATGACATTTGTCGGGTATGGCTCCTTCTCGAATGAAGCCCGTCAGACATCGCGCTACGAGACAAGGACATACCAGCGTTATCTGAAGGGCGTATCCGACTGGGAATTCATATCGTCAAACATCGCAGCTCAATACGGAGACCTGTCCAATCTATCCGTATTCGGGATAGATATGAAAGGCTATTCGGCCTACCTCAATAACATCTACATGTCGGGCGTCATTCATCAATTCACGCCCGGCGGGGAGGAAATCCCGACAATCAACGACCGTGGAAAGTGGCTCGCGTCGGAGACATACAATAAAAACGACGAGGTATATCACAATAACGCCAAGTGGCGCTGTCTTGTCGATGGGACAAAATCTGAGCCATCTACATCATCGGAAGCGTGGGTCCTTCTTATGCATGTCCCACTGTCTTCTGTAGTTCCTATTTACAAGCAGCAAAATGAAAAACCGGCACTTCCGACCGGCAGCACTGTTCCTCCTGACGGGTGGAGTCTCGAATATCCCGAAGGCGGCGATTCAGGCGCATCTACCGACGTAACCAACATTATAATTGATGCGGATAATGAAGGGGATGTTACCCAAGATGGTGTGTTCTATAAACTTGCTGGAAAAGGTAATAATTCGACGGTGTCATGCAAAATACAATTTGATGCTATCAGCCCCGGTGCGACATTGGTATTGGACATAACCGCTTATTCAGAGAAAGGGTATGACAAATTAGCGGTCGGGAAAATAAATGTTCAGAATGTCAATACGGCAGACTCCGACACCTACGAAGCTGAAGTATCAGGGAACGGCGTATCTACTACCGTCGTCGTCACAGCACCAAGCGCAGGACGTCATTTCGTTAATGTAGTATATTCGAAAGACTCGTCCGGTGATGCCAATGGCGACTACGGCTTATTTCGTATTGCGTATAATACGTCCAAGACTATTCCGTTGTGGGTGTCTTTCGGATCGGTGATTGATGGCGTTGTTCAATCGTGGTCTGATCCGGCGCGAATAAGCGGTGCCGACGGCCGACCCGGAACCGACGGAAGGCCGGGCGTGGACGGAACAGACTATGAATGGATATTTACCCGCACGACTTCGGAAACAGCACCCGCTACGCCGGCATCTCAAGATGAAGACGACTATTTGCCAGATGGCTGGACTGACGATGCCGAAGGGCCGGACAATACTCATCCTTTCGAATGGACTTGCAAGCGCTCGAAAGTCAACGGGCACTGGGGTGATTTCTCAACGCCCTCACTATGGGCAAAATACTCCTTCAACGGAGAAGACGGCATAGATGGTGAAGGCGTAGAGTACATTTTCACCCGTACCAAAACCGACGATCCCAGCGATATCCCGGATGTTCCCCGCGTCGCAGAATACGACAACCCGCCTGCGCCGTGGACGGATGATCCTATGGGCGTAGACGACATTTACCAATACGAATGGGTGTCCAAGCGCATCAAGGTAAATGGAGAGTGGAGCGCTTTCTCTACACCTGCATTGTGGGCCAAATACTCTTTCGACGGAACCGACGGAAGGCCGGGTGATTGGACATCATATGTATTCAAGAAGAGCATTGATAAACCCGGCGCCCCTATTTCTACAAAGCCAATTCCTGATGGTTGGGAAGACGCTCCTTCCGGAGACGGCATTTGGTGGATGTCGAAAGCTACAATAAACGGGAGCACGGGACAGGCAAGCGCCCTGACATGGTCTGATCCGATTAAAGTTACAGGCGAAGATGGCCAGCTCGGACCATATATCGACTTTAAATACGCATCGAGCAGTGACGATAGCATAGGCCCAGATATTGAGTCAAACGTAAGAGAGCCGGACGGCTGGTATGACAATCCTCCGGCGCTTTCGTCCGGGGAATATCTATGGATGACCAAAGCGCAAATAGATGCAAATGACGAGCTTGTGGAACCGTGGTCCGACCCGGTACGCATAAGCGGAGAACAAGGCAAGCCGGGGGACAAAGGAGACCCCGGATATCAGGGTTGCATTATCCGCCTAACGGAATGGGTTTCGGGTGTAGAATATCGCAACGACGCTGATTTAGAATCAGACAGCCTGCGCTACATAGACATAGTGACTGTATATGAGAATAACCGACAACTGAAATTCCAATGCCGTCAGACTCATACTTCATCGAACTCCAATAAACCATCCGGGGGAACCACATCGACATATTGGCAACAACTCAACGACATGGTGCCCATATATACGCCTCTACTGTTTGCCGAGAACGCCGTTATCAACTTCCTGCAAGGTATGGAGTTCGTAGTCCACAACTCCAAAACGGATATTTCCGAAAATACCATCATCGCAGGACTCGTAGGCGGCGATATCCCTCTGTTTGTCGGCAGCAACACACCGGACAACGCGCCTTTCCGAGTCGCTAAGGACGGTTCGTTTACAGCAACGAAGGCAAATATAATAGGAAGAATAGAAGCAACAAGCGGTAAAATAGGCAACTTCACGATAGACAACGCTTATTGGTTGCAGTCATCTTTATCCCCGTCATCTGGAAAAGACTGTTCACTTTTTATGTCGGCTGCGCGTATCACGTTGGAAAATATAGATGACAACTATAAAAATACATTCGACGTATCGGCATATCCCACTTCTACTATGGGAGCGGTTAACCATTCCGTTTTAACAGTAAATACAAACAGAAAATCTTCTCAAGATATTAATTATTATAATATCGGGATAGACATTTCGGCAGAAGGATCATTCGGCACTAATCCGCTAAATCCAAGTACAAAATGCGGTAATCATGCCCTGTATTTGAGAAAGGGAGATGTGTGCGGATTAAGATTATATAATCGTAAAATATCTTCAGATGTAACCCTTGACGATATGGATTGTTTTGTGACGGTGGATAGCGATGGCGGGAAGCGCACTATCACACTCCCTTACAATCCACAAGACGGTCAACTTTATTATATCCGAAACATAGGAACCAAAGGCGTACAACTGAACGGAAACGGGAAGCAGATTGCGATACATACTAAAGGAGCATGGGTTAACTCAGACTCATGGACTGACCGAGAATCCCGTAATCTGATCTACTGCGCGAGTGTAGGATGCTGGGTGATGTTCAAATAGAGGGATAGAAGTAGACGGCATAATGCAATTTTAACGACCAAAATTATGAGGAAGATTAACTTAAAACGGCTTGAGATTTTTGCAGATATGCAAAAGAAAATATGCACTGTTCACGATGTGCGCGAGCAGCTTGCAAATCTCATATATGCAAATGCCTATGGTTTTGTCGGCCATGTACTCGCTCATAAAGTATATGAATCGGAAGGTGAAATAGAACTTACCGAGGCAGAAGCTCACGAATTGGGGCGTCTTGTCGCAACATTAGGATCTGCACCTCTTATTGATGCTGTATTGAGCAAACTTAACCTGAAGATCGAGGACGTAATATCTCCCGCGGACTACAAATAAAAAAAACAGCAAGTGAAGCGTATTCGTATAGGTAAAGACATCAAAATCCATTGGCCGATATTGACCAATGGCGAGCAAGTCACACTTGAAGGCCGCGATCTGCATTTGGTCCTTCATCTTCCCTCCTGCATGGAAACCCCTTTGCATTTCGAGCCTCAGGGGAACATTGCCGTATTCACTATTTCAGGCAATATGCAAAAGCAGCTGGGCGCATACCGGCTTACCATGTGGGAAAATAAAGATAAGAGCGGACAAACAGCCGTCGATTATTGCGATGCGTTTGAGTTGGTGCCTACTACATGTATGGAGGGCGGCAACGACAACAATCTGACCACGGAAACTGTCAATCTGGATTCTTCGGACTTGATCGTAGGCCTCCCCGGACCAAGTGCCTATGATCTTTACAAGAAGCACAATCCCGATGCAGAAATATCCGAGGAAGAGTATGCAAATGCTCCCATAGATGCCGCCGATGCCGCCAATGAAGCCGCAAAAGCTGCCAATGAAGCCGTAGATAAGATCGGGGATATTAATGAAGCCCTTGCCGGCAAGGTAGACAAAGAAGAAGGGAAAGGTCTGTCCTCAAACGACTATACGGACGACGATAAGGAGAAGCTGGACGGACTTTCGAATTACGACGACACGGAAATACGAGTGCAATTATCTGAAAAGGCGTCGAAAGAGGAAGTAGCCGACGCAGCTGAAAAAACACTTTCCGATGCCAACTACCACACCGATGAACGCATAGAAGAGACAAAATCAGAGATTGCAACAGGACTTCTTGAGTTCGGGCAAGAAGTGGGAAAGGCAATATCCGACGGCGACGCGACTACTCTTCAATCAGCACAAAAATACACGGATGATGCCATTGACGCCATCCCCACACCAGATGTCAGCGGGCAGATAGAGCAGCATAACACCTCGCCTACCGCCCATCCCGATATCAGGGAGATTCTGAACACCTGCGTCGGTCTTCCGGAGTTCAACAGCGAAACCTACGAGCTTACCTTCACAACGATTGCGGGCGCTAAATTGATCGTTGACCTTCCCATTGAGCAGATGGGACTTGAGTATAACGAAGAAACAAGAGCCATTGAGTTCATAAATGCCGATGGATCTATTTCGTCGATCCCCGTTTCGGACTTCGTGAAAGTATACGTCGGGTCCATTGGTCCGGAAATACAGATTGCTGTAGAGGGTTCCGAGATTCGGGCTACGCTCCTCAATAATACCGTATCGTGGGATAAACTTACGCTGACCTTGCAGGAAGTAATTGAAGGGAAAGCCGACCGCACGGAGATTCCTACGAAAGTATCCGAACTGGAGAATGACTCCGAGTTCGTTACTGCCAAAGAAATTGATCCAGAGTTGAGAAAAACCTCATTTGAGGTAGTAGCCCATTCGGACTGCACGCTGGAGGAGCGCGTCGCGCAGCTCGAATCGCTGCTTGTAAGGATGCTTTCGGGCGATGTCCTAATCCCGGAACTGCAGGTCAAGAAATTGGGCATCTGGGGCGGCAACAACATCGTCGTTACGGGCGCGGGCGCTCCGTCGAAGGCTCCCGACCGGGCCGGACAGTTCTACATCGACACCAAGAACAATGCGGTCTATCACTCCGTAGGGAATAATGCCGTTTCGGACTGGAAAAACAACTAAAAACGAATCGTTATGTCTCAGGTAAACAAATACGCGAACAGAGCCGCTTATGAAGCGGATAACTCCCGATTGAAAACCCAGTCGGCGGTGTCATACGTTGAAGACGACGGCGAACTGATCTACGACGGGGTGAATGTCGTTGTCGGCCGGGATGCCGCGGATGCCGGCGATCTGGCGGTCTTCGACAAGACGGACAGTACGCTGAAGTTCGTCAAGGGTGCGACACTGCTTTACGACCAGCTGCCGCCGGAACTCGTTCCGATGGCCGTGGCCTACGGCCGCCGGGGCGACAAGGTGCGCATCGTTGCCCTGCGCCATCTGGATTTTTACAAGTGGGCAGTGGCGTATGAAGTGAAGCTTTCGGGCTTCGATCTCTCTTCGGGCGGCAGTTTTACGCTACATATCTATATCTCGGATTTCGAGTTTACCTATCCCGCCGGAGCAACTCTCGCAAGTATCGCAGCGCAGATCAATGCGACCCCCGATATTATGAATACTTATTCATGGAAAGCCACGGCTTCGGATGAACTGAATGCTATTGTCATGGAGTGTAATGCGTGGTCCAGTATTGAAGGGCATAAAAAAATATCCGCCGCAGGCTGCACGCTAACCAAGCATGCGGAAGATGTCGATTACCAAAGTACAACCGTCTTTATTCAGCCCAATACACCAGCTCCTATACGCCGCAGAAATGGCGCAGGCTCACAACTGGCCGGATGCGACAACGAAGTGTTTCTGGAGTACTACAGAGAGAACGGCACGACAGGGACCAATATCCTGCCGGGCAGCTCGACGATCATCCGGGAGAGCGTTTTCACCCAGACCGACAACCCGGCGCTGGTTGCGGCCTATCCGACCTACCGGGACTATCTTTTCGGGGAGCACTTGGCCCAATATCCGTCGGCTTACGGGGCGTTCCTGCAGGACGGCAAAAGCAATACGGCCATTCTCGCCCGGAAAACAAGGACCGACTTCTACGGTAAGACTGTTCCGTGCTATCCGGCCGCTGCCGCAGCTGCGGCCTATGGGATGCAAGTCGCGGGGATGACTACGGGGCTGGAAGCCGGGGCATGGTGGCTGCCCTCGGCCGAGGAACTGTGGCTGATGGCCAAAGGTCTCTTATTCGCGCAGCCTTACGATCCGGTCAATCGGACATTGTCCGTGTCGGGGAAAGTGATCGCCAAGGCGGATTACATGTCCTCGTCCTCCGAGCGGAGCAATCTCTATTATTATAAAGTCAACAAATACGGAAATACAAGCTGGGCGATCGACAACCAGCCGAAACCATCATCCTGCATTGTACGCCCGGTATCGGAGATATGAAAAACATAGCAGATTATGTCACAAATAAACAAATATGCGGATAAGGCCGCCTACGAATCGGACACTGCGCGGCTTAGAACCCTCTCGTCGGAATCCTACATCGAGAACGACGGCGTGCTGCTTTACGACGGTGTGAATGCCGTGGTCCCGAAATCCGCCGCCGGTGTCGGGGACCTTGTCGTGTTCAACAAGACGGAGGGAGTGTTGAAATTCATCAAAGGCGCTACGCTCGTTGCAGATAAGATGCCCGCCGAATTGGTTCCCGCGGGCGTGGTGTACGGCCGACACGGTGATAAGGTGCGGATCGTGTCGCTGGAGAATGCGACATATAACGGATCGACGAGTATTCGCTGGGCGGCCCCCTACGAAGTGGCCCTGTCTGGCTTCGACCTTGCGGCGGG
>OHDZ01000728.1_pt1 | contig 11920 bp, 10 predicted proteins | sample 1567161 | NCBI WGS metagenome assembly OHDZ01 (sample SAMEA3879525, study PRJEB24766) | human gut metagenome | biome: human-associated habitat; feature: feces | place: USA | collected 1985/1987 | reverse complement strand
TGAGGTCATGTGGGATCTTTTCCGCTCCATTCCCTCGATTGAAGATCCGGACATCTCCGTGCTCGACGAGTACTACTGGCTCAATAAGGAGGATCCCAACTACTCGCTGTGCCGCTCGACTAAGAACCGTGGCCAAGACGGCGGCACCGATGGCAAGTTCGGCCTGTCGGACAAGGCAGCGACCGAGATCATGGATCTGTTCTTTACGCCCGACGAGGAGCTGGCGAACCGTCCCATCACCGATTTCTTTGACGACGAGGTGCTCAACTCGAATTTCTGGATGTACTGGCGCACCATGTTCGCCTTTGAGAACTGGCACTCGGCGCTCGAGATGAAGCTCTATATCCGCCGCTACATCCACCACATCGCGGGTCTGCCCGACTTTAGCGCCCTGCGCTTCACCCGCTACAACCAGTACGAGTCGATGATTCTGCCCATGCAGCGCTATCTCGAGGCGCACGGCGTGCAGTTCCACTTTGACACCAAGGTCGAAAACTTGGTGTTTGAGGTGGGCGGCGGCGAGGGTCCGCGCCGCGCCGTCACTGGCACCGGCCAGGACACGATTCAGCGCATCCAGCAGGCCGCCTTTGCGCGCAACCCCTACAGTACGAGCACCAAGAAGGTCGCGCGTCGCATCACCGTGACGCATGCAGGCGAGATTTCGAACATCGACCTCACTGAGGATGACCTGGTCTTTATCACCAACGGCGGCTGTGTGGAAAACTCGACGATCGGCGCGCAGGATAAGCCCGCCGCATGGGATCCGACGATTCGCCCCGGTGGCGGTTGGGACATGTGGCGTCGTATCGCAGCGCAAGATCCGAGCTTTGGTCATCCCGATAAGTTCTGCGGTGACCCCGAGAAGAGCAACTGGATGAGCGCCACGGTCACCACGCTCGACGGCGAGATTGTGCCCTATATCCAAAAGATCTGCCATCGCGATCCCTTTACCGGGCACGTCGTGACCGGTGGCATTGTGACCTGCGAGGATTCGGGCTGGCTTATGAGCTGGACGATCAACCGCCAACAGCAGTTCCGCGATCAGTCCAAAGACCAGCTTTGCGTGTGGGTGTATGGCCTGTTTACCGACAAGCCCGGCAACTACGTCAAGAAGGCCATGCGCGACTGCACCGGCGAGGAGATTTGCCAGGAATGGCTGTATCACCTGGGCGTTCCCGAGGATAAGATTGTTGAGCTGGCGGCAAATCACGCCAACACCGTGCCCGTCATGATGCCCTACATCACCGCCTTCTTTATGCCGCGTGAAGCAGGCGACCGCCCCGACGTGGTGCCCGATGGCGCCGTGAACTTCGCGTTCCTGGGCCAGTTTGCCGAGACGCCGCGTGACACGATCTTTACGACTGAGTACTCCATGCGCACCGGCATGGAAGCCGTCTACACGCTCTGCGATGTCGACCGCGGCGTACCCGAGGTCTGGGGTTCGGTCTTTGACGTGCGTGACCTCCTTATGAGCAGCGTTAAACTACGCGACGGTGAGCCCATCACCAGCATGAAGCTGCCCATGGTCGAGCGAATTGCACTCAAAGAAGTGCTCAAGAAGGTCGAGGGCACCGACATTGCCAAGCTCCTCAAAGAGTACGGCGCAATCTAGCGCACAAGAACCACCACATTGGGGAACCTTTGTGGTGGTTTCTGTTTGTCTCGATCTGTAACATCTTGGCCGCTAAAAGTGGGCCTGGTGTTACAGATTTAGATTTTCGATTCGGGTGTCTTCTGTTTGTCTCAATCTGTAACAGGTAGAGCTCTATTTGCCGAGTAGATGTTACAGATTGAGACAAACGGGTGCCGCTGGTCATTTCGTCTCGATCTGTAACATCTAGAGCCATAAACAGCCGCTAGATGTTACAGATTGAGATAGTAAGGGGACGAGGCCGTAGCGGGTGAGCGCACCTGCTCCCTATCCATCAATCACTCAGAAAATCTTATATATAGAGACTTAGATTTGTGTATAAGATCGCGCAAAGCTGGCAACAATACTTCTCGAACAACGTGAAGCCGCCCCGTAGGGCGGCCGCCCCAGGAGAGGTGATTCCATGAGAATCGATAAGCTAGCAATGACGTCGCGCGAGGCGCTGCAGACCGCCATGAGCACGGCTGCCGACGCGCAGGCTGGCGCGGTGGAGCCGATTCACCTGCTGTCCGCCCTGCTCGGTGCCGGCGAGCGCAATATCTCCGTGATTATCGAGCGCATCGGTGCTGACCCAGCTCAGCTCGCACGTTCCACACAGGATGCCATCGACCACGCGCCCAAGGTTTCGGGCGAGGGTCAGCAGATGGGCCTGTCCAACGAGCTTGTCCGCGTCATCGAGAAGGCCGAGAAGAAGGCCACCAAGATGGGCGACAGCTTTGTGGTGACTGAGCATCTGCTGATGGCTCTTGCCGAGGACAAGGGCGAGGCGGGTCGCGTGCTGCGCGACGCCGGCGTCACCAAGGAGCGCATCGAGCAGGTCTACGAGGAGCTGCGTGGCGATGACCGCGTGACGTCTGCCGAGGACAAGACTCAGTTTGAGGCACTGGAACAGTACGGCCGCAATATCTGCGACCTTGCCCGCGCCGGCAAGCTCGACCCGGTCATCGGCCGTACCGACGAGATTCGTCGTACCATCCAGGTCCTGTCCCGTCGCACCAAGAACAACCCCGTGCTCATCGGCGAGCCGGGCGTGGGCAAGACCGCTCTGGCAGAGGGACTGGCGCAGCGCATTGCACAGGGACAGGTGCCCCGGGCGCTGCAGGGCCGCCGCTTGCTGGCGCTGGACCTGGCCAGCCTGGTGGCAGGGACGAAGTACCGCGGAGACTTTGAGGAACGCTTCAAAAATTTACTAGAGGAACTGGTGCGGGATGGTACGGCCATCCTGTTCGTGGATGAGCTGCACACGGTAGTGGGGGCGGGCGCAGCCGAGGGTGCCATCGATGCATCCAGTATCCTCAAACCGGTGCTGGCCCGGGGAGAATTGCAGTTTATCGGTGCAACCACCAACCAGGAGTTTCGGGCCTATATCCAAAAGGATGCGGCGCTGGAACGCAGATTTGGCCGTGTTCAGCTGGAAGAACCTTCTCCCGACAGCGCCGAGGCTATTTTGGAAGGGCTGGCCTCCCGCTATGAGCGCTATCACGGGGTAAAGCTGCCGCCAGATGCCCTTCATGCGGCGGTAGAGCTGTCGGTGCGGTATCTGCCGGGGCGCTGCCTGCCGGATAAGGCCATTGACCTGGTGGACGAAGCCTGCGCAGCAGCCCGCATCCAGGCCGAACAGGAGGGGGATGCTGCCCCGGTGCTGGGGGTGGAGCAGATCGCACGGGTCGTAGCACAGGCCAGCGGTGTGCCCGCATGCCGGGTAGGGGAACAGGAGCGGGAACGTCTGGCCCGGCTTGAACAGCGTCTGAATGACCAGGTGGTAGGTCAGCCGCAGGCGACAGCAGCGGTGGCTGGAGCCATCCGCCGCAGCCGCACCGGGCTGGGGGAACCGGGTCGTCCCATGGGCGCAATGCTGTTTCTGGGACCGACTGGTGTGGGGAAAACGGCGCTGGCAAAAGCGCTGGCCGTGAGCTGGTTTGGCAGTGAGAAGGCGCTGCTGCGGTTCGATATGTCGGAATACCAGGAGCAGCACACGGTGGCTCGTCTGCTGGGTGCGCCTCCGGGTTATGTGGGCCATGACGAAGGGGGACAGCTGACCGAGGCGGTGCGCCGCCGTCCATACAGTGTTGTGCTGTTTGATGAGATCGAAAAAGCGCACCCGGAGATCCAGACCCTGCTGCTGCAGCTGCTGGAAGAAGGCCAGCTGACCGATGCCATGGGGCGCAAAGCGGACTTCCGCAATACCATCGTGCTGTTGACGGCAAACCTGGGGGCACGGTTCCTGGCAGGGCAGTCCGCTCCGCTGGGCTTTGCTGCAAGTGAGGAGACTGCCTTTGACCGCCAGGCAGCGCAGGCGGTGGAAGAGGCTAAACGCTGGCTGCGTCCGGAACTGGTGGGCCGCCTGGACGAGATGATCGTATTTCGGCCCCTTGGAGAGCAGAGCCTGTGCGCCATTGCGGAACGCCTGCTGGACCAGCTGGAGCAGCGGGCGGCGCACAGCGGTCTGACCCTGCATCACACCGACCGTGTGAGTCCGGCGCTGGCTGCACGGGCGCACTCGGCCTACGGCGCACGGGAACTGCGCCGCCAGGTGGACAGGGCAGTGGAGCAGGCTCTGGCGGACCGGATCGCCGCCGGAGATGCCCCGGACGGGGGACGATGGCTGGCAGACTGCACCGAGAACGGGGAGATCACCTTGCAGGCGGAATCCCCCGTGCCGGTTGGATAAAAACAGCAGACGGAGGGGCAAAAGGAGCGGGAGACGCAGCAGAATCGCCGTCTCCCTCTTGCATCCGGCGGCACTTTTGAGTATGATTAAGGGTAGCTTTTTGTTTTTATTTTGGATCAATAAGGAGAACAGGATGTCCACCCTTTTTTTGTTGAACCCTACTGCGGGTAAGCAGGATTGCACTGCCGCCTTGCGCCCCCAGATCGAGGCCGCAGCTGCCCGGGCCGGACTGGACCCGTCTCAGCTTACCATCCTTTGCACACAATATGCAGGCCATGCCCGGGCAGTGGCCCAGAAGGCAGCCGAGCAAGCCGCCCAGACCGGGCAGGAGCTGCGCATTTTTACCGCCGGAGGAGATGGCACCTTTATGGAGGCCATGACCGGTGCCCGGGGTTTTTCCGGCACGGCCGTGGGCTGCCTGCCGTATGGCAGCGGCAATGATTTTCTGCGCACCTATGGTGTCCGGGAAGAATTTCTGGACCTGGATGCACAGCTGGCAGGGCAGGCAGTGCCCATCGATCTGATGCATACCAACCTGGGCCTTTCGGCCACGATCTGCGCAGCCGGACTGGATGCACAGGTGGCCTACGGCATCCCCAAATTTCGGCGCATCCCATTTTGCGGGGGCGAGATGGCGTATATCCTCTCCATCGTGCAGCAGATCTGCGGGCACATTGGCCGCACGATCCGCTATCAGGTGGATGACGAGGTCATTACGGCAGACAGCATGATGTGTGCTGTGTGCAATGGCCGGGCATACGGCGGTGGCTTTTTTGCTGCGCCGGAAGCACAGCCGGACGACGGCTGGCTGGATGTGTATATCGTGCGCACCGCAGGCCGGCTGACCATTGCAAAGCTTTTGGGAATGTACAAAAATGGCCGTCACTTTGTGGATGGTCAGCTGACAGAGGAGGCCCGGCCTTACTTTATTTATCGGCGTGCAAAAAAGGTCTCACTCACCCCGGTGGATGGCCGCGGCCCCATCGTAGCTACGGTGGATGGAGAATGTGCCTCCATCGACCAGGTGGATGTCCAGCTTTGCCCGTTGGAAGGCCGTATCCTGCTGCCGCTGCCGGTCTATCAGCGCTTTATGGAGCGCCCGGCAGATGTGGGATCGACTGCAGAAAGATAATGCCTTTTATTTGGCCTGCGTTTTTACGCGGGCCAAATGCTTTTTACGCAGAAAGGTGCTTTTTGGGGGTGTCACAAATTATTAACAAACAAATTTATCAGAACCCCTTGATTTTTCACTCGGAGATGAGTACAATACTCTTAGCACTCAAGTAAAAGGAGTGCTAACAAGCGGGATCGGGTGCTGTACAGCCCCGCCGCTGCAAAAGTGTTTCCATTACAATTTATTATAGGAGGGCAAGAATTATGAAGATCATTCCTCTTGCAGACCGTGTTGTGATCAAGACTGTGGAAGCCGAGGAGACCACCAAGAGCGGCATCATCCTGACCGGCAGCGCAAAGGAGAAGCCCCAGGTGGCGCAGGTGCTGGCAGTTGGCCCCGGCGGCGTAGTGGACGGCAAGGAAGTCCAGATGACTGTCAAGGTCGGCGACAAGGTCCTCACCAGCAAGTACTCCGGCACGGAGGTCAAGGTGGACGGTGAGGAATGCACCATCGTGCGCCAGAGCGACATCCTGGCTGTGGTGGAGGACTGATCCGCTGCCTTTCGTTCTTTGTTTAAGCGTTATTGGAACCAAATCAAAGGAGAGATAGAGTATGGCTAAGCAGATTAAGCAGGGCGAGGACGCCCGTAAGGCGCTGTGCGCCGGTATTGATGCCCTGGCAGATACCGTTAAGATCACCCTGGGCCCCAAGGGCCGCAACGTGGTGCTGAGCAAGAAGTTCGGCGCACCGGTCATCACCAACGATGGTGTCACCATCGCTAAGGAGATCGAGCTGAAGGACGAGTTCGAGAACATGGGCGCACAGCTGGTGCGTGAGGTCGCAACCAAGACCAACGACGCTGCAGGCGACGGCACCACTACGGCTACCGTCCTGGCACAGGCCATGGTCAACGAGGGCATGAAGAATGTCACCGCTGGTGCAAACCCCATGGACATCCGCCGCGGCATGAGCAAGGCCGTCAATACCGCTGTGGAGGCGATCAAGGCGCACAGCCAGAAGGTCAAGGACTCCAACGACATTGCCCGCGTAGGCACCATCTCTGCCGGCGACCCCGAGATCGGCCGTCTGATCGCAGAGGCTATGGAAAAGGTCACCTCTGACGGCGTCATCACCATCGAGGAGAACAAGACCACCGCTGAGACCTACAACGAGATCGTTGAAGGTATGCAGTTCGACCGCGGCTACCTGACCCCCTATATGGTCACCGATACTGAGAAGATGGAGGCCGTGCTGGACGACGCTGTGGTGCTGATCACCGATAAGAAGATCAGCGTCATTCAGGATCTGCTGCCCCTGCTGGAGCAGGTGGTCCAGAACGGCATGAAGCTGCTGATCGTGGCAGAGGACATCGAGGGCGAGGCTCTGTCCACCCTGATCGTCAACCGTCTGCGCGGCACCTTCACCGTAGTGGCTGTCAAGGCTCCCGGCTTCGGCGATCGCCGCAAGGAGATGCTGCAGGATATCGCTACCCTGACCGGCGGTCAGGTCGTGTCCTCTGACCTGGGCTATGAGCTGAAGGATGCTACCCTGCAGATGCTGGGCCGTGCCCGTCAGGTCAAGGTCACCAAGGAGACCACCACCATCGTGGGCGGCTACGGCGATAAGGATGCCATCGGTGCTCGTGTTGCACAGATCCGTAACCAGATCGAAGCTGCTACCAGCGATTTCGACCGTGAGAAGCTGCAGGAGCGCCTGGCTAAGCTGGCCGGCGGTGTGGCTGTTATCAAGGTCGGCGCTGCTACCGAAGTGGAGATGAAGGATAAGAAGCTCCGCATCGAGGACGCTCTGAACGCCACCAAGGCTGCTGTGCAGGAGGGCGTTGTGGCTGGTGGCGGCACCGCACCCATCAATGCAATTCCCGCAGTCAGCGCTCTGTGCGACACCCTGGAGGGCGACGAGCGCACCGGTGCCCGCATCGTCCTGAAGGCTCTGGAGGCACCTCTGCGCCAGATCGCTCAGAACGCCGGCCTGGAGGGCAGCGTTATCATCGACAAGATCATTTCTGCTGGCAAGCCCAACTACGGCTTTGATGCCCAGAAGGAGGTCTTTGTGGAGGATATGATCGCCTCTGGCATCGTTGACCCCACCAAGGTCACCCGTTCTGCACTGGAGAACGCTGCTTCCGTGGCTGAGATGGTCCTGACCACCGAGAGCCTGGTTGCTGATCTGCCGGAACCCCCGGCCCCCGCTGCTCCGGCTCCGGACATGGGCGGCATGTACTAAAAACCACGCCAAGCGCCGATCGCAGAAAGCGCTTTGCATAAAATCAAGTCCCCCTGTATCTACAACAGTAGATGCAGGGGGACTTTTTGCATGGCAGCAGCTCTATTTTACCCGGTATCAAAACCAGGAACAAGGACGCAAGAGCAAGAAGCAAATCCAGCCATTTCGCCCCGCCATCCATTTGACCAGGACCCAAAATAGCTGTATGACTATCAGCGCCTAGTTCTCGGCGGTTTTTCATTTGATTGAAAGGATGTGGTATAAATTTTCGTTCAAAATAGTTTGCCTTCAATCCTTTCTGCGTGTTCCAGCAGATAGCTCCGACCATCCTGCTTGGCCCGTTCCAAGTATTGTGGAAGCAGGTCGGAATGGATGGCGTCCAGTGAGACCAGAACGGCGATCCGCTGGTATTCCTGAAGTTCAGGAGAGTAACAGTTGCGCTCCCAAAACAGCGGAGCGAACTGTTCCACACAGTCAGGACGCAGAGCGGGCATCGCCAAAAGCGCCCGACGGCTCACATATTCATTGGGGTCCTTTGCGAAATCCAGAATTATATCCCTGACTTCCTGACTACATGAGCATTCCGGCAGATAGGCGGCAAACTGCCACTTGGCCTCACTCTCATTGGAGGCTGCGGCCCTGCGGCAGAGGCACTCAAACCATTTGGGATGGGAAGTGGTTTCCTGTATAAATCCCTCCGCTTCGTTGGCCCTGGCAATTAAATAGACCATCTCATCCAGTAGGATGCTGTCTTCCATTTCTGCATTCATTTGGGTCAACACATGGCAAAAGGCATCAAATATATCATTCCACGCAGGGTAATCGACCTCCCACGCACCGCCAATCTCCTCGGTGGTTTTTCCGGGATAAGTGATTTCCTGCCACTGATGAAATTTTCCTGCCTGCTCCAGCAGGCGTTCACGAATGCCCTTTGCCATGTGCTCACCTCACGATTCTCCGCACAGTTTTCCGATCTCCAATGCCTGCTCCACAAGGCTCAGGAGCAGACTGGAAAAGCTATTTGCGATCTCCTCCAAATTGGAATAGTCGCAGTTATAACCCTGGACTCTGCCGCTCTCCAAGTCAAGGAATACGATACTTCCATCACCCAAACCGCCAATAGGAAATACAGGACCATGCTCACATTCGCTCATGTAGTCCACAAAGGCATCCTGAAATGTGGGGTAGGCTTCCTCCAATTCCTTTAGTGTGAAGATCCACGGCTCAGCCAAATAGCAGCCGCCGAAGTTCAAAAGCAGCCAGCGGTACTCTGCCGGAATGGGAGCATATCTGCTTTCAAATCGTTTCACAGCATCCTCTGGTTCCGGGAAGATACCCTTTGTGAAGGGGCTTGCTTTATAAGCAGTTTGAATTTTACTGCGGTATTTTTCCAAATTCATGTCATGCATTGTGTTTCCCTCACAGAGCATCCAGATTTTCCTGTAGATCGCCCTGCATCAAGTGTTGGGCAATGGCCCGGTTCAATTCCTTATGGGGGTGATAAGCGGCCTGCTCTACATCGTGCAGGCACTCCTCCATCAGTGCCTCCGGAGAAATGCCTTCCCGTTTGCCATAAAGATGGCCGAAGGCATAGCACACGGACTTGAGAAAGCCGAAAATATAGTCATGATTTCCACGCATACTGGGCAGGTCATTGAACGAGCCCATACCTCCGTATGCCCGAAGGTGGTGGGAAACCTCCCGCCGCTGGGTCCAGTCCTCAATATCCCGCTCCAGCCAGCCGATCCAGTTTTTGAATTCCGGGTGGTCTGTCTGTAAAATCGACCGCAGACAGATCAGAGCCTCCGTATAAATATCGGTCTGTTTCATAGGCCATCGCCCCCCAAAATACCTCCATAGAGAACACCGTTTTTCCCGAGGAACAGCATCTGGCTGCGAAGTAGGCTGCACTGCTCCACAGCGACCTTGTTTCCGTCACAGGTGGGAATAGCCTCCTGTTTTTTCCCAAGGTGATCACCATGAGCGGTAAGGAAGTAGAATTTGTCCCGTTGCTGGTATCCGCCTTGAAACAGGAAGGCATTGCCGGACGGGGCAACAGAAAAAGCTCCGCTTCCTTCGATTGGCAGTTCAAACACAAGATCCTCTTTGAAGTTCGTCCGCACCAGCCGGAATTCATCGTAATAATAAAACCACAGGTTTTCTTCTTCGTCCAGGCTGATGGCGTAGCAGTCATAGATGGAATACTTCTCATTCTTCCAGAGAGGAGTTCCATCCGATGTCCATGCAATCAGGCCGCAATCACCCAGAGGTTCATCCCAACCGTAATTACCAAATACACCTTCGTCAAAGTAGCTGGTAATGATGGTACCATCTTTTTTTACCACGCAGTCTTGAATGCCATCCCCCAGGCAGAAACGGGACAGCACAGCTCCGTCCCGGCTGACGATCCAGGCGTTCTGGTCGGGGCCGTTTTCCCGATAGGCGCATCTTGCCCCCAGCAGGAGGAAGTGATCACCTGCGGGCCGCAAATAATGGAACTGGAACTTCAAGAGGCCAAGAGGAAACAGCGTCGTTTCCAGCACCCGCTGTTCCGCCCAATCCAACTGGATTTCCACCGCGGTATAGGTGGAAGGAATGCTGAGCCAGTCCTTACCCTGTGTTTCGGAGGGCTGTTCCATGAGAAGATAGACTTTTCCATCCCTTGCCGTGAAAAAGTCTGTTACTTCTGTGCCCTCCAGATGGTTTTCCCGGCGCAGCTGGTCCAGGTCAATGATGGAGAACAACGGCAGATTTTTTGCTTTTAAGGATTTGTTCATTGGGACTCCTCCTGGTTACTTTAACGCTCCATCATAGGTGTGGCTTTCCCAGATGGCCTCAAATTCCGCTTTCTCTATGACGCAGGCGTGGAATTCCTCGCCCCAGACATGGGCGTTCAATTCCTCCACGGTGGGGATCGGCGTGATCTCGATGACACCGTCGTAAAGGTCAGGGATGTTGTGGGTGCGGCCATCTGCAAAAATGTCGATGGAGCGATGGGCCAGCCGCTCATTTTCGGTATCCACTTCATAGAGGATGACCGCTGGTTCACCCTCCGGTGCGCCCTCCCAAAAGAGCTTGATGTACTCGATCTTGCCAAGATAAGTCCCCATCGTTTTTTCATTGTCACAGGCCGCCCGGATCATTTTGGACAGCAGCATCAGGTCATCGATGTATTGGGAGTACACGCAGAACACATCTTCGTCGGAGTCGAAGTGAAACAGATCCACGCCGCTGTTGTTTTCCTCAAACTCCCGAATCACACCCCGGACCAGCCGTTCCCAGTCTCCGCTGCTGCCGGTCAGTCCCAGCCGTCGGAATTCCTCTGTCCGGAATCCGTCACTGATTTTCAGCAGAAGGGAGATCGCATAGGGGTGGTGGGGAATGAGAAAGAATGGCGCGATCTGCTCCGGCTTTACCCAAATTTTGAAGGGCGGGCGCGGATCAGGTATCCAGGGCAAGATTTCCCATTCGTCCTCCGGTCGGTTTCCGTATTGGGAAAAGTCTTTCATGTAATCCCTCGCTTTCCGGCACATCAGCAGCTCAGTTGTCCTCCGTTTGCCGGGCAAAAGATCCTGCGGTTCGCCAACAGTTCCTCCAGCTTTTTGGCCAGCGCCTCCACAATGGCGTGGCAGGGGTTTTCGTAGCCCACGATCTCCAGCCTTTGCAGCTCGACACAGTGGAGCGTTCCGTAAAAGTCCAACATAAAGTCCGTCAATTCATCAATCATCCGGTAGCCTTCTATGTTGTCCACATCGGTCTGGCCCTCCTTGGCGGTCATCAGACCGATGATCCCTACCGCAACGGTGAAGGCGCCGCAGCAGGAATGTTCGGTTTGCATTCCAAGCCCCATGACGGAGAACATCTTCCGGGTCTCCTCAGACAAATTCAGATGGTAATACTCGTTACAGGCCATAAACATCGCCTCGGCGCAGGTCAGTTCCGTACCGATGTGATAGTGGTTAACCAGTTCATAAAGTTTCATTGTTCCCATACCATACTCCAATCGCAAAGCATTTCATTCTGTGTCACCCGGCGCAGCTCGTCCCGCACCTCCATCAGCGCAAAACCCAGCAGGTTTTGTCCCCGCCACTTCATGGGGTCCTGGGCCTCCGGGGAGCTGGCCGCGAGGCGGATGCCCCAGATGGCATCGTAGGGGCTGGCCTCCACCAGCACGCTGTCCCCGGTGGAAAGGAGAAACTCCCGCAGTTCGCGGTTCTGGCTGAATTTGTGCCAGTTGCCA
>OHDZ01000727.1_pt1 | contig 11928 bp, 9 predicted proteins | sample 1567161 | NCBI WGS metagenome assembly OHDZ01 (sample SAMEA3879525, study PRJEB24766) | human gut metagenome | biome: human-associated habitat; feature: feces | place: USA | collected 1985/1987 | reverse complement strand
TCCGGGAAAACGGGGGGTAAAAACAGGGGCTTCCTCTGTATCCCTGCGCCCGTAAGCCTTGGCCCGTGAAGCCACGGTAAGAACCGAGCTGATAGAGAGAAGCTCAGGGATGCTAAGAGAGCTTCCGATTTCTAGGCGCTTTAAGGAACCGCCGATTTCCCGAAGGCCGGAAAAGGAAACAGAGCCCTTTAAACGCACACGGTTCACAGCGTCTGTGGTCTGGGCCTGGCGGGTGCGGATCTCTTCCAGATCAGAAGAAGGAGACAGTTCCCGGCACAGGGACTTCCCTAGAGGAGAGGCCGCATGGCTTTCCAGTTGGGTGATTATCTTCGTATATTCCAGGGTTTTTAATGCTTTTTGGTTCATTTTTTATCAATAACCTCCTGAGAGTGGTACAAAATATCCTGTTTACACGGACAAGTATACCACATCCCCCGATATTTACGATAGGGGAAAATTCCGAACGAACAAAAACTTGCATATTAAGCGTGAGAACCGTATAATAAGAGGTGAGATTCTTCGTAAGGAGGAGCGAAATGGCGGATAAGCGTGAAGACAAGGGAACGGACGAAGGCCAGGAAAAACAGAAACCGTTTATCAGGGAGAAAATCGTCCGCCAGCCACCTTCCGGGCGGCAGATCATGAGAAAAATTTTGATGACAGGAGCCTGCGCAGTTGTGTTCGGAACAGCAGCTGCGGTATGCTTTTCGGCTGTAAAGCCGATCGCAGACAGAGCCTTCGGCCCGGAGGAGACAGAGCAGGAGCCGATCACCATTGCAAAGGATGAGCCGGAAGCGCAGCAGCCTGTACAGACAGAGTGTGCGCCGGTGCCTGAGGAAACAGAGCCGGTGGAGGATATGGTGCGGTCAGAGATGGAGAAGTATCCGTATTCTATGGATGATCTGAACCGTCTCTACGGAAATTTGAATACACTGGTTGAAGAGAATGAGGGCTGTGTGGCTTCTGTTCACTCGATTCAGAGGGAAACGGACTGGTTTGATAATCCCATTGAAACTACAGGCCAGTATTCAGGCGTGGTGATTTCCTGCACAAGAGGAGAAATCCTTGTTCTGGTGCCGGATGAGGCGGTAGATACGGCGGATTCCATTGAAGTATCATTTTCAGGCGGAACCATTCTTCCGGGTACTGTAAAACAAAAGGATTCTGTGGCAGATATGGCTCTTGTAAGCGTAAATGCCGCAGAGCTGGAGGACAGGCAGTATGAGCGCATAAAAGAGCTTCCGCTGGGAAATTCTTATGGTGTTAGGCAGGGAGATCTGGTGGTTGCCATCGGTTCCCCGGCCGGTGTGACCGGTTCCAGTGGATACGGCGCTATTTCCTATGTAGTGCGCAGCACAAAAGCGGTAGACGGAAGTACCAGGATCTTTTATACGGATACAGCGGCAGATTCCCAGGCGGGAACCTTCCTTATTAATACGGATGGAGAACTGATCGGCTGGGCGGTGGATGATTATGGGCAGGAGGATCATTCTTCCATGACAGCCGTTATGTCCGTATCGGATTATAAGGGGGCCTTGGAACTTATGAGCAACGGTCTTCCTGTGCCTTACTTTGGTATACTGGGACAGGAGATCACGGCAGCCATGGCCCAGAAGGGAATGCCTAAGGGCATCTATATTTCAGAAGCAGTTATGGACAGTCCGGCTTATAATGCAGGCCTTCAGCCGGGGGATATTCTCACAAAGCTGGGAGATATGCCGGTGACAAATCTGAAGGAATTTCAGGGCCAGGTGGAAAAGCTCCAGGCAGGAACGAAGATCATTGTAAACGTACAGCGCAGCAATGGCAAAGACGAATACAGGGAAATCCCCTTTGAGATAACCGTTGGAACCAGATAAGTGCGGTGTGGGAGTCCGAACGAAGCGGACTCCCTTTTCAGTAAAAGAGAGATGAGGTATGAAAATGAGATATATTGAGACATTCCATGAAGGAAATCATATTTCCGATATTTATTTATGCAAGACAAAACAGATTCAGCTTACAAAAACAGGAAAAGAATATGGAAATCTGATCCTTCAGGATAAGACAGGCACCATTGAGGCAAAGATCTGGGATCTTTCTTCTCCGGGAGTAGGGGAATTTGACGCAATGGACTATGTGCACATTGAGGCAGATGTGACGCTGTTTCAGAATGCAAACCAGCTGAATGTGCGCCGGATCCGCACAGCCAGAGAGGGAGAGTATGTGGAGGCGGATTATCTGCCTGTTTCTAAAAAAGAGATTGGAAAGATGTATGAGGAGCTGCTGGGATTTGTGCGCAGTGTGAAGAATCCATGGCTGAATCAGCTTTTGTCAGGGTATTTTGTGGAAGATAAGGAATTTGCCAAGGCGTTCCAGTTCCATTCCGCGGCAAAGACCGTTCATCATGGATTCGTAGGAGGACTCTTAGAGCATACCTTAAGTGTGGTAAAGCTCTGCGACTACTATGCAGGGTATTATAAGACATTAAACAGGGACCTGCTTCTCACCGCAGCCATGTTCCACGATATCGGAAAGATGCAGGAGCTGTCACGTTTCCCTGAAAATGATTATACCGACGACGGCCAGCTTCTGGGCCATATTATGATCGGAACGGAGATGATTTCCGAGCGTATCCGCCAGATTCCGGATTTTCCGCCCAGACTGGCGTCTGAGTTAAAACACTGTATTCTGGCCCATCACGGAGAGCTGGAATATGGTTCTCCCAAGAAACCGGCTCTTTTGGAAGCGCTGGCACTGAATTTTGCAGACAATACAGATGCCAAGATGGAGACAATGATCGAGGCTCTGGCAGCAGGCGGAACGAATAAGGGCTGGCTGGGCTACAACAGGCTTTTAGAAACCAACATCAGAAAGACAACGGAGTAAGGAAAGTGGAAAAAAATCAGGAATTTACAGTTACCATTGAAGATATGAGCGAAGACGGCTCCGGTATCGGAAAGCTTGACGGCTACATCTGGTTTATCAAAGATACGGTCATCGGCGACCAGGTGCGGGCGAAAGCCATGAAGATGAAAAAATCCTATGGTTTTGCCCGTCTGATGGAGGTGATCACTCCTTCTGCTTTTCGGACAGAGCCAAGATGCCCTGCGGCCCGTCCCTGCGGGGGCTGCCAGCTCCAGGCCATGAAATATGAGGAGCAGCTGGCGTTTAAAGAGCGAAAGATTAAAAATAACCTTATGCGGATCGGCGGTTTTAAAGAGGAAGAAATCCCCATGTTTCCAATTATTGGAATGGAGGAGCCCTGGCGGTACCGCAACAAGGCTCAGTTTCCTTTTGGAATGAATAAAAACGGAGAAATTATAACCGGATTTTATGCGGGCCGCACCCATGATATCATTGAAAATGCGGACTGCCTGCTGGGGGTACAGGAAAACAGGGGAATACTGGAAATTATCAAGGCATTTATGAAGGAATATAGGATCAGGCCCTATGATGAGAAAAGCCATCAGGGGCTGGTTCGCCATGCCCTGATCCGAAAAGGGTTTAAGAGCAGTGAGATCATGGTCTGTCTGGTGATCAACGGAAAGCGCCTGTCCCACGGGGAAGAGCTGGTAAAGCGGCTGTCGGCTGTTTCAGGAATGACCAGCATTTCTTACAGTATCAATGAGGAAAAGACCAATGTGATCATGGGAAAAGAGATTGTAAATCTTTATGGTCCAGGGTATATTACAGATTCCATTTCGGATGTAACATATCAGATCTCCCCCCTGTCTTTTTATCAGGTTAATCCGGTGCAGACAGAAAAGCTGTATGGAACAGCCCTGGAATATGCGGGCCTTACGGGAAAAGAAACGGTATGGGATCTGTACTGCGGCATTGGAACTATTTCCCTGTTCCTAGCCCAGAAGGCGAAAAAGGTATATGGCGTGGAGATTGTCCCCCAGGCCATTGAAGATGCCAGAAGAAATGCCCGGTTGAATGGAATGGAAAATGTGGAGTTCTTTGTAGGAAAGGCAGAGGAGGTGCTGCCGGAGCAGTATGAAAAGAACCAGATCTATGCCGATGTGATCGTGGTAGATCCCCCAAGAAAGGGCTGCGACCAGATGTGCCTGGATACGATCCTGAAAATGCGGCCCGAACGGGTCGTTTATGTCAGCTGCGATTCCGCTACCCTGGCAAGAGATCTGAGATACCTTGTGGATGGGGGGTATGAGGTGAAGAAGGTTAGAGGGTGTGATATGTTTCCGCAGGGGGGACATGTGGAGACGGTATGTTTATTGTCCAAACTCAACGCAAAACAGCACATTGAGGTTGAGGTAAAAATGGATGAGTTGGATATTACAGCTGCGGAGAGCAAAGCCACCTATGAGGAAATCAAGACGTATGTGCTGGAACATACAGGTCTGAAAGTCAGCCACCTCTACATCGCCCAAGTTAAACAGAAATATGGCATTATCGAGCGGGAAAACTACAACAAGCCAAAATCCGAAAATGCCAGACAGCCGAAATGTACACCGGAAAAGGAAGCGGCTATCATAGATGCTTTGAGATATTTTCAGATGATTTAAAAGGGAGTGATAATATGCCAAGAACAGGAATTACTGCTTATGATTTACTAATCTCTTGTCCTGGGGATGTCCTTCAATATGCTGAGATTGTGAAAGAGTGTGTTGAGTCATTTAATCATACTTTAGGTTGTATTAATAATGCTGAAATTGTAACACGACATTGGGCTACTGACAGTTTTCCTCAATCTGGAGACAGACCGCAAGAGTTATTAAACAAGCAATTTGTGCGAGATTGTGACGCAGCAGTCGCAATTTTCTGGACAAAATTTGGAACACCTACGGATAAGTATGGATCAGGAACTGAAGAAGAAATTGAAGAGATGCTACGCGGATTTATATTTCAAATGATGAGAGAAAGATTCGTAAGCTAAAGCAGATAGATAATAGCGGCATCTATTTTGAAGCAAACTTATCAGCTAATGGAATTATCTCTTTTATAAAGGATCTGCTTACTAGACTGCAGTTGGATACTGATGATTTTAGTTTTTCCTTATCAGAGGTGACGTTTGACATTGATAATGAAGATACCTGGGCAGAGGGCTTAATTCCGGTAGCAAAATTCTTTTATAATTTTACAGAAGATTTGGTAAATAAAGGTTTGATTGATTCTGCTGAATTAGAAAGCCTAAAAACTAAAGAATACACAAAGAAGCTATTCAAAACCACGGATTATCCAGCAGTTGCAAATAGCAGAACGGATAATATGGGAAATTCTCTTCAAAAGAGATACAGAGCTAAATCCATTAATTTTAATGGCACTGAAATTTATGTATCAACACAGTTTTTTGACTCAGATAGAAATGCCGTAATTGATTGGTATAGAAGTCATTTATAATGTATAGAAACGAGGTACTATAAATGGAAGAAGAAAAGGTGCACTTAGGTGAGGGCATTGCCGATGAAGCAAAAATGTTCTAAACAAAGAAACAAAAGAAATTATAAACGCAATAATTAAGGCATTTTCTAAGAAGATAAAGGAAAAAATTCCAGAATTGCCAGATATGGTTGGGGCAAAAATAAAGAATCTAGCGGACAGCCAAAAGGTGATTGATGAAATAACAAAACAAAAAATTGATTTTGTCCGTTAGTGATGATGTTGGACCAAATTTGATTGGTCATCGGTATGATGACAGGGATGAATTTATTGATAAGTTTAAGGCTGAAAAATACCAGACAATCTTTAAACAGAAAAAATCGGAAAAGTAAATTCTTATTCCTATGGGATGTGTGCAGCAGAACTGTGTTAGAAGATGAATTATCACATTTACTTGATTATCTACTGGATTTTGCATGTGATGAAAAAATATTGGTGGTGTATAAAAAGGTGTGTAGAAAATATTTATATGTATATCCGAGGTACATTAAATTTTATATTGAAGCGTATCGGGAGATGTGGGAAGATGAAAGTAAAGAAGTAAAAGATTTTAAGTAATGTGTCAGTAACAATTTAGAAGATATCGGGTATAGTTGTGGGAGGTACAATGGGAAAGGTAATTAAAGAAACGATTCATGCCAATGGAATAGACATTGGTATTTATACACAGGACTTCGAAAATGAATTTATTTCATTAACAGATATTGCACGGTATAAAAGTGATGACCCAACAGCTGTTATTCAAAATTGGATGAGAAGTCGAGATGTGATAGAATTTCTGGGATTATGGGAAAGACTTCATAATCCAGATTTTAAACCCCTCGAATTCGAGGGGTTTAGAAAGCAAGCAGGAGCAAACGCATTTACAATGTCGCCAAAAAATGGATAGATGCTACAGATGCAATCGGCATTGTTTCAAAAGCAGGACGTTATGGTGGAACATACGCTCATAGTGATATTGCTATGTCTTTTGCGACTTGGATTTCTCCAGAGTTTCAATTGTATATTATGAAAGATTACAGGAGATTAAAGACAGATGAAAATAGTCGATTGTCTTTGAACTGGAATTTGAACAGAGAAATTTCTAAATTGAATTACAAGATACATACTGATGCGATTAAAGACAATTTGATTCCGCCAGAATTAACACCTGCACAGGTGGCGTACACCTATGCGAACGAAGCAGATATGTTGAATGTTGTTTTGTTTGGAAAGACGGCAAAACAATGGAAAGCTGAAAATCCAGAAGTCAAAGGAAATATGCGGGATGTGGCAACGTTGAATCAATTACTGGTGTTTGCCAATTTGGAAAGTTATAATGCTGTTCTGATTAATCAAGGTAAAGACCAAAAAGAAAGAATGGAATTGCTTCGTCAGTTGACGGTGCAGCAGTTGCGGACATTGGAATCGGTAAGTTTGAATACTTTACAAAAGGTAGTAACAAATCATCATGAAAAATAGGATATGTATGTGAGTAATCAGTTGCAGAAACCATTTTCAGATATTGTTGGAGAAGAGAAGTAAAACGAAGCCAGTTTGTTTTTGCAGAATTAAGGAAACGGTAGAAAGTGTTTTTAGAAAACGGTTCCTTAAAAGAGCCGGTTCGTTGCTGCATATACATACTTCTTCCGACAAAAATGTTACTGAACTTGTAGCGACGCAGGGAAACAGGTGAGATCCCTTTTTCTTTCATTCCATTGCATTTGGCAAGAAGTCTGCCGACATGATGTTTAGAAAAAATGTTTAGAAAAAAATCTCTGAACACAGTCAATTAAGTCGTTCTCATCGAAATGGTTTTGTGGGGATATGTTTTAATTTGGTATGCACGACGAAGAGTGTTTGAAAAAACAAAAGAGGTGTGATATGGGGGATAACAGAATTGATTTGGTTGTAGAAGTGAATGACATTATAACCTATGCAATTTATCAGAATGGACTGCGTATTGTTCGCGGCATCAGCCTGAAAAACAATACAGAGCAGGATATTGAAAATCTTATGGTAAAAATCAGTTCTGACAGTGAATTGATTATGCCTTATGAACAGGGGATTCACACACTCAGAGCATCTGAGGAAATGAATCTTTCTGATTTTAAGATCTTGATAAAAGGGGATTATCTTGCCTCGCTGACGGAAAGGATTACCTGTACTCTGAATGTGGAATTGCTGGAAGGGGAAAATGTGATAGCTGCCTGTCATAAAGATATTACTGCACTGGCATATGATGAGTGGCCGGGGATGAGATATTTTCCGGATTATCTGGCGGCTTTTGTTACACCCAATCATCCTGTTATTGCAGACCTCTTACAATCGACAGCGAAATGGCTGGAAAAATGGACCAGCCAGCCTTCTCTGGAAGGGTACCAGTGTCAGGAGCCAAATCGTGTAAAAAAAATGGCAGCTGCAGCATATGCAGCGATACAGGAACGAAATATTACATATGCAAATCCGCCTTCAAGCTTTGAAATGGTCGGTCAGAGAGTTCGTTTGTGCGACACGGTTATGGACCAACATCTTGGAACCTGTATGGATATGACATTGCTGTACGCATCTGTGCTTGAAGCGATAGGTCTCAACCCGATTCTGGTGCTGATGAAAGGACATATTTTTGCAGGAGTATGGCTGGTGGATCAGTCGTTTGCAGACCCGCTGATTGAAGATCCGTCTCAGCTTGAGAAGCGCATGGCGAGCGGCATCCATGAACTGATTGTTGTGGAATGTACGGCGATGTGTGCGGGAAAGACTCATAATTTTGAGACAGCTATGAAAATGGCAGAACGCAATGTCAGTGCCTATGGGGATTTTCAGTTTGCCATTGATGTTATGCGTGCACGCCGCAGCGGAGTGCGTCCTCTGCCAGTAAGAATCAAGGGCGATACGGGGTATGTAATTCAGCATGAAGACCGGGAAGAAAAAGAAGTGACGGAACGGCCGGATGATCTCGGGTATACGCTGGATTTTAATACGATATCCAGAACAAATAAGGCTACGAAACAGACTCAATGGGAACGAAAACTGCTGGATTTAAGTATGCGTAATATGCTGATCAACATGCGTCTGACAAAGGCTGTGGTACCTCTTCTTACGGCAGATATCGAAGTAGTGGAGGATGCGCTGGCTGATGGTGAAGAATTTCAGGTCACTTCACGTCCGTTGGAATGGATCTTGCGCAGATCAATGTGTTTCACGCAGAAAATACCAATCAGCTTGGACCGTATAAAGATCTGATTGCACTTGAATGCAAACATAAAAGAATTCCAACTATTTATTCCGAAAAAGAACTGAATCATACATTGACCAAGATGTATCGTTCTGCGAAGTCTTCTCTGGAAGAAAATGGTGCCAGCACTCTGTATCTGGCAATGGGATTACTGCGTTGGTTTGAGAAAAAGACAGAGGATGCAGTACCCAGATACGCGCCGATTGTTCTGATACCCATTGAGATTATCAGGAAATCTGCAAGTAAAGGCTACACTATGCGTATGCGGGATGAAGATGCCCAGATTAACATTACGATGCTGGAATTTTTAAAGCAGAATTATAGCATTGTGATTGGCGGATTAAATCCCATTCCGACGGATGAGCATGGTCTGGATATGAAGAAAATTTTTGCGATTATTCGTCATGCGATTATAGATGAAACCATGTGGGATATTGTGGAGTCCTGTTTTATTGGAAATTTCTCTTTTTCACAGTTTGTTATGTGGAATGACATTCACAACAGGACAGATTTCCTGGAGAGAAATAAGATTGTCCGCAGTTTGATAAAAGGTGCGGTCGACTGGGATTGTACCATTCCTGAGAATGTAGATACGGAGGAGGCCTATCTGCCGATTACAGCGGATGCTTCACAGCTCCGTGCAATTAATATGGCTGCTAATGAAGTGAGCTTTGTCCTTCATGGACCGCCGGGAACCGGTAAATCCCAGACGATTACTGCCATGATTGCAAATGCGCTTACAAGGGGACGGTCGGTTCTGTTTGTGGCGGAGAAAATGGCAGCTTTGGAGGTTGTACAGAAGAGGCTGAATGCACTGGGAATTGGTGATTTTTGCCTCGAGCTGCATTCTAATAAGGCAACGAAGAAAGCGGTACTGGATCAATTAAAACGAAGTCTCGAACTTGATGTATATGGAACGAAGACAGAATATGAGAGCAAGATTCAGGACATTCGCAGCATGAGAGAGAATCTGGATGCTTATGTGAAAGCGCTTCATATCAGGCGTTCATTCGGAAAATCGCTCCGAGAACTGATTGATTTGTATGAAATGATACCGGTATGCGAAAAAGAGGTTATTTTTGATCCGGATTACGCGGGCAATCTGACTCAGAGTGAACTGGACAATCAGCGGCAAGTGCTGGAAAGACTGGTGGCGGCCGGAAGAGGAGTTGGGCATCCGTCCAGTCATGCCTTGAAGGCAGTGCAGCAGACCGAGTATTCCCAGAATTTGAAAATTGAGCTTGAGGATGTGGTGGGAAGCTATTTATCTGCATTGGAAAGTTACAGGGAGAGTGCTGCTGCATTTGCAGATGTAATGGGAATTCAGCAACCGAAAACGAAAGAGGAATGGGTTCAGCTTAGGCAGTATGCAGAGGGCGCTGCATCTGTTGAAACAATTCCGAAGTTTTTGATGAAAGCTGAGAATATTGACATAGAATTTCTTGGGCCGATGGATTATATGCAGAAGGCAGAAGAATTTCAGAAGAGAAAAGAAGCGCTGCTGTCTCAATGGAATGAGAATTTCTTATGTATGGATCTGAGTATCTATCATAAGAAATATGATGACGCCGGAAAGAGGTTCTTAGGTTTAGGAAAAGGAAAGGCATTAAACGCATTGAAGGATGAAATGCAGGCGTTTGCATCATTCCCGGTGCTGGTGGAGAAAATTCCTGTACTCTTAGCTGATGTGGAGCTGTATCAAAAAGACGCGCAGATGCTGGAAACAGCAATGCAGTCTTTATCGCCGGAGTGGAGAGTTTTAATTTCAGATTATTTAACAGTTCAGGAACTTCAAAATTATCAGAAGCAGGTCAAGAGCCAGCTGGCTTTGGTAGCCGGATTTTCTGACCAGTTAAAGAAAATGGAAGCAGCCGGTATGCTGGAATCGGTATTGGAAACAGCAAAGAGCGTGCTTCAGTGTTTACAGACACTGGAAATATGTGAGAATAGGGCGGGAGCATTATTGCGGCTTGCAATCGACGATTCTGCTTCGGATTGGATGCAGGAGAAAATTGATACATGTAAAAATATTCTGGAACATTCTGCGGTAATGAAAGACTGGATTGTATACCGTCAGTTTGCAAAAGAAGCAAGAGACGTGGGTCTTGCGCCTGTTTGTGATGTGTATGAGGCTGGATTATCGCATGATGATGTGATGAATGTGTATTTAAAATCCGTATATAAATCGATTGTTTTATATGTAATTGAAAGTGAACCAGTACTTAACAGCTTTACAGGTATTGGATTTAATGAGCGGATTATACAGTTCAAAAAACTGGATCAGGAGTTTATGGAGCTTACAAAGGATGAGATGCACTATAAGCTGACGCATAATCTTCCATCCGGATTCGAATCGGTGGAAATCAGCAAGGAATTAAATATTTTGAGACGTGCAATTAGCAGCAATGGACGCGGTCTTTCCATCCGTTCACTGTTTGAACAGATTCCGAATGTCCTGAAGAAGCTCTGCCCATGTATGCTAATGAGTCCGATTTCCGTGGCACAGTATTTATCTGCGGACAGTGAGCCGGTTGATATTGTGATTTTTGACGAGGCTTCACAGCTTCCGACCTGTAAGGCAGTTGGAGTGCTGGCGCGAGGCAGGAATGCCGTTATCGTAGGAGATCCGAATCAGATGCCGCCTACCAGTTTCTTTGCAGGCAATACAGTGGATGAGGATAATCTTGATATTGAAGATCTGGACAGTATTCTGGATGACTGTCTGGCACTTGGTATGCCGCAGGCACATTTGCAGTGGCATTACAGGAGCAGGCATGAAAGTCTGATTGCATTCAGCAATCATGAATTTTACGAGAATGGTATGCTCACATTTCCTTCCAGAAATGACAGAGAACGGCGAGTGAGATTTGAGAAGCTGGATGGATTTTTTGACCGGAGCAAAGGTAGGATAAATCAGGCGGAAGCCGAAGCAATCGTAAAGGAAATCAAGCGCAGATATGCAGATCCGATATTGAAACAGCAGTCAATCGGCGTTGTAACGTTCAATATCAATCAGCAGACGCTGATAGAAGATATGCTGGCAGTGGAATATCAGAAGAATGCAGATTTTGATGCATGGGCAAATACAGGAGAGGAAACGCTGTTTGTAAAGAACCTTGAGAATGTACAGGGGGATGAGCGTGATGTGATCCTGTTTTCGATTGTTTATGGACCTGATGCAGAGGGAAAGCTGACCATGAACTTTGGACCACTGAACAGGGAGGGGGGATGGAAACGTCTGAATGTTGCCGTTTCCAGAGCCAGATATGAGATGGTTGCATATTCTGTTATGACAGCCGATATGATTGATCTTCGCAGAACCAAAT
>OHDZ01000722.1_pt1 | contig 11963 bp, 14 predicted proteins | sample 1567161 | NCBI WGS metagenome assembly OHDZ01 (sample SAMEA3879525, study PRJEB24766) | human gut metagenome | biome: human-associated habitat; feature: feces | place: USA | collected 1985/1987 | reverse complement strand
GTCCATGGCCGGGCATTTCTGTTTTTCTTGGGCATAATTCTACAGTCTCTATGCAGCTTCGCTATTCGCCTGCGCGGGAGTGCGTGTGCGCTGCCGGATGCCCGGCGCTTACGACGCTTGTGACAATATTCCTGTCTGTTGCCATTTTGGAAGATTCCGATTCATTGCGATTTCAAGTTTAACTCTTTATATACCAAACATCTTCTTATATTCAATAATCTTTACAGAAAACGGCAACAAAACATTTCAAGAAGTGGATAAAAAAATATAATATATGCCATCTTATAGAGTTCTATTGCAAGAAACAGCAGGTTTATAAAATCCATACAATAAATGGAAATAGACAGACGCAAGAACTAAAATCAATATACGATACTTTAAACACAAAGGAGATTTGAACTATGGATACTTTAGAAACATGCATTAGCAGTTATTTGGAATACTGCCTAAGACCATTCCCTTACATACGGTTGAAACATTTTTGGCTACCATATACAAGCAACGTGAAAATGCCAAGACTTCCTACCAGAAACGAAATGCCCTCAGAGATGCTGCCGTTACGGAGCTGTTATTTGCAACCGGCATGAGAATATCAGAACTTTGTTCTTTAAAAATCAATGACGTGAATTTGTACGACGGAACCATTCTTATCTATGGAAAAGGTGACAAGGAGCGCCGTATTCAAATTGGAAATGAATCCGTGATGAATATTTTAGCAGAATATAATGGCACTTTTGGCAAAGAAAGGCAAACCTGCAACAACTTTTTCGTAAATCAATCGGGAAAAGCACTGTCCGATCAGTCTGTGCGCAGAATGATTAACAAATATACCGCTCTAGCCTCCATAGACCAACACATAACGCCTCATATGTTTCGCCACACCTTTGCAACAAGTCTTTTAGAAGCTGACGTTGATATTCGTTATATTCAGGAAATGCTAGGACATAGCTCCATTAATATTACGGAAATTTATACACATGTTACAGTATCTAAGCAAAGAGACATCCTTGCCACAAAACACCCTCGGAAAAATTAATAGTTGATTTAGGATGTGCAACCGGATTATGGTTAGAGCTTCTTAACGGAATTATGCCATTGGATTGTGAATTTATTGGTATTGATAGCGATATTCAATCCTTGGAAATAGCAAATTCCAGAAGTAAGTCATGGTCTCGAAAAACAGCATTTTTGCGATTAGATATAGAAAAAGATGTTACATCAATTCCCTCTGCTGATATGATTTTAGCCTCGTATTTTTTGACACTACCTAACATAAGAAGGAGGATATAACTATGGTCGCAGCTAATCAACTAAAAAAATCCGAAAGAAACATTGACTTAACCAATCTCAACTTGCCGATGCTACTGGTTACAGCGTCAAAACCATCTGGCAAGTAGAAACTGGTAAACAGAATCCATCCAGTGAATTTATGTTCCGAATGGTAGCATCTTTCAATATGCTCATGGAAGATTTATTTGAAATCAAAAAATAACAAAAAGCCAAGGATTACCCACCATACACAGTGAGTAATCCTTTTTCTTACATTGAAACGCTTAAAAACTATTAACGATTCCCTAAGATACGTTCATAATAAAAGTCCTCAGCATTTTCATATTACATGTCTACCTATATTTCTATGCTATCTAAGATTTTCCACATATTCTTCCAAGCACAATCCACTCTGATGAATCTCCTCTGCTGCTTCTTTTCCCACATAGCGATAATGCCACGGTTCATTAGCAACTCCTGTAATGCTTGTCTTTCCGGACGGATATCTTTGAATAAATCCGTATTTGTATGAATTATCTAGTAACCAGTTATAAACATCATCACGAGAACATTTAGAAGTATCTGCATTGATATCTACCGCAAGTCCAAGCTGATGTTCACTTGTCCCCGGCAATGCAACCCATTCCATTGCTGTTTCCTCTGCCATGTGTTTTGTATAACCTTCACTGCGATATGCGTCTATCTTGTCATCTAAAATCTGTTGTTGCTCCTCTGCGGTTCTGTAACCATCTCTAACAAACGGATATACCCCCGCATTTCTCGCATCATCAAACATTTCCTGCAAATATGGATAGATTCTGGACTCTATTTTCTGACCATTACTCAATTCCATGAGATCAATTTCATAATCATCTGGAATATAGTTGTCTCGGTTTACTATCATCAACTTCCATCCATACTTATCACTTGCAATGTGATGTTCTTCCTGTTTTATAATACCAAAACCTTGTAGCTTGACCGCATCATTGGTTGCGAATGTATGTCCTACATAAATAATCAAGAAAAGAACGAACAACAGAGTTATCTTTTTCAGAAAACTCTTTTTCCTTTTCATCTACTTAATCTCCGTTTTATGATAGACATGATACATAAGCGGAACCATCAAAACACTTAGGATTGGATAAATGACCAGCATGATTGGTATCGAGCCAACAATCTTACCACCAATATGATATAAATCAAATGTATTGATAATCTCATTGATCTGCAGCAAGCGGTCTGGGAACACACCCAATATTCCCGATAAGAAATCGAAATTTGATACAAACTGTGGTAAAAACAGGATTGCAAAAGGTATTGTAACCGCAACAACTGCTGTATGCGTCTTTGCTGACACAATCATAGACAGAAACAGGCAAAATACTGTTCCAATATATCCGGCAATTACCGTGAGCAAATACAACTGCATATAGGTAATATTGTAAAAAGATTTCCAATGCCAGAAGCCTGTCTGTATCATGACATTTCCACCTTGCGATCCAAGACATCCCAATACCACAAGTGAATACAGCGATATTACAATAAAGTAGATAGCTGATACCACGATAAATCCTGCCATGATCTTTGCTCTCGTTCCCCTATCCCTTCCGTATTTTGTTGAGAAAAATATGGAATCTGATTTCCAACTAAATTCATTGGAAAAGATACCTGACACCAAGAATGCTGACACAAGCATAATGAGCATAATAATCGTCTGAGCGTAACTCAGTGCTGATTTCCAGCCATCATAGTCCTCATAGTATAAAGGTACTTTCATCTCACTGTACTGCTCTATCAAAAATGCTTTCTCATTTTCATCGAATAAACCATCGGCATCTTCGGAATTCAACCATTTTTCCAAACTCTTTCCACGGTTCTCATAGATCTGTCCCACTTCTTCTTTCGATAAAGAATCAATCCGATAATAGTTGAAATCTCTAAATTCGCAAAATCCCATATTGATCATGTCCTTTATTTCTGAAAACCCTTGTACCTTGGAATCATGCAATAAGTTAGCAGAATCATCTCCTGGGCGAATTGGATATTCTTCACTGATTTTTTTATATTCATCCATAACCGCTTGTAATGCTGCTTCATCTAAAACACCTTCCCACTTCTGCTTTTCTTCCCGCAGACTCTTTGCTGCTGCGATTCCTGTATGAGATTTGCCCTGCTCATCCAAAAAACTGACATTCGTGATTGCGAAATAGCAGGATATCAAAAGTGAAAATAACAACACGACCAATGATACTTTACTGATGCTCTTAGAAAAGATTTTCTTAATTTCATATCTGATCATTCCATCTCACCACCCTTTTCACCAAAATAATATAAGAACACATCCTCCAATGTCGGCTCCACCACAAATGCTCCAGCAATCGGTGGCTCACTGGCAATAATACGAAGGTTCACCATTCCCCTTTCCGCTTTCATATTAGACACCTTAAATTCTTTCATCATCTTTGTTGCATCTGCCTGTGATACTTCACACGCATATACCTTTTCCCGCATAGAAGCAATTGTCTGATCCAGATTTCCCTGCTGCATAATCTGTCCATCCTTCATCAGCCAGATTTCATTGGCAATATACTCCACATCTGAAACAATATGCGTCGATAAAATAACGATCCGGTCCTCTGACAGCTCACTGATCAGATTCCTAAAACGCACCCTTTCCGTTGGATCAAGTCCAGCCGTAGGCTCATCCAGAATAAGAATTTTTGGATTGTTTAGCATTGCCTGGGCAATTCCTGCTCTACGTTTCATTCCGCCGGACAGCTTCTTCATCTTCTTATTTGCTGACTTTGTAAGTCCAACCTGTGCAAGCAAGTCCTTTACCCGTTTACCAGCAACCATTGGTCGAATACCCTTTAAGCTGGCAATATACAGTAAATAGTCTTTTAGTGTGAAATCCGGATAGAATCCGAACTCCTGAGGTAAGTATCCAAGCAAATTTCGATATTCTCCATCCATTTTGAAAATATCCTTTCCATCGCACAGAATCTGTCCACTTGTCGGTGTCAAAAGGGTACAGATCATTCGCATAAGCGTTGTCTTTCCTGCACCATTCACACCTAAAAGTCCATATACTCCATTCTCTATCGTCAGGTTTAAGTTCTCTACTGCCCGAAAGTCACCAAACTTTCTTGTAACATTAACCATTTGTAGTTTCATATTGATTTCCCTCCATTGTCCAACATAAGCGATTGCAGTCATGTATTGCCTTATACACTGCACCAATCAGGAAACAGCTTGCTAATCCAAATAAGATACTCCATACAAGACATGTAATCTTAGCATAAATAAAATCATTCATTGTAACCATCCACCAGATCACACTCCACAAAAAGCAACCGAGCATGGATGCTGCCTCATTCAAAGCGCTGCTGTTTAACATGGCAAAGCAGATTCCAGCAGCAACGACCATTGGGAACAAAAACTGCACCAAAATATCCATAAACTGCATTCTCATACCCACACAGCAAACAAACATAAATAGCGTTATCATAAATACATCCGCCACTCCTATCAAAAATATTCGTGCGGAATAGATCTGTCTGAGGGAATATAGGCACGCTGCCTCAATCTGTAAGGAATCACTTTCTTTGTTTCTCCAAAATTCCGGAATGATCATAACGATAAAAAGGACAGAGGAAGTTCCCAGTGTTCTCATCAAATATTCGCTATCATCCAGATAATTTATGAGAAAAAATGTCACTATCAGTAATGCTGCCTGCAACATCCACCATCTCTTTCGGATCAGCCGAAATTGAGAAAATAAAAACTCTCCATAGCTCATCGTATGTTCAGACTGAACTTCCATCATAACTTCCTTCGATTTTTGAATCGTTTCCAGAATCTTTTCTTCTCTTGGAATAACTTTTGTTTCCGTTTTATAGTTTTGCATCATCTTTTTCAAATTCATCAGAATCCTCCTCTCCCAAAAGTTTTATTAATTCTTCTTTTGCCCCTTTGTGACGGTACTTAACCAGTGGCAAACCAATCTGTAAAATATCTGCTACCTCTTTTAGTTTACAGTCTCCAAAATAGATCAGCAGTATCACTTCTCTTAACTCCGGAGCCAGCCTTCCAAGAGCCTGTTCCACATCCATTCGTTTTTCTTTTCTTTGAATACCACCATCCGAAACCAGCTCTCTTTCCAATATTTCCTGCTCTACACTCTCTACCTTCCATTTCTTTGCATAGTCCTTACAAAGATTCCTAGCTATTACATACAGATAATTCTTTGCCTTTCCAATGTGCTGATAAGATGCAATATTTTCTATAAATCGAAGGAAGGTTTCCTGTGTTAGATCTTCTGCTTCTGTCTGATCCAGACAATGATTTCTACAATACAACAAAATTTCTGCATAATATTTTCGTACAAATTTATCAAAAGCATTCTCATCGCCCTGTTTCATTTGTAGAATTAAAAGATAATCATTCAAGTTGCCCTCCTTTCCCATTTTCGGTAATGTATAAACGTTTATTCCATTCTAATATGTATAACGACTGACTGCAAAAAAAAGATAGTCATTTTTCATTAAATTTTTGTATGTGTTTTTGTCTTTTACTTAAAACTACACTCCTCCTCTTCTAATTTCCAATTTATTTTGTTACAATTATAAAAAGGATTACTGAAGCACACAATATGCTTTTACTTCAGTAATCCTACAATATCTTTCATAGTATATTGTTGGTATGCTACGCAAGATTATAATAAACGGGCAGCCCAAAAGTCATTTTCTGTTACAAAATATCTGCACTAGTGTGCTGCATTGTATGCCAACTGGTAGTTACCATTTTTATTTGTTGTACCGCCACCACAACTGCACTGACAGTTTGGTACAACTGGCAGCCATGCCGCTGCATACGATACATTACGTCCGCTAGTACATACACAATGGCATCCGCCGTTAACCATAGTTTCAGAACTCATAGGTGTTTTGTTTAAAGGATTTACAACTCTCATAATAATACCTCCTAGTATAATAATGGCTGCCCGATTATTTCTAATTAAACTCTATATCATCAATTTTTTTGACTAAGTCTATATTATTTTCAATAGTCTCGTAATATTTTATAAGCCAGCTCTTATACCTTTCTCTAACCTCCTCACAATAACCAGCTTTCATCTGCACATTAATGCCATTCTGATCATAGCAGTCTGCATAGCATATATCACATAATCGAAGTGCCCAGCAATTTGAACAATTCCTTATTGATTTTTCTTCATATTCGTGTAAGTAATATTTTTTTATTGCTTCCGTATCAACCCCATTGTCTACATTGCCAATACTAGGGGAATCTCCAACACGCTCACATGTGCTGTATTTTTTATTTACATTAAATCTACAAGATATATGTTTCTTCAAGCACTCGTGTTTTTTATTATATTTGTGACATCGTTAATCGGTCGGTTACTGTATAAGGACTAATCTCTCGCCTGCAGAACCTTCTGAATCTTTTGTTATAATTCCTGTAGCCTCTGGAAATATTGTTCCTTCAGAGCTGCAGGGACATCATTATCAAGCGTTCTTATATCATCATAATCTTTCTCTTTCACAGACCTACGATTCTCATAGAACCACTGCCAACACCAATTACGCAATAAACTTTCTGCCAGCCTCTCCGGGTCAGAAAAGACCTCATCTATCATAACTGACTTTACATGTCCACTTTTTGGTAGTGTCAAAAGCGTTACCGGATCAATACTCGGACGTCCCATGCCATCCGAATAAGTATCACGAACAAGGTCATAAATAAATGACCAGTCGATTGCTTTATCGATAATTCGAAGAAGATGATCCTGTGGAACAAGATCAACGCTTGTGACAATATTCCTGTCTGTTGCCATTTTGGAAAATCCCGATTCATTGAGATTTCAAGTTTAACGCTTTATATACCTTTGATTCTTGCTATTAGGCTTATCTGGAATAGTACGTTCCACCGCCCCAATATTTAATGCAGGATCCATATAATTCTTTCTAAATGTCTCACGTGATTTAAGCCCTAGCTGTTTCATTAAAGAAACGGCTGTATATGGCACATCGAATTCCATTACCTCAAGCAAACGTTTTACATATTCTGATTCATCATTAATGGATTTACGAACTTGTTCATTCACTTCATCAAGAATATCATCTATACGCTCCAACATAAATTCAATAAAAACATTCGAGTTTCCATTTACGTGGCACTCTGAAATTGCATTGTAATAATCATTTTGAAATTTTTCTATCTGGCTTTCTAATGGTATATAGGCAAATACTGGATTCCATTCATTTAATAACATGGTATGCCATAGTCTTGCAGTTCTTCCATTGCCATCTGAAAATGGATGAATAAATACAAATTCATAATGAAAAATCGCTCCCATTATCAATGGATGTACCTCTTTTCTATTTGTACTCATCCAACCGAATAAATCTTGCATTAGTGAAGGTACAAACTGCGGTGGCGGAGCCATAAAAATACAGGTATCACCATTAAAAACACCTTCATCACCATCGCGAAACCTTCCTGCGTCATCTTTTAATAGGTATTCCATAATTCCTTGAACTTTTTTCAGATCATCTAAACTATATGGATTGACCTTTCCAATCATTTCATACGCTTTGTACGCATTTTTAACCTCTTGAATCTCCTGCTCTGGTCCAAGAACCATACGACCATTTATGACATCTTTTGTTTGTCCTATAGTCAACGAATTGGCTTCAATTTTCAATGATGAATGCACCGATTTAATTCGATTATTTCTCCTTAAATGTGGCTTATTATCCAAATTGTGGTATATCTCTATTCTCCCTAGCTTAGTCGAAATAGATGAAACCAGATTAAGCATTTTTTCAGTTATAGTATATGGTGGTTGATATTCTTCCATAAAATCGCCTCATCTTACTTATTATCTTGCTTATTATCTTACCATAATTATATATCTTTATACAATATCCATCTACAAATATCCACAATTTTAATACCTTCATACTGATAATTTTCATTTTTCGGTAACAGATTTTCTATTCGTATTCTACCATACCATAGTTGTTATGCCATTATTACCATTTTTTGAAAATAATTCTTTTTTTGGTAATAGATTCATTTTTCGATGATACACTTCACACAAGCGTTTCATTTTATTGAAGTATATTTACCATTGTCGTTATATTCCACTTATATTTTCCCAAAGAATCCTAAAAAGGTGGACTGCCACACATAGCAATCCACCCTCTGCCTTATTACAATTAATTTGTAACTATCCGATTTGTCTGACGAGATTTATCATTTCGATTGCACCGAGTGCACAGTCATATCCTTTGTTTCCGGCTTTTGTTCCGGCTCTTTCTATTGCCTGCTCGATGTTTTCGGTGGTAACCACTCCAAACATTACCGGGATTTCTGACTCGAGTGATACCGATGCGATTCCCTTTGATACCTCGTTGCACACATAGTCATAGTGGCTTGTTGCGCCTCTGATTACTGCTCCGAGGCAGATGATTGCATCGTATTTTCCACTTTTTGCCATTTTCTTTGCGATGAGTGGTATCTCGAATGCTCCCGGTACCCATGCTACGTCTATGTTTTCCTCCGGCACGTCGTGTCTTACGAGTCCGTCCTTTGCTCCTCCTAAGAGCTTTGATGTGATAAATTCATTAAATCTTGCTACTACGATTCCTACCTTGATTCCATCCTGTGTCATTTTTCCTTCGATTACGTTCATTTTTTGTTCTCCTTATGTTTTTATTTTTACTCAGATGAGTTTATCTACAATTTATTACTATTTAAAACCACCACACACATTCACCAAAAACACACGCTGCTCGTGCTTTACCACTGCTACACAGCTAATTTTGCTCATATGTACTAGTATGAGAGTATATGTCCCATGCGGTTCTGCTTGGTTTTCAGATAAAACAGGTCATGCGCTGTGGCGCTCATCTGGATCGGCACACGCTCGCTGATTTCCATGCCAAATTCTGAGAGCTGATATACCTTGTCAGGGTTATTTGTGAGAAGGCGCAGACTGTGTACGCCAAGCTCTCTTAATATCTGGGCTCCGATATAGTACTCGCGCTCATCTCCGGCAAAGCCGAGTGCCAGATTTGCTTCGAGTGTGTCCATTCCCTGCTCCTGAAGCTCATATGCCTTCAGCTTATTTATCAGGCCGATTCCTCTGCCCTCCTGACGCATGTAGAGCAGTATTCCTCTACCCTCCTCGTCTATCTGTCTCATAGCCGCCTCAAGCTGCTGGCCGCAGTCGCAGCGCTGTGAGCCGAATACATCTCCTGTGAGACACTCTGAATGTACTCGGCAGAGCACATCTCTTCCATCTGCGATTTCGCCCTTTACAAGTGCCACATGATGCTCTCCGTTTAATCTGTTGACGAAGCCATATGCCTTGAATTCGCCGTATTTTGTCGGCAGCTTTACCTCTGTGACACGGTCAACGAGCTTTTCATGTATCTTTCTGTATTCCTGAAGTGCCGCTATTGTGATGAACTTGATGTCCCATTTTTTTGCAAGCTCCATGAGCTCTGTTGTGCGCATCATGGTACCGTCCTCACGCATTATCTCACAGCACAGTCCACATTCCTTTAGTCCTGCGAGCCTGCATAAATCGACTGTTGCCTCTGTGTGTCCGTTTCTCTCCAGTACGCCGTTTTTCTTTGCAAGAAGCGGAAACATGTGGCCCGGACGTCTGAAATCCTCAGGCTTTGCGTCATCAGAGACACATTTCATTGCGGTGATTGAGCGCTCTGCTGCGGAAATGCCTGTGGTTGTTGAGACATGGTCTATTGAGACTGTAAATGCTGTCTCATGATTGTCTGTATTTTCCTGCACCATCTGCGGAAAACGAAGCTTCTTTACATATTCCTGCGACATCGGCATGCATATCAGACCCTTGCCGTGCATCGCCATAAAGTTGATGTTTTCTGTTGTGGCAAATTCTGCCGCACAGATGAAATCGCCCTCATTCTCTCTGTCCTCATCATCTGTGACAAGTATTATTTTTCCTGCACGAAGCTCATCAAGTGCTTCTTCTACTGTGTTGAATTTCATATTTTATGTCCTTTCTCTTATGATTTTGAAGCTGTTCAATTACATAATTTTTTAAACATTCAGCCCACGCACATTTGCAAAACCGCATGATACCCGTGCTTTTATGTTAAAAGCCGTATTTTGCCAGGAAATCTCTTGTTATTCCATCCGGTTTATTTTCGCCGGATTTATGCAGTGCATTTTCCTTAATTGTCTGTGCTCCTGTCATTTCTTCTGTTATTCCTTCCGACTGCCCTTTACACAACAGCTTCTCAACATATTTTCCTATGATATCTGTTTCCAGATTTACGACAGCTCCCACTTTTCTGTCCTTTAGAACAGTCTGGCTTACTGTGTGCGGTATCGCTGATATCGAGAAATTATCCTCTGCCACCTTTGCGACTGTGAGGCTTATTCCATCGATTGTGACGGAGCCCTTCTCGACTATATAGCGCATGAGCTGTGGTGTGGCCTGTATTGTATACCAGATGGCATTGTCATCCTTTTTGACCTCCACAATCCTGCCTGTTCCGTCAACATGTCCCGACACGATGTGCCCGCCGAATCTGCCATCTGCTGCCATCGCACGCTCCAAATTGACATGTGCACCTCTCATCGCATTTGCAAGCGATGAACGGTTTAGCGTCTCGTGCATGACATCCGCTGTAAACGCATGTGGCATGAGCCTTGTGACCGTGAGGCAGATACCGTTTACCGCTATGCTGTCTCCGACCTTTGTTCCAGCTAGCACTTTTTCAGCTCTGATTGTAAGTACTGCTGAGTTTGCTCCACGTGAAATTGTATCTATTGTTCCAACTTCTTCAACTATTCCTGTGAACATTGTGTATCGCCTTTCTTTTTTAAGTATTCACAACATCACTCTCGATGAGGAAATCATCACCAAGCCTTGTTACCTTACTGTTTCCAAGCATCACGGCATGTGCCGGTGAGTCAGTTCCCATTCCCTCTATCGGAGTTTTTGCATCCGCTCCGCCGAAAAGCTTTGGTGCAATGTAAGCGTATACCTTATTCACAATCCCGCTCTTAAGGGCTGACCAGTTGAGTATTCCGCCTCCCTCAAGCAAAATGCTGTCTATGCTTCTTTCGCCGAGCTTTTGCATGAGGTCATTTAAATCAATATGACCGTTTTTTTCAGCTACATACAAAATTTCTATTCCGTTTTCTTCAAGCCGTGTTATTTTTCTCTTTTTTTGATAATCAATGTTTTCTTCTATACTATCTTCTACTTCTTCTCTGTTTTCTTTTATTTTTACTACTTGCCGTGCCATTTTTTCCTGTACAGATTCATGGCTCACAACTTTTTTCATGGTTACATTTTTTTCAAACTGACACAGGACTTAACTCTGGTACCGACACGCTATCCGAACTTACCAGTAATACACAAAATATTTTGTTAAACCAGGTGAATGATTTTTCAGTTTCCATCAGTAGTCAATTTTCTGGAGGCTTGAATACCATACTCTTTCTAATATGGATAACGGGTGTTATGATTATGTCAGTCCTCACCCTTCATTCATTAAACTATGTACGTTCCATAAAAAGATCTGCTCTCCCGCTTCAAAATCAGCAGGTAAAAACTATTTATTACAATTGTTTAAAGGAACTTAAAATCTCTCACCCAGTATCAGTCTACA
>OHDZ01000716.1_pt1 | contig 12019 bp, 9 predicted proteins | sample 1567161 | NCBI WGS metagenome assembly OHDZ01 (sample SAMEA3879525, study PRJEB24766) | human gut metagenome | biome: human-associated habitat; feature: feces | place: USA | collected 1985/1987 | reverse complement strand
GCTTCTCGTCGGGCGACGAGCCGGACGGCAGCGCGAAGTTTATCGTGAACGTACTTAACAACAAGGATATACGCGAAGAAATTCACGCATTGCTTGACCGCGGCGGCCTTATCCTCGGCATCTGCAACGGTTTCCAGGCGCTGGTCAAGTCGGGACTGCTGCCGTACGGCCGTCTGGGCATGGTGACGAAGGATTCCCCGACGCTGTTCCGCAACGACGTCAACCGGCATATCTCGCAGATCGTCTCGACGCGCGTCTCGACGCTCAACTCTCCGTGGCTCGCGGGCTTCGAACTGGGCGAGGTGCACTCGATCGCCGTCAGCCACGGAGAGGGCAAGTTCGTCGTCAGCGAGGAGCTGGCCAAGGAGCTTTTCGCCAACGGGCAGGTGGCCTTCCAGTACGTCGATGCCGAAGGCCGCGTGACGGCCGAGGCGCCCTACAACCCCAACGGCTCGTCGTACGCCATCGAAGGCATCGTATCGCGCGACGGCCGGATTCTGGGCAAGATGGGCCATACGGAGCGTTACGGGAAGAACCTTTTCAAGAATATCGCCGGCAACAAGGAGCAGGCGCTGTTCCGCAATGCCGTCGAGTATTTCCGCAAATCGAAATAGTGTAAACCGAAACCATATGCCTATGAAGACCTCTTTTTATCGTTTTGCGGCGCTCCTGCTTTTTGCGGCGGCGCTGACCGCAGGATGCGGCGAGCGGACGGACGACATGCGTCTGCTCTATTGGAATATTCAGAACGGCATGTGGTCGGACCAGAGCAACGGCTACGACAATTTCGTGGCGTGGGTCAAAGGCTACGATCCCGACGTATGCGTGTGGTGCGAGGCCCAGTCGATCTATAAGTCGGGTACGGCGGAGAGGGTGGATTCCGTCGATCGCTACCTGACGGCGAACTGGGGCGAACTGGCGGCCCGTTACGGTCATAAATACTGGTATGTGGGCGGCCACCGCGACAATTTCCCGCAGGTCGTTACGTCGAAGTATCCGATCGAGAACGTGCGGCGGATCGTCGGCCAAGCTCCCGACAGCATCGTTTCGCACGGCGCGGGCTGGGCCCGGATCGTGAAGAACGGCCGGCCGGTCAATATCGTGACGCTCCATACGTGGCCGCAGGCGTATGCCTTTCAGGCCGTGGACCGCGACGCCAGCAAGGCCGAACACGGCGGCGACCGCTACCGGCGCATGGAGATCGAGTATATCTGCTCGCATACGATCGCTACGCAGTCCGACGCCGGACAGCAGTTGTGGATGATGATGGGCGACTTCAATTCGCGCTCGCGCCGCGACAACCGGGTTTACAACTATCCCGACGACGACACGCGCCTGCTGGTGCATGATTATATCGCGGAGCATACGCCCTATGTCGACGTGATCGCGGAGAAGCACCCCGGCGAATTCCACACCACGACCCACGGGCAGAGCCGCATCGATTTCGTCTACTGCACGCAGCCGCTCTGCGAGCGGATCACCCGTGCCGAGGTGATTGCGGACGACTTCACCGAGCCGGTGCGCGATCCGGGCAAGTTGTCGAACTTCTACCACCCCTCGGACCACCGTCCGATTCTGGTGGACTTTGATATGAAATAGAACGAATCAACAAATAAACTTAAAAAACACAAACATCATGAAACAGCTCGAAATGCTCTACGAGGGCAAGGCAAAACAGGTTTTCCGCACCGACGATCCCGAAAAGATCATCATTCACTACAAGGATGCGGCGACGGCTTTCAACAACATCAAGAAGGCTACGATCGAGAACAAGGGCGTGCTGAACAACGCCATCTCGACCCTGATTTTCAAAGAGCTTCAGAAGGCGGGCATCAAGACGCACTACATCGAGACGATCAACGACCGCGACCAGATCTGCCGCAAGGTGACGATCATTCCGCTGGAGGTGATCGTGCGCAACATCATCGCAGGCTCGATGGCCCAGCGTCTGGGCATCGAGGAGGGCACGCAGCCGTCGAACACCATTTACGACATCTGCTACAAGAAGGACGAACTGGGCGACCCGCTGATCAACGACCACCACGCCGTAGCGCTGGGCGCCGTGACCTACGACGAGCTGGATCTGATTTACGCCATGACTTCGCGCATCAACGAAGTGCTGCGGAACATGTTCGCCAAGATGAACATCAACCTCGTGGACTTCAAGATCGAGTTCGGCCGCACGTCGGACGGCGAGATCGTCCTCGCCGACGAGGTGTCGCCCGACACCTGCCGTCTGTGGGACATGTCCACCAACGAGAAACTCGATAAGGACCGTTTCCGCCGCGATCTGGGCAAGGTGCGCGAGGCTTACGAGGAGATTCTTGCCCGTCTGCAGAAAATCGTGGAGTAATGGCGATGCGGCAGATTAGCGACCGGGAGTTGCATGAGGAGTGCGGTGTGTTCGGCGTCTTCGGGGTGCCCGACGCTGCATCGCTGAGCTATTACGGCCTGCATGCACTGCAGCACCGCGGACAGGAGGGCGCGGGTATCGTGGCCGTCGACGAAGGGGGAATTTTCCGCCGCATCAAGGGCAGCGGACTGGTGACCGAGGTGTTCGACGAGGCGAAACTGGCGACGCTCAAGGGAAATACGGCCATCGGCCATGTGCGCTATACGACCGCCGGAGGCGGCGGCATCGAGAACGTGCAGCCGTTTTTGTTCCGTCACAACACGGGCGATTTCGCGCTGGCCCACAACGGCAACATCGTCAATTCGGCCCTGTTGCGCGAGTATCTGGAGAACAAGGGCAGTCTGTTCCAGTCCACGTCGGACAGCGAGATTCTGGCTCACCTGATTAAAAAAGAGACCCGTTACCACGACCGGCCGCGCATCTTTTCGATCATCGATGCGCTGAACATGCTGGAGGGGGCGTTCGCGTTCCTGATCATGACCGCCAACCGCATTTACGCCTGCCGGGACAAATACGGCCTGCGTCCGCTGGCCATCGGCCGGCTGGGCGACGGCTATGTCGTGTCGAGCGAAACCTGCGCGTTCGACGTGCTGGGTGCCGAATTCGTGCGCGACGTCGAGCCGGGCGAGATCGTGACGATCGACAGGCAGGGTATCCGCAGCCGCGACTACTCGATGTACAAGCGCTGCGAGATGTGCTCGATGGAGTATATCTACTTCGCCCGTCCGGACAGCGACATCGACGGCTGTAACGTCCACGCCTACCGCAAGGAGTCGGGCCGTCTGCTCTTCAAGGAGTCGCCGGCCGATGCGGATATCGTGGTCGGCGTTCCCGATTCGAGTCTCAGCGCGGCGATGGGCTACGCCGAAGCGAGCGGCCTGCCGTACGAAATGGGACTCATCAAGAACAAGTATATCGGCCGTACGTTTATCCAGCCCTCGCAGGAGCTGCGCGAGAAGGGTGTGCGGATGAAGCTTTCGGCCGTGCGCAGCATCGTCAAGGGCAAGCGCGTCGTGCTGGTGGATGACTCGATCGTGCGCGGCACCACTTCGCGCCGCATCGTCACGATGCTCAAGGAGGCCGGGGCGACCGAGGTGCATGTGCGCATCGCCAGTCCGCAGATGACCCATCCGTGTTTTTACGGCGTGGACACTTCGACGCGCGACGAGCTGATTTCGGCCCGCAAGGACCTCGAAGGCGTACGCGAGGAGATTTGCGCCGATTCGCTGGCGTTCCTGACGCCCGGCGCGCTGCTCAAGGCCGGCAACCGCAAGGAGCTTTGCATGGCCTGCTTCACGGGCGAGTACCCCACGGCGCTGTACCAGTCGGTCGATGAGGCGAACAAAGATGTAAAATGTTAAGTAAACCATTCAAGTAGACTATAATGGCACAGAGTTATGAGAAGGCCGGCGTAAACCTCGAAGCCGGATACGAAGTGGTGCGGCGCATCAAGAAGCACGTGGCATCGACCTCGCGTTTGGGCGTGATGGGCAATATCGGCGCCTTCGGCGGCATGTTCGACCTTTCGGCGCTGAACGTGAAGGAGCCGGTGCTGGTGAGCGGCACCGACGGCGTGGGCACCAAGCTCAAGCTGGCGTTCGAGATGGACAAGCACGACACGATCGGCGTTGATGCCGTGGCCATGTGCGTGAACGACGTGCTGGCGCAGGGCGCGGAACCGTTGGTGTTCCTCGATTACGTGGCCGTGGGCCACAACGAGCCGAAGAAGATCGAAGCCATCGTCAGCGGCGTGGCCGAGGGCTGCCGTCAGGCCGGCTGCGCGCTGGTGGGCGGCGAGACGGCCGAGATGCCGGGCATGTATGCGCAGGGCGAGTACGACATCGCGGGCTTTACGGTCGGCGTGGTCGAGAAGTCGAAGCTGATCGACGGCTCGAAGGTCAAGGCGGGCGACGTGCTGGTCGGCATCGCGTCGAGCGGCGTGCACTCCAACGGTTTCAGCCTTGTGCGCAAGATCGTCGCCGACAACTGCTTCGACCTGCACGAGGTATATCCCGAACTGTCGAACAAACTGCTGGGCGAGGTGCTGCTGACTCCGACCAAAATCTATGTCCGGCAGGTGCTGGAGGTGATTCGCAACTGCGACGTACACGGCATCAGCCACATCACGGGCGGCGGATTCGACGAGAACATTCCCCGCATCCTGCACGACGGGCAGGGACTCGAAATCGATGAGGGCGCATGGGAGATTCTGCCCGTGTTCCGCTTCCTCGAAAAGTACGGCAAGGTGGCGCACCGCGAGATGTTCAACATCTTCAACATGGGTATCGGCATGGTCATCGCCCTCGATGCGTCGGAGGCGGACAAGGCCATCGGCATCCTGACCGCGCAGGGCGAAAAGGCCTCGGTGATAGGACGTGTAACCGACGCCGAAGGTGTCGTAATCCGCTAAGGCCGTGCGACGCCTCGCAGTCTTCGCCAGCGGCAGCGGCACCAACTTCGAAGCCATCGTCTCGGCCTGCGAGCAGGGCGTGACCGGGGGCGAGGTGGTGCTCATGGTCTGCGACAAACCCGGAGCGCGGGTTGTCGAACGCGCTGCCGCGCACGGTGTCGAAACGTTTGTCTTCGCGCCGAAGGAGTACGCTTCGAAGGCCGATTACGAACGTGAAATCGTGCGGCTGCTCGATGCCGCGGGCGTGGAACTGGTTTGTCTGGCGGGGTATATGCGCATCGTCGGCGACGTGCTGCTGGAGGCTTACGGAGGACGGATCGTCAATATCCATCCCTCGCTGCTGCCGGCGTTCCGCGGAGCGCATGCCATCGAACAGGCGATGGAATACGGCGTCAAGGTGTTCGGGGTGACGATCCACTATGTCGATGCGTCGCTCGACGGCGGACGGATCATCGCCCAGCGGGCCTTCGAGTACGACGGTGACGACATCGAAGAGCTGGAAGCCCGGATTCATGCGGTGGAATATCCGCTTTACGTAGAAACGATAAAAAAACTGCTCGATCCATGAGTGTCGCATTCAATACGCTCGAATCGCTGATCGACCGGCAGGCCGTCGCCTTTATCGGCTCGGTCGATGCCGAGGGTTTTCCCAATATGAAAGCGATGCTGGCACCGCGCATACGGGAGGGGCTTGAGGTCTTCTACTTTACGACCAACACCTCGTCGATGCGTGCGGCGCAATACCGCCGCAATCCCAAGGCGGCCGTCTATTTCTGCGACGGAGCTTCTTTCGAGGGGCTGATGCTCCGCGGGACGATGGAGGTGCTGGAGGACGCTGCGAGCCGGCGGCTGATCTGGCGCGAAGGCGATACGGAGTATTATCCGCAGGGCGTGGACGATCCGGACTACAGCGTACTGCGGTTTACGGCCGTGGAAGGCAGGTATTACAGTAATTTTCATTCGGAAAATATCGAAATAAAATAGTAACAGATGAGAGCATTGATAAGTGTCAGCGACAAAACGGGTGTCGTTGATTTCGCCAGGGGCCTGCGTGCCCTGGGCTGGGAGGTGATCGCTACGGGCGGCACGATGAAACTGCTGGCCGACAGCGGTGTCGAGGTTATCAACATCAGCGACGTAACGGGATTTCCCGAAATCTGCGACGGCCGCGTCAAGACCCTGCACCCCAACGTGCACGGCGGCCTGCTGGCGCGACGCGACGATCCCGAACACCTGAAAGCCCTGAAAGATAACAATATCGAATTTATCGACATGGTCTGCGTGAACCTCTATCCGTTCCGGGAGACGATCTCGAAGCCCGACGTGAAGATGGAGGACGCCATCGAGAATATCGACATCGGCGGTCCCTCGATGCTGCGTTCGGCGGCCAAGAACTGGGCCGACGTCACGGTGGTCTGCGACCCTGCGGACTATGAGCAGGTGCTCGGTGAAATCCGTGCCGGCGGCAATACGGAAAAGGCTACGCGCCTGAAACTTTCGGCCAAAGCATACACCCATACGGCTGAGTACGATGCGATGATCGCGGCCTATATGCGTGCACAGGCCGGGCTTAACGAGAAGCTGTTCCTTGAATTCGACCTCGTGCAGTCGCTGCGTTACGGCGAGAACCCGCACCAGTCGGCCCGATTCTACCGCGAGGAGAAAAAGGTTCCCTATTCGTTGGCTTTTGCCAAGCAGCTCAACGGCAAGGAGCTGTCGTACAACAATATTCAGGATGCCAACGCCGCGCTGTGCATCGTGCGCGAGTTCGACAAGCCGTTCTGCGTGGGTCTGAAGCATATGAATCCCTGCGGCGCGGCGGTAGGAAAGGATGTCGTGGAAGCGTGGACCAAGGCCTATGAAGCCGACAAGGTGTCGATTTTCGGCGGTATCGTGGCGACGAACCGCACCGTTACGAAGGAGGCGGCCGAGCTGATGAAGCCGATTTTCCTCGAAATCATCATGGCTCCCAAATTCGACGAGGGCGCGCTCGAAGTGCTTTGCACGAAGAAAAACCTGCGATTGCTTGAGGTCGATATGGAGCAGGGCGCCGTCGGACAGAAGCAGTACGTGAGCGTGAACGGCGGTCTGTTGGTGCAGGACCTCGACGTGGAGACGAAGAGCGTGACGGCCGATATGTGCGTGACGGCGGCGAAGCCCGCAGCGGAGCAGATGGACGACATGAACTTCGGCTGGCATATCGTCAAGCATGTGAAGTCGAACGCCATCGTGGTCGTGAAGGACGGCCGGACGCTGGGCGTCGGCGCAGGCCAGATGAACCGTATCGGTTCGGCCGAGATCGCCCTCAAGCAGGCGCATGCCGCGGGCGTTACCGAAGGGCTGGTGCTGGCTTCGGACGGCTTCTTCCCCTTCGACGATTGCGTGACGCTGGCCGCCGAATACGGCGTGACGGCGATCGTGCAGCCGGGCGGCTCGGTGCGCGACGAAGATTCGGTCAAGAAGGCCGACGAGAAGGGCATCGCCATGGTATTTACGGGCGAAAGGCATTTCAAGCACTAAAGCGAGCTTTAGTGCTTGACCATGCGGCGAACTATATTGATAATCCTCCTGAATCCCCCTTTGAAAAGGGGGACTTTGGATAAAGATTGTCAGGTTTGTCGCTTGATTCATCTGTGAAAAAACATGGATATTTTTGAAATTTCTTTGAAAGAACGGATAAAATAAACGGATATGAAAGTTCTGGTAATAGGCGGCGGCGGCCGTGAACATGCGATCGTAGATGCCCTCGCACGCTCGGCGCAGGTGGAGAAAATCTGGTGCGCCCCCGGCAATGCGGGCATTGCGGCGCAGGCCGAGTGCTTGGCGATCAAGGAGACCGAGGTGGAGAGACTGCGCGACTTCGCAGCGGCCAACGAAATCGGCCTTACGGTCGTGGGTCCGGAGGTGGCGCTGGCGGCGGGAGTCGTCGATGCGTTCAAGGCCGCCGGGCTGCGGATCTTCGGCCCGACGAAAGCCGCCGCGCGGATCGAATCGAGCAAGGAGTTCGCCAAGGACCTGATGGCCAAATACGCTATTCCGACGGCGGGGTACCGCGCTTTCACGGAGTATGCCGAAGCGTTGGATTACGTGGCTTCGCGTCCGCTTCCGGCGGTGTTGAAGTACGACGGGCTGGCGGCCGGCAAGGGCGTAGTGATCGCTGAGACGCTGGAAGAGGCCGACGCCGCACTGAAAGACATGCTGCTCGACGACAAGTTCGGCGAAGGCAAGGTCGTGGTCGAGGACTTCCTTACGGGACCCGAATTTTCGTTCATGTGCTTCGTGTCGGGCCGCAAGGTGTGGCCGATGGCGCTGGCGCAGGACCACAAGCGCGCCTTCGACGGCGACAAGGGGCCCAACACGGGCGGTATGGGGGCCTATTCCCCGCTGCCGTTCGTTACGGCGGAGGATGAGCGGTATGCGCTCGAAAGGATCCTGCAGCCGACGGCCGATGCGATGGTCGCCGAAGGGTGTCCGTTCGAAGGGGTGCTGTACGGCGGTCTGATGAAGACTCCGCAGGGGATCAAGGTGATCGAGTTCAACGCTCGTTTCGGCGATCCCGAAACCGAGGTCGTGCTGCCGCGCCTGAAAAGCGACATCGTGGATATCTTCTGCGCTGTGGCCGACGGCGGCGATACGCAGCTCGTATGGCACGATTTCGCCACGCTCGGCATCGTGCTCGCATCGAAAGGCTATCCCGGAGCCTATGAAAAGGGCTGCGAGATCAAGGGGCTCGACCGGGTGGAAGGCGCCCTTTACCACATGGGGACGAAGGCCGACGGCAGCCGCATCCTCACCTCGGGCGGCCGCGTGCTGTTCGTCGTGGGCAAAGGAGCCACGCTCGCCGAGGCACGCGCCAATGCGCTGCGGGATGTCGCACGCATCGGATGCGACAACCTCTTCCACCGCACCGACATCGGACATTGGGCATTTGAAAATTAGTTATATATAAGGTATGGTTATCAGCGGAAAAGAACTCTCAGCAAAACTCAAGGCCGAAATGGCCGCCGAAGTGGCTACTTTCGGCGCGAAATACGGACGCGTGCCGCATCTGGTCGTAATCCTCGTGGGCGAAGACCCGGGCAGCGTCTCCTATGTGACGGGCAAGGCTAAGGCCTCGGCCGAAGTCGGCATCCGCAATACGACGATCCGGCCGAGTTGCTCGGCATCATCGCCGACCTGAATGCCGACGAAGGCGTCGACGGAATCCTGGTGCAGCTGCCCCTGCCCAAGCATATCGACGCGGACAAGGTGATCGCCGCGATCGACAAGGAGAAGGATGTCGACGGCTTCCATCCCCTCAATGTGGCGGCTTTGTGGCAGAAACAGCCCTGTACGCTGCCCTGTACGCCGAAAGGTATCCTCAAGATGCTGCGGGCTGCGGGCGTGGAGATCGCCGGCAAGGAGGCCGTGGTGATCGGCCGCAGCAATATCGTCGGGCTTCCCGTCTCGAAATTGCTGTTGGATGCCAATGCCACCGTGACCATGGCGCACAGCCGTACGCGTAACCTGGGCGAGGTGACGCGCCGCGCCGACATCCTGGTCGTGGCGATCGGCCGCCCGAAGTTCGTAACGGCGGATATGGTGCGTGACGGGGCCGTGGTGATCGACGTGGGTGTCAACCGCGATCCCGAAACCGGCAAGCTGTGCGGTGACGTCGATTTCGCCGCCATCGAGCCCAAGGCGTCGGTCATCACCCCTGTTCCCGGCGGCGTGGGGCCGATGACGATCTGCTGCCTGATGGAGAATACGATCGAGTGCTTCCTGCGGCGTATCGCGCGGAAATAGCCCCGAATCGCCTGCCCCGGACGTTGTTCGCCTCCGGTGCCCTCCCCCGCAAAACCCGAAGTGAAAACTTCGGGTTTTTTAGTGCCTTGCCTTTTCCCGGCCTTCGCCGTTGGGGGAGGGCGGCGGTTTTTCTGCGGCCTGCTTCGAGCAATGCATGTCCGGCATTTTGCCGGGTTAGGGCTCCTCTGATGTCGATTTTCAGGATGCTTGTATACAGATACGCCCATGGACTATATATGAAAGCTCGAATAGGTATACAAAAATGCTTTTTGTGTAGGCTTATTCGGTTCATATGGTGCAATGATGCGGTTTTTATTTAACTTTGAATATCATTAATGAACGAAATTGTGTGATGAAGTGTGAACAATTTGGTGTAATGTGAATAATTACGTTCTGTAAGAGAGGATAATTGGGGCTGTCGGTTGAATTCGTTTGAGCGGGTTGCAGGCCGTCCAAAAAATGTATAACAATTTAATAAACTATCTAAATGAAACTTTTTTACTATGCGGCAGCTGCTGCAGCCATGGCTTCGGCCGTTTTCTGTTCTTGCGATAAACAGGACGAAGTTACCCCCCCCCAGCCTGAAAGCGCAGCATTAGGATTCCAGTCGGTTGTTACTGCAGCTCTGGAAACCCGTGCGGCAGGCGATCCGACTCCGCTCAATGCCTCGTTCAAAATCAATCTCGACACCAATGATGCTTATTCCACGGCTGTAAATAATCAGGAAGTTAAATATACGGTTGGCAGCGGCTATTCGATTTCTCCCGCGATTTATTTGTTGAAATCTTCCCGGAATATGGTCGCTTGGGCTCCGGTCGGCATCGAACCCGATGCCGAGGCTGCTCCCAATGTCTTTACGCTGAATCCGGGGAATACAACTGCGGCCGTCGATTTTGTATATCAGGAGAATACGGAGGTGAATTCAGGTAAGTGCACGGATCTGGCATTGACCCTGAAACACGCTTTTGCAAAACTGACGTTTACGTTGAACGCCACGAACTATCCGTTCAGTGCGCCGAGTCTTTCGTCGCTCGTGGTCAAGGGAACTCCCGGAGTTTCGACAATAGATATTTCAAACGGTTCTTATTCGACTGTTACGGATGCCGACCTGACGGTGGTCAGTACGGCTACTGACTTTACGAGTCCGAATGCCGTTACGGCATTGGTGCTTCCCAAAACTGCAGCTTCGTTGACACTCGATTGTACGCTCGACGGGACTTCCTATCAGAATATCGCAGTCAAGGATATTGCTAAATTGGATGCCGGCGCGAATTATAACATTACGATAAACATAACGGGAACGGAGATATCGGTCTCCGGCGTGCAGGTCCCGGATTGGACTGCCGGCGGTAACGGTTCGGCAGATCTGAAATAAGGGGATTGCCCGTTTGCCCCGACCTAAACATGAAGGGGACTGTCTGCAAGGACAGTTCCCTTTTTATTGTAAGAGCCGTTGTCGGAATTTGCTCCGGATGCACTATTTTTTCTTATAGTAACTGCATTGCAGCGTTTCGGGCATCGGGGCAGAGGCATCGCGGCGCCAGACCATCGCAAGGTCCTTCGACGGATCGCCCGTGCCGAAGTCGAAGCCGTCCGGCGAAGCGAAGGTTACGGGAATTGCGCCGGAGAATCCGTATGGGGCGTAGAATCCGCGCAGCCATTCCTCGCTGGGGATCAGCAGTGCCGCGTCGTCGCCGCGATCGGCGATCAGCCGCATCGCTTCGCCCATCAGCTTGCCGGCCAGCCCCCGGCGGCGGAATTCGGGAGCCGTCGCCACGCCGTAGATATAGGTCGTGCGGCCCAGCTGGCTTTCGAACGGCAGCAGGTTGAGCATCGCCGCCGTGCGGCCTTCGTATTCGGCCGTGAGCATGCGGCTGCGGCTGTAGTAGCGTATCAGGAACGAGTCGATGAACTGTTCGTCGTCGCCGAAGGCCGCGGTCCACAACTCTTTGCAGGCGATTTCGTCGGGGTGCAGGTGTATGGCCGTGAATTTGTGCTGGATGACGGCGGGGTGGTAGGAGAGTTTCGACTGGCGCAGACCGTCGATGCCGAGGTCCTCCTCGCGGTTGATCAGCGTGAAGCGTTCGGGCAGATGCTCGGCGAAGAGTTTGTTGATGATCGTAAAGGCTCCGTCGTAATCGGTATCGGCCTTTTCGACGTGGGTGTCGAACGTGTGCTCGTTGACTGCCGAGCCGAACGTAAAGGCGACCAGCTTGTCGCCGACGTAGATGCAGCCGCCCAGCATTTCCAGCTCCTCGAAGTGGTCGAAGGCCCGCTGCATGGCCCGCTGCTCGGCGCAGAGTTCCGAGGTGTGTCCCTCGTGCGCCCGGCGCCATTCGCGTTCGAGCTGCATGCACTCCGCGAAACGGTCGCGCGTCAGATTCTCGTACCGGAAGTCGGGGTATTCGGAC
>OHDZ01000710.1_pt1 | contig 12078 bp, 10 predicted proteins | sample 1567161 | NCBI WGS metagenome assembly OHDZ01 (sample SAMEA3879525, study PRJEB24766) | human gut metagenome | biome: human-associated habitat; feature: feces | place: USA | collected 1985/1987 | reverse complement strand
GACGGCTGTACGAATCGCCGGCAATATCAAGCGTGACAGGAGTGTCCTCGCCAAACAGGCTTCCGTCCAGCGAAACGATATCGGCCTCGGCACCACGCAGCACCAGCACGCCGCTCCAAATGCGCGGCCAGATATCCTGGTTGATAAAGAACTGGTAACTGCGCAGGTCATTGGGGCAAGCCGTAACCATAGAGCTCAAATGGTCGGCAGATCCGAGTACCTGCAGACCACGCTCTGCCGCCCAGTACACATTCTCCTCAATGGTCGAATATGCATGCGCAGAGAACATCGTATGGGTATGAATGTCACAAGAAAGCAGGTAGGGCATCGGGTCTCCTTATCTGGCATGGCCGTCGCTTATATTCATTGTACGCATAGCCTTCGATAGTCGTAAAACCACTCCATCCCAAAGACACAACGTCCATGACAACGGGGTCCGGCTTAACACCAAACCCCGTTTCACGTAAAACATTGTAGGCAGAGCGCTTTACTTTTAACGATACTCGTCCGCCAACTGTTTCCAAGCGGGCAGCGAATTGACAATCGTTTCGTAACTCACGCAATAGCCCAAGCGGAACCAGCCCGGCATACCAAAGCTGTCCGAGGGAACCGCAAGCAGCTCATACTTCTTTGCGCGCTCGCAAAACGCATTCGCATCGGGCTCCAACGCTTTCACCCATAGGTAAAACGCGCCATCCGGCTCAACATAGGTGTAGCCGTACTCCGCTAGTGCGTCGGTAAGCGCGGTGCGGTTGCGTGCATAGGCCTCAACGTCACTCGGCTCATCGACGCAGTCGATAATTACGCGCTGAAAGAGCGCCGGCGCGCACACGAAGCCCAGCGTACGGGCGGCACCGGCAACGGCGGGCATTAGACGATCTGCCTGAGGATTCGTATTGGGAACCAGGATCCATCCCACGCGCTCGCCCGGCAGCGACAGCGACTTAGAATACGAGTAGCACACGATGGTGTGCTCGTAGATCGAGGGCACCCAAGGCACCTCGGCACCGTACACGATCTCGCGGTACGGCTCATCCGAGATGAGCATAATCGGATTCTCGGGATCGCGCTGAGCGTTGGCCTCGCGCAGAACATTGGCCAGTCGCGTCAGCGTGTTGCGTGTATATACGGCACCAGTCGGATTGTTGGGCGAGTCGATGATGACGGCAGTCGTCTTATCGGTGATCGCCTTGAGCACGTTGTCCACGCTCAGCTGGAACGTATCTTCATCGGCGAGCGCCTCAACACACGTACAGCCGGCCTTCTCAATCCAAACGCGATACTCCGGAAAGTACGGGGCGATAACAATAACCTCGTCGCCCGGGTTCGTAACGGCGTTGAGCGTGCAGGTGAGCGAAGCCGCGGCACCCACCGTCATAAAGACGTCCTTACCCTCATAGTTCGTTCCAAAGCGGCGGTTGAGCGATTCGGCGACGGCTGCTCTACATTGCGGCAGGCCCGGAGCGGGGGTGTAGCCGTGCAACTGGGCAGCCCCAAGGCCTTCTTAATGGACTCCGCCACGGCAGCCGGCGCCGGAACACTCGGGTTGCCCAGCGAAAAATCGAATACGTTTTCCACACCGATCTGTGCCTTGCGCTCAAGGCCATAGCTAAAAATCTCACGGATGATGGAGCTTTCCGCACCGCGAGCATGCATAGTTTCGTTGATCATCTATTCCCCTTTCGCATAGGCGCTATTGTACGCTTTAGCCGAGCAAAGTGCCGCAGCAATGTTGATTGGGGACAGACTTAAATGCGTGAAAACGCTCATTTAAGTCTGTCCCCAATCAACAAATGGCCCCATATCGCTCAAAAGAAAAAGCCTCCGCAGGTTTCCCCGCGGAGACTTTCGCCACAAAGGCTATTTGTCGGCGTCGGTGTCGACGCCGGCATTGGCGGCACAGTCGTCGCCGGCATCATCGAGGCGCGCGCTTCTTGGTCGGCATGCCGGCCGCCTTGGCATTGCGCTCCTCCTTGGCCGCCAGGATATCGCCCTCGCGCTCAAGGTAGGCATTCCACCCGTTGTCGAGCAGGGCGTTCACGGCGTCGCCTTCGACGGTCTCGCGCTCAAGCAGCACCTTCGCCATCAGATCGAGCTGATCGCGACGGGCATCCAAAATCTCGACCGCACGACGATGGGCTTCGCGCATGATGCGCTGAACCTCGATATCGATGCGGCGTGCCGTCTCCTCGGAGTAATCCTGGTGATCGGCGTAATCGCGACCAAGGAACACCTGATGCTGCGCCTCGCCAAACACTTGCGTGCCCAGCTCCTCGCTCATGCCCAGACGCGTAACCATCTCGCGCGCCATCTTGGTCGCACGCTCCAGGTCGTTGCTCGCGCCCGACGTGATGTCATCGCACATGAGCTCCTCGGCAACGCGGCCGCCCAAGAACACGGCAAGCTCGTCGAGCATCTCGTTCTTGGTCTTGAGGAAGTGATCCTCCTGCGGAAGCTGCAACGTGTAGCCCAGAGCCTGGCCGCGGCTGACAATCGAAATCTTATGAACCGGATCGGAGTGCTCCAAGATGTGACCCACCAGGGCATGGCCGCTTTCATGGTAGGCAATCGTGGTGCGCTCGGCTTCGGTCATCACACGACCCTTGCGTTGCGGTCCGGCAATCACGCGCTCCATCGACTCCTCGACCTCGTCCATCGAGATCACGGAACGATGGCGGCGAGCGGCCAGCAGCGCAGATTCGTTGAGCAGGTTTGCCAGATCGGCACCGGTAAAGCCAACGGTCATCTGGGCGAGCTTCTCAAACTTAACGTCCTCGTCCATCGGCTTATTCTCGGCATGTACGCGCAAGATCTGCTCGCGACCCTTTACGTCCGGACGGTCGACCGTGACCTGACGATCAAAACGACCGGGGCGCAGCAATGCCGGATCCAGAATATCGGGGCGATTGGTTGCGGCGATCAGGATGACCGACTCGCTTTCCTCAAAACCGTCCATCTCGACCAGCAGCTGGTTGAGCGTCTGCTCGCGCTCGTCGTGACCGCCGCCTAGGCCGGCTCCGCGCTGACGTCCCACGGCATCGATCTCGTCAATAAAGATGATCGACGGAGCCTGAGACTTGGCCTCCTTAAAGAGGTCGCGCACGCGGCTGGCGCCGACGCCCACGAACATCTCGACAAAGTCAGAGCCCGAGATGCTAAAGAACGGCACGCCTGCCTCGCCGGCAACGGCCTTAGCCAGCAGCGTCTTACCGGTGCCTGGAGGACCAACCAGCAAAACGCCGCGCGGAATCTTGGCACCCAGCTTGCGATAGCGGTCCGGATCGCTCAGGAAGTCGCGGATCTCCTCGAGCTCCTCGACGGCCTCGTCCACGCCGGCAACGTCCTCGAACTTTACCTTGGGACGCGTAGCCTCGTTAGTCTTGGCGTTGGTCTTGCCAAACTGCATGTTCCTATTATTGGCGCCCATCATTTGGCGCATAAAGTAGAACATGATGGCGATCAGGGCGATCGTCGGCAGCACGCTCATCGCCAAGTCGCCCCAAAAATCGGGGTCGTTGGTGTTGACGATATACTTGGTGTCGGGGTGCTCCGCCATGAGCTCAGCAAGCGAATCGGAGCCGACATAGGTCGAGGAGAAGCTCTTGAGCTCGCTCGTATCGCCCTTGTCCTTTTTCGTCTTCCAGTAATGACCCGCCACGCTTCCGTCTTGAACCGTATAGGTCAAATCTTCGACGCGATCCTGCTTAATGGCGCTGACCATCTCGCTCGTCGCGAGCTTAACGGTATTGCTGGAATTGGCAAAGCCGGAGCCCATGTTAAAGAAGGCGTAGCCCAGAAGCGCGCAAGCCAAAATAAAATACAGCCAGCCCGTACGCGTGGGCTTCTTGCCTCCAGGCATCCCCGGGATCTTTGGGTCCCGGGGAGTCTGGGAATTGTTATCGTTACGGTCGTCGGGCATCTTACAAATAAACCTCCGGTTTCAAAATGCCCAGATACGGAAGGTTGCGATAGCGCTCGGCATAGTCGAGGCCGTAGCCCACCACAAAGGCATCGGGGCAGTGCGTGCCCACGTACTTGGGATCGATGGCCGCCTGCTTGCCCTCGACGTCCTTCCACAGGAAGGCGGCGACCTCCAGAGAAGCGGGCTTGCGGCTCTCGAGGTTCTTCATCAGATACTTGAGCGTCAGGCCCGAGTCCAGAATGTCCTCGACGATCAGCACGTCGCGACCACGGATGTCGATATCCAGGTCCTTAATGATACGCACGATGCCCGAAGACTTCACACCGTCGCCATAGCTCGAAACAGCCATGAAATCGATATTGGTCGGCAGCTCGATCTTGCGCATCAGGTCGCCCATAAAGACAACGGCGCCGCGCAGAACCGCGATCAGCACCAGATCCTTACCAGCGTAGTCGCGCGTAATCTCCTCGCCCAGGCGAGAAACGATACCGTCGATATCCTCCTGCGTAAACAGAACCTTCTCGATATCCGGATGTTGAGAAGCCATGACAACCCTTTCTTGTGCCTAATCGCCCACACACCGCCGTATGGACGCGAACTACACATTCTAGCAGCGCACGGGGTATATTTTCCAGCCCGCGCACCATCAGCGCGGGAATACCGTCAACGCCGCACAGAAAAGCTGGTGCGAGGGGCTAACCCGCGTCGACCACACGAAGCAGATAGGCCACGCGCGTCGCCGCCGTGCACTTAAAACGCTCGTCCAAACGAACGCCCGCCACCCACACGATCGTGCCCGCCGGGGCCGTGCGGACCATGGGCACGCCGGCGCGCTCGGAAACGGGAATGCGAGCCTCTCCTAGCAAGTCGGATACCTTCTTGCTTCGACCACTCATTCCTAACGGGCACATCACGTCTCCCGGTGCGGGACCGTCCACCCACAGGCGCGCCAATCGCGCCTCGGCAGGGATCTCGCCACGCGAGCCTGCCAGGATCCGCTCACTATCGCTGTCGGCAAAACCCAGGGCAGCCGCGTCCACCAAAGCCGTCACTTCCCCGGCAGCCGCAAGCTCACGGGCACGGCGCACGATATCGCATCCCGGCTCAACGGCCATCGGTTCTGCGACCAGCATGCGTCCCCCGCCCAGCGGCAAACGCCCGGGTATGGTGATCCAATCCGCGACCAGGCCCTCACGAGCCGCCGGCGCCTTAAACGCCAACATGCCAAATTCAACGCGCGCGTCAATTCCCGCCGGAAGCGTGACCGAGCCGGCGCCCTCGGCAACGCAGGAAAGGACTCGCTCCACATGTCGCATCTCTGGACGAGCGTCCGGATCGATGCGTTTAATCGCCAATCGCACGATGCGCCGCGCAATCACTACCTCGGCCGCAGCAAGGCGCCTGGCATCGAGCACCAGCGCGCCCGCCGCCTCTTTGCGCAAACAGCTTCGAAACGCTTGTGCCGACAGCTGGGATAGAAACGCATCTTCGTCACCAAGGATCTCGCAGGCGGCGCCAATCGTCTTGCACACGCTCGCGTTACGCTGTGCCACCACTGGCATTACCCGATGGCGCACGTAGTTTCGCAGATACGAGATATCCTCGTTGCTCTCGTCTTCACGCCACGGCTGACCATGTATCTGCAGATAGCCCACTAGCTCGCCATGAGTTAGGTCGAGCAAGGGACGCACCACGATATTCCTTCGGCGGGGAATGCTCGAAAGCCCAGCTGGACCCGACCCCTTAATTGCGTTCATCAAAAATGTTTCCGCGCGGTCCGAAGAGGTATGGGCAGTACAGATGCGCGCCGCCGTTCTCGGCGCCCCCGTCTTGGCACATAGTTCGCGAACATACCTTCGCGCCGCTGCATAACGCACCTCGCGCGCCGCCGCCTCTATATTGCCCGACTCCCCATCAAAATAAGCGTGCTCAACGCACAGCGGCAAACCATATTGCGCGCAAAGCTCACGCACAAAGGCCTCGTCGCCATCGGACGCCTTGCCTCGTAGATGATGGTTTACATGCAGCACATGCAGGCGCTCGCGAGCAATGGGGGCAACGCCGCGTCCATCTTGGATATCCAGCTTTGATGTGCACGCCATAAGAAGCAGTGCCGTCGAGTCCGCACCGCCTGATACCATGAGCACGACAGGAGCAGCCTGCTGCCTCGTCCGGGTCTCATCGACTGCCCCAGGCGCGGCATGGTGTCCGTAATGCTGTGATATCGTTGGCATTCGCTTCCTCCTCTATTCGTCCGCACCCATTGTATCCTTTGGAATCTTATGTCTCGCCTGCACCTTCATATCCTCGGCAGTGGCTCTAAAGGCAACTGCGCACTCATCGAGGGCCTGCATGGGCTCATTATGGTCGATGACGGACTGTCTCGCCGCGAGACGCTCAAACGCATGGCGGAGCTCGGCCTTTCGGCAGACGACGTGTCCGCCCTTGTTGTCACCCATGAGCACAGCGACCACATTAAGGGGCTTGAGGTATGGTGTAAGCATTGGAATGGCCCGATCTTTTCCAGTAGAGGCACGCTCACATCAAAAGAAAGCCTCGCACATCTGCCTGTTGAGGAATTTGACCCAGGTGACACCCTCTCTATTGCCGGAGTCCACATTCAAACGTATTCGACATCCCACGACGTCGTCAATCCCGTCGGCTACCGTTTTGACGCTCAGGGCGATTCGGTTGGCTTTGCCACCGACACCGGCGAACTGTCGAAGCATGCCATCGATACGCTCAAGGGCTGTCGCATTCTCGCACTCGAAAGCAACCACGATGTAACCATGCTGCGTCAAGGCGACTATCCTCGCTTTCTTCAGGAACGTATCCTGTCTGTAAAAGGACATCTCTCCAACGATCAGGCCGCCGATGCCGCACGCGCGTTGGTAACCGATCGCACCGAGCAACTTATCGCGATGCACATTAGCCAAGACAACAATCGCCCAAGCCTGACCGTCAAAAGCTACGCAAGCTCCCTCGGCGCAACACTCGACAACGAGCTTGGCAGCGCCGCCACCCGCGTTGAGGGGCTGCATAAACTCACAATACGTCCCGCCGGGCAATATCGGCCCATGACTATTCAATAGGCCAGCCAAATAGAAAAGGGGGCCGGGAATCACTTCCCAGCCCCCTTAACGCAGGCACCGATGCTAATAGCCGATAGCGTTAGTCGATGGAAATCTTCGTAACGTTCTTCTTCTCGACAATCTTAGGAACCGTAACGGTAAGGATGCCGTCAGCGTACTTTGCAGAAAGGCCCTCGCTCGAAGCATCCTTCAGATACACACCGCGCGTCGCGCTGTACGAGCTAAACTCCTTCTGCAGGAAGTTCTTGCCCTCGTTCTCTTCGCTCTCCTCGACATTCACGCAAATGGAAAGACGACCCTCATTGAGCTCAACATCGATGTCATCCTTGGCAACGCCAGTCAAATAGGCCTTGACCTCGTACCCGTCGCCCTTGTCCTCAACATCAACGGGGAACGCCTTAGAGGCGATCGAGTTGTTTGCCAGATCGGTCATATCATCAAAGAGGTCAAACAACGAGCTAGCAGAGGGACGAACACCAAAGACCGAACGATAAGGAACCATGCTTGCCATGACTACCACTCCTTTTAGGGACTGCCGAGCCATCTTCCAGGTGGCAGGGACTTCTTTTGACGCTCTTATATATGCCCAACGGTCACGTATATATACATTTTGCTATAAAGTTTTTTAAGTCTCTTTCTATAAGCATATCTAAGTCTTTATGACTAAGGTTTTAACGAGATAAAGGTTCTTTGAACCGCGCTATGAATACCATATACGCACCTGTCAAAACGGAGCGAGGGGCTTACAATGAGCGCATACACGTTGTTAATGACAACCTAAGGGCATCATGGACGATCAGACCTCCGACAATTCGTATGAGCCGCTGCAGAACGATAGTTCCGCTTATTCACAGCCCAGACGCTACCATCGTCCCCATATTTCCCAAGATCCTATTGACGATGCAGAACCTGAGTATGTAACTCGCAATCGTTATCAAACCCTTGAAGAAGCTCAATCAGGTCGCAGACACATGGGAGTCGCCTCGAGCGATCCGGTGTATCTCAAAGATGCCCCCTTATCCAAAAACAGCGCATGCAACCAGGAGCAAACACAAACACCCACCCAGCAACATCGCAGAGGGCCCCGTCCCAAGCAAACTCTAACGCATTCCGCCCGCTATCTTGAGACGCCTAAGCAGGGGAAATCGATATTTACATCGTCAAACAGACGGCGCAAACAGCACCGTCTCCAAATCGCGCTGTTGATCATTGCCAGCGTGGCAATCGCACTGGTCGTTTATTTTGTTTTCTTCAAATAGAGAAGGCTTTTAAGCCGCCATAGAGGCGTTTAGCGCATATCGACCAAACGCAAAAAAGGGGGGAGGCCGCGAGGCCTCCCCCTTCTTAAAGTCATCCGACGGCCCGGTGCCGTCCACCGGTCAGCGGCGCCCTGGCCTCCCACGGGCTGGCCCCGCAGTACTCTCGGCGCGATGGGGCTTAGCTTCCGGGTTCGGAACGGGACCGGGCGTGCCCCCCATGCTATGGCCGCTGACCGGTGGGCGGCGCCCACCGTTACGGTGTCCGGTGTCTCTCTCGCGTGCCCTGGGGGCCGCATGGCGTATAGGAAAGATGACTCGGGGGCATCCTCGTGCCCGGACCGCGCAAGCGCTGGGTCCCGCGGGCCGCGAGGTGCGGTTCCGGAAGAGCTCGGGCGATTAGTGCGGCTCGGCTGAGGCTGTCGCCAGCCTTGCACCTGCCGTCTATCGACCAGGTAGTCTACCTGGGCCCTTACCGGAAGGAGAACTAATCCCTGGAACGGCTTCCCGCTTAGATGCCTTCAGCGGTTATCCGCGCCGCACGCGGCTACCCGGCCGTGCCGTTGGTCGACAACCGGTTCACCGGAGGTGCGTCCACCCCGGTCCTCTCGTACTGGGGGCAGCCTCCATCGATTCTCCTGCGCCCACGGAGGATAGGGACCGAACTGTCTCACGACGTTCTGAACCCAGCTCGCGTACCGCTTTAAACGGCGAACAGCCGTACCCTTGGGACCTGCTCCAGCCCCAGGATGCGATGAGCCGACATCGAGGTGCCAAACCTTGCCGTCGATGTGGACTCTTGGGCAAGATCAGCCTGTTATCCCCGGAGTACCTTTTATCCGTTGAGCGACGGCCCGCCCACTCGGGGCCGCCGGATCACTAGAGCCTGCTTTCGCACCTGCTCGGCTTGTGGGCCTCGCAGTCAAGCCCGCTTGTACTCTTGCATTCAAAAGGACGGTTGCCGACCGTCCCGAGCGGACCTTCGCGCGCCTCCGTTACCCTTTAGGAGGCGACCGCCCCAGTCAAACTGCCCGCCTGGCACGGTCCCCGAGCCGGTTGACGGCCTCGGGTTAGGACGCCGGTCGCGCGAGGGCAGTATTCCAAGGGCGGCTCCCCGGGGGCTGGCGCCTCCGGATCGATGCCTCCTGCCTATCCTCTACACGCGGGACCAGCGGCCAATGCCAAGCTGCAGTGAAGGTTCACGGGGTCTTTCCGTCCTTCCGCGGGTAAGTCGCATCTTCACGACCAGTGCAATTTCACCGGGTCCATGGTCGAGACAGCGCCCAAGTCGTTGCGCCTTTCGTGCAGGTCGGAACTTACCCGACAAGGAATTTCGCTACCTTAGGACCGTTATAGTTACGGCCGCCGTTTACCGGGGCTTGGCTTCGGGGCTTCGCCGAATCGGCTAACTCCTCCGCGTGACCTTCCGGCACCGGGCAGGCGTCAGACCCTATACGTCGCCTTGCGGCTTCTGCAGAGTCCTGTGTTTTTGGTAAACAGTCGCTTGGGCCTCTCCACTGCGGCCCGCCTCCGCTCCCGGAGCAAGTCCGTTCACGTACGCGCGGGCACCCCTTCTCCCGAAGTTACGGGGCCATTGTGCCGAGTTCCTTGACCATGGTTGACCCGATCGCCTCGGTATGTTCTACCCACCCACCTGTGTCGGTTTGCGGTACGGGCGCGCACGCGCCTGCCTAGGGGTTTTTCTAGGGACCTCGGGCTCACTCGCTTCGCTCAGTCGCTTCGTCCGGAGCCTCGCCCTCGATGCGGACCGGATTTCCCTGGTCCGCGGGCCGCGCTCCATCACGGGGACGTCCAGAACCCCGCCGAGCCACCCCCATCCGTCGCCCCGTCGGTCGTAGCGCCGCGTGCGCGGTGCAGGAATGTCTGCCTGCTGCGCGTCGGCTACGCCTACCGGCCTCGCCTTAGCCCCCGACTGACCCTGGGAGGATTAGCCTTGCCCAGGAAACCTCGGGTTCACGGCGGACGAGTTACTCTCTCGTCTCTCGCTACTCATGCCAGCATTCTCACTCCCATGCGCTCCACCGTCGGTCGCCCTCCGGCTTCTCCGCCCATGGGAAGCTCCCCTACCGATTCTGAAAATCAAAATCCCGCCGCTTCGGTGTCCAGCTTAGCCCCGTGTATTGTCGGCGCATGTCCACTCGACCAGTGAGCTGTTACGCACTCTTTGAATGGATGGCTGCTTCTAAGCCAACATCCTGGTTGTCTGGGCGGACGCACATCCTTTGCCACTCGGCCGGAACTTGGGGACCTTAGCGGGCGGTCCGGGCTGTTTCCCTCTCGAGCACACAGCTTAGCCCACATGCTCTGACTGCCGCGCTCTGGGCCGCCGGCATTCGGAGTTCGGTTGGATTCGGTAGGCGGCGAAGCCCCCTCGTCCATCCGGTGCTCTACCTCCGGCGGTGAACGCGCGACGCTAGCCCTAAAGCTATTTCGGGGAGAACGAGATATCTCCGGGTTTGATTGGCCTTTCACCCCTATCCGCAGGTCATCGCCGCCGTTTTCAACCGACGTGCGTTCGGCCCTCCACGGGGTCTTACCCCCGCTTCAGCCTGCCCACGGATAGCTCACCCGGCTTCGCGTCCGCGGCGCGGGACTCAAGTCGCCCTGTTAAGGCTCGCTTTCGCTCCGGCTCCCTTTCGGTTAACCTCGCCCCGCGCCAGCGACTCGCTGGCTCATTCTACAAAAGGCACGCCGTCACAACATAAAGTTGCTCCGACTGCTCGTGGGCGCACGGTTTCAGGTACTGTTTCACTCCCCTCCCGGGGTGCTTTTCACCTTTCCCTCACGGTACTGGTGCGCTATCGGTCACAGGGTAGTACTCAGGCTTGGATGGTGGTCCACCCAGGTTCGGACCGGGTTTCACGTGCCCGGCCCTACTCAGGGACCGCGTCGCGCCGTCCGGTCTGGGTTCGCGTACGGGGCTGTCACCCGCTGCGGCCGGCCCTCCCATGCCGTTCCGCTCCCCAGCCGGACCTGCGCCCGGGGGCGGCAGCCCCCGGATGCGCGGCCCTGCAACCCCGTCGGCGGAACCCCTGCCGGGTATGCCCGCTCGACGGTTTGGCCATCGGTCCCCTTTCGCTCGCCGCTACTCGGGGAGTCTCGAGATTGATTTCCTCTCCTCCGGGTACTTAGATGTTTCAGTTCCCCGGGTTGTCCTCCCCACCCCTATGTGTTCGGGGCGGGGATATGCACACCTCTGTGCATGGGTTCGCCCATTCGGAGACCCCCGGGTCGAAGGATGTGTGCTCCTCGCCGGGGATTATCGCAGCTTGCCGCGTCCTTCATCGGCTCCCTGTGCCAAGGCATCCGCCGTGCGCCCGTGGTATCTTGCGGGACCGCATCGGGCCCGCGGGATATCCACGTGTCGCTAATAAAAATTAATCGATATCATGAATAGCGCTCGTATGTCGCAATTCGGGTATCTCATACCGCGGCACAGTCTTGACTGTGCTCGCGATCAGATGCTCCTCACTCATTAATAAGTGAATTCCTCTTGTTTGGATCGGATGAATGATTGCTATCATTCTGTCTGATAAATCGCAGAAAAGAATCGAGTCTGGAAGAGGATTCTCTTCCATCTCTCTCCTATCGCTATGCGGCTCTCAAGGTACGCGGGTGCGACCCCGGGGACCGGGTGCTGCGGGGACTCCATCGCGGGCGACATCCACCGGACGGGCTCCTGCCCTCCATTCGAGTTAAAGTGTTTTCTCTCTAGAAGATTTATCTCCCTAGAAAGGAGGTGATCCAGCCGCACCTTCCGGTACGGCTACCTTGTTACGACTTCACC
>OHDZ01000700.1_pt1 | contig 12196 bp, 10 predicted proteins | sample 1567161 | NCBI WGS metagenome assembly OHDZ01 (sample SAMEA3879525, study PRJEB24766) | human gut metagenome | biome: human-associated habitat; feature: feces | place: USA | collected 1985/1987 | reverse complement strand
GAAGCCGTAGCGGCGCACGCCGTACTTCTCATAGTACTCGTAGGGGATGGCGTACATATAAGCCTTCGGGGGCATGGTGCTGTGGAATGCGGTATCGAACACAGCAACCATGGGCACGTCCGGGCCAAAGACCTTGCGGGCAGCCTCGATGCCCAGGATGCCGGCGGGGTTGTGCAGGGGGGCCAGGGGGCTCAGCTCACGCAGAGTGGAAATCACCTCGTCATTGATCAGGCAGCTGGCCTTGAACTTCTCACCGCCGTGGACCACGCGGTGGCCGATGGCATTGATCTCTGCCACGTCGTTGATGCACTTGCCCTCGCCAGTGGTCATCTTCTTCACGACCTCAGCAAAAGCCTCGGTGTGGGTGGGGAAGATCGCCGGAGTGGTGGCCTTGTGGCCGTTAGCGTCATGGGTGATCATGCTGCTCTCCATGCCGATGCGCTCGCACAGGCCTTTGCACAGCACCTTCTCGCCATCCATGTCGATCAGCTGATACTTCAGAGAAGAAGATCCGCAGTTAATAACCAGAACTTTCATCTTAGTTTCCTCCCATATTTTCTCCCATCCGGCCAGCGGACAGAGTTTTACAGTCTTTCAGAAATATTATATAATATGGGTACACCCTTTTCAAGCCACAAGCGTGGCAAAGCGGTAAAACTTGTGTACAACCTTTTTGTACATCCTGCCCATAAAAGCGCCAAAGAGAGGGGTCCGCCCTGTATAATCGACATAATTTTCACAATCTTTCGTTCTTTCCCGCCAATTAAAAAGGAGCTTTTCTATGTATTTTGCTGGGATCATTGCAGAGTATGACCCCTTCCACAACGGGCACGCCTGGCAGCTGGCAGCGGCCCGGGCCCACGGGGCCAAATACGTTGCCGTTGCCCTCAGCTGCGGCCTGACCCAGCGGGGCGCGCTGCCTTTGCTGCCGGAATCTGTGCGTGTGGCCGCCGCTTTAGCCAGCGGAGCGGATCTGGTATTTGCCCTTCCCGCCCCTTATGCCTGCGCCGGGGCCGAAGCCTTTGCCCAGGCAGGGGTAGCGCTGCTGTCCGCCGCCGGGTGCGACGGGCTGGTTTTTGGGGCAGAGACCCCGGACCCTGCCCTGCTGACCCAGACCGCACAGCTGCTGCTGACCCAGGACTACCGCACCGCCCTGCGCGCCGCCTTAGCAAACGGCGCCCGCAGCTTTGCTGCGGCACGGCAGGCAGCCGTACAGTCCCTCTGCCCCGACAGCGGCGCTGCCGCCTTGCTGGACAAGCCCAACAATAACCTAGCGGTGGAATACTGCAAAGCCATCCTGTCTCAGGGCGCAGCCCTGACCCCCGTGCCCCTGGGGCGGCAGGGAGCGGACCATGGGCAGGCTCTGGGCAGCGGGGGCGGACCCTATGCCAGTGCCAGCGCTCTGCGCCGCCTTTGGGCCGCGTCCGGACCGGAAGCGCTGACGGACTATCTGCCCCCTTCTGCCCTGCCTTTTTACCGGCAGGCCCGCGCCCAAGGGATGGATACAGATTTTGCTGCCGCTCACCTGGCACAGCTGGCCCTGCTGCGCGCCCGCACCACCGGCCCGGACTGCTTTGCCGGGGTGCGGGGCGTATCCGAGGGACTGGACCGCCGCCTGTACGCCGCTGTACAGCAGGCTGTGAGCTGGGAGGGCCTGGTGGATGCCATGACCACGGTGCGCTACCCCCGTGCCCGGATGCGCCGCCTGGCGCTGGACGCTGCGCTGAACTACCAGGCAGACGCGCTGCCTGCCCTGCCCCCCTACCTGCATCTGCTGGGCGCCCGGCGGGAGGCCCTGCCCCTGCTGAAAAACGCCGCCCTGCCCGTTGGGCACTCACTGGCAAAGCTGGCCCGGCACGACCCCGCCTGCGCAAAAGTGGCAGATGCCCAGCGTTCCGCCGACGCTCTGGGCACCCTTTGCCGCCGCACCCCCGCCCCTTTGGGGGAGAGATATCGTCAAAAAATTATTTTTTTGCCGGATTTGCTGGATTGCTGAAAAAGCAGACCTAAAAATCGGCACTTCTGCCATTGTGCTCCGGGCCGGTTTTGGTGTATCATGAAATCACTATCTTGGATACAACGTATCCATTCCAAGCACGTTATTCACCTGAGGATCTAAAGGAGGACCCCCCTTATGGCATTCCATGTCCTGGACGAAGCCAAGCGCTGCCTGGGCTGCAAAAACCCCCTGTGCCAGCAGGGCTGCCCGATCCACACCAACATCCCCGAAGTCATCCGCCTGCTGAAGGACAGCAAGCTGGACGAGGCCGGCTGGATGCTGTTTGAGAACAACCCCCTGACTACGGTGTGCAGCATCGTCTGCAACCACGAAAAGCAGTGCGAGGGCCATTGCATCCGCAACCGGATGCCCAGCCACGACCCGGTGCACTTCTCGGTGATCGAGAACTATGTTTCCACCACCTATGCCAACAAGATGGTGGCCGGTCCCGCCCCCAAAAACGGCATGAAGGCCGCTGTGGTCGGCTCTGGTCCGGCAGGTCTGACCATCGCCGTGCTGCTGGCACGGTGGGGCTATGACATCACCATCTTTGACACGCGGGATAAGATCGGCGGCGTGATGCGTTACGGCATCCCGGATTACCGCCTGCCGGACAGCGTGCTGGACGACTTCCAGTACCGCCACCTGGAGCTGAAGGGCATCAAGGTGCGCACCAATACCACCATTGGCCGCACCCTGACCATCGACGACCTGTTCCGGGACGGGTACAAGAGCGTATTCATCGGCGCCGGCCTGTGGAAGGCCAATGCAATGCACATCAAGGGCGAGAGCCTGGGCAACGTGGCCTTTGGCATCGACTACCTGGCCAACTCCAAAGCGTTCCGCCTGGGCGATGACATTGCGGTGATCGGCGTGGGCAACTCCGCTATGGACTGCGCACGCACCGCCATCCGTAACGGGGCACGGCATGTCACCTGCTATGCCCGCCGGGACGAAAGCTGCATCACTGCCTCGGAATACGAGGTGAGCTATGCCAAGTTGGAAGGTGTCGGCTTCCGCTTCTGCAAGGCTCCGGTGGAGATCCGGGAGGACGGCCTGGTCTGCCGGGATACCGTGCGGAATGAGGACGGCAGCTTCAGCCAGGTGGAGGGCAGCGAGATGCTCTACCCCCACACTGGTGTCATCGTCTCGGTCAGCCAGGGCTCGGAGAGCAACCTGGTGCAGACCACCCACGGCATTGAGACCAACACCCGCGGCCTGCTGACCGTTGCAGAGGATGGCAGCACCACCCGGGAGGGCGTGTTTGCCGGCGGCGACGCCGTCATGGGCGCCCGTACCGTCGTAGAAGCTGTGGCTGTGGCCAAAAAGGTAGCCGAAGCCATGGATGCCTACATGAAGAGCCTGCCTGCTGACCCGGCCCCCGACACCACTCTGCCGGTGTTCCAGGAGCCGCCTGCCGACGTGCTGTGTGAGCAGCCGCTGTAAAGACCCGATCTCTCTGAAAGGCGCAGCCGCAAGGCTGCGCCTTTTTTGCCGTGATCGGTCCGCCTACGCACAGTTTTCCACCAAGTCCTCTTTCTTAGTGGAAAATACAGGCGCTCGTTTTTCTCCCGCCGGGACCTGGGTAAGGGTGGATTTTTTTTGCGTTTTCTAGTACAATGGACATTGAAATAGAATGGGAGGGAGTCCGCCTGATCCGAACGCTCTCCCCGTGGAGGTGTTCGTTTTACCATGAAGCCCGTATCCCATCTCCAGCAGACCATCTGGAAAAGTCTGATCATCCTGCTGGGCAATGCACTGTACTCGCTGACGGTAGTGCTGTTCCTGGTCCCTTCCGGGCTGATCACCGGCGGCGCTACCGGCATCGCTCTGGCCGTCAACCGTGTGTCCGGGCTGCCGGTGTCCGGCGTGCTGTTCGTTATCAACATGACGATGCTGGCGTTGGGCTGGGCGGTGCTGGGCCGGGCCTTTGCGCTGAACACACTGGCCAGCAGCCTGCTCAGCCCTGCATTCATCGGCCTGTGGGAGTACCTGCTGGCAGGCCGCATCCTGACCGATGACATCCTGCTTTGCACGATCTTTGCCGGTCTGGGCATTGGCAGTTCCCTGGGCATGGTGATCCGGGCCGGGGCCTCCACCGGCGGCATGGATATCCCGCCGCTGGTGCTGCAAAAGTGGTTCCGCCTGCCGGTATCTGCCACCATGATGCTGATGGACCTTGTGATCCTGATGTCGCAGGCCATGTCCAGCCCCATGGAAAAGATCCTGTATGGCGTGGTGATGGTGATCGTATACACCATCGTGCTGGACAAGGTGCTGATGCTGGGCGAGAGCCGCACCGAGGTCAAGATCATCAGCCCCAAGGCGGATGAGATCCGGACCGTGATCCTGGAACAGCTGGACCGGGGCGTTACCGAGCTGCACGGCGCAGGCGGCTACACCCACGAGCCTTCCACCGTACTGCTGAGCATCGTCTCCAACCGGGAGCTGCCGCGGCTGGAAAAGCTGGTCCATTCCATAGACCCCGCCTGCTTTTTGATCATCAGCCATGTGACGGAGGTGCGGGGCCGCGGCTTCTCCATCAGCAAAGACTATCAGTGACCGCAACAACAAACATAAAAGGCCCCCGCCCGTGCAAAGCACAGGCGGGGGCCTTTGCTCTTATTTCAGGGGGCGGGGTCACAGCAGCGGCGCAATGGCCTTGAGCAGCACACCGGTGATGTGCAGCACATGCTTACCCTGCCAGATGCTCTGGCTGGTGGGTCCCACCTTGCGGCACTGCGCCAGGGTATCGTCAAAATCCTTTTGGATCTGAGGGATGCAGCGGGTGCCCACCATCCAGACCGCATCCTCAAAATGATGGTAAAGGCTGCGGTAATCCAGGTTGATGGTGCCCACCACGGCCTCCCGGTCATCCACTACAAACACCTTGGCATGGACAAAGCCGGGGGTCCACTCGTAGATCTCCACCCCAGAAGCCAGCAGCCCGGCGTAGTGGGTCTTGGCCAGTGCGTAGGCAAAGCTCTTATCCGGCACACCCGGCAGGATCATCTTCACCTTCACGCCGCGCTCTGCTGCAAAGCAGAGGGCATTTTCCAGCTCACCATCCAGGATCAGATAGGGGGTCATGATGCAGACACTGCGCTGGGCGCGGTTCAAAAGGTCGATATAGACCTGCTCGCCCACCCGCTCACGGTCCAGTGGGCTGTCGCCATAAGGCACCACAAATCCATCCGTCTGCACCGGAGCTTCCAAATGGGGCAGGAAGCGCTCATCGTCCGGGCTTTGCTCCATGATGTTCCACAGCTGCAAAAACAGCGCTGTAAGGGTGCGCACGCCCTCGCCTTCCAGCATCACGCCGGCATCCTTCCAGCGGCCGTGCTTCTCGATCACGTTGATGTATTCGTCTGCCAGGTTGATGCCGCCGGTAAAACCTACCCGGCCATCGATCACAAAGATCTTGCGGTGGTCACGGTAGTTGTAGTGGGTGGAGACGAAGGGTTTCATGGCTGCAAAGACCTTGCAGCGGATGCCCAGCTGCTCCAGCCGCTTGGGGTAATCTCTGGGCAGGGTAGAAAACTCACAGGTGCCATCGTACATCACCCGGACCTCGACCCCTTCGGCGGCCTTGCGTGCCAGCAGCTCCAGCACCTTGCCCCACATCAGGCCCTCGTCAATGATGAAGTACTCCACAAAGATATAATGCTTGGCCTGCTCCAGCTGGCGCAGCAGCTCCGCAAACTTTGCCTCGCCGCCATCAAAATAGGTCACCTCGGTATTCTCATACAGCGGGAAGCCGCCGCCTGTTCCCCGCAGATAGCGGGCCAGCGCACCAGCGCCGGGGTCCTGCTGGGTCAGCCTTTGGGCCGACTGGAGATCCTGCTCCAGCTCCGTGCGGGTCTTTTCCGACAGGTCCGACAGGCGGCGCTTGAGCATCCGGTGTCCAAGGTCACTCTCGGTATACAGGAACAACAGACCGCCCAGCACCGGCAGCAGCATAATAACGATCAGCCACGTGATCTTGGCGCTGTTGTCCATGCGGGTGTTGAGCAGGTAAATGACCATTACAGCGGAAAACAGCGCCGCACTGCCCAAGTAATGAGGCAGCAGCTGCTCAAACTTGACAAACAGCCCAAACAGCACTCCGACCTGCAGCAGCAAAAGCAGAAGCACGATGCCAAACCGACTGAAGATGGCGCGGACGACGCCCTTTTGTCCCTTTTTCAGCAGGCGCAGGCCGCCATCTTCGATATCCTTGACCTTTTCCTTTACATTTTGCTTCAATCGCTCTGTTTGCATTCAACATACCTCCTCTCGTTTTTGACCGCCCGGCGGCACAGCACCCGGCTGCATCCACCATGTCTGCCCGCAACATCCAACTGCGGCAGGGCTGTCAAAAGCGTTGGTTCTGTGTTATAATATTCTTGCTATCCAGCCCGTGTTTTCCGGGCTGCGACAATATACCCTAGTATACCTTATTTCACGAAAGAACGCCATAGGGTGTATCACAGAACGCAAAAAACGGAGCATCTGCCCCCGGCGGGTCTTTGCAGGGCCGGGCGGGGGCAAACAGGGGGAGGATGTAAAACATGAACAATCTGATTATCGGCATTGCGGGAGGATCCGGCAGCGGCAAGACCACGCTGGCGCTGCGGCTCAAGGAACGCTTTGGGGAAAACGAAGTGCGGCTAATCTCGCACGACAGCTATTATAAGCGGCACGACGAGCTGCCTTTTGAACAGCGCTGCCAGCTGAACTACGACCATCCGGACGCATTTGACAATGACCTGCTGATCCAGCACCTGGAACAGCTGAAGTCCGGCCAGGCCATCGACTGCCCGGTATACGATTATACCATCCATAACCGCAGCGACCAGGTGCAGCATATCGAACCCGCCCCGGTGCTGATCGTGGAGGGCATCCTGCCCTTTGTGGAGCCGGAGCTGTGCCGCCTGTTCGACTACAAGATCTATGTGGACACCGATGCAGACGAGCGCATCCTGCGGCGCATCCTGCGGGATGTAAAGGAGCGGGGACGCTCTTTGGACAGCGTCATTGCGCAGTACCGCACCACGGTAAAACCCATGCACGAGGCTTTTGTGGAGCCCAGCAAGCGCAATGCGGACATCATCGTGCCCAACGGCGGCGAAAACGGCACTGCGGTGGAGGTGCTGGCCCACCACATCCGCAGCCTGATCCAGAAGATGAATCTTTTGTAAGCAGTACACAAAAAAGCAGCCTCACTTTTGTGAGGCTGCTTTTTGTCTTCGTCTGTGTTCCGGCTCATGTATCCACGCCTACCACGGCCATCCAATAGAGGGTGCCCTGCACCTCGCCCATCGCCAGACCGATGCGGCGGGCGCGCTGGTCCAGCAAGGCCCGGTCCCGCAGCTGCGCAGGGAGCTGGGTATCCTGCAGCGGATTGCACAGAAAAAACACCAGGTTCTGTTCCCCCGCCAAGCGGGTGCCTACGATGGAGTACGCATAACTGGCGCTGCGCAGACGCTGCCGCTCCAGTGCCTGTGTATAGGACGGATAGCTCAGCGCCGAGCTGCCTCTGTTCTCAAAAACAGCCATCAGGCCCTGCGCCTTGCGGCGAAGCGCCGGGTCTTGGGTCAGCGGCGCACACTGCTGCTCGGCACGCAGCTCGTTGATGGCCGACAGCAGATACGCTTCGGTCTCCAGATCCTGCTGCGGCTGTGCGCAGCCTGCCAGCAGCAGCGTCGCCAGCAGTGCCAGCACCGCCAATGCCCGGCACAGCATTTTTTTCACCGCTCCTCTCCCCCTCCCCTGAAAATGATCCTTCTGCCTTTCATAGGATAAACGCTGCCGCCCAAATTGTCAAGCCGGGCAAACCGGGACGGTCAGGCCGCACCACCGCTTTGTGAAACTTCTTCCCGCTCATTGAACCCTGCAAAAAAATGTGCTAAAATACGTGCAGAAAGCACTGTTATGGAGGGAGATCTATGAAAAAGCACATAAAGCGCCTTGCCGTACTCTTTGCCTGCATCTGCTTTTTTGCCTTAGCCGGGTGCAGCAAAAAACCCGCACTCCGTTTGCCTGCGCCAGAGGAGACCCAAGAGATCGAGATCCTGAAAAACACATCTGAGACCGGAAAAGTCATCACGGATAAACAGCAGATCGCCCAGATGATTGCCGATCTGCAAAACAACACGAAGCCGACCCGTCAGGAAAGCGTAAACGATCACCCCACAAACATCGACCGTTACATCCTGATCCGATTCCACTCCACGAATAGCGAGCTTTCTCCCAGTGTGGCCTATCTATACAGAAAAATGGACACCTGTTACCTGGAGCAGCCTTATTCCGGGATCTGGGAACTGGAAGCGTCGGTGTTGGATGCTATTGCTGCGGACTTATAACATTGCCTTTACCAGGCTTTTTTCTTCCTAAAACCGCCCCCTGCCATCGAAAGGATGGGAGGGGGCGGTTTTTATGTTCTGCACTTTTGCCGAGACCCCACGGACATGGGAGAGATACAAAAAACCGCCCGGACCACTTACAGCAGCGGTCCGGGCGGCAGTTGCGGGGGTCAGAACGGGGGTTCAGCGCACAGAGGTACGCACCAATGCGCGCTTGAGACGGGCCTGCGCCAGCTCATATTCCCGCTGGTCCAGGTTTTTGCGCGCCAGGGTCTCCTCGGCACGCTTTTTGGATGCTTCGGCCCGGGCCTGGTCGATCTGCTCCGCCCATTCCCAGGTGGTAGCAGCCAGGCGGACCTCCCCCTCCAGCACGGTCAGCATCCCGCCCATACAGGCGGCGCTGCGGCGCTTACCGGTCTCGTCCACCAGATGCGCCTCTCCCATGCCGAGGGCGGTGCAGTAATCGCCGTGGTTGGCCAAAATAGCCAGGTCCCCGTCGATGGCGCGGCAGACGATCCGCTCGGCCTGGCCGTCAAAGGCGCAGCCGTCCGGCGTGACCACCGTCAGATGAAAGGTCGTCATGGTTTACCCCTTCTTTGCTTTGGCAAACACGTCGTCGATGGTGCCGGCAAACAGGAAGGCACTCTCCGGCAGGTCGTCGCACTGGCCGTCCAGGATCATGCGGAAGCCCCGCAGGGTCTCTTTCAGCGGCACATACTGGCCCGGCATACCGGTAAACTGCTCTGCCACATGGAAGCTCTGGGACAAGAAGCGCTGCACTTTGCGTGCCCGGCTGACCGTAAGTTTATCCTCCTCGCTCAGCTCGTCCATGCCCATGATGGCGATGATGTCCTGCAGCTCCTTATAGCGCTGCAGCACCTTCTGTACGGCACGGGCCACCTCGTAATGCTCCTGACCCACCACTTCCGGGCTCAGGATACGGCTGGTGGAGTCCAGCGGGTCCACGGCCGGGTAGATGCCCTGGGAGGCGATATCACGGCTCAGGACCGTGGTAGCGTCCAGGTGGGTAAAGGTGGTTGCGGGGGCCGGGTCGGTCAGGTCGTCCGCAGGGACGTAGACCGCCTGCACCGAGGTGATGGAGCCTTTGCGGGTGGAGGTGATACGCTCCTGCAGGGCGCCCATTTCGGTAGCCAGGGTGGGCTGATAGCCAACGGCAGAGGGCATACGGCCCAGCAGTGCCGAGACCTCACTGCCCGCCTGGGTAAAGCGGAAGATGTTGTCGATGAACAGCAGCACGTCCTGATTCTTCACATCACGGAAGTACTCTGCCATGGTCAGGCCGGACAGGGCCACACGCATACGGGCTCCCGGCGGCTCGTTCATCTGGCCGTAGACCAGCGCCGTCTTATTGATAACGCCGCTCTCGGTCATTTCGCCGTAGAGGTCGTTGCCCTCACGGGTACGCTCGCCGACGCCGGTAAACACCGAGTAGCCGTTGTGCTCGGTAGCAATGTTATAGATCAGCTCCTGGATCAGCACTGTCTTTCCTACTCCGGCGCCGCCAAAAAGTCCGATTTTTCCTCCTTTTGCATACGGAGCAAGAAGGTCAATCACCTTGATTCCTGTTTCCAGCATTTCAACTACGGGACTCTGGTCTTCAAAGGATGGCGGATCTCTGTGAATAACCCACTTTTCCTCTTTTTCCAGACTTTCTCCGCCGTCAATTGTTTCACCCAGAACATTAAAGAGCCGTCCCAGTGTTTTCTCTCCTACCGGCACACAGATCCCTCTTCCGGTCGCCTCAACCTCCATATCCTTATACAGGCCCTCGCTGGAAGCCAGCATTACGCAGCGGACTACATCTCCGCCAATATGCTGAGCCACCTCCATTACACAGCGTTTTCCTTCGTTGTATGTCACAAGGGCATCCTGAATATGGGGAAGAGCGCCATTCTCAAATGCCACATCTACTACAGGTCCCATAACCTGCACGATCTTTCCTTTATTCATGGCTCCTCCTATCGTTTCTTTCTCTGTGATCTGGCTCCGCCTATTACCTCAGTGATTTCCTGAGTAATGGCAGCCTGACGCACACGATTATATTCAACAGCCAGCTCATTCAGCAGCTTTGCCCCATTATCACTTGCAGACTGCATAGCCATCATTCGTGAATTCTGTTCACTGCAGAAAGACTCCACCAGGGCGCCAAATACAAAGCCGGTTACATAATTGGGTACTACATGATCCAGTACTGCTTCAGGAGAAGGAACCATCTGGATCTCCTCCTGATGAGTATCCGCCGGAATCACAAGACTTCCAAAATCTTCTTTTTTCAGAGGCAGGAGCTGTTCTGTCCGTGCCTCCATTTTCATGGAATTTACCATTTCTGTATAAATAACCCAGACTTCATCCAGACGTTTATCCATAAAATCCTGAAGGACACGGGAAGCAATCATTCTTGCCCGGTGCATGGATGGATTCTGAACCGTATAATGGAACTGCTCTTCTATGGGAATATGCCGGGCAGAAAAATACTGTCTTCCCAGTTCTCCAACCACATACAGGTGATTATTCCCGCTTTCTTCCATCCACTCACCTGCCAATTTCAGAATATTGTGGTTATACGCACCTGCAAGCCCCTTATCGCCTGTGATCACAACCAACCCTCTGGAACGCTGACCATTGGGAATCTCTTCTCTCATGTCAAAAAACGGATGCTCTGTAACCTCCATATGACGCAGAATACGTCGTATTACTCCCTGCAGAGTATAAAAATAAGGTTCTGTATCTGCCAGAAGCTTTCTGCTTTTTTTCAGCTTGGTTGATGAGATCAAATACATGGCATTTGTGATCTTGCGTGTATCCTTAATACTTTTTATACGGCTCTGGATCTCTCTTGCGTTTGCCATACTGCCTCCTTAAACTCGTTCGCCGCAGCCACGATCCTGTCTGCAAGCTCATCGCTTAAGACCTTCGTTTCCTCAATCTCATTTCCAAGTTCCGGATGTTTCCGGTCAAACCACTCCAGCATTCCCATCTGGAATTCCTTGATCTGTCTGACCTCTGCCGTAAGCATAACCTTATGTGTCACGGCACACAGCGTAATCACCTGTTCATGAAGAGATAAGGGACGGCCCAAAGGCTGCTTTAACAGCTCCATCAGACGTTTTCCGTAAGCCAGCTGCTCCTTTGTAGCCTCATCCAAATCTGAACTGAACTGAGTAAAAACCTCCATCTCGCGATACTGGGCCAGATCAATTCGTATACTTCCGCTGGCCTTTTTCATGGCCTTGGTCTGAGCAGCTCCTCCCACACGTGATACGGAAAGTCCCACATTCACTGCCGGACGCATACCTGCAAAAAACAGATCGCTTTCCAGGAAAATCTGTCCGTCTGTAATAGAAATAACATTAGTGGGAATATAAGCTGACACGTCTCCCGCCTGTGTTTCTATAACAGGGAGAGCTGTGATCGACCCTCCTCCAAGCTGGTCATTTAACCGGCAGGACCGTTCCAGAAGTCTGGAATGAAGATAGAATACATCTCCCGGATAAGCCTCACGTCCAGGTGGACGTTTCAGAAGTAAGGAAAGGGTACGGTATGCAGTTGCATGTTTGCTTAAATCGTCATATACAACTAATACGTCTTCTCCTCTTTCCATCCATTCTTCACCGATCGCACATCCTGCGTATGGTGCGATATACTGAAGCGGTGCTAATTCACTGGCTGTGGATGCTACGATCGTTGTATAATCCATCGCACCAAACTCTTCTAATGTCTTAACGATATTAGCAACTGTGGATGCTTTCTGGCCGATTGCCACATAAATACAGTGAACACCCTGTCCTTTCTGATTAATGATCGTATCGATCGCGATCGCTGTCTTACCTGT
>OHDZ01000694.1_pt1 | contig 12271 bp, 12 predicted proteins | sample 1567161 | NCBI WGS metagenome assembly OHDZ01 (sample SAMEA3879525, study PRJEB24766) | human gut metagenome | biome: human-associated habitat; feature: feces | place: USA | collected 1985/1987 | reverse complement strand
CGGCCGCCGCTGATCGGCAACAATCGTCCAGCAAAACGCAACAAGAGAATGGTTCTTATTTCGGCTGGGTTTGTTGAATCTGGCTGAAAAATAAGGTATAATAAATTCAAATCTGCTTTTTGCGGGGGCTTTTGCGGCCCGGCCGCAAAATCCAAAAACGTTAGGAGGATACCTATGGATTTGGGCTATGATGTCATCGTTACCCTCACCGGCATTGTACTCGTATTTCTGATCCTTGTGCTGCTGATGCTCATCATCAAGCTCGAGGGCAAGCTGTTCGATTCGATGTCCGGTAAAAAGTCGGCTCCGAAACCGGCTGCAAAGCCGGCTCCGAAGCCTGCGGCAAAGCCCGCAGCTCCGGCGGCTCCCGCTGCTGCGGCGGCAAGTACACCCTCAAGGCAGTGCGCCGCGGCCACAATAACTGGGGCAGAGCTGGCGTCAACGACACCACCGCGCCGTTTTAACACAGGAGGAAGAGCATGACACAGTTTGTAGATACTCTGGCTGGGATCTTCCAAAGCTCGGGCTTTGCACGCTTTGCAGAGCCGGGCGGCTGGCTGTACGCAGTGATGATCTGCGTGGGCTGCTTTTTGCTGTACCTGGCCATCGTAAAAGAGTTTGAGCCGCTGATCCTTTTGCCTATGGCATTTGGCATGATCCTGGCCAACCTGCCCGGCAGCGGTGTGATCCATATGCAGTACTTTGTGGGTGACGGATTGGAACACCCCATGTGGCTTGAGATCCTGAACAACGGCGGCCTTGCGGATATGCTGTATTTGGGCGTCAAGCTGGGCATCTACCCGCCGCTGATCTTCCTGGGCATCGGTACGATGACCGACTTTGCCCCCCTGATCTCCAACCCCAAGAGCCTGCTGCTGGGCGCTGCTGCTCAGTTTGGTATCTTTGGCACCTACATGGGCGCCCGTCTGCTCAGCGCTACTGGCATTGTGGACTTCAGCCAGGCACAGAGCGCGGCTATCGCCATCATCGGCGGCGCCGACGGCCCCACGGCTATCTTTGTTACCTCGGTGCTGGCGCCGGAGCTGCTGGGCAGCATTGCGGTGGCCGCATATAGCTACATGGCACTGGTGCCGGTCATCCAGCCGCCCATCATGAAGGCGCTGACCAGCAAAAAGGAGCGTACTGTGGTCATGACCCAGCTGCGCACGGTCTCCAAGACGGAGAAGATCGTGTTCCCGGTCATGGTCACCATCATCGTTTCCCTGATCGTTCCGGATGCAGCTGTCCTGGTGGGCATGCTGATGCTGGGCAACCTGATGAAGGAGTGCGGTGTTGTGGACCGCATCCAGAAGACGGCCGGCAATGAGCTGATGAATATCATCACCATCTTCCTGGCTCTGTCTGTGGGCTGCACCACCAGTGCAGATACCTTCCTGAACTTCCGCACCCTGTTCATCATCGTGCTGGGCCTCATCGCCTTCTCCTTCGGCACTGCTGCTGGCGTGCTGTGCGGCAAGGTGATGTACATGGTCACCGGCGGCCAGGTCAACCCGCTGATCGGTTCGGCAGGCGTGTCCGCTGTGCCCATGGCAGCCCGTGTTTCCCAGAAGGTGGGTCAGAGCGAGAACCCCCAGAACTTCCTGCTGATGCACGCCATGGGCCCCAACGTGGCCGGCGTTATCGGCTCGGCTGTTGCGGCTGGCATCCTGATCAACATCTTCGGCTGATCGCATAGCTGTATATCTGTCATTCGCCGCCCGGCGATGGCCTTTTGGCCGTCTGCCGGGCGGTTTGCTTTTGGCGGCTCCGGGCAGAACATGGGCCCCGCTGCGGGGGGATATTCTGTGGTTTTTTGGTGCAAAACGCCCCGGAATGTGTTATACTATTTCTATATGTTTGACTGAATGTTATAAAAAGGGAGTAAACGACAGCAGATATGGCAAGGACTCTGGAACAGGAATTCTGCACGCTGCGGGATACCTATATTGAAAAACAGTTTGGCCGGCTGAACGATATGCAGCGCCGTGCGGTGTTTACCACCGAAGGCCCGCTGCTGATCCTGGCTGGTGCAGGCAGCGGCAAAACTACGGTGCTGGTCAACCGCATCGCCAATTTGATCCGCTTTGGCAGCGCTCACGGCTCGGACTGGACCCCGCGTCCGGTGACCGAGGAGGATGTAAAAGCCCTGCGCACTGCGATCATGACCGGTACCGATGCCCCCGCCAGCCTGGATGGGATGCTGCGCCGCAGCGCCCCCCGCAGCTGGAACATTATGGCCATCACCTTTACCAACAAGGCCGCTGGGGAGCTGAAGGAACGCCTGCGCAATATGCTGGGTGGCGAAGAGGGAGACGAGGTGTTTGCCTCCACCTTCCACTCTGCCTGTGTGCGCATTTTGCGCCGGTATGCAGAGGAGATCGGCTACCCCCGCAGTTTCACCATCTACGATACCGATGATTCCCAGCGGGTGATGAAAGCGGTGTATAAGGAGCTGAGCGTGGACGATAAGTTCCTGCCCATCAAGACGGCGACCAACCAGATGAGCCGCTGGAAGGACCAGCTCGTTGGCCCTGCCGATGCCCTGAACGCCCCCGCCCGGGATACAAAGGCGGCCATGTGCGCCCGCATCTATGCAGCGTATGAGAAAAAGCTGAAAGATGCCGGTGCGTTCGACTTTGACGACCTCATCTACTACACCGTGCAGCTGCTGGCAAACCATGAGGATGTGCGGGAGTATTACCAGAACCGCTACCGCTACCTGCTGGTGGACGAATACCAGGATACCAGTGTGGCGCAGTTCCGCCTGGTCAGCCTGCTTACCGGCCCGGAACAGAACCTGTGCGTGGTGGGCGATGATGACCAGAGCATCTACCGCTTCCGGGGGGCGACCATTGAAAACATCCTGAACTTTGAGCGCTATTACCCCGGGGCCCAGACCATCCGTCTGGAGCAGAACTACCGCTCTACCTCCAACATCCTCAATGCGGCCAACTGCGTGATCCAGCACAACACCGAGCGCAAGGGCAAGACCCTGTGGACCGACAACGGTGCGGGCGACAAAGTGCAGCTCTATACCGCCCAGGATGAGCGGGAGGAGGCTGCCCATATTGCGGAGATCATTGGTCAGCACCTGCGGGAGGGGGCACATCTGTCCGACCATGCGGTGCTTTACCGGATGAATGCCCAGTCCAACCCGGTGGAAAATTATTTTACCCGGGCGGGCATCCCCCACAAGATCGTGGGCGGCCAGCGCTTTAACGACCGTAAAGAGGTCAAGGACATCCACTCTTATTTTTCCATCCTGGCCAACCCCCGGGATGACGTGCGGCTGCGGCGGATCATCAACGAGCCTGCCCGTAAGATCGGACAGACCACCGTGGATCTGATCGGTGAGCTGGCAGGGCAGGAGGGGGTATCCATGCTGGATATCATCTCCCAGGCGGATCAGTACGCCCGGCTCTCCCGCGCGGTGATGCCGCTGCTGAAGTTCTGGCAGATCTATCAGCGTTTGCAGGATTCTCTGGAGAACCGGCCGCTGGACGAATTTGCACAGGATGTGATCGAACTGACCGGGTATAAGCAGATGCTGGAGCAGGATGCCGCTAAGGGGCATGAGGATGCAGCAGACCGTCTGCAAAACCTGGGCCAGCTGGTCAGCAACGTGAAAAGCTACTGCGACCAGCATGGCGAGGAGGCCAGCCTGGAAGGCTATCTGGAGGATGTGGCCCTGATCAGCGACATTGACAACTACAACGAAAGTGCGGACCAGGTGGTGCTGATGACCATCCACTCGGCCAAGGGACTGGAGTTCCCCTATGTATTCCTGATCGGAATGGAGGAGGGGGTGTTCCCCAGCGAGATGAGCCGCTACTCGGAGGACGATCTGGAGGAGGAACGCCGCCTGGCCTATGTGGGCATCACCCGGGCCAAAAAGGAGCTGTACCTCTCCAACAGCGTTACCCGTCAGCTGTATGGGCGCACGCAGCGCCATGAGGCCAGCCGCTTTGTGCGGGAGATCGAGCCGGAGTACCTGTCCCAGTCCGCCAGCCCTCTGGCAGAAGCTGGCCGCAGCATGGGATGGGGCAGCAGCTATTCCGATACGGTGCCCGGCGGGCGCTCTGGATATTCCGGTCCTTCCGGCGGACGTCCGGGCGGCTTTGGCCAGAGCTACAGCCAAAGCTATGGCCAGAGTTATGGCGGAGGCCGGGCTTCTGGTTATCTGAGCCGGGATTATAACGCCCCGGAGAATCCGGCCCCCCGTTCCAGCGTATTTGGCGCTGGATACAGCCGCCCCACACCGGCAAAGCCGGTGGCTCCGCCGGTCTCCCGTCCGGCTGCCGCCGCAGCAAAACAGTACCAGCCCGGCGATATCGTGGAACACAAGGTGTTTGGCCGGGGAACGGTGCTGCGGGTCAAGCCTGCTGCCGGAGATCAGATCGTAGAGATCCAATTTGATAAGGTCGGCGTTAAAAAGACGATGGCAAACTTTGCCCCGCTGACCAAGCTCACAACGGAGGAATAAATCCATGATGACCGTCCGATTGATCGCCCATACCCCCGAGCCGGAGAAGGTGGTGGCCGCTGCGGCCAAGCTCTGCTACTCGGATGCCCATATCCCAGACCTGCTGGATGGCCTGGATGAGGAAAAGACCGCGCGTTTTCTGGAAATGCTCAGCGACTTGGGCCATGCCAGCCCCATCGAACACGCCAGCTTTACCTTTGGCATCGAGGGGGTCAGCCGCACGCTGTTGGCACAGATCACCCGCCACCGCATTGCGTCCTTCAGCGTACAGAGCCAGCGCTATGTGCGTCTGGATGACTTCCGCTATGTGGTGCCCCCTGAGATCGAGGCAGTGCCTGCTACAAAGCAGGCTTTTCTGGAGAGCATGCAGGAGGATGCCCGCCGGTATCTGGACCTGGTGGAGAAGCTGGAGCAGAGCCATACCCAGCGTTTGATGGAGGAGGGCCTGCCGGAAAAACAGGCGCGGGCCAAGGCTGCAAAGCTGGCCAATGAGGATGCCCGCTTTGTGCTGCCCAACGCCTGCGAGACCAAGCTGGTGATGACCATGAACGCCCGCAGCCTGCACAACTTCTTCCGGCTGCGGTGCTGCCGCCGTGCCCAGTGGGAGATCCGGGCCTTGGCAGAGGAGATGCTGCGTCTGGTGCTGCCGGTAGCCCCCCATCTGTTTGGCAAGGCGGGGCCTGCCTGCCTGGAAGGCCCCTGCCCGGAGGGGCGGATGTGCTGCGGCCAGACTGCCCAGGTACGGGCAGAGTACGAAGCCCTGCGGGAGGCGAGCATCCATGTCTAAGGGAAAGCTGATCGTGCTGGAAGGGCTGGATGGCAGCGGAAAAGCTACCCAGGCAAAACTGCTGGCAGAACACCTGGAACGGGAAGGGGTGTCGGTGCGCAAGATCACCTTCCCGGATTATGAGAGCCAGGCCAGCGCTCTGGTGCGGATGTACCTGGCCGGGGAGTTCGGCGCAAAGCCGGAGGATGTAAATGCCTATGCCGCCTCCAGCTTTTTTGCGGTGGACCGCTACGCCAGCTATAAAAAAGATTGGGGCAGCTTTTATCAGGCAGGTGGTGTGCTGATCGCGGATCGGTATACCACCTCCAATGGAGTGCATCAGTGCTCCAAGCTGCCGCCGGAGCAGTGGACGTCTTTTTTGGATTGGCTGTTTGATTACGAGTTCCGGCTGCTGGGGCTGCCTGCCCCGGACAGCGTGATCTATCTGGAGGTCGATCCGGCCGTAAGTCAGCGCCTGATGGACCAGCGCTACCATGGGGATCAAAGCAAAAAGGACCTGCACGAGAAGGACCGGGAGTACCTGGCCCGCAGCCGCCAGGCAGCAGAGTTCTGCGCCCAGCGCCTGGGCTGGCAGACCGTGCACTGCACCCAGCAGGGGCAGATGCGTTCGATCCAGGAGATCGAGGCCCAGGTGTGGGCGCTGGCCCAGCAGACCTTGGCTCAGCAGCGGACCGAGAAAAGGGAGGGTGGAAGATGTACCGTTTGATGCAGCCCCAGGAGCTGCCCGCCGTTCAGGCACTGTGGCAGCAGCAGGGACAGGTGAGCGCTGCGTTTGCCCGCCAGGCATTGGAACACTTTGCCGGGCTGGAGAATGTCTATGTGGCGGTAGAGAATGACCAGCTGACAGCGATGGCACTGGCTGTGCCGGTCAGCCTGAAAGGCCGCTCCGGCAGCTATCTCTATGGCCTGTGCGGAGAGGGCAGCCTGATCCGGGCGGGCCTGCTGGACTATCTGTGTGCGCAGCAGAAGCTGCGGGGCGCAGGCTTTACCGTGGCTGTGCCGCAGACCCTGGCAGAGGCAGAATTGCTGCGGGAAAAAGGCTTTGAGCGGGCCTTTGCCCTGCGCTGCCTGCCCCGGTCGGTGTCCCGTAATCTGTGGGCCCAGGCAGAGTTTGACACTGTGACCGCCAAAAAGCTCTGTGAACTGCGGGCAAGATTTTGGCCGGACACCGTTCAGCTGCCGCCGGAGCGGATGGCGGTGGTGCTGGGGGATCTGTACGCCAGAGGTGCAACACTGGTATCCAGCGATCAGGGATACGGAGTGTACTTCCGGTCAGAGGATACGCTGTATTTTGTGGAGATGATGGCCGAGGACGATCGGGCTGCGGAGAAGCTGATGGAAGCCGCCCGGGAGAAGGAGGTCATTGTAGAAAAAGCGGTGATCACCGTGGGCGCTGCCCAGACCCTGTTTTTGGGAGAAGGCACCCGTCAGGACTACGGGATGATCCGCTTTGATGCAGAGCCGTTTGATGTGAGCGAGAGCTACATGCGGCTGATGATGGAACACTGAACAAAGGAAGGTGCATATGGCACAAAAACAGTCCCATACGAAGCCGCGGAAAAAAGCAGGAGCAGCCAAAGTGCTGCTGATCCTGCTGGTGGTGCTGCTCCTGGCTGCAGGGGCAGCTGTGCTGGCCGCCCGGGCCGAGATCCATGGCAAGGGGAGAGCCAGCCGCACAGTGACCGTCACCATTGAAAAAGGCAGCGGTGTGGCGGCCATTGCAGACCAGCTCAAGCAGGAGGGGGTCATTCGCTCTTCGCTGCTGTTCCGCTACTATGTCAAAAACACGGATTCCGCCAGCCGTCTGCAATACGGCACCTTTACGCTGGATGCCGGATGGCCGTATGTTGACCTGGTGGATGCCTTGTCCCAGTATGCAAAAGCGGAGTCGGTGCGGCTGACCTTCCCGGAGGGGACCACCGCACAAGCGATCGCACAGAAGATGGAGCAGGCTGGCCTGTGTACTGCGCAGGAGTTCTTGGACGAGGCCAATAACGGCGATTTCTCTCAGTATCGGTTCTGGCAGTATGTGCCGGAGCAGGTGCCCGGCCGCTTTATGAAGTGCGAAGGATATCTGTTTCCGGATACCTACGACTTTTTGGTGGAGGATACGGTCCACAACTATGTGGCGACCTTCTATGCCCATTTTGATGCCCAGATCACGGAGGAGATGTACGCTGCGCTGGAAGCGCAGGAGATGAGCCTGCCGCAGCTGGTCACGCTGGCTTCCTTTGTACAGGAGGAGGCGGGCAATGCCCAGGATTCCAACGTGGCGCAGGTGTTCCGCAACCGGCTGGCCCCCTCCTCGCCCTACCGCCGCCTGCAAAGCAATGCCTCCAGCTATATCCAGAACGATGCAGACAACAATTATCTGTGGAACTGGGTGGCGCCTTACTATGGCGGATGGGATAAGATCCCCCCGGAGATCCTGGCGGCATACGATACCTACGCCCTGGAGGGGCTGCCCGCAGGCCCCATCTCCAACCCGGGCCTCGCGGCGATCCAGGCTTCCCTGTCGCCGCAGCCGGACCCGGAAGTAAAGGACTGCTATTTCTTTGTTACGGACCTGGCGGGTACATATTATTATGGCCGCACCATGTCCGAGCACAACGCAAACTGCGATAAAGCCGCCGCGGTCAACAAAAGTCTGCGGGCGGCAGCGGGAAAATAAGTGATTGATACGGAGGAAACTATGCTTCAGATCCCAGAATTGCTCGCCCCGGCGGGCGATCTTGAGCGGCTGCGCTATGCAGTCAACTACGGCGCAGATGCAGTATACTGCGGCCTGCCGGAGTTTGGTATGCGGTCCGCTCCGGCCAACTTTACGCCGGAGCAGCTGGCCGAGGGCGTCATCTACGCCCATGCCCGCGGACGCAAGGTCTATCTGACCATGAATACGCTGCCCACCAATGAGGAGGCCGACCGCCTGCCGGAGGCCATCCGTGCAGCCGCTGCCGCCGGCGTGGATGCCTTTATCGTGGCTGACCTGGGCGTGCTGGATGCCTGCAAGACCTATGCGCCGCAGATCGATGTTCATCTGTCCACCCAGGTGGGCATTACCAACTATGCTGCTGCCACCGCTGCCTATAAAATGGGCGCAAAGCGTGTGGTGCTGGCCCGGGAGCTGAGCTTGCAGGATATCGCCATCATCCGGGACAAGACCCCGCCGGAGCTGGAGCTGGAAGCTTTTGTGCACGGCGCAATGTGTGTCAGCGTCTCCGGCCGCTGCCTGCTGTCCACCTACCTTACCGGACGTGACTCCAACCGGGGACAGTGCGCCCAGCCCTGCCGCTGGAAGTACTATCTCCATGAGGAGAATCGCCCCGGCAGTATGTATGAGATCGGGGAAGGGAAGGACGGCACCTATATCCTCAATGCAAACGACCTTTGCACGGCGCCTTTCCTGGATCTGATCTGCAAGGCGGGTGTGGACAGCCTGAAGATCGAGGGACGGGCCAAGACCTTTTATTATGTGGCCAGCGTGACGGCGGCTTACCGCCAGGCGCTGGACCAGTACCTGGCTGACCCGATGAACGATAACTTTGAGCTGGCTCCCCAGACCCTGGATGAGCTGACCCGAACCAGCCACCGCCACTACTCGCCCGGCTTCTTCTTTGGGCCGGAGGCGGCCCGTCAGTCCACCGACAGCGCTGCTTATCTGCGGGAGTGGGAGTTCGTGGGTACGGTGGAAAGCTGGGAGAACGGTGTGGCGCATTGCCAGCAGCGGGGAAAATGGTCCCTGGGCGATACCCTGGAGGTGCTGTGCCCGGACGGCCGCAGCATCCCGCTGGCACCGGAATGGATCGAAAACGAAGCCGGGGAGCGTGTGCAGTCCACGCCGCACGCCATGGAGCTTTATACCATCCCGACACCGGAGCTGCCCCCCATGAGCCTTCTGCGCAAAAAGAATACGGTTTGATCTCAAACGCCCCCGGCCAGCATCTGCCTGCGCCGGGGGCGTTTTTTTAAAGAGAAGAAATATGGAAAATCAAGGGTAAAATTTCCTTTCAAAACTTGACAATATATCCAATTGGGACTATAATAAACCTGGGCTGGCGAATAGGCGGTGGGCTTTGCCCTCCCTATGGCGGGCTGTCTTTTTACAAAAACCAGGCAAATAATTTGGTAAAAGAAACAAATATATACATAAAAGAGCATATTTACTTGAATATCGGGAAATATCTGGTATAATAGGAAACGGAAAGACACCTTTCCAAACTTCAGCGGCATCGTCGCAGCCGCTGGGAAAATTGGGAAAAGAGAGAGGGTGATCTGGATGTTTCGCTATGTGTGTACGCCCCAGCAACTCTATTCAGAGGAACTGGGAAATTACGGTTCTTTCGGGCTCTCTGCACAAAAACAGGTGCAGGGAGAATGGGTGCAGTGCGGTTTTGTGCCGGATGTCTCGGTCCGCCAGCAGCTGGTAGAGCAGCTGGCACAGCTGTGCACCGATGGCCAGCTGGACCCTGTCCACCTGATGGATGTGGTGGAGGATCATATTTGATGCCGCTTAAAATGCAAAAAGCCCGCCGTTTTCGGCGGGCTTCACTTTTGGGTCAAAGTACCTTTTCTCCGTTGGCGGTCAGCACAAAGACAGACCCCAGCATCTCGGCGGCGCCGCGGCACATCAGCATCCGCCCCAGAAAGATCTCGAAGTATTCGTACATGGAGCAGATGGCAGGGTCGATCTCCAGATCCAGCGAGATGACCTTCTTTTCCGGGTCGATGGTCAGTTTCTGGCTGGTGACAGCGTAATTGACCCGGTCGTGGATATCAAAGGAGGCGGCAGGCTTGGGTCGCACCCGACTGCGGCGCACGTCGGTCTTATCGCCGATGATCAGCGCTGCGGATACCGGGTCTACCGCTCCGCCGGTGGACTCATCGTGGTTGGAAATGGCAGAAATGATGGTGACCCTGTCCTGGATGGAGAGGTCTGTGTCTCGTAAAATCTGGTTGGCCAGCAGGCCGCCGTATTCGCGGGCGAAAGGCACGCCCTGTCCCACGCACTGGTCGATGATCAGGTTGGCGACTTCGGCCATGCGGTAGACGTTGGCTTCGCGGGCGCGGTAGTCGCCGCCCTTGATCGTGTCGTAGAACAGACGGTATACCGAGTCGTTGTCGTTCTGGTAGTTCTTCGCGGCGTTGATACCGCCCTGCGCGGCGATCGAGTGCGCGCGGCGGGGCGAATCCTGAATGCAGAATACCTTTACGTTATATCCCAGTTCGCCGAGCGAAGCGGCTGCGGATGCACCGCCCAGACCCGTTCCGACGATGATGATGTCGAGCTTGCGCTTGTTTGCGGGGCTTACGACCTTGATAGCTGCCTTGTGGTTGCTCCATTTTTCTGCGAGAGCGCCGGCAGGGATTTTAGCATCTAATTTAAAAGCCATATCTGTTGTGTGTTTATTGTTCTGGATAATCGGTTAGCAGGCGCCTGCGCAGCAGGGGCAGACACTCTTGATGAAGTAGATCACCACGACGGCGGCGAAGCCGAGGAAGATGACCGTCGCCACGATGTTGGCGATGCACTTCAGGCGGGGATACCACGTGTCGTTGGCCCATCCCACGGTCTGGAACATCGACCATACGCCGTGCGTGAGGTGGAACCAGAGGGCGAAGAACCACACGAGGTAGATCACCACGTAATACCACTGCGAGAAGGTGTAGGCGATCAGCGAAGCGCCGTCCGCCGGATGGAGTCCGAGAGAGTTCTCGTGGCCGCCCAATACCTCCACGAGCTGCATTTTAGCCCAGAAGTTGAAGAGGTGGAGCGCCAGACCGCCCAGAATGATGAAGCCCAGTACGAGCATGTTTTTCGATGCCCACGACACGCCCGGTTCGACTACCGTTACGGCGTAGCGCTGATTGCCGCGCGCCTTGAGGTTCTCCAAGGTGAGGATGACCGCGTAGATGAAGTGCACGACGACGCCGGCCGCCAGCACTGCGGTGCCGGCCAGAGCGTACCAGTTGGCTCCGAGCAGCGCGCAGATCATGTTGTAAGCCTCGGGCGAGATGATCGCCACAATGTTCATGGACATGTGGAAGAGAATAAAGAGCACGAGGAAACACCCCGTTACGCTCATCACTAACTTCTTGCCCAGCGAGGAATTAGATAAAAAACAGCTCATAATGATTTAAATTTGTTTATATTTGTTAAAGTTTTGTGTTCCCGGACGCAAAGATAGCCATTGTTTGCAGAATAACAATAGAAACGGGCGGGAATTTTAGGCCGAAAAGGTGGGATTTTATGACCAAGAAAGAACTGCGCGCTGCGATGAAAAAACGGAACCTCTCGCTCTCTTCCGAAGAGCGTGACGCGGCGTCGTAACGCATCTTCGGCCGGGTGGAGCGTCTGCCCGGATTTTCGGCGGCCCGCTGCGCGGCGTTTTTCTGCGCGCTGCCCGACGAGCCGCAGACCGGTGCCGCGCTGGCGCGGTGGAGCGCCGCGAAGCGCATCGTCGTGCCGCGGGTCGAGGGCGATGCGATGCGGTTTTACGACTATGCGCCCGGAGAACTTTGCCGGGGCGCTTTCGGAATCGCCGAGCCGTCGGTTGCGGAGCGGCCGTGCGATCCGGCGGAAATCGACTTCATCGTCGTTCCGGGAGTGGCTTTTACCGCCGCCGGAGCGCGTATGGGCCGCGGCCGCGGATATTATGACAAATATCTGTCGCAGTCCGGTTTCCGGGGTGTGAAAGCCGGCGTCTGCTATGCGCATCAGCTGGTCGTGGAACTGCCCGTCGAACTGCACGACGTTTTTATGGATTACGTTGTCACCAATGATTGAAGAGATATGGATGTGAAAGAATTTACCGCCGCCTACAGGGAGGCTTTCGGCGAACGGCCCGAACTGCCCCTGCTGTTCCGCTATACGGACAGTCCGTTGCGCCCGGTCGAAAAGGTCGGAGGCTGTTTCTTCAAGGCGCTGGCCGAAGCGCGCCGGGGGCTGCCCGTGAGTCTGAATGCCGGCAATATCGGCTGCGGGGGCGGGAAGTTCTACACGG
>OHDZ01000686.1_pt1 | contig 12382 bp, 9 predicted proteins | sample 1567161 | NCBI WGS metagenome assembly OHDZ01 (sample SAMEA3879525, study PRJEB24766) | human gut metagenome | biome: human-associated habitat; feature: feces | place: USA | collected 1985/1987 | reverse complement strand
CTACGCCCCAGACGCCGTCGGCGTAGCCTTCGCTGATCGCCGCGTTGGTCAGGGGCCACGCGATGCGCAGCATGATGTCGTCGCCGGCTTCGAATCCTTTGGCCGAAACGGTCACCTCGTCGCCGGGGGCGAACGTCCGCGCCTCGGAGGGCATCACCACGTCGGTTACGAAAGGGATTCCTTCGCCGTCGTCCGAACTGCATGCGCAGAGGAAAGTTCCGAGCAGCAGCAAAAGCAGGTATTTCTTCATCGTCGTCAGTCTGTTGTCATCCTCCGGCACCGGGGGAGGGCCGGAATACGACCGGTTCGCATTCGACGCAAAGATAAGGTTTAACGCCCTTATATCCAAATAAAATCGCGCTTTTCACCCGCGCGGCGTTTTGCCGTTTAGGATTTGTTTCGTACATTTGGAATCAAAACCTTAGAAATCTATGAAAAAACTCCGCTATTGCCTTGCTGCAACGGCCGTATTCGCCTACGGCGCGGCAGCGGCCTGCACCAATTTCATCGTCACCAAGGGAGCCTCGACCGACGGTTCGGCCATGGTCTCCTATGCCGCCGACTCGCACGCGCTGTACGGCGCGCTGTACCACACACCCGGCGGAAGCCACAAGGCCGGCACCATGATGCCCGTCTACGAATGGGACACGGGACGCTATCTGACCGACATTCCCCAGCTGCGCGAGACCTACTCGACGGTGGGCAACATGAACGAACATTCGCTCATCATCGGCGAGACGACATACGGCGGCCGGCCGGAACTGGCCGACTCGACCGGACTGATCGACTACGGTTCGCTGATTTACATCACGCTCCAGCGTGCGAAGACGGCCCGCGAGGCCATCGCCACGATCGCCGAGCTGGCCAACACCTACGGCTATGCGTCGAGCGGCGAATCGTTCTCGATCGTCGACCGCGACGAAGCGTGGATCATGGAGCTGATCGGCAAGGGATACAAGGCCGACGGCAAGGGCGGCAACGCCAACAAGGGCATCGTATGGGTCGCACGCCGCATTCCCGACGGATATGTTTCGGCGCACGCCAATCAGGCGCGCATCACGACCTTCCCGAAGAACGACCCCGAAAACTGCCTTTACGCGCCCGACGTCGTTTCATTCGCCCGCGAAATGGGGTATTACGACGGCCCCGATGCGGATTTCAGCTTCTGCGACGCATATGCGCCGCTCGACTTCGGCGCCCTGCGCGCCTGCGAAGCCCGCGTCTGGGCCTTCTTCCGCACGGTGGCCGACGATATGGACCGATACGCGGATTATGCGATGGGCCACAACGCCGCGAACCGCATGCCCCTGTGGGTCATGCCCCGCGAAAAAGTGTCGCCCAAAACGGTCTTCGACTGCATGCGCGACCATTACGAGGGAACCCCGATGGACATGACCGCCGACATCGGCGCGGGCGGCAGTGCATGCCCTTACCGCTGGCGTCCGATGGAGTTCGAGGTGGACGGCGTGAGCTATGTCAACGAACGCGCGACGGCTACGCAGCAGACCGGATTCTGGTTCGTGGCGCAGGCCCGGCCGTGGAATCCCGCCGACATGGGCATCCTCTGGTTCGGCGTGGACGACGCGGCGACTTCGTGCCTGACGCCGATCTACTGCTCGGCGCAGGAGGTTCCCGCATGCCTGAGCGAGCAGAACGGCTCGATGCTCGAATATTCGCCCACGGCGGCGTTCTGGCTCTTCAACCGGGTGACTAACTTCGCCTACATGCGTTACGACATGATCGCGGGCGACATCCGCAAGGTCGTGGACAAATGGGAAAACGAGGCGCTCCGCCTGGTGCGCGACGTCGATGCCGAGGCGATGACGCTCTCGCCCAAGGCCCGCGGCAAATTCCTCTCGGAGTTCAGCATCGCCACGGCGCAGCAGTTGTTCGACCGCTGGTCGAAGCTCGACAAGTACCTGCTGGTGAAATACATGGACGGCAACGTGAAAAGCGAACATGCGGGCGTGCTGGAATACCTCGACGGCAAGGGCGGCCCGGCGCATTTCGTGGACAACGGCAACGGCAGGAACATTCCCGACAAGATCCAGTTCCCCGGTTACAACGAGAAATGGAAGCGCGCCGTGGCGAAGGACAACGGAGAAATCCTCCGGGTCGTAAAATAATGCGGCAAAGCCCCTTCCGGCAAATCCCGTCCCGACGGACCGGACCGAGAGGGGAACGGTAACGGACAACAAACATTCAACCGAATTATGAAATACGATATTATCGTCGTGGGAAGCGGACCGGGCGGCTACGTCGCCGCCATACGCGCTTCGCAGCTGGGCCGCAAAGTGGCGCTCGTGGAGCGGGCCGAAGCCGGGGGCGTGTGCCTCAACTGGGGCTGCATCCCGACCAAGGCGCTGCTGAAAAGCGCGCAGGTTTACACCTACTGCAAATCGGCCGCACATTACGGGCTCGACCTCACGGGCGAAGTGAAGCCCGATCTGGAAAAAATCGTGGCCCGCTCGCGCGGCGTGGCCGAGACCATGAGCAAAGGCGTGGCCTTCCTGCTGGGCAAGAACAACATCGACCTCATACCGGGATTCGGACGGCTCACGGCCCCCGGAAAGCTCGACGTGGACGGCACGGAGTACGAAGCCGACCACATCGTTCTGGCCACGGGGGCGCGCCCGCGCGAAATGGCGTTCATGCCCATCGACGGCGAGCGCGTCATCTCGTCGCGTCAGGCCCTGACGCTTGCGAAACTGCCCGAAACGATGATCGTCGTGGGTTCGGGCGCCATCGGCAGCGAGTTCGCTTGGTTCTATGCGGCGCTGGGGGTCAAAGTCACCGTCGTGGAGTACATGCCCCGCATGATGCCGCTGGAGGACGAGGAGGTGTCGAAGACCATGGAGCGCGCATTCCGCAAACTGCGCGCTGCGGTGCTGACATCGACGACCGTAAAGTCGGTCCGCGTCAATGCGGAAGGCCGCTGCGAGGTGGAGATCGAGGGCAAGAAAGGCGCTGAAACCCTGACGGCCGACATCGTGCTTTCGGCCGTGGGCATCAAATCCAACATCGAAAATATCGGTCTCGAAGAGCTGGGCGTCGCCGTCGAGCGGGACAAGGTAGTCGTAGACCAGTTCTACCGCACCAACGTTCCGGGCGTTTACGCCATCGGCGACATCGTGGGCGGCCCCGCGCTGGCGCACGTCGCCTCGGCGGAGGGAATCTGCTGCGTGGAGGCCATATGCGGCCTCAATCCGGCTCCGGTGGACTATTCGACCATTCCGTCGTGCGTCTTCACCTCGCCCGAAGTGGCGTCGGTCGGCATGACCGAGCAGCAGGCGCAGGAACGGGGCATCGCCTACAAGACGGGGCGTTTCCCCTTCACGGCGTCGGGCAAAGCCACGGCCGCAGGCGACCGCGACGGCTTCGTGAAACTCCTCTTCGGCGAGGACGACACCCTGCTGGGGGCGCACATGGTCGGACAGAACGTCACCGCCGAGCCGACGCTGGCACGGATGCTGGGCGCGACGGGGCACCGGATAGCCCGCACGATCCATGCCCACCCGACGATGAACGAGGGCGTCATGGAAGCTGCCGAAGCGGCTCTGGGCGCCGCGATCCATTTGTAAGGCCGAAACAGATCAGGCCGATAAACAAAAGAACCGCCCCTTTCCTGCCGGAAGGGGCGGTTTTCGTATCCGCGGCGGCCGGCCTCGCCTTAAAGCGCAACCACGAGACGCATCCCCCGCCCCGGAACAAAAAAAAGAGTCTCGTTTCCGAGACTCTCCGCAGCTTATCTGAACCACTCTTCCAGATGGTTGCGGCCGTAAAAATAATAGACCGCAAAACCCAGCCAGCTGGTGAGCAGCACCACGATCGAAGCGATCACCTTGCCCGCGGTCGAAATGTTTTTCTTGAAGATGTCCATGACGCACCAGATTGCGCAGGCGACACCGATCAGCCAAATGATAGTTCCGATCATAATTTTAAAGTATTAGAGTTTAGTAAAACGTTTTTCGTTCGAATACGCCGGGCGGGTAGACCACGTCGCTCAGAAACAATCCCTGCGCCGGAGCGCCGCCGCTCGACCGCGAAAGGTCGCGGCTCCCGACGATCTCGCGGAAGCCGTCGGGCGTATAGCGCCCGCGTCCCACATCGACCAGCGTCCCGACCAGCGACCGGACCATGTTGCGCAGAAAACGGTCGGCGCGGATCGTGAAGCAAAGCACGCCACGCTCGTCGGCCGTCCATGCGGCGTGCATGATGCGGCAGATATTGGTCTTGTTGTTCGAATTGAGCTTGGCGAACGAGGTGAAGTCGTCGTATTCCAACAGCGAAGCCGCCGCCTCGTTCATCCGTTCCATGTCCAGCGGCACGTAATACTGCCACGTCGCATCCCGCGTAAAGGGATTCTTGCGCGGTTCGATATAGTAGCGGTACTCCCGCTCCCGGGCGCTGAAACGGGCGTGAGCATCGGCCGCGACCGGCACGATGCGGCTTACGGCAATATCGCCGGGAAGCATATGGTTGAGCTTGAAAACGACCTGTTCCGGATCGGCGACGGGAGAGGAAGTGTCGAAATGCGCCACGTAATAGGAGGCATTCACTCCCGTATCGGTGCGTCCGGCACCGGTCAACAGAATCGGTTCACGGAGCAGGGTAGAGATTGCCCCTTCGATCGTCTGTTGTACCGACGGCATATCGGGCTGCCGCTGCCAACCGCAATAGGCTCCGCCGTTGTATCTCAATTCGATAAAATAACGCATCGTTTTTCCATTTATCACATCTTGCAGGCAGTCCCCGCATTTCGGGAGGAATCCCAGCCGGCTCGTCCCGAATCTTTCGATCCCGAGCCGAGAATCACGGCTGATCGGATCTCCATTCGCAAAAAGAATCCGAACCCATGATACTCTGCAAAGATAGTGAAAGGTGAGAGCAATCGTGCGGGCTTGCACGCAAAGATTGCCGAACCGCCTCCCATCTTCCGCAAAGATAGTGAAAGCCGACAGAAAACGGGCACTTGTTCCCAGTTTTCCGAGACGCAACCTATTTAAGACTATGTCAAAGATAATAAAATCCGGAACGCCAACTCCGCTCCATAAAAAACGAGGTCGAAACCCGATAGGATTTCGACCCCGCATCTATACTATCCCGCGATTATTTGCGCGGCTTGATGTTCAGTTTCACCGGACGAATCATATTCTCGGGCTTGAGAATCGTGTCAAGCTCCTCCTTCGAGAGAATACCGTGCTCGAGCACCAGATCATAGACGCCGCGGCCCGTAGCGAGAGCCTCCTTAGCGATCTTGGTCGAATTCTTGTAACCGATGATCGGGTTGAGAGCCGTCACCACGCCGATACTGTTCTTCACGTAATCGGCACAGCGCTCGCGGTTGGCCGTAATGCCGTCCACGCAGAGCGTGCGGAGCGTATCGAAGCCGTTCATCAGCAACTCGGCGGACTCGAAATCGCACTGGGCCATCACCGGCTCCATGGCGTTGAGCTCCATCTGGGCCGCCTCGCCGCTCATCGTAACGCACAACTCGTTGCCGATCACCTTGTAGGCGATCTGGTTCATTACCTCGGGGATCACGGGGTTCACCTTACCCGGCATGATCGACGATCCCGGCTGACGGGCCGGCAGGTTGAACTCGGCCAGACCGCAGCGGGGGCCCGAAGCCAGCAGGCGCAGGTCGTTGCAGATTTTGTTCATCTTCACGGCGACACGCTTCATGGCGGAAGCGTAACCGACCAGGCACGAAGTATCGGACGTAGCGCCTACCAAGTCGCCCGTCAAACGGATCTTCCAGCCGGTGATCCGAGCGATGTTCTCGGTGCACAGCTCGGCATAGCCCGGCTCGGCGCAGATACCCGTACCGATCGCCGTAGCACCCATATTGATCGTCAGGAAATCCTCGGCAGCTTCGTTCAGGTGAACGATCTCATCGCGCAGGATGCTGGCGAAACCGTGGAAAGTCTGGCCCAAAGTCATCGGCACGGCGTCTTCGAGCTGCGTGCGGCCCATCTTGAGGACATCGGCGAACTCCGCAGCCTTCTTTTCGAAGGATTCGATCAGTTGCTTCAGGTGCTCGACCAGCTTCAGATGCGTAGCGTACATACCCAGGTGAATAGCCGTCGGGTAGGCGTCGTTGGTCGATTGCGCACAGTTCACGTCGTCGTTGGGCGAGCAGTACTGGTATTCGCCGTACTGATGGCCCATGATCTCCAACGCGCGGTTGGCGATCACTTCGTTGGCGTTCATGTTGGTCGTCGTACCGGCACCGCCCTGGATCATATCCACGGGGAATGCGTCGTGGTGCTTGCCGTCCATGATCTCGCGGCAGGCCTGTGCGATCGCATTGAACTTCTCGTCGGTGAGCAGCCCCAGCTTGTGATTGGCTTCCGCAGCTCCCAGCTTGGTAACGGCGAGTCCCTTGATGAAGAGGGGATACTCGTTCAAATGGAATTTGCTGATTCGAAAGTTCTCGATACCCCGCAGGGTCTGGACACCGTAAAGTACGTCGGCAGGCAACTCTACGCTGCCGAGCAGGTCGCTCTCCGTACGCATTTTCTGATTATTTGCCATAATACTTATAATTTATAATTGTTTTTAACGTTTATGTTTCGATCCGTCGCGAATTTAATTCGACAAAATTAACACTTTATTTTCAATTCGTGCCAACAAACCATATAAACTTGAAACTATTTTTTATTTCGGCGGCGAATAGCTATATTTGCGATAATATACCGTAAAATCCCCTTCAGCCAATGAAAGCAGCGATCATCGGACACGGCAAAATGGGCCGTGAAATCGAAAAAATACTCCTCGAAAGGGGGCACCGTATCGGGGCCGTCATCGACGAGGCGAACGCATCGGAACTGGACGCCGCACACCTGGTCGGCATCGACGTAGCACTGGAGTTCACGACCCCCGACGCGGCCTACGGCAACATCCGGGCGTGCATCGACGCAGGGATTCCGGTCGTCAGCGGCACGACGGGCTGGACAAATCGTCTGGAGGAGTTGCGCAGCTATTGCCGGGAAAAAGACGGTGCACTCTTCTACGCCTCGAACTACTGCCTGGGCGTCAACCTGATGTTCCGCCTCAACCGCAGGCTGGCCCGGATGATGGAGCGCTTCGACGCCTACGACGTACGGATCGAAGAGATTCACCACACCCAGAAAAAGGACGCTCCGAGCGGCACGGCCATCACGCTGGCAGAAGGGATCATCAGCGAAATCGGGCGCAAGACGGGCTGGGTGAACGAATCCAGCGACGATCCCTCGCAAATCGTCGTCACCTCCCTGCGCGAAGGAACGGTTCCGGGTACACACACGGTAACTTACGAATCGGACGACGACCGGATCGAACTCAAACATACGATCAAAAACCGCCGGACACTGGCTCTGGGCGCCGTCGTCGCTGCGGAGTTTCTCTGCGGCAAAAAGGGTGTCTATACGATGGACGACCTGCTGAAATAAACGATACAGAACATGGGAAAAATCAAAGCTTTCTTCCGCAACAAATGGGTGGGATTCACCCTGGCAAGCATTCTATACATTCTGTGGTTCGTCCTCTGGACGGGCAACTGGTGGCTGCTGCTGGGCGAAATCGTCATCTTCGACCTTTATATCACGCGTTATTTCTACAAATACGTCTGGCGGCACAACGCCGAGATGTGCAAGAAAAGCAAGAGCTACAAAGCCGTTTACGAATGGGTGAATGCGATCATTTTCGCCACCGTCGTAGCGTCGCTGGTACACATCTTCTTCTTTCAGATGTACGTGATCCCCTCGTCGTCGATGGAGAAATCGCTGCTGGTCGGGGACTATCTCTACGTCAGCAAGGTAGCCTACGGTCCCCAGATGCCCAATACCCCGGTGGCATTTCCGTTCGTACACCATACGATGCCTTTTTCGAAAACCAAAAAATCGTTCTCCGAAAGCGTCAAATGGCCTTATCACCGCCTCAAGGGACTGGGCCGAATCGAGCGCAACGACGTAGTGGTATTCAACTTTCCGGCAGGCGATACGGTGCTGCTCGAGCGGCAGGACGTTTCGTACTACGACGTACTGCGGCAGTACCAGCAAACTTTCGGACGTCAGGCCGGCCGCGAACGGCTGATGCAGGAATACACGGTCATCACGCGCCCGGTGGACAAGCGTGAAAACTACATCAAACGCTGCATCGGCCTCCCGGGGGATTCGATACGAATCGAGGAAACGGCGGTTTACGTCAATGGGAAACCGCAGGAGCCCGTCGCCGGAAAACAGTTCATGTATCTGGTGGAAACCACCTCGCCGATCACCCAATACGCACTCGACAATCTGGGTATCACCGAATGGAGCAACAAGGGCACGCTCTACTACATGGCGCTCACCGACGAGAACGCCGCAGAACTGGAGAAACTGGACAACGTCGCTTCCGTACAGAAATACATCGCCCGCAGTCCCAATTTCGATGTCTTTCCGCAGGATCGCCGCTATGCGTGGAATCAGGACAACTATGGCCCGATCTGGATTCCCCAAGCGGGAACGGCCGTTGCGCTGACGGCCGACAACCTGCCCCTGTACCGGCGGATTATCGAAACGTACGAAGGCAATGACCTGCGTGTGGACGAAGAAGGGAAGATCTTCATCAACGGCGAACAGACCGACACCTATACTTTCCGGATGAACTATTACTGGATGATGGGCGACAACCGCCACAATTCGGCGGACTCCCGCTTCTGGGGATTCGTTCCCGAAGACCACATCGTCGGCAAAGCCTCCTTCATCTGGCTGTCGCTGGATCCCGAAAAGAGCTTCCCCGCGAACATCCGCTGGAACAGGATGTTCACCAAAGTCAAATAAAACAAGGGTAGTCGTGACCTCGGACAGTTATCATACGCTTGCCGGGCCTGCGGAAGCCATCTACAAAGAGAAAAGCAGCAAGTTCCTCGCTTATGCCTATCCGGTCGAAAGCGAGGAGGAGATTCGCACGCTGCTCGATGCGCTGCGCAAGAAATATTACGACGCGACGCACCACTGTTACGCGTGGCGGCTGGGTCCGCACGGCGAAACGTTCCGCGCCAACGACGACGGAGAGCCTTCGGGCACGGCGGGCAAGCCGATCCTCGGTCAGCTTCTGTCCAACGAACTGGTCAACTGCCTAATCGTCGTGGTGCGTTATTTCGGCGGTACGAAACTCGGAGTATCGGGCCTGATCGGTGCCTACAAGGAGTCGGCGGCCGAAGCGATCCGAGCGGCCGAAATCGTGGAGCGGACGGTCGATACCGTCGTGGAGGTGGAGTTTTCGTACCTGGCGATGAACGACGTGATGCGCGTGGTCAAGGAAGAACAGCCCCGGGTGCTGACGCAGCAGTTCGACAACCTCTGCCGGATGACACTGGCGATCCGGCAAAGTCTCGCAGGAGGTATGATCGGCAAACTGGAAAAGATCGGGGGCGTGACCCTCGAAATGAAATAATATCGGTCCGGCCCGGAACACGCACGGCGCAGGGACCGGCTCCACGTAAAAAAACATGACAAAAGAACAAAAGTCCATTTATATAAAAGGTGCACGGGTGCACAACCTCAAAAACATCGAGGTCGAAATTCCGCACAACCGACTGGTCGTCATCACGGGACTTTCGGGTTCCGGCAAATCGACCCTCGCCTTCGACACGATCTTCGCCGAAGGGCAGCGCCGCTACGTGGAGAGCCTCTCGGCCTATGCCCGACAATTCCTGGGCAAGATCAACAAGCCCGATGTGGATGTCATTACGGGTATCGCTCCGGCCATCGCCATCGAACAGAAGGTCAATACCCGCAATCCGCGTTCGACGGTCGGCACCACGACCGAACTGTACGACTACCTTAAACTGCTCTACGCCCGCATCGGACACACCTTCTCGCCCGTATCGGGACAGGAGGTCAAGTGCTACACCGAGGACGACGTGGCGCAATATATCCTCTCCCTGCCCGAAGGCAGCCGCGTGGCCGTCGCAGCGCCGCTGCAACTGCGCGAAGGGCAGGGCGTCATCGAAAAACTGACCCTGGTGCTGGGCGAAGGCATCCTGCGTGTACATGCGGCGGGAGAGACTCTGCCGATCGAGGATTTCCTGCCCCGCGTGGACGAAAACACCCGTGCCGAAGATATCTCGATCGTAGTCGATCGTGCCAAAGTTTCGCAGGACGGCGACCTGCCGACCCGCCTGCGGGATTCCGTAGCCCGTGCTTTCTCCTATGGAAACGGGGTTTGCCGAATCGTCACGCCCGAAGGCGTCAAAGAGTTCTCGGCCCGTTTCGAGGCCGACGGCATCGAATTCGAGCCTCCGACCGAACATCTGTTCAGCTTCAACAACCCGCTGGGCGCCTGCCCGACGTGCGAAGGTTACGGCAAGATCATCGGCATCGACGAGGACCTGGTGATCCCCGACAAACGCAAGACCATCTACGAAGACGCCGTGGCCTGCTGGCGCGGAGAGACCATGCGGGCGTGGAAAGACCAGCTCGTAGCCAATGCCTACAAGTTCGATTTTCCGATCCATACGCCGTTCTACCAACTTACGGCCGAACAGAAACGGCTCCTGTGGCGCGGCAACGAGTATTTTCACGGCTTGAACGACTTCTTCGCCTACATCGACAGCGAGCGACGCAAGATCCAGTTCCGAGTGATGAAAGCCCGCTACACGGGCAAAACCGTCTGTCCCGACTGCGGCGGCTCGCGCCTGCGCAAAGAGGCCCTTTACGTCAGAATCGGCGGCAAAACCATCGCCGACCTGGTCGTGATGCCGGTGGAGACGCTCGCCGATTTCTTCGCCTCGCTCGAGCTGGACGCTCACGACACGAAAACCGCCGCACGCATTCTCACCGAGATACGCAACCGCCTGCAATACCTCATGGACGTGGGACTGGGTTACCTGACCCTCGACCGGCTCTCCTCGACGCTTTCGGGCGGCGAGAGCCAGCGCATCAATCTTTCGACCTCGCTGGGCAGCAACCTCGTGGGCTCGCTCTATATTCTCGACGAGCCGTCGATCGGCCTGCACCAGCGCGACAACCGGCGCCTGATCCGCAGCCTGGAGGAGTTGCGCGATGCCGGCAACTCGGTGATCGTCGTCGAACACGACGAAGACATGATGCGCGCCGCCGATTTCATCGTCGATGTCGGTCCCCGCGCGGGCCGCAAGGGCGGCAATATCATTGCGGCCGGAACGTTCGGCGACATTCTCAAGTCCGACTCCATCACGGCCGATTACCTGACGGGCCGCCGCCGCATCGAAATTCCCGAAACGCTCCGCAAGGGGACGGGCCAGAGCATCGTGATCCGCGGAGCCAAGGGCAACAATCTCAAAAACGTGACCGCCGAATTCCCGCTGGGCAAGTTCGTCTGCGTCACGGGCGTCAGCGGTTCGGGCAAATCGACGCTCGTCAACGAGACCCTGCGGCCGATTCTCTCGAAGGAGCTTTACCGCTCTTTCGCCCAGCCGCTGGAGTATGACAGCGTCGAGGGCATCGAACATGTCGACAAACTGGTCGTCGTCGATCAGTCGCCCATCGGCCGTACGCCGCGCAGCAATCCGGCGACCTATTCCAATGTCTTTTCCGACATCCGCAAACTCTTCGAAATGACGCCCGACGCCCAGATCCGGGGCTTCAAGGCGGGCCGCTTCTCGTTCAACGTCAAGGGCGGCCGCTGCGAGGAGTGCCGCGGCGCGGGCGTGCAGACCATCGAGATGAACTTCCTGCCCGACGTTTACGTGCGCTGCAAGACGTGCGGCGGACACCGTTACAACCGCGAGACGCTCGAAGTCAAATACAAGGGCAAGAATATCGACGACGTGCTGAACATGACGGTCAATATGGCCGTTGAGTTTTTCGAAAACATTCCCAACATCTACCAGAAACTCCGCGCCATTCAGGAAGTGGGACTGGGCTATCTGACCCTCGGCCAGCCCTGCACCACGCTGTCGGGCGGCGAGAGCCAGCGCATCAAGCTGGCGAGCGAACTTTCGAAGCGCGACACGGGCCGCACGCTCTATATCCTCGACGAGCCTACGACGGGACTCCATTTCGAAGATATCCGCCTGCTGCTGGAGGTGCTGAACAAACTCGTGGAGCGCGGCAACACCGTCATCGTCATCGAGCACAACCTCGACGTCATCAAGGTCGCCGACCATATCATCGACATCGGACCCGAAGGCGGAGCCGCGGGCGGCGAGATCGTCGCCGCCGGTACGCCGCATGAGGTAGCCCGCTGCAAACGCAGCTACACGGGCGAATTCCTGAAAAAACTGGGACTTTAGTCACTACGCTAAGCAGTTAGGCACCGATTTTGCACTTCATAGCCGTACAAATCTTTTATGTGCTATGAAAAAAACAGTTATTATCGTCGTGGGCCTGCTGCTCTGCGTAGTCGGCGCTACCGTGATCGGACAGAAAAAGAA
>OHDZ01000681.1_pt1 | contig 12426 bp, 10 predicted proteins | sample 1567161 | NCBI WGS metagenome assembly OHDZ01 (sample SAMEA3879525, study PRJEB24766) | human gut metagenome | biome: human-associated habitat; feature: feces | place: USA | collected 1985/1987 | reverse complement strand
CACCTACCTCTGTCTGGCCTCGATTTTAGAGCACACGAAGGACGTGAGCTACGAGGTGATTATCGCGGACGACGTGTCCACAGACGCCACAGAGCATTTATCAGAGTTTGCCGAGAACCTGGTAATCCGCCGGAACAAGACAAACCAGGGATTTTTAAGGAACTGCAACCAGGCGGCCGAGGCAGCCAGGGGAAAATATGTGATGTTCTTAAACAACGACACCCAGGTGACGGAGGGGTGGTTAAGCTCTCTGGTCCGCCTCATCGAGTCTGACGGCACCATCGGAATGGTGGGATCCAAGCTGGTATATCCCGACGGACGGCTCCAGGAGGCAGGCGGAATTATCTGGAGCGACGGTTCCGGCTGGAACTACGGCCGTCTGGACGATCCGGACAAGGCGGAGTATAACTACGTCAAGGATGTAGACTACATTTCCGGAGCGGCTATCCTGCTGTCTGTGAAGCTGTGGAAGCAGATTGGCGGCTTTGACGAGCGGTTTGCCCCGGCCTACTGCGAGGATTCTGACCTGGCTTTCGAGGTTCGAAAGGCGGGATACCGGGTGGTTTACCAGCCTCTCTCCAAGGTCATCCACTTCGAGGGCGTTTCCAACGGCACGGACGTCAACGGCAGCGGCTTAAAGCGCTACCAGGTGGAGAACAGCGAAAAGCTGAAGGAAAAATGGGCGGAGGAGTTTAAAAAGCAGTGCGTCAACACGGGAAATCCCAATCCTTTCCGGGCCAGGGAGCGCAGCCAGGGAAAGAAAATCATTCTGGTGGTGGATCACTACGTGCCCACCTTCGACCGTGACGCTGGCTCAAAAACCACCTTCCAGTACCTGAAGATGTTCCTGAAAAAGGGATATGTAGTCAAGTTTTTAGGGGACAATTATCTTCATGAGGAGCCGTATTCCACGACTCTGCAGCAGATGGGAATCGAGATTCTCTACGGCCAGGAGTATGTGACAGGTATCTGGGACTGGCTGGACAAAAATGGGAACGAGATCACGGCGGCCTACTTAAACAGGCCTCACATTGCCACCAAGTATGTAGATTACATCGCAGAACATACCAATATGAAGATCATCTTCTATGGCCACGATCTGCATTTCCTGCGGGAGTTCAGAGAATATGAGCTGACCGGGGATCCGGCGAAAAAGCGGGATTCCGACTACTGGAAATCCATTGAATTTACTCTGATGCACAAGGCGGCGGTTTCCTACTACCCGTCTGAGGTGGAGATAGAGGCCATCCACGAGATTGACGATACGGTGAAAGCCAAGGCCATTACAGCTTATGTGTACGAGGACTTCCTGGACAATCTGAATCTTGACTTTGAGAAGAGGGAAGGCCTGCTGTTTGTGGGAGGCTTCGCCCATCCGCCGAACGCAGACGCCGTCCTGTGGTTTGCAAGGGAGGTATTCCCGCTGATCCGGGAAAAACTTCCGGAGATAAACTTCTATGTGGTAGGATCCAAGGTTACGGATGAGATAAAGGCCCTTGAGCAGCCTGGAAACGGAATTATCATAAAGGGCTTTGTCAGCGAAGAAGAGCTGGCGGAGCTGTATGCCTCCTGCCGAATCGTAGTCGTTCCCCTGCGGTACGGGGCCGGCGTAAAGGGCAAGGTAGTCGAAGCCATCTACAACGGAGCCCCCATTGTCACAACCGGCACCGGAGCCGAAGGAATTCCGGAGGTAGAAACCATACTGGAAATCGAGGATGATCCGGCTGCATTTGCAGAAAAATGTGTATCTCTCTACAACGATCCTGCCCGCTGCCGGAGTATGTGTCACGCCACTCAGGACTATATCCGCAGACACTTCAGCCTCGAAGGCGCATGGAAGGTGATAGAGGAGGACTTTCGCGACAGCAGTGAGCAGTGCAGCCATGCAGAATTTCACGTTGAAAAGTAAGCTCGCTTACTTTTCGACGGGGAAAGCTGCATGGCTATAGGGCGAACGCCTGCGACCGAGGAAACGCGCAGCGTTTTCGAGGTCAGCACTGAGGAATTTAAGTATACATTTAAGGAGAACAAAATGCAGGCAATACTTCTCGCCGGAGGTCTGGGCACCCGTTTACGCAGCGTCGTAAGCGACCGTCCCAAGCCAATGGCTCTCATACAGGAAAAACCATTTATGGAGTACGTTACCAGAGAACTGGTGCGAAACGGCGTCAGGGATATTATTTTTGCCGTAGGCTATAAGGGCTCCATGGTGGAAGAATATTTTAAAGACGGCAGCGATTTTGGCTTTCATGCAGCTTACGCCTATGAGGAAACCCTCCTAGGCACCGCAGGGGCCATTAAAAATGCCGGAAAATTCATTACAGAGGATCGTTTTTTCGTTCTCAATGCAGATACCTTTTACCAGATTGACTATACAAGACTGGTAAGGCAGCAGGATGAGCAGCAGCTGGACATGGCGCTGGTGCTGCGCAGAGTGTCGGACGTATCCCGCTATGGTCAGGCTGTTTTAGATGAAAAGGGCATCCTTACAGGCTTTAATGAAAAGACACAGGAGGCAAAATCCGGCACCATAAACGGCGGTATTTACCTTATGAAAAAAAGCCTTTTAGACGAGATTCCGGAGGGAAAGGTATCTCTGGAAAATGACAGGATTCCCTGCTGGCTGTCAGAGGGAAAGCGGCTGGGCGGTTTTGTAAATGACGGTTATTTCATTGATATCGGTATTCCGGAGGCTTATTTCCAGTTCCAGAGGGATGTAGAAACAGGCGTTGTCCGGTAGGTAAGAAACGGAAGGAGAAAAATATGGTAATCAGAGGCAGAGCACCCCTGCGGGTCAGCTTCGGCGGAGGCGGCACGGATGTAGCCCCTTTCTGCGAGGAGCAGGGCGGCGCAATTATTGGGAGCACCATCAATAAATATGCCTACTGCTCTATCGTACCCAGAGAGGACGATCAGATCATTGTCCATTCTCTGGATTTCGATATGACAGTAAAGTACAATACAAAGGAAAACTACGTCTATGACGGCCGTCTGGATCTGGTAACAGCGGCTCTTAAGGCGATGGAGATCAGCCAGGGCTGCGAGGTATATTTACAGTGCGACGCGCCTCCCGGCTCAGGCCTTGGAACCTCCTCTACTGTGATGGTAGCCATGCTTACGGCTATGGCAAGATGGAAGGGGATCATGATGGACGCCTATGCCATGGCGGATCTGGCCTATCAGGTGGAGCGGCTGGATTTAAAGATTGACGGTGGCTATCAGGATCAGTATGCGGCGGCCTTCGGCGGCTTTAATTTTATTGAGTTCCACGGCAGAAACAACGTAGTTGTAAATCCCTTGAGAATCAAAAAGGACATTATCCATGAGCTGCAGTACAACCTTTTACTGTGCTATACGGGAAATATCCATGTATCTGCCAACATTATCAGGGATCAGGTACAGAATTACGAGAAAAAGGATGCCTTTGAGGCCATGTGTGAGGTAAAGGCCCTGGCTTATGCCATGAAGGACGAGCTGTTAAAGGGAAACCTCCACAGCTTCGGAAAACTCCTTGACTATGGATGGAAAAGCAAAAAGCGCATGAGCAGCAAGATTACCAATCCTCAGATTGATATGCTTTATGACGAGGCGATCAAGGCCGGGGCCCTGGGAGGAAAGCTCCTTGGAGCCGGCGGCGGCGGTTATCTTCTCATGTACTGCCCATACAATGTGCGCCACAAGGTAGCGGCCCGTATGGAGCAGGCAGGAGGCCAGCTGGCAGACTGGAATTTTGAACTGCGCGGAGCCCAGAGCTGGGTGGCAGACGAGGAGCGCTGGAAGTACGATCAGGTAAAGGTCCATATGCCAAATAAGATTTATACCTTTGATCTGTAAGCAGGAATGAGATATGGAAAAAATTGTATTTTTGGACCGGGACGGCACGCTGAATGAAGAGGTAAATTATCTGCACCGTCCGGAGGATATGCATCTGCTAGCCGGGGTGCCGGAAGCTTTGAGAAGGCTTAAGGAGGCCGGATTTAAGCTGGTGGTGGTCACCAATCAGGCCGGAGTAGCCAGAGGATATTATACGGAAGAGGATGTAAAAGTCCTTCATCGGTATATGAATGAGCTGCTGGCAGCAGAGGGGGCCGAAATAGACGGCTTTTATTACTGTCCCCACCATCCGGTTCACGGAATCGGGAGCTATAAAAAGGAGTGCAGCTGCCGGAAACCGGGAATTGGTATGTTTTTGCAGGCAGAAGAGCAGTTTACAGCAGATAAGTCCCATTCCTATATGATTGGAGATAAGCTTTTAGACACGCAGGCGGGGAAGAATTACGGTGTGACCTCCATTCTGGTAGGAACGGGATATGGGAAGGAGCTTTATGAAGCCAGTCAGGCGAAGAAGGATGAAGCGCCCTCATATGATTATTATGCAGAGAATCTGCCCCAGGCTGCGGACTGGATTTTAAGGCGGAAGTAAAGCAGAGACGTGATATATTTCAGGAAAAAAGAGAGGTAACAGGATGAACGGCAGTAAGGTAGATTTGATTCTTAAGGAGTTGATGGAGCGCTATCCGGTACTGATGCCTGTAAAAGAGGACATTTTTAAAACATATGAAATTCTCAGGGATGCCTTTTTGCAGGATGGAACGCTTCTCATAGCCGGAAACGGCGGAAGCTGTGCGGACAGCGAGCATATTGTGGGGGAACTGATGAAGGGGTTTGTAAAACGGCGTCCGGTGACTCCTGCCTTTGAACAGAAGCTTAAGGAGGCAGAGCCGGAGCTTGGAGAGGAACTGGCAAAGCGGCTTCAGGGGGCTCTTCCTGCCATTGCCCTTACGGAAGAAAGGGAGACGTATTTTTAGGAATTACCACCTCCGGAAATTCAAAGAATATCCTGTATGCAGCAGCTGTGGCAAAAGCAGCAGGCTTAAAGGTCATTGGCCTTACAGGAAGGGATGGCGGCCGTTTAAAGGCGATGGCGGATGCCTGTATTGTGGTTCCGGAGCAGGAAACCTTTAAGATACAGGAATTTCATCTGCCGGTTTATCATGCCCTGTGCCTGATGTTAGAGGAGTATTTTTATGAGGTATAAGCACGTGTTTGCCATTCCGGCCTATGGGCAGTCGCCCTGGCTGGAAACCTGTATCCGCTCCTTAAAGGCTCAGAGCCAGCCGTCGCCGGTTATCCTCTGTACATCTTCTCCCAGTGAATTTTTAGAGCAGATGGCAGAGAAGTATGAGTTGCCCCTTTATGTGCGCCGGGGAGAGAGCAGCATCCGGGATGACTGGAATTATGCCTATGAAATGGCAGATGGGGAATATGTGACGATTGCTCATCAGGATGATGTGTATCATAAGGAGTATGCGGCAGAGCTTTTGAAGGCAGCCGGAAAATGGCCGGATATGACGGTTTTCACAACGGATTACGTGATTACAAAGGGCGGAAAAACCATTACAGGAGACAGGCTTTTGTGGGTGAAACGCATCCTGCGCCTGCCTCTTCGCTGTCCTGCGTTTAATGGATTTACCTGGGTAAAACGTCTGCCTTTGATGCTTGGAAACTCCATCTGCTGCCCTGCGACCACCTACCACAAGTCCCTGTTGGGAGAACCTCTTGTGCGTTCTGAGTACAGCTACGCGTTAGACTGGGATAATCTGGTGCAGCTTGCAGAGCGTCCGGGCCGTTTTATCTGCCGTGAAAAACCTCTTATGTACTATCGGGTTCACGACGGGGCGGCGACAAAGGCCTGTATGGAGGATAACCGGAGGGCAAAGGAGGAACGGGAAATGTTTGCCCGTTTCTGGCCGGAGCCGGTGGTCCGGTTTTTGATGCGGGGATATGCCTCTGCATATAAGGAATACGAGTAAAGGAAATGTTTCAGGATGTGCGGCATCAGACGAAGAGAGATGAAAATGGTTCTGGTCCTGCTCTGGGCAGCCGGGGCCATTGTGCTGGGAATCGGAGTATTTGAGCTGTTTTTAACCGGTTCTCTGGGGGAGATACTGAAAAAAGAGGAAACAAAGACCATGCTGGCCCAGGTGCTGGCCGTATTTTTATGGAACCTTCTGTGGCTTTCCAGAGTAAAGAACCGTAAAGCCCAGATTTTGGGAATCAGTGTGGGAAGCCTTCTGTTTGCCTGGTGTCATCAGATGCTTGTTCCTGCTGTTATATCAGGAGTGTGGATTGCAGTTTTAATCTGTCTGGGAAGATGGCTGAACGGGTGGCTGATGGGAGGCCGGAAAAGGATGCAGGATCTGACCAGGAAAGAATGGGAGAATATCCACTGGGCAGAGACTCTGGCTCTGGGCCTTGTAACAGGAAGCGCCTTATGGATGGTCATTGTCTGCGTGATTTCCCTTACAGGCCATGGAGGAGTTCCCTTCTGGCGGATTCTGGCCCTGATCCTTACTGCGGGAACACTGGCGGTATGTGCGGCAATCCAAATCAGGAGAAAAAATGAGAGCAGAAAGCAGCAGGAAAGAAAAGCGGTTCCGGACAGAGAGGCCTTCTGGCAGGCTGTACTTCCGGATACCTTCCCACAGGCTCTTTTATGGGCGTTTATCCTTACCATGGTTCTTTTGCAGGCAGGACGGCTGAATATAGAGCTGGATTATGATTCCCTTCACTACGGCCTGCGTTCCGGTTTTGTGCTGGATAATGGGAAGGGAATTTATGAAAACCTGGGAATGAATAATCTGGTGTACAGCTACAGCAAGGGGCTGGAGGTTTTAAACCTTCCGCTGTCAGGTACGCCTACCTATGGTTTCGTCCTGGCCTTTTCCTTCTGGACAACTGTGGGAACAGTGCTTCTGGCCGGACATATAGGCGGGAGAAACGGCGGAAAAACCATGGCTTTGTGGACAGCCGCTGTATGTGCTGCCATTCCGGGCATTATGAATATGGCAGTGTCTGCAAAGAGCGACAGCATTACCCTTTTGTACCAGCTGATCATTTATGATTTCCTCTGCCTTGCCATTGGTAAGAAGGAGCAGGGGAAACAGGCGGTTCCATGGCTGCTCTTTGCAGTGGCGGCTTATATTGTGACCCTTGTTTTCAAGCCTACTGCACTGGTGTTTTCTACGGCACTGGGCGCGGCAGGACTGTTATGCCTGCTGCTTGGGAAAAATTTAAAAATTGGAAATAAAAGGGGAGTTTTCCTCTGGATGCTTCCGCTTATGGCTGCAGCCGGATTGTGGTACCGCACATGGAGGATCACGGGAGTACCGATCACTTCTATTTTTGCCGGAATGTGCGAAAAGATCGGTTTTGAGGTAAAATATCCCTTTAATTTTTCACGGGTCATCGGGGATCCCTGGGCTCTGTCGGCAGGTGAGAAGGCAGAAAGGCTCATGGAGCGTCTGAATGGGATTCTTCTTGCACCTGTGGGAGAAGATATGGACCATGTGATCATTGCCTGGGGAACGGGGCTTGTGACCATCCTTCTCATTTTGTGGTGCATAAACCTTATTTTCCGGCTTCGCTCAGGAAAGCAGTCCGGGCTTTTTATGAACAGTCATGACCGGTTTGACGGCGTTCTTACAGGAATCCTTCTGGCAGGCTCTGTTTTAAGCATTTATACATTGAGCCAGGTGGACGGAAATTATTTTATGCTGGTATATGCGGTTCTTGGAATCAGCGCAGTGCGCATGACAGGGGCGTGGATAAAAGCCCGGAATGGGCTCACAAAAGCCTCTGTTTTCTGGCAGTTCCATTTTTTCTATTCAATACGCTGGTATCCTGCACCACCAGCTGGGCCGGCACACCGGGCTTTACCCCTGTGAAATGGATCGGGCCTGGCTGCTATAACCACAGGACAGAACAGAACGAGCGGAAAATACGCCGGGGCTATGAAGCGCTGGCAGCCAGCTTTTCACCCAGAGACCGGGTACTGGCTTTTGGATACCACCCTGAGGTGCTGGATTTAAACTGCTGTGTTCAGAGTTATTATGATGTGACCGGCAGCGGGGGAGATGTTTATCTGGTAAAGAAGCTTGCGTATTTTGAAGAATTTCTGGAATATGCAGGGGTTGACTATTTCTTTGTCCAGGCTGGATATCTGGCCGATCGGGCAAGGGCCTTTGAAATCGTTGAAGACATGATCGAAGAGGGAACCCTGCGGGATCTTACCTTTGAGTGGGGAAATATGAAAGCCCGTGTGGCTTTAGATGAAAAAACAGAGGAGCTTCAGACAGAGGAGGCGGAGCGCTTCCGCCAAAACTACTGTATGAGAGAGAACGGATTCCGGTAGGCGTCCGGCAAACACACCTGAATAAAGGAGGCAGAAGCATTGGAAGCAAAGGACAGAATAAAATTCAGGATCGGATTTTCCAGAATGGAGAAAAAATATGAGTGGAAGGATCATCTGATCTTTATGGGACTGCTTTTCGGGCTGGCTGTGTGGGTCAACCGGGGAATCGAGATCAAGGGCCTTTATATGGATGACCTGTATTTCTGGTCCTGCTACGGAGAGCAGAGCTTTCTGCAGTATGTATTTCCCATGGGAAGTACCCGTTTCCGCTTCCTTTATTATCTGGCAGCCTGGCTGGAAATGGCTGTGGTGGGAAATCATGTGTCATGGTTCGTACCCATTAACATCCTTTTAAACGGAGCTCTGGCCTGCTATCTGTATGGAATTGCCTGCAGGCTTTCCGGAGCAAAGGCCATTGGATTTTTTACAGGCGTCATGTTTTTATCCAGCCGTATGGCCTATTATCAGATCGGACAGGTGCTGGGGCTGATGGAAACCATGGCGCTGTGGATGGCAGCGGCAATTTTGTGGAATCTGTACCGGTATATTAATGAAGATCACAGAGACAGCCTGTTTTTAAAGGCCTGTCTGCTGTATTTTGGTGTCTGCTTTGTCCATGAGCGGTATATGGCTCTCTTTCCTCTTCTCATTCTGGCCTTGATCGCGGTCCGGTGCAGACGGCCTGTCTGCATTGTGGGAGCGGTGGGAAGCTTCGGGCTGGTTCAGCTCATCCGGGCCTTTACCATCGGTACGGTGCTTCCGGCAGGAACGGGAGGCACTCAGGTGGCAGAAACATTAAATATCCCTCAGGCCATTGGCTTTGCCTTCAGTCAGGCAGCTTACATTTTCGGGATCAATGCGGGACCGGAGCACTTAAACGGCTGCCTCTGGGGCCAGAGCCCTTTTTGGGTTAAGCTTTTGGTGATCCTGGCAGATCTGGCGGTTCTTGCCATTGTGCTTGGTTTCCTTGTAATGTTGTTTGGAAGAAAAAGGAAAGAAAAACGGGCGGCTCTTTGGGTAAATGTCCTTTTATTTACGGGCTTTATTGCGCTTAATGTGGCATCCTCCAGCGTTACGATCCGTGTGGAACTGCGCTGGATCTATGTATCCTTAGCGGGAGCATTGCTGTTTCTGGCCTGGATGTACGGCGAGCTGACAAAGGGAGTGAAAAAAGAGCTTTATCTGAAGCGCATCTGGCCCTGGGGCGTGCTCTTTGGGGCCTATGTGTTCCTTATGTTCCCGGTGGAGCTTTTTTACAGAGGCTGCTATCCAAAGCTTTATCTCTGGCCGGATCAGCTGCGTTATAATTCTCTGGCAGAACAAACCTATGAAAAATATGGGGATGAGATTTTCGGAAAAACCATCTATATCATGGGAGACACCTATGAGATGAGCGATTTTACAGCCAGAACCTTCTTTAAGGTCTTTGACAAAAAGAGGCTGGCCGAGGGAACGCAGGTAAAGAAGATTGAAAGCATCCGCGACATCGGACTGGTGGATGACAGTATGCTGGTGCTGCGGGAGGATCCGGAGCACAATGGTTTTCAGGATATTACAGATTTTGTAAGGGATTTAAAGCTCAAGGCGGATTACGGCTACTATGAGGACGGCTGGATGGATGAACACGCCTCTCTGACCGTGATGGCGGGAGAAGAAGGGATCATTGATCTGGAAATCATGTATCCCGGCATTATGAGCGGCGGAGAAATGATTACCATTACAAAGGATCAGGAGGAGCCCTTAAAGCTTCCCCTTCACTTCAGTGTGGTGGATGCGCGCCTTACGGCCAGCCCCTGGCAGCTGGTGCACCTGACCTTTGACTATAATTTTTATATGCAGAATGCGATGGAGCAGAGGGGCGAAGACCGGCTGGCAGCTATTGTTCACATTTCGGCAGAATAAAGCCGGAAACAGCCGGGAATTTTGGAGGTAACGAATCATGAAGGCAGAAACAAACAGAAAAGACGTATACAGAAAGGCGCTCTGCCTTCTGATTCCCGCAGCGGGGCTGGCGTTTCTTTTATGGTACATCAAAAATGCCACCTGCGATGTGGTTTATTCCGATTATATCCGCCTGGTAAACAGCTACCTGCCGGATGTCTATGATCCGGACCGCTTTTTTGTGCCCGATGTCCTGACAAGAATTCCTATTAACTACCTGGGACGGATCATCAATGTGGAGCTGTTTGGCTTTTCCATTACCTTTGACCGGGTTCTGGGGGCTGTAAGCACAGCGCTTGCGGCCTGGGTATTCGGCCTGTATTTTATCCGTCATAAGCTGGGGAGCATATGGTTTGCCCTTATAATGGCCGTGATGTTCAGCCTGAATCAATGGGAGATGCTTACAAATGGAAGCGGCTGGTCCCACTTTTTTGCCTTTGCCTGTTTTTATTACCATGAATTGGTTTTTGACCGGGTGTGGACGGGACAGGAGAAGAAAGGAGATACCCTTCGCATGATCCTGCTGCCAGTACTTATTATCCTTGGAACTGCAGGGCCGTACTGCGCAATCTATGCGGTGGTAATGATCCTGGCTTCAGCAGCGGGAATTGTAAGAGACCTGTGGAGAAAAAAACAAAAGCAGTCAGAATGTTCCGCTTTGGAAGGGGAAAAAGGGTTGGGATCTAAGGGGGATTTTCGCAGGTATCTGACATTTCTTTTTGCAGTTTTGATTCCCCTTCTGCTTTATATCCTCAGCAATTCCTTTGCGGTGGAGGAGCACGCCGGAGCGACGGGCCGTTCCCTGGGAGAGCTTTTAATGGATGCGCCCTCCTTTCCGGTGCGTTTTCTTTTAAAGTCTCTGGCGGGAATGCTGATCGGAGGAGAGGAGCTGATCCAGTGGATTTCAGACGGGAAAATCACAGATGGGTTCTGTTATCTTTTGGGGCTTTTTGTGGCGGCAGGCTATCTGTGGGCTTTATGGATGAATCTGCGGCACAAAATTTATGAGAGATCCCTTTTCCCTATGATGCTCCTTACGGGAGGCGCCTTAAATCATGTGCTGATCTTTTTATCCAGATACATTTTTGAAAAGGAAAACTATGCCTTAAGCTCCCGGTATGCCCTGCAGTTTCAGGTGGGGATTCTGGGAATTATCCTGACCTTTGCCCTGGCAGTACAGATGAAAAGCAGGCTCTCTGCAGCCGGCCGCATCTTTGGGGCTGTATTCTGTATTGCAATCCTTCTGGGAAATGGTTATACTACATATCGTGAGATAGAAAAAGCGCCTTACCGGGAAGAACGGTTTGAGATGATGAGGGAGCTTGCCCCCCTGATGCCGCACCTGACCGATGAGGAGATGATGGAGATGAATCCCGCAGCCCCGGATCTGTATGAATACCGCAAGGGAACGGACAAGCTGCGAAAGGCATTTGAGATATTGGAAGAGAATCAGTTGAATGTATTTCGCTAATGGAGGAGATTCGATGAAAGTTGTAATATTAGCAGGGGGCTTCGGCACCCGTATCAGTGAGGAAAGCCACTTAAAACCAAAGCCCATGATCGAGATCGGTGAAAAGCCCATCCTGTGGCACATTATGAAGTATTATTCTGAATTCGGCTATCACGATTTTGTAATCTGTCTGGGCTATAAGCAGTATGTGGTAAAGGAATTTTTTGCAGACTATTTCCTTCACACCTCAGATGTGACCTTTGACCTGGCAAATAACCGGATGGAGGTTCACAATAATTATTCCGAGCCGTGGAAGGTAACTCTGGTGGATACGGGGCTTAACACCATGACCGGAGGCCGTGTAAAGCGGATTCAGCCCTATATCGGAAACGAGCCCTTTATGCTTACATACGGGGACGGAGTTTCCAATGTGGACTTAAAGGCTCTGGCAGACTTTCACAAATCCCATGGAAAGATTGCCACGATTACGACCGTAAACCTGGGCCAGTCAAAGGGTGTTTTAAATATTGATGATAATGACAGCGTACTTTCCTTCAGGGAAAAGGATGACAATGACGGAGCGCTGATCAACGGCGGCTTTATGGTGCTGAATCCGGAAGTATTTGACTATTTAAAGGATGATACTACAGTTTTTGAGAGAGAACCCATGGAGCGGCTGGCGGCAGAGGGACAGATGAAATCCTTCTATCACAGCGGATTCTGGCAGTGTATGGATACACAGAGAGAGATGAAGAAGCTGGAGGCCTTATGGCAGTCGGGAAATGCGCCCTGGAAAATATGGAAGGATGACAGAAAGGATCTTAAGCCATGACAATTGAGG
>OHDZ01000673.1_pt1 | contig 12555 bp, 14 predicted proteins | sample 1567161 | NCBI WGS metagenome assembly OHDZ01 (sample SAMEA3879525, study PRJEB24766) | human gut metagenome | biome: human-associated habitat; feature: feces | place: USA | collected 1985/1987 | reverse complement strand
GGAGTTCCGGCGGCAGGCGTTATGGATACCATGGCTTTCCGCAAGGCGAACATTCTGGTGGGAAATGACGAGAACGAGGCCGCTCTGGAGATCACCCTCATGGGCCCCATGTTTACCTTTACCTCTGACAATATCATCGCCGTGACAGGAGGAAACCTGGGAGCCAAGTTGAACGGAAAAGACATTCCCATGTACCAGGCTGTTCTGGCGAAAAAAGGCGACACCATGAGCTTTATGGGAATCAAGAGCGGAAGCCGCGCCTATGTGGCCTTCGCAGGCGGACTGGACGTTCCGGTTGTGATGGGCAGTAAATCCACCCACTTAAAATCAAATCTGGGCGGCTTTGAGGGAAGAAAGCTGGGACCTGGGGACGAAATTGAGTTTACGGCTCCCAAGACGGCTCTTCCGAATATGAGCAAGAGAACCGTTCCGGCAGACGACTATTCAAAGGCTTCCTGCACGCTCCGCGTGATTTTAGGACCGCAGGACGACTGCTTCACAGAGGCAGGAATCAAGACCTTTTTAAGCAGCACCTACACCCTGACAAACGAGGCGGACCGCATGGGACTTCGCTTCGAGGGAGAAAAGATCGAGCACAAGAACGGCGGAGACATTATTACAGACGGCATCAGCTTCGGCGCGGTGCAGGTTCCGTCCCACGGACAGCCTATCGTCATGATGGCGGATCACCAGACTACAGGCGGATACACAAAGATTGCCGGCATTATCTCTGCAGATCTTCCAAAGGCAGCTCAGTTAAAGCCGGGCTGCAAGGTAAACTTCCAGCAGGTATCTGTGGAGGAAGCCCAGGAGATCTATGTGAAGGAGCTGGAGGAGTTAAAGGCTCTGAAAGAGAAGCTGGACTATGTGCCGGAGAAGGGAACGGCCAAGGAGAGAGAGGCTGTAGCCATGGCCGTAGCGTCAGCGGCTGCATCCGGAAATCCATATACGGCAAAGAAGAAATACCGCGTTGTGGTAGACGGCGAGGAGTTTATCGTAGAGCTGGAAACAGAGGTCAAGGGACTGAGATAGAATCAGGGGGGACGGTTTTTCCGTCCCCTCTGCCGTTTCCCGGGAAGGCCGTTTCAAACCGCCGTAAAACCTTGATTTTAAAGGAAAAAGAGGTTGACACGTCCGGCGTAGTGTAATATAATGTATAACTGTGACATCAGTTAGAAATGTCTGTACCAAAGCCCCGGAACAGGCGTTTTATTGATAAAGTTAATCTCAAAAACTGAATAAACAGGAGGTCAACCAATGAAGAGTTTTATGGCTAGTCCAGCAACAATTGAAAGAAAATGGTATGTAGTTGACGCTACAGGATATACATTAGGTCGTCTGACATCTGAGGTAGCGAAGATTTTAAGAGGAAAGAATAAGCCGATCTTCACACCTCACATGGACTGCGGTGACTACGTAATCGTAGTAAACGCTGAGAAGATCCAGGTTACAGGCAAGAAGCTTGATCAGAAGATCTACTACAACCACTCCGACTATGTAGGCGGAATGAGAGAGACAACCTTAAGAGAGATGATGGCTAAGAAGCCGGAGAAGGTTATCGAGTTAGCAGTTAAAGGAATGCTTCCAAAGGGACCTTTAGGAAGAAGCATGATTAAGAAACTTCACGTATATGCAGGTCCAGAGCATGAGCAGGCAGCTCAGAAGCCGGAAGTTTTAGAGATCAAATTTTAATTAAAGGTGCTGGAAGGAGGAAACACTAATGGCTAACGCAAAATTCTACGGAACAGGCAGAAGAAAAAAATCTATCGCCAGAGTATATATTGTACCAGGTACAGGCAACATCACAATCAATAAGAGAGACATCGACGAGTATTTCGGCCTTGAGACATTAAAGGTTGTAGTTCGTCAGCCGCTCGTAGCTACAGAGACATCCGATAAGTTCGACGTACTTGTAAACGTACGCGGCGGCGGTTTCACAGGACAGGCAGGCGCTATCCGTCACGGCCTTTCCAGAGCGCTTCTTCAGGCAGACGCTGAGTACAGACCAGTTCTCAAGAAGGCAGGATACTTAACACGTGATCCGAGAATGAAAGAGAGAAAGAAGTACGGTCTCAAAGCAGCTCGTCGCGCTCCGCAGTTCAGCAAGAGATAATCGACTGCTCAGACTATATCAAAATGGTTCAAAAACCCCGGAAAATCAAGGTTTTCCGGGGTTTTCTTATACCTAAACGGGCTGATATAGTTTGACCTCATTTGACCAAACGAGAGCCGTTTTCACCCAATTTTTAGTGGTTAAATATAGGACAACCGGCAAAAATGGGGGTAAAAAAAGGGGCTAGTGGTTAAATTATAGGACAACCGAGAGCCGATTTTGGGGGTGTTTTGGAGGTGCTTTTCAGCCTGCCTTCCCCTCGTTTTGGGCTATGGCAGTTTGGCATAGTTTGACCTAATTTGAATAATTGAATATGAATTTGATACAGCACTCAGTATAATGACTGGGTGCTTTTTTCATTTCAGGAACTCGTATTCCGGCGATAGAAAGAGCCGTCACTTCACTTTTTATTTTGGAGTGGCGGCTTTTTCTATTTCCAGAAGCAACAGAAACAATTAGAAATGAGGTGAAGTCAATGAACACGCAAATCATTGCCATTGCTAACCAGAAGGGCGGCGTTGGCAAAACCACCACCTGTGCCAATCTTGGAATCGGTTTGGCGCAGGCTGGAAAGAAAGTCCTGCTGATCGACGGAGACCCGCAAGGAAGCCTGACGATCAGCTTGGACAATCCCCAGCCGGACAAGCTGCCCTTTACGCTGTCAGACGCAATGGAGCGTATCCTGATGGATGAGCCTCTCCGTCCCGGCGAGGGTATCCTGCACCACTCAGAGGGCGTAGACCTGATGCCTGCGGACATCCAGTTATCCGGTATGGAAGTATCCCTGGTAAATGCCATGAGCCGTGAGACTATCTTGCGGCAATATCTGGACACGCTGAAGGGACAATACTCCCATATCCTTATCGACTGCCAGCCCTCCCTGGGGATGCTCACAGTCAATGCGCTGGCCGCTGCAAACAGGATCATCATTCCCGTTCAGGCGGAGTATCTGCCCGCCAAAGGGCTGGAACAGCTGCTCTCCACGGTAAACAAGGTAAAGCGGCAGATCAACCCCAAGCTCCAGATAGACGGTATCCTGCTGACGATGGTGGACAGCCGAACCAACTTTGCCAAAGAGATCTCCGCTCTCCTGCGGGAGACCTATGGCAGCAAGATCAAAGTATTCGGCACAGAGATCCCCCATTCTGTCCGGGCTAAGGAAATCAGCGCCGAGGGAAAAAGCATTTTTGCCCATGATCCCGGCGGCAAGGTGGCTGAGGGCTACAAAAATCTGACTAAGGAGGTGTTGAAACTTGAAAAGCAGCGCGAAAAAAATAGAGCTGGCCTCGGTAGATGATCTGTTCTCCACCGAAGAAGGCCGTCAGGATGCAAAGCTGGAAAAGATTCAGGAAATTCCGCTGTCTGAACTGCATCCGTTTAAGAATCACCCATTCAAAGTCAAGGATGACGAAGCCATGATGGAGACCGCTGACAGTATTAAGCAGTATGGCGTTCTGGTTCCGGCCATTGCCCGACCGGACCCGGAGGGCGGTTATGAGCTGGTAGCCGGACACAGGCGGCACAGAGCCAGTGAGCTGGCAGAAAAGGAGACCATGCCGGTCATTGTTCGGGATTTGGATGATGATGCCGCTACAATCATTATGGTTGACAGCAATTTACAACGAGAAAGCCTGCTCCCCAGTGAAAGAGCATTTGCTTATAAAATGAAGCTGGATGCCATTAAGCACCAAGGAGCCAGGACGGATTTAACTTCGGCCCAAGTTGGGCCGAAGTTGACTGCGGCAGAAAAAATCGCGGAGAACAGTCCAGATAGCAAATCACAGATTAAGAGATTTATCCGTCTGACAGAGCTGATTCCTGAATTGATGGATATGGTGGATGAAAAGAAGATTGCCCTGAACCCTGCCTATGAGCTGTCCTTTCTCAAAAAGGAAGAACAGGTAGACCTACTGGACGCGATGGACAGTGAACAGGCTACCCCTTCTCTTTCCCAAGCCCAGCGGCTCAAGAAGTTCAGTCAGGAGGGGCATCTTTCTATTGATGTGATGAGGGCTATTATGGGTGAGGAAAAGAAAAGCGATCTGGATCGTGTGACATTTACTTCTGATACTCTGCGGAAGTATTTCCCCAAAAGCTATACGCCCCAGCGGATGCAGGAAACCATCATCAAGCTGCTGGAGGCATGGCAGAAAAAGCGTCAGAGAGATCAGGAACGATGAAAGGAGCCGCCTATGAGGGATATTTCAGCCCGTGAGCTGAAAGGACACAACATTCTCGCCGTAGAGAGGTTTTGGGATAACACCCGCTGGATGATTGAGTTTTCCGTCCTGCGTCCCAGCACAGCTTACGGCAGCCCCGGAGATGAAATGCGGCTGTTTTTGACTGAGGACGGGTATCAGGCCGCCCTGCAAAGCCAGCAGCGCCGGGAGATCAAGATCAAGCGTTACGCTCGTGTGATTGAGGGACATATTCTCGATTTCAAACCGGGAAAACGCCGCCGCTCATAAACCCATACAACGAAAGGAAAGGAATGACTATGTGTACGGTAAAGGAAATTCAAGAAGCAATCCGGGAAGATTGCAAATCTCAGCATGACATGGATTCAACGGATATTGACCGCGTGATGCAAACACTTCCTTTCGCCCAGGAGGAGCCATTTACAGAGGCGCGTCCTCGAAAGCCGCTGTTTTGGTTCTATGCAAGAAAATTTGAAAAGCGTTGAACACCGCAATTCTTTGAAATTAGGATTGCGGTTTTTTGTACCCAAAATTCGGAAGGAGTGAGGTCGATGGCCGTTTTTCGCATTGAACGGACCCGTGATTATACCGTGATGAGCAATCATCATTTACGAAATGCAAACCTGTCGTTAAAAGCCAAGGGGCTGCTTTCCATGATGCTGTCTTTGCCAGAGGACTGGAATTACACCACCCGTGGTCTTGCAAAGATCTGTAAGGAGGGCGTGGATGCCATCGGTGCTGCCCTGCGTGAACTGGAAGGAGCCGGATATATCGTTCGCCATCAGAGACGCGATAAAAGTGGGCGGATCACAGATACCGAGTATGTCATCTATGAACAGCCCCAGCCAGATATGTCCCAGCCGGATACGGCTTCACCAGATACGGAAAACCCGGATACGGAAAAGCCCGCAGAATTAAATATAGAGAAATCAAATACAGAAAAAACAATTACTTATGGATCAAGTACCGATTCCATTCCCTTCCGGGAAACAGCGGCGGCAAGACCGCCGGAACGGAAAGGAAGGGATGCGATGTCTGTCACAGAGATAGAAAATTATCGGGAATTGATTTTGGAAAATATCGAGTATGACTGCCTGAAGCAGCGTTATCCGCTCTACCTGGATGACCTGAATGAGATCGTAGAGCTGTTGGTAGAAACGGTCTGTGCCAGACGAAAGACCACCCGGATCTCTGGGGCAGACTTTCCTCACGAGATCGTGCGTTCCCGTTTTTTGAAACTGGACAGCTCCCACATCGAGTTTGTCATGGACTGTCTGCAAAAGAACACCACCCAGGTACGCAACATGAAGCAGTACCTGCTTGCGGTGCTGTTCAATGCGCCTACCACCATGAATAATCACTTCACTTCATTGGTCAACCACGATATGCACGCAGGCGGCTGGTAAAGGCCGCCTTTTATCATGCCAAAGGAGGCACGACATGAACCAGATGGAAATTTTCAAAAACCCGGAGTTTGGCAGTATCCGGGTTGTCGAAGAAAACGGCAAATACCTGTTTTGCGGTGCAGATGCAGCCAGAGCTTTGGGATATGCCAGACCGAACGAAGCCGTTTCTAAGCACTGTAAGGGTACGCTGAAACGGCGTACCCCTACTACGGGCGGAATACAGGAAATGCTTTTTATCCCCGAAGGAGATTTGTACCGCCTGATCGTTCACAGCAAATTGCCATCGGCAGAGCGGTTTGAACAGTGGGTATTCGATGAGGTTCTGCCTACCATTCGCAAGCACGGGGCCTATCTCACAAGAGAGAAGCTTTGGGAGGTAGCTACTTCCCCGGAGGCTCTGATGAAGCTCTGCTCAGACTTGTTGGCTGAGCGTGAAGCGAATATTTCTCTGCGTAAGGAAAATGCACAGCTGGAGGGCAAAGCCGCTTTCTATGACCTGTTCATCGACTTAAAGCACAGCACCAATCTCAGGACTACCGCCAAAGAGTTGGATGTCCCGGAGCGCCGGTTTGTTCGGTTTCTGATAGAACGACGGTTTGTGTACCGCACAGCATCCGGCAATGTGCTGCCCTATGCCAATGTGAAAAATACGGGGCTGTTCTGTGTGAAAGACTACTGCAATCACGGGCATACCGGCTCCTACACGCTGGTTACGCCAAAGGGAAAGCTCTACTTTGCTCAGCTGCGGGAGATGATCTTGCTGGTCTCATAAGAACGGAAAGGAAGTGGGTTTTATGCAGGAAGGCAAAACAATCGGTCAGCTGATGGAGGAAATGCGCCAGAAAGCCGGGGCGCAGAACTATCACGGTCATGACTACATGGATCTCCAGCGATTTGCGGAGAACACCCGGCACATGATTATTTTTGATGTGCTGACCGATGACTCCCCGGTGGGCTGGAAAGGAGAACGCACCCGCCTGTTTTTGTCAGATATAGGCTATGAAAAAGCTCTGGACAGTCAGGCAAATGGGCAGATCAAGATTCTCAGCCATGCAAAGGTCAGAAATGGAGATTTGTTTTATGACCACAAAGAACAGATACGATAGGAGGAATCCGATATGAATGAGGAAAAGAAAGTACCCTTTAAGTGGGAATATGGGGAAGAAACCATATCGCTGCAACTTGGAATGTATGCGAATAATCAGCGGCTTTATATCGGCATGATTACCCATACAGAAGATGGGGCGGAACCGTTTGCAGATATGACGGTGAACCTTCCGGGGTATTCCCTGGACCCCGGAGAGGCGTTTATTTCCGGTGACATCAGCAAGGACCTGCTGAGATTCATCAAAGAGAACAAATTGGGGAAGGTGCTTCCCTATCAGGTGCAGTCCGGTTATGGAAAATATTCTGCTGTTGCCTTTGATCTGGAAAAGTTGAAGGCATTTGACCCCAAAGGTGTGGCAGAGTTTCGGAAAGAGTGGAATCTGCCGGATAAGAAGCCGGTAAAGAAAAAGAGTCGCGGGATGGAACGATGAAGAAATATTTTCTCCGGCGGCTGGTGGTCCCGCCTTAGAAAGAAATGCACCACCCCTGCACATTTCGTGGAAAGGAGGCGATGAAAATGCAGGAAGAAGTGGAAAACAGGACTTTAACGCTGGTTGTCAGCGGAACAAAGTTCACCGGTCGGCTGCTTAAAGCCGCCATCAGCAAGTACATGGCCCACTGCAAGGAAAAGAAGCTGCAAAAGCAGAGAAGCCGTGACGCTCCTGTGACACCCCACGGAAAACAGACCGTCAAGCAGCTCATTGGCCAGAACCAGGGGATCTCCAATATCGAGATTACAGACCCCTCCATCAAGGAATTTGAGAAGATTGCCCGGAAATATGGTGTGGACTATGCGGTGAAGAAAGACCGAAGCAGCTCCCCGCCCAAGTACCTGATCTTTTTCAAAGGCCGTGACGCCGATGCGCTGACCGCTGCATTTACCGAGTACACCAGCAAAAAGGTCAAGAAGGCCGAGAAAACGGAACGCCCGTCTGTGCTGGCAAAACTCAGTCAGTTCAAAGAGATGGTCAAAAATGCCGTGGTGGACCGCACCAAGCGAAAGGAGCTGGAACGATGAAAAAGCAGTTTGACATCAAAAAGCTCGTTTTGCTGAACCTGCCCTATCTCCTGATGGGGCTGTTTGCTACCAACTTCGGGGAGGCATGGCGACTGGCTCAGGGGGCAAATGCTTCAGAGAAATTCCTTTCCCTGTTTGCTGTCCTGCCTGGGGCGCTGCAAAGTTTCTGGCCCAGCCTGCACCCGTTGGATCTGCTGGTGGGGCTGTGCTGCGGTGCTGGCCTGCGTCTGGCGGTGTATCTCAAAAGTAAAAACGCCAAGAAGTACCGTCATGGCATGGAGTATGGTTCTGCCCGTTGGGGAACCCGTGAGGATATTGCTCCCTACATCGACCCAGTGTTCCAGAACAATGTCATTCTCACAAAAACCGAAAGCCTGACCATGAACAGCCGCCCCAAGGACCCAAAGACCGCCAGAAACAAAAATGTGCTGGTGATCGGCGGCTCCGGTTCCGGTAAGACCCGCTTCTGGCTCAAACCGAGTGCGCCCGTAAGGGCGGTATAAATCCTACCTTGAGCAAGTAGTAGGTAAAAGTATCAAGCGGCATTGTGCCGCAACCTATCATTCCCCGTCTTACCCCAAAAGGGAAACCGGAGGGCGACCATAGCATGACGGAGGACACGGGGCGCTGAAGCCTCAGAAGCGCCGGCGTGACGGAATGAAAATCCACGTATGAGGATGGAAGCTAGACTGCTTGAATGACAGCCTGAAATCGGGACCAAGAGCGTACCCCTGACGTAGAGAGGTTGTACTCGTCAGTGTTCCTGACAGTCGCATTGTTTGGCTATGCGGCTGCTGATACTCGGAGCAGGTTCAGCCACGGGAAAGTGGAAAAAGGCGAACGTCACATACCGACAACGTGGAACGCTTGTTTATACCGTACTAAACGGGGATTGCCTAAAGTGAAATGCCGAAAGGCTATGAAAACGCTGAAATGCGGGGTTCTGAATATTCACCATGGCAACAGAGTTCCCATAGTAGTCTGCGGACGGGAAAGCCGTCTACATGGCAAAGGGGAACAGTGAATCATTTTCAAAACAGAAAGGATGGTGTGTGAGACACTATGAGAAATCCGATTCATGTCTTGAAAAGCCTTGAAGAAAAGGCAAGTGTAAGTAACAACAAATATGAAAGATTATATCGCAACCTATACAATCCAGAGTTCTATCTCCTTGCATATGCGAACATTGCGAAATCGCAGGGGAGCATGACACAGGGGGTAGACGGGCAGACGCTGGACAACATGAGCCTGCCGAGAATTAACCGGATTATTGAATCCATACGCAACAGGACATATCAGCCAAAGCCTGCAAAAAGAAAGTACATTCCTAAAAAGAACGGGAAACTTCGCCCGTTGGGAATCACTTCTACTGATGATAAGTTAGTGCAGGAAGTGGTCAGAATGATTCTTGAAGCAATCTATGAGCCGACATTCAGCAACAATTCACACGGTTTCAGACCAAAAAGAAGCTGTCACACGGCACTTACGCAAGTGAAGAAAAACTTCACAGGTGTTACATGGATTGTCGAGGGAGACATTAAGGCGTGCTTTGATAACTTCGACCATCATGTGTTGGTTGAATTACTGCGGAAAAGGATTTCAGACGAGGCTTTTATCGGTCTAATCTGGAAGTTCCTGAAAGCCGGATATATGGAACAATGGCAGTACAACTGCACCTACTCCGGTGTTCCGCAGGGCAGCGGTATCAGTCCGATATGTGCAAACATCTACCTCAGCGAACTGGACAACTATATGCAGGAATACAAAGAAAAGTATGATTGCGAGCCAGAACGCAGAAGGACGACCAGAGAATACGAGCGGGCGTCCCGGAGATACAGAAAGGCACGTAAAGCGTTAATGGGCGCAGAAAAATCAACTCCTGAACTGGTAAAAGAATTTAAGGATTCCAGAAGGAAGAAGATGAATCAGCACTATTACAATCCGTTTGAGGAAGGCTTCAAGAAAATCCAGTACAACCGTTACGCCGATGATTTTGTAATTGGCGTTATCGGCTCCAAAAAGGACGCAGAAAAAATCAAGGAAGATGTAAAAATCTTTCTCCAAGAAAAACTGCATTTGGAAATGTCCGAGGAAAAGACGAAAGTCACCCATTCCAGTAAGCCGGTACGCTATCTGGGGTACGATTTCAAAGTAATCCATTCCAAGAACATGAAGCGTTGTAAAAACGGCGACATGAAACGGGTGTGGTATGGAAAAGTATTCCTGTATATGCCGAAAGAAAAATGGATTAAAAAAGCGATGGAACGGGGAGCGATACAGGTGAAACGCAACAATGACACAGGCAAAGAAATGTGGCGTCCTATGCCAAGGAAAGACCTGATGAACCGCAGCGATGCAGAGATTGTGTCTACTTTCAATTCCGAAATTCGAGGGTTATATAACTTCTATCGGATAGCAGAAAACGTAGGCGCATTGCACAAGTATTACTACATGGTGCGGTACAGCATGTTAAAAACTCTGGCAGGAAAGCACAGAACGAATGTCAGTGTTATTAAGAAGCGGCACATGGTAAACGGAGTACTGAGAATCCCATACGATACAACTAAGGGACGTAAATACTGCGAATTTTACCATGATGGATTCAGAAAGCACAGCGACGGCTATGACAATGTGGCAGACGTTATGCCGAGTTATAGGAAATATGACAGCAGGCACACGATAGTAAACCGCATAAAAGCCGGAGTATGCGAGATTTGCGGGGAACATGCAGACTATTTATGTATGCACCACGTAAGAACGCTGAAATCGCTGAAAGGCAGGGATATATTTGAGCAGAAAATGCTGAAAATGAGAAGAAAATCTCTGGCTCTCTGCCCTGACTGCTTTGAACTCTTACACGAAACCAAAGAATCAAGGTGATTCATGGAAAGCCGGATACGCTGAGAGGTGTACGTCCGGTTTGGGAGGCGGCTCCCTGAAACCTACTGATGAAAGTCAGCAAGGCGCAGGGTGCCTACCTCATACCTGATGCAATGTGTGTCCAAGGACTATCCGACCTCATTTGTGATAACCGATCCCAAGGGCAGCTTGATCGGTGAAGTGGGCCAGCTCCTTATCCGCAGCAGCTACCGCGTGAAAGTGCTGAACACCATCAATTTTTCCAAGAGCATGAAATACAACCCGTTTCGGTATCTGCACTCGGAAAAAGACGTGTTGAAGCTGGTAAATACCCTGATTTGCAACACTAAAGGCGAGGGCGAAAAAAGTGCGGAAGATTTTTGGGTGAAATCGGAACGGCTGTTCTACACGGCCCTGATCGGCTATATCTGGCAGGAAGCGCCGGAGGAAGAAATGAACTTCACGACGCTGCTTGAAATGATAAATGCGTCGGAAGCCCGCGAGGACGACCCGGAATTTCAGTCCCCCGTTGACCTCATGTTTGAACGGTTGGAGGAAAAAGACCCGGAACACTTTGCCGTCCGGCAGTATAAAAAATTCCTGCTGTCTGCGGGAAAGACAAGAAGCTCTATCCTCATTTCCTGCGGTGCGCGGCTTGCCCCCTTTGACATTAAGGAGCTGCGCGACCTTATGGAAACTGACGAAATGGAGCTTGACACCATAGGCGACCGCAAGACCGCCCTGTTTGTTATCATTTCCGACACCGACGATACATTTAACTTTGTTGTGAGTATTCTTTACACGCAGCTTTTCAATCTGCTTTGCGACAAGGCAGATGATGAATACGGCGGCAGGCTGCCCGTCCATGTGCGCTGTCTGTTAGACGAGTTTGCAAATATCGGGCAGATACCGAAGTTTGAAAAGCTCATAGCCACCATAAGGAGCCGGGAAATATCCGCGTCGATTATCTTACAGTCGCAAAGCCAGTTAAAGGCAATCTATAAGGACAACGCCGATACCATAGTCGGCAACTGCGACACCACCCTTTTCTTGGGCGGCAAGGAGAAAACCACCCTCAAAGAAATGTCGGAAATCTTGGGGAAAGAAACCATTGACAGCTTCAACACGTCCGAAACCAGAGGGCGGGAGCTTTCGCATGGGCTGAACTATCAGAAATTGGGAAAGCAGCTTATGACGGAAGATGAAATCGCGGTCATGGACGGAGGGAAATGTATCTTGCAGCTACGCGGGGTGCGCCCGTTCTTTTCGGACAAATTCGACATAACGAAGCACCCGAAATACAAGTACCTTTCCGACGCAGACCCGAAGAACGCCTTTGACATGGAGAAGCACTTGCGCCGCCGCCCCGCTATCGTCAAGCCCGATGAAGTCTTTGACTATTACGAGATTGACGCGGCAGATTTACAGGAGGACGCAGACAATGAATGAGCGTTCCCCAAAGGAGAAGCCGCGCCTTGTGCTGATTATGGGCGGGCGCATGGAGCAGCAGCGCGAGGAAGCGAAACGGCGGGCTGAAATCCGGGAATTTATCGCAGCTTGTGAACGGCTCTACGAAAAGAACCGCCAGAGAGAAAGGAGGGATTGCGATTAAAGGAAGAAATACAGGCTATGAGATACGCGCCCCTTGCGTCATGGAAATGTGGATAACAGGCTATTCCGCTATGGAAAACGCCATTCACAGCACATGGAAAAGCAAAGGGCAGCTTTCCCACGTCCTGCAAACAGCGTTTCCCACAGCTCCATAAGACAGCCAGTTACCCACATTCCCACAACGCCGACGACTACGGAAGCCCAACCTATCCTACCTGTCATTCAAAAAGAGATTTTTTAAGG
>OHDZ01000627.1_pt1 | contig 13315 bp, 8 predicted proteins | sample 1567161 | NCBI WGS metagenome assembly OHDZ01 (sample SAMEA3879525, study PRJEB24766) | human gut metagenome | biome: human-associated habitat; feature: feces | place: USA | collected 1985/1987 | reverse complement strand
ATTCGGCCCTGTTGCGCGCCGTGCTCGACCGTCCGATCCGTGTCTGCGGCATGGTCCGCAACGAGGGCGAACCGGGCGGCGGTCCTTTCTGGGTCGGAAACCCCGACGGCACGCAGTCGCTCCAGATCGCCGAATCGAGCCAGATCAGCCCCGACGACCTGCCGCTGATGCGGTCGGCCACGCACTTCAATCCCGTCGATCTGGTCTGCGGCATGAAGAATTCGAAAGGCGTCCGCTTCGACCTGCGCAGGTACACCGATCCTTCGACGGGTTTCATTTCGTCGAAGTCGAGCGGCGGCCGCGATCTGCGCGCGCAGGAACTTCCCGGCCTGTGGAACGGCGCCATGGCCAAGTGGAATACGGTCTTCGTGGACGTGCCCATTACGACCTTCTCGCCCGTCAAAGTGGTGCAGGACCTGCTGCGTCCCCAGCATCAGTAATCTTGGTGTGTATGACAAGGCCGGATGCCGCATGACGCGGCGTCCGGTTTTTTGTCGGGCTTTTTCGGAGACGGCGTGGCCTGCTTTTTCGGGTGTTAGGGGGGCTCGGCTTATTCTGGGGGCTGCTTTTCCGGGAGGTTCGTCGTGTTCTGCTTTTCCGGGAGACTGCTTTTCCGGGAGGTTCGTCATGTCCTGCTTTTCCGGGGTGTTCGGCGTTTTTTTCCGCTTGCCCGGTTTTCCCGCGGCGTCCTGCCGCGAGCCGCATGCGGCGGTGGGGAGACGCTTCTTAGACGGGAGTCGTTCGTAAACGAATTGTCTGCGAATTGACGTTATCGTAAGATTTGTTATTATGAATCGGGCGGAATTGTCTTTTTGTCGTGTTTTGTCGCCTTTTTGGTCGGCGCGGCTGCTGCTTGCAGGCTGTGACTTCTGAAAAAAATGGGCTATGATCCGCTGTCGAAGCTATTTTCTTTTGTTTCGGATTTGCCGGGTCGTGATTTATTGCTACCTTTACACAATTAATATTGAAATCACACAAAAAGATACGGTATGACCAGTTCGTTTTTAAAACAGGCGACGGAAGGCAACAAGAATGCGATTCTCAAACAGCAGATCATTTGCCAGTATATCTTTTGCGGGGATTCGAGCATCACCGATCTGAGCAAGGCCGTGAATCTGAGCGTGCCGACCGTAACCAAACTGATCGGGGAGCTGATCGACGAAGGCTTCGTCCATAATTTCGGCGAGCAGGGGACGGCCGGCGGCCGACGGCCGAATATCTACGGCCTGAATCCCTATGCCGGGTATTTCGTCGGCGTCGATCTGCGCAAGGATTCGGTCATGATGGCCGTCATCAATTTCAAGGGACAGCTGATCGATGAAACGACGGTCGATTTTCTGATGGACAACGATCCCCGTTCGCTGGACCGTCTTTGCGACGTGATTCAGAATTTCATCCGTGCGCGCAAGATCGCCCGCGACAAGGTGCTGGCCGTCGGGGTGAATATTTCGGGCCGCGTCAATTCGCAGACCGGATACAGTTACAGCTATTTCTTCGTCGAGGAACAGCCGCTGACGATGCTGCTCGAAGAGCGTCTCGGCACGACGGTCTACATCGAGAACGACACCCGTGCCGCCACTTACGGCGAATATATGTACGGCGACGCCCACTCCGAGAAGACGATGCTCTACATCAACGCCAGCTGGGGACTGGGACTGGGGATGATCATCGACGGCAAGATATTTTACGGCAAGTCGGGCTTTTCGGGCGAATTCGGCCATTTCCCGCTGCTCGACAACGAGATCATCTGCCGCTGCGGCAAACGCGGCTGTCTTGAGACGGGGGCTTCCGGTTCGGCCATGCACCGGATTTTTCTGGAGAAACTCAAGGAGGGACGCGTGTCGATGCTTTCCGAGAAATACAAAAAAGGCGAGGAGATCACGCTGAACGATATTCTGGCCGCGCTGCTGAAGGAGGATGTGCTGGCCATCGAGATTCTGGAGTCGGTGGGGCACACGCTCGGCAAGGCCATCGCGGGGCTTATCAACATGTTCAATCCGGAGGTGATCGTTATCGGCGGTACGCTTTCGGTGGCCAAGGAGTACCTGATGCTGCCCGTGCGCAACGCCATCAACAAATACTCGCTGATGCTGGTCAACAAGGATACGCAGATCAAGCTTTCGTCGCTCGGTGAGCGCGCCGGCGTGATGGGTGCCTGCCTGCTGGCCCGAAGCAAGTCGCTCGGCCTGTTCTGACGCCTCTGCTCGCTCTTGTGCGCGCCCCCGGAAACCCGCTGTTTCCGGGGGCGTGCGGCGTTATCCGCAGCGGCGCGGCGCCGGGCTGTGCCGCTCTGCGGCGGGAGAGGCGGGGCCGGCCGGAATCAGCCCCTTCCGGAAGGGGCGATTTCGGTATGCGAATTGCGCGGAGAGGGGGTTCGGAGCTTGAATTACAAGTGGTTCTGCGGTGCGTGTTTCTTCCTTTTGTTCTCTATTCTTGTCAAAAAAGGACAAATTGTCGCGGTGCGCCGCTGTTTGTATTATAAACTTTTATATATTTGTATCGCTAAAATGAAAAACAATAATTAAAACTAAATAACGCTATGGAAAACAAACTTCAACAGTTGACTCAGAAGCTCTACGACGAGGGGCTGGAGAAAGGACGCGCCGAAGCCGACCGTCTGGTCGCCGCTAAGAACGAGGCGGCGAAGATCGTCGCCGAAGCCCGTGCTCAGGCCGAGGATATCGTCAGGAAGGCGCAGGACAAGGCCGAGGACGTCGAAAAAAATACGATGACCGAAATCTCGCTCGCCGGCAAGCAGGCCGCCGCGAAGATCAAGTCGGAGATCGCCGCGATGATCGTTGCCAAGAGCACGGCCGCAGGCGTCAGGGAGGCCGTCATGGATCCCGCCTTCATCAAGGAGATGCTGTTGTCCGTGGCCAAGAACTGGAACGGCGCCGACGCCGGCAAGGTGGAGCTGAAGGCGCTGCTGCCCGAAGCCGACCGCGCCAAGCTCGACGAGGCGTTCGGCAAGAGCGCTCAGGAGCTGCTCTCCGCCGGTATCGAAGTGGGTTATTCCAAGGAGGTGAAGACGGGCTTCAAGGTCGGCGCCAAGGAGGGCGGTTACTACATCTCGTTCTCCGACGCCGATTTCGACGCCCTGCTGGGCGAATACCTGCGCGAGAAGGTTTCGGACATGCTTTTTAAGGCATAACGCGTATGTTCGCAACGGAATATTATTGTCTGGTAGCCGGACTGAAGGAGTACTCCCTCGACGCCGACACCAAGGGTTTCGACGCCAAAGCCATCGTCGGGGAGATTCTCGACGGCGTTTCGGCTTCGGATGCGGCTCAGGTGCGTCTGCTGTACGGATACTACGATTGTGAGAATATCGCTTCGCTGCGCGCGGGGCGCTCGGCGCACAATCCGCTGGGCAACTTCACGCGCGAGGAGCTGGAAGAGGAGGTGAAGGCTCCCAAGCGCCTGCCCTCCGCCGTGGGCCGCGTGCTGCGCGCCTATGCCGATCCCGAAGGGGAGGACGCCGAGGAGGTCGATACGGCGCAGCGTTTCGAAACCGCGCTGTTCGACGCCTATTACGCCACCTGCAGCCGTGCCAAGAGCCGCTTCCTGCGCGAGTGGTCGGAGTTCGACCGCACCCTGCGCAACGTGACGGCCGCCGTGACGGCCCGTGCGGTGGGGCGGCCCGTCGAGGAGGTGACCGTCGGCGGGGGCGACGTGGTCGAACAGCTGGAGCGCAGTTCGGCCGCCGATTTCGGTCTGCGGGGCGAACTGCCCTACATCGACGCCGTGATCGCCGCCGTGAACGACGAGGCGAATCTGGTCGAGAAGGAGCACAAGATCGACCTGATCCGCTGGAACGAGGCCACCGAGCTGGCGACGTTCGACTATTTCGACATCAATACCATTCTGTCCTATCTGGCGCGCGTCAATATCGTGGCCCGCTGGACGCAACTGGACGCCGTGCGCGGTCGTGAAATGTTCGACCGCCTGATGGCCGAGCTGGACGGCAGGGAGCTGGTGAACAGGATATAGCCGCCGCGCGGCACATGCGGGCGGCGCGCCGCCGGACCGGGACCGGTCTCTCCGGCAGGAGGGATGCGGAGCGGCCGGGAAGTGCGGAAATGCGGTCCGCGACCGGAAAAATGAAAATAAGAAACTAAACGAATATTCATGAAAACTACAGGACGTGTAAATGGTATCATCTCCAACATCGTCATCGTCAAGGCCGACGGAGCAGTAGGCCAGAACGAGATCTGCTATGTCTATGCGGGAGATACCAAGATGATGGCCGAGGTCATCAAGGTCGTAGGCGACAGCGCCTATGTCCAAGTTTTTGACAGCACCCGCGGACTCAAGATCGGCGACAAGGTCGAGTTCGAGGGACATATGCTCGAAGTGACGCTCGCGCCGGGACTTTTGTCGCGCAACTACGACGGTCTGCAGAACGACCTCGAAAAGATGGACGGGCTGTTCATCGAGCGCGGTTCGATCACCGATCCGATCGACTTCGACGCCGAGTGGGAATTCGCTCCGCTGGCCAAGGCGGGCGACAAGGTGACCGCCGCGTCGTGGCTGGGCGAAGTCAAGGAGCAGTGGGTGAGCCATAAGATCATGGTGCCCTTTACCATGGCCGGCAACTATACGGTCAAGAGCGTGGCGGCGGCCGGGAAATACAAGGTGACGGACACGATCGCCGTCCTGACCGACGAGGAGGGCCGCGAACATGCGGTCACGATGGTTCAGAAATGGCCCGTGAAGCAGGCCGTGCGCTGCTACGTCGAGAAGCCGCGTCCGTCGCGCATGATGGAGACGGGCGTTCGCGCCATCGACACCTTCAATCCGATGGCCGAAGGCGGTACGGGCTTCATCCCCGGACCTTTCGGCGCCGGCAAGACCGTGCTCCAGCACGCCATTTCCAAGCAGGCCGACGCCGACATCATCATCATGGTGGCCTGCGGCGAGCGTGCCAACGAGGTGGTCGAAATCTTCAAGGAGTTCCCCGAACTGGTCGATCCCCATACGGGCCGCAAGCTCATGGAGCGTACGATCATCATCTGCAATACGTCGAACATGCCCGTTGCGGCGCGCGAGGCGTCGGTCTATACCGGCATGGCCATCGGCGAATACTACCGCTCGATGGGACTCAAGGTGCTGGTGATGGCCGACTCGACTTCGCGCTGGGCGCAGGCGCTGCGCGAGATGTCCAACCGTCTGGAGGAGCTTCCGGGTCAGGACGCCTTCCCGGTCGATCTTTCGGCGATTATTTCGAACTTCTATGCGCGGGCCGGCCTGGTGAAACTCAACAACGGTAAGACGGGTTCGGTGACCTTCCTGGGTACGGTGTCGCCTGCGGGCGGTAACCTCAAGGAGCCGGTGACCGAATCGACGAAGAAGGCAGCCCGCTGTTTCTACGCCCTTTCGCAGGGCCGCGCCGACTCGAAGCGTTACCCGGCTATCGACCCGCTGGAGTCCTACTCGAAATACCTCGAATATCCCGAAATCGAGGAGTACCTCGACGGCCGTATCGAAAAGGGCTGGGTGGAGAAGGTCTATGCGGGCAAGACGCTCGTGCAGCGCGGCAAGGAGGCCAACGACCAGATCAACATCCTGGGCGACGACGGCGTGCCGGTGGAGTACCACGAACGATTCTGGAAATCGGAGCTGATCGACTTCGTGATCCTGCAGCAGGATGCTTTCGACGAGATCGACGCCAACTGCCCGATCGAACGCCAGAAGATGATGTACGAGATGGTGCTCGACATCTGCGACCGGGAGTTCGCGTTCGCCGGATTCGAGGAGTGCGCTTCGTTCTTCAAGGGCCTGATCAACCTCTTCCGTCAGATGAACTATTCGGAGTGGAAATCGGAGAAATTCGAGGACTACCGCCGTCAGATCGAGAAAACAGTGAGTGAAAAAGAATCCAAATAAGGCGCGGTATGACAACACGAGCATTTCAGAAGATATATACCAAGATTGAAAACATTACCAAGGCGACCGTGACGCTGCGTGCCGAAGGCGTGGGTAATGACGAGCTGGCCACCGTAGGCGGCAAGTTGGCCCAGGTGGTGAAGATTATGGGCGACCAGGTGACTTTGCAGGTTTTCGCGGGCACGGAGGGTATTACCACCGATTCGGAGGTAATTTTCCACGGCGAACCCCCGAAGCTGCGCGTTTCGGACAACCTGGCGGGCCGTTTCTTCAACGCCTACGGCGAACCCATCGAGGGCGGCGAGCAGATCGAGGGCGAAGCCCGCGAAATCGGCGGTCCGACGGTGAATCCGTTCCGCCGTATTCAGCCGTCGGAGCTGATCGCCACGGGCATCGCCGGCATCGACCTCAATAATACGATTGTGACGGGGCAGAAGATTCCCTTCTTCGCCGACCCGGATCAGCCCTATAACGCCGTGATGGCCAATGTGGCCCTGCGTGCCAAGGCCGACAAGATCATCCTGGGCGGCATGGGTCTGTCGAACGACGACTTCCTCTACTTCAAACAGGTGTTCGAAAACGCCGGTGCGCTCGATCGTATCGTTTCGTTCGTCAATACCACGGAGAATCCCCCGGTGGAGCGTCTGCTTGTGCCGGATATGGCCCTGACCGCTGCCGAATATTTCGCCGTCGATAAGGGTGAAAAGGTGCTGGTGCTGCTGACGGACATGACCCTTTACGCCGATGCGCTGGCCATCGTATCGAACCGTATGGATCAGATTCCTTCGAAGGACTCGATGCCGGGTTCGCTCTACTCCGACCTGGCGAAGATCTACGAGAAGGCCGTGCAGTTGCCCAACGGCGGCTCGATCACCATCATCGCGGTGACGACCCTTTCGGGCGGCGACATCACGCACGCCATTCCCGACAATACGGGTTACATCACCGAGGGTCAGCTGTTCCTGCGCAACGACTCCGATACGGGCAAGGTCATCGTGGACCCGTTCCGTTCGCTGTCGCGTCTCAAGCAGCTGGTTATCGGCAAGAAGACCCGCGAGGACCATCCGCAGGTGATGAACGCCTGCGTGCGTCTGTATGCCGATGCCGCCAACGCCAAGACCAAGCTCGAAAACGGTTTCGACCTCTCGGATTACGACGAACGTACGCTGAAATTCGCGTTCGACTATTCGGAGAAACTCCTTTCGATCGACGTCAATATCGGCATCACCGAGATGCTCGACACGGCGTGGGGACTCTTTGCGAAGTACTTCTCCAAGGAGGAGGTCGCTATCAAGGAGGAACTCATCAAAAAGTACTGGAAAGAAGCGTAACGTACGATGGCAATCAAATTTCAATATAACAAGACCTCGCTCGGCGACCTCGGCAAACAGCTGAAAATGCGGCAGAAGGCGCTCCCTACGATCAAAAGTAAGGAGTCGGCCCTGCGCTCCGAGGTGAAGAAGGCGAAGGACTCCGCGGGCGATTACCGCCGTCGGCTCGATGCCCTGAAGGCCGAGTACGACTACATGGTGTCGCTATGGGGAGAGTTTGATTGTGACCTCCTGCGTATCGCCGATGTGGAACTTTCGGTACAGAAAATCGCAGGTGTGCGTACGCCGGTCCTGCAGGACGTGAAATTCGAGGTGAAACCCTACGATCTTTTCTCGTCGCCCGTCTGGTTCGCCGACGGAGTCGATATTCTGAAGCGCATGGCGCAGCTGGGTATCGAGTTCGAGGTCTACAACCGCAAGATGGAGCTGCTGGACTATGCACGCCGTAAAACCACTCAGAAGGTGAACTTGTACGAAAAGGTGCAGATACCCGGGTACGAGGACGCCATACGTAAGATCAAACGCTTCATGGAAGACGAGGAGAACCTTTCCAAGTCGGCCCAGAAGATCGTGAAAACCAAACAGCAACAGGCCGGGGAGGGCGCGATGTTATGATAGCGAAAATGGCGAAATACGACTTTGTGCTCTATGCGGCGCAAAGCGAGGATTTTATCGAAAAGCTGCGCGAACTCGGCTTGGTGGACATCACCACTACGGGCTGGGAACCCTCCGAGGAGGACCGCCAGCTGCTGCTCGATATCGAAGGACACGCCAAGGCGTTCGAATTCCTGCGCAACTTCCGCGCGGAAGAGGGGCGCTGCAAGGCCGGAGCCGAGCCTTTCGCAACGGGCGCCGAGGCCTACGAACACTATGCCGCGGCGCATCAGCAGGCGACGGCGCTCCACGCCGAGATCGGCCGTCTCGAAAAAACGGCCGACGAACTGCGTCCGTGGGGAGAATTCTCGCCTGAGAGAACCCGCTCGCTCGCCGAGCAGGGCATCGTGCTGCGATATTTCCTCACTCCGAAGAGCAATTACGACAAGTTCGAGGCCCAGTGGGCGGAACGCTATACCATCGCGCCGATCAACCGCACCGAATCGACGGTCTATTTCGTCGTCGTGGCGGCTCCCGGCGAGGAGGTGACGCTCGACGCGCAGGAGATGAAAACCCCGTCGATGGACATTCGCGAAGCGGAACGCCGCATCGCCGAAGCCCGGAAGGAGCTGAGCGCCCTCGACGCCGAATTCTCGCGCGTCGCGGTTTCGGAGAAGCTGCTCGCGGCGCATGCCGCCTCGCTGAAGGAACAGCTGCAGGGCGTGCGCGTGAAGGCTACGGCGCAGCAGGCGGCCGACGGAACGCTGGTCGTCATGGAGGGCTGGGCCGAGAAGGAGACTTCGGACAAGGTCGATGCCCTTTTGGAGCAGTATCCCAACGTCGTGTACCTCAAGGGCGATCCGACTCCTGAGGACGATACGCCCGTGAAACTGAAAAACAACTGGTTCGCTCGCATTTTCGAGCTGGTGGGCGACATGTACGCCCGCCCGAAGTACGGTACGATGGACCTGACGCCTTTCTTCGCGCCGTTCTACATGCTTTTCTTCGGCATCTGCCTGAACGACGCCGGTTACGGCGCCATTCTGGCCCTGCTGGGGGCGTGGATGCTGGCCAAGAACCGGCAACCCGGCATGATGCGTCAGGCCGCGTGGTTCGCCACGTTGTGCGGCTTGACGACGGTCGTCGTGGGACTGGCCTGCGGTTCGGTGTTCGGCGTGAATCTCAAGGAGTACTTCCCTTCGATCCCGTTCTTCGACTTCCAAGGCAGTTTCTTCTCGATCGCCTTGGCGATCGGCGTGGTGCAGATCGTGTTCGGCATGATGCTGAAGGTCGTCATGATCTCGGCTACCGTCGGATTCCGCTATTCGCTCGGTACGCTGGGCTGGCTGCTGGTGATCCTCGGCGGAAGCATCGCCGGCGGTCTGCCGCTGCTCAATCCCGAATGGGTGATTCCGTTCTACACCACCTCGTCGCCCGCGTTCTATGCGACGCTCGGCGTGGGTGCGGTGCTGATGCTGTTCTTCAATTCGCCGGGCAAGAATCCGCTGCTGAACTTCGGTCTGGGATTGTGGGATACCTATAATAATCTGACGGGCATCCTCTCCGACGTGCTGTCGTACATCCGTCTGTTCGCCATCGGACTCTCTGGCGGCATCCTCGCCACGGTGTTCAATGCGCTTGCCGCCGGGTTCGTGCCTGAAGGTTCGGGCATCGTCGTGCGGCTGCTGATCATGATCCCGATCCTGCTGATCGGCCACGGCATCAACCTCTTCATGTCGACCATTTCGTCGTTCGTGCACCCGATGCGTCTGACGTTCGTCGAATTCTATAAAAATGCAGGTTTCGAGATGTCGATGCGTTCGTTCGATCCCCTGCGCAAAATCGAAAATTCGGAAAACAAATAACAACTAAAACAAATTACAATTATGGAATCAACAACTGCAATTATTTTGGGCTATCTCGGCGTAGCGCTGATGGTGGGCCTTTCGGGCGTAGCGAGCTGTATCGGTACTTCGATCGCCGGTATGGCGTCGGTGGGCGCCATGAAGAAAAACGGCGGCGCTTTCGGTAGCTACATGATCCTCTCGGCCATTCCCGGTTCGCAGGGTCTCTACGGTTTCGTGGGCTACTTCATCATCAAGGGCTTCCTGACCGATTCGATGACGCTGCTGCAGGGTGCCGCCATCTTCGGCGCCGGTCTGCTGACGGGTCTTGTCTGCCTCGCTTCGTCGTACTTCCAGTCGAAGGTCTGCGCCAACGGTATCGCCGCTATCGGCAACGGCCACGACGTGATGGGTAAGACGCTTATTCTGGCCGCCTTCCCTGAGTTGTACGCCATTCTTACGGTAGCCGCCGTGTTCCTCATCGCGGGCGCTATCTGATCTGCCGCGCGGAATTTCTCACGGGCGGAACGTCGGTTGCGATGTTCCGCCCCGTTTTTTTTGAAAATGCTGCCCGAAGCGGTTCCCGATCGTAAAATAATACATTTATTGCATAAAATAGTACTTGTACTCTCGGCTGTTTTACGTAATTTTGTGAAAACTCAAAATCTTTTAAACCCTGACAGATATGAAACCGAACCGATTTATGCTGGCCTTGGCCGCGTTGTGCTTTGCCGCAGGCGGCGCTTCGGCGCAGCAGACCGACGGCAAGTCCGTGGCGCCCAAGACCTACAAGGCCTACATGGTCAGCGACGCCCATCTCGACACCCAGTGGAACTGGGACGTGCAGACGACCATCCGCGAGTACATCCCCCGCACGCTGTTCCAGAACCTCTACCTCATGGAACGCTTCCCCGACTACCGCTTCAGCTTCGAAGGCGGCGTCGTCTATTCGTGGATGAAGGAGTACTATCCCATGCATTACGAGCGGATGAAGAAATACATCGCTTCGGGCCAGTGGCATATCGCCGGCGCGTCGTGGGACGCCAACGACCCCAACATGCCTTCGGCCGAGTCGTTCTTCCGCAACATCCTGCTCGGACAGGAGTTCTATAAAAAGGAGTTCGGCGTGCGTTCGACCGATATTTTCCTGCCCGACTGCTTCGGCTTCGGCTATACGCTGCCGACCATCGCGGCCCACAGCGGCCTGATCGGCATGTCCACGCAGAAGCTCAGCTGGCGCAATCACGACTTTTACGACGCTCCCTACCACAAGAAGAATCCCTTCTCGTGGGGCGTGTGGTACGGCATCGACGGCAGTTCGGTGATCGCAGCCTTCGATACGGGCGGCTATAACTCGGAACTTCCTGAGAATGTGCAGTATAATGAACGCCTGATGGAGCGCGCCGCCCACGGTTATGACAACACCTGCTTCCGCTACTATGCCGGCGGCGGCGAAGGGGTCGGCGACAAGGGCAACAGCGGTACGGTGACCACTTGCCGCCGTCTGACCAAGGCGATCAACGACCCGAACGCCCCGATCGAGATCATCAGCGCCACGAGCGACGACCTGTTCAAGGCCTACCTCGGCCGCAAAGCCGAGCTGCCCTCTTTCGACGGCGAATTGCTGATGGACGTGCACGCTACGGGCTGCTATACTTCGCAGACCGCCATGAAATACTACAACCGCCGCAACGAGGAGCTGACCGGCGCCGCCGAGCGCGCTGCGGTCGCCGCCGACTGGCTCGGTGCGCTGGCTTACGACCAGCGGAAACTCACCGAGATCTGGCAGCGTTTCATCTGGCACCAGTTCCACGACGACCTGACGGGTACGAGTATCCCTGAGGCCTATACGTGGTCGTGGAACGACGAGCTGATCGCCCTGCGGCAGGGCGGCGACGTGATGAATTCGGCGGTCGGCGCGCTGAGCTATTCGCTCGATACGCGCGTCAAGGGTACGCCCGTGGTGGTCTACAACGCCGTGACCTATCCCGTCAAAGCCGTTGTCGAGGCCGAGATTCCGCTCGTCGCCAAAGCCAAGGGCGTGGCCGTATACGGTCCCGACGGCCGCCGCGTGGCCGCGCAGATTCTCAGCCGCGAGGGCGACAAGGCCGTGATCGCATTCGCCGCCGACGTGAAGTCGGTGGGGTATGCCGTCTACGACGTCCGTCCGGCATCGCCCGCCAGATCGTCGGCGCTGAACGTGAACGGCAATACGATCGAGAACGCCGTTTACAAGGTGACGCTCGACAAGAACGGCGACATCGCGTCGCTCGTGGACAAGCGTTACGGCCGTGAACTGGTCGAGCAGGGCAAGGCCTTCCGTCTGGCGATTTTCGAAGGCAATCCGTCGAACGAATGGCCCGCATGGGAGGTGCTGAAGGAGGTCGTGGACAAGACCCCGCGCGCCGTTACCGACAACGTTTCGGTATCCGTCGGCGAAGAGGGGTCCGTGCGCGCTTCGCTCAAGGTGGAGCGCACGTACGGCGATTCGAAGTTCACGCAGTACATTACGCTGACCGACGGTGCGCAGGACGACCGCATCGACATCCGTACGACGGTGGACTGGAACAGCCGCAATACGCTGCTCAAAGCCGAGTTCCCGATGTCGGTGAGCAATGCGAAAGCCGCTTACGACCTCGGCATCGGTTTTATCGAGCGCGGCAACAACACGGCCACGGCATACGAAGTGCCCGCCCTGAAGTGGGCCGACCTGACCGACGCCGACGGTTCGTACGGCATCTCGGTGCTCAACGACTGCAAATACGGCTGGGACAAGCCCGCCGACAATACGATCCGTCTGACGCTGATCCACACTCCCTCGACCGAAAAACGTTACCCGCACCAGCGCGATCTCGATCTGGGCGTCAATCACTTCACCTATTCGATCGTAGGACATAAGGGAACCGACCGCAGCGGCGTTGTGGCCGCATCGGAACAGCTCAACCTGCCGCTCGTGGCTTACGTGGCTCCCAAGCATGCGGGATCGCTGGGCCGTACCTTCTCGATGCTGGAGTCCTCGACTCCGCAGATCGGCGTGCGTGCGCTGAAGAAGGCCGAGGACGGCGACGGATATATCGTGCGCTGCTACGAGCTGACCGGCAAGCCCGTCGAGAACGCCCGCATCACCTTCCCGGCTCAGATTCTCTCGGCCGAGGAGTGCAACGGCATCGAGGAGAAGATCGGTGCAGCCGAGACCGAGGGCCGTTCGCTGATCGTTTCGGCCGGCAAATTCGCTCCCAAAACCTACCGCGTGCGGCTGGCCGCTCCTGCGCAGAAGTCCGCGTTCGAGGTGAAGAGCGCGCCCGTGACGCTGTCTTACAATACGGTGGCCTTCACGACAGACGAGTTCTACACCTATTACCGTTTCGACAATCAGCGGGGCAGCTTCGCCGCCGAACTGATTCCCGCCGAACTGACCTGCAACGGCGTACGGTTCGTGATGGGCGAGGAGAACGTCAAGGACGCCGTGACGTGCCGCAGTCAGGAGATCGAACTGCCCGAAGGCGGTTACAGGAAGCTCTACATGCTGGTGGCCGCTTCGGACAAGGAGTGCGAGGCCCTCTTCAAGGTGGGCGACTCCGAGCAGGCCGTCTATGTGCCGCTTTGGAAAGGCTTCTACGGACAGTGGGGCTGGCGCGGACACAGCGAAGCGTTCCTCAA
>OHDZ01000622.1_pt1 | contig 13408 bp, 6 predicted proteins | sample 1567161 | NCBI WGS metagenome assembly OHDZ01 (sample SAMEA3879525, study PRJEB24766) | human gut metagenome | biome: human-associated habitat; feature: feces | place: USA | collected 1985/1987 | reverse complement strand
GAAGCCAAGAACAACCCCGCACAGGGACAGGCGCAGGGTACGGAAAATACAGCCAACACGAACAAGGAGCAACGCCGCAACACGTGGACGAACGCCGACGGCAGCATCCGCCCCATCAGCAAATGGAGCGGCGTGGACTTCACCGAGCAGCAGAAAGCCGACTACGTGGCTGGCAAAGCCGTGAAACTGGAGAACGTGACCGACAAGCAGGGCTTCCACGCCACGATGTATATCAGGTTCAACCCGGAGAAGGGACGCCCGTACCGCTACGACACCAACCCCGACAACGCGCAGAAGGTCGCGCCTTCCAACGAGAGCCGCACGCAGGTGGCGGTGAACAGCGAGGGCAAGACCAACGAGGCTACCAAGAACCTGAAGGAGCCGTTGCGGAAGGGACAGACCGCCCCGAAGGACACCGCACAGCAACAGCAGCAGGAGAAGCCGCAAAAGAAAAACAATAAGGGCATGAAGATGTAATCCGGTGTCCGCCACTAAATCCGAAGTAACATTTGTAAAATTCAAAACGACAGAAAAATATGAAGACAATCATTGCAGAAAAGCCGTCTGTGGCACGTGAGATCGCCCGTATCGTGGGCGCGACAAAGAGAGAGGAAGGATATTTCGAGGGAGGCGGCTACGCCGTGACATGGGCATTCGGGCACCTCGTCCAGCTTGCCATGCCCGACGGTTACGGCATACGCGGCTTTGTCCGTGACAACCTGCCCGTCATCCCCGACTCCTTCACGCTCATACCCCGTCAGGTAAAGGCTGAGAAGGGCTACAAACCCGACAGCGGCGTAGTGGCACAAATAAAAACCATAACCCGCCTGTTCAATGACAGTGAGCAGATCATCGTGGCGACCGATGCCGGTCGCGAGGGCGAACTTATCTTCCGATACCTCTACCATTACATAGGATGCGCCACCCCTTTCGTGCGCCTCTGGATAAGCTCGCTTACCGACAAGGCCATCCGCGATGGACTGCGCAACCTCGAAGCGGGGAGCAAGTATGACAACCTCTACCTCGCCGCCAAAGCGCGGAGCGAATCCGACTGGCTCGTGGGCATCAACGGCACGCAGGCTCTCTCCATCGCCGCCGGACACGGCACGTATTCCGTCGGGCGGGTGCAGACACCCACGTTGGCGATGGTGTGCGCACGCTATTGGGAGAACCGCCGCTTCACGGTGGAACCTTTCTGGCAACTCCATATTGCCGCTGACGGAGGCGATGGTGATACCGTAAAATTCTCTTCCACCGGGAAATGGAAGGAGATGGAGCCTGCCACAGTCTTATATAATAAGGTAAAGGAAACAGGCACAGCCACCGTCACGAAAGTGGAACGCAAGGAGAAGATAGAGGAAACTCCGCTCCTGTACGACCTGACCACGCTCCAGAAGGAAGCCAACGCCAAGCATGGCTTCACGGCGGAACAGACGCTTGAAATCGCCCAGAAGCTCTACGAGAAGAAGCTCATCACCTATCCGAGAACCGGAAGCCGCTATATTCCCGAAGACGTGTTCGCGGAAATCCCCAAGCTGCTTGCCTTCATCGGCAGCCTGCCCGAATGGAAGGACAAGTTGCAGCCGAAAGCCGTGCCGACACGCCGCAGCTTGGACGGCGGCAAGGTGACAGACCACCATGCCCTGCTCGTCACGGGCGAGAAGCCGCTGTTCCTCTCCAAAGAGGACAGCACCGTCTATCACATGATAGCCGGGCGCATGCTTGAGGCTTTCTCCGAAAAATGCGTCAAGGACACTGCCACCGTCACGGCAGAGTGTGCCGGAGTGGAGTTCGTGGCAAAAGGCAGCATCATCAGGCAGGCCGGATGGCGTGCCGTCTATGGCAAGGAGAATGGAGAAGAGAACAACAGCCAAGAGGAAACCGCCGCCATTCCCTGTTGGCAGGAAGGCGACACGCTGGCACTGAAAGCCGCCTCCATCACGGAGGGAAAGACCAAACCCAAGCCGCTGCATACCGAAGCCACCCTGCTGTCCGCGATGGAAACGGCTGGCAAGGAGATAGAGGACGACGCATTGCGGCAGGCTATGAAGGATTGCGGCATCGGCACGCCCGCCACCCGTGCGTCCATCATCGAAACGCTTTTCAAGCGCGGCTATATGGAACGCTGCAAGAAGTCGCTTGTCCCCACCGAAAAAGGGCTTGCCCTCTACTCGGTCGTGAAGGCGATGCGTATTGCCGATGTCGCCATGACGGGCGAATGGGAAAAGGAATTGGCACGCATCGAGCGTGGGGAACTGCCCGCCGATGACTTCCGCAGGAAGATTGAGGCATATACACGGGAAATTACCTCCGAACTGCTGTCGTGCGACAAGCTGTTCGCCCGCAGGGATTCCGGCTGCAAGTGTCCCAAGTGCGGAGCGGGGACGATGCAGTTTTACGGCAAGGTCGTCCGCTGCGACAACGCGGAGTGCGGTCTGCCCGTGTTCCGCCTGAAAGCAAACCGCACCCTCTCTGATGATGAAATCAAAAACCTGCTCACCGACGGACACACGAAACTGCTCAAAGGATTCAAGAGCAAGCAGGGCAAGAGTTTTGATGCCGTAGTCGCCTTTGACGGGGACTATAACACGGTTTTCGTGTTCCCAGAAAGGAAAAGTAAAGCGACCTCTGCGAAAAGAAGAAAATAAATGTTTAACTTTGCCACTGGTTCAGAGTAATGAATTGTTCTTCGATACCGGATTACACTCATACTTTGGATTTAGTGGTGGCACTCGGAGGGATACCGGGTGCCTTTTTCTTCTCGTTTTCCAACGATTATCCCTATCATCATTATCAATCCACTAAATTCCAAAGAAATGAACAACAAGAAGAAAAACGAGGGTCGGACCGACTTTTCCTATTACGGTCTGTACCTGCTGGACTACCTCACCACGAACAAGTTTGAACAGGCAGCCGATGAAGCCTTCATCCGAGAAAGAACCGACCGTGCCGCCGAAGCGTATGAACGGGCAAGGCTCGAAGGCTATCCTGTCGACGGGGCGCAGGAACTGGCGATGAAGGTGCTGACGGAGGGCCTTCGCTACTCCAGGCACGCCATCCTGCGCGAAGTCGTGGAGAACGAATTTGCGGGTGAAGTGCCGGAAGAAAAATGTGAAGCCTTTACCCAAAAGCTGCTGCCGCTTGTCGGAAACGTATTCTCCATCTATGACCTCTCGGACGACAATTTCGCCCTGTCGCCCGAATATGACCTGCTCTACACGGAGCTGACGGGAGCCGTCATCCTCTATATCGAAGAGTATGGCGTTTAACCGCAAACAGAGGCTGCGGGACAACATCGAGGCGATACGGACGGCATTCCTCCTTGACAGGGAACAGCGCACACCCACCGCACGCGAACGGCTCTTGTTAGAGCGTTATTGCGGTTTCGGGGGACTGAAGAGCATACTCAACCCTGCAAGGGAACTGACGGATGCCGTCCACTGGGCGAAGTCCGACCTCGAACTGTTTGCCCCTACCGTGGAACTGCACAGGTTGCTGCGGGAGAACACAAAAGACGAGACGGAGTACAAACGGTATATGGATGCCATGAAGCAGTCCGTGCTGACCGCCTTCTATACCCCGCCGGAGATAACCGGGACCATCGCGGACGTGCTGCATGAACACGGCATCCGTCCCGACCGGGTGCTGGAGCCGTCGGCAGGTGTCGGTGCATTCGTGGACGCCGTGCTGGAGAACAGACCGGACGCGGACATCATGGCTTTTGAGAAAGACCTGATGACGGGCAAGATACTGAGGCACCTGCATCCCGGACAGAAAGTAAGGGTACAGGGCTTCGAGAAGATAGAAAAGCCGTTCATGAACCATTTTGATTTGGCTGTCTCCAATATACCGTTTGGCGATGTGGCGGTGTTCGACCCGGATTTTTCGGGCAGCAAGGATCCTGCAAGGCTCTCGGCGGCACGGACGATACACAATTACTTTTTCCTGAAAAGCCTTGACGCGGTGCGTGAAGGCGGAATCGTGGCGTTCATCACCTCGCAGGGGGTACTGGATGCCCCGACCAACGCGCCCATACGCGAGTATATGATGAACCATGCCAATCTGGTGGGCGTAGCCCGCCTGCCGAACAACCTCTTTACGGATAACGCGGGAACGGAGGTGGGCAGCGACCTGATTATCCTGCAAAAGAACAGCGGAAAGAATGGTGAACTGTATTACAACGAAAAACTCTTCGTGCAGACCGAACAGACCCCTATCGGCACTTCCGTAAATGGGTATGTATGGAGCATCGGCTCGCTTTCACACACGGATTTGATCAGAAGTACCGACCCATACGGGAAACCAGCCTATAAACTCCTGCACCGTGGGGACATCGCACAACTGGCGGAAGACTTGCGGGAGCATCTGAAAATAGAACTGCAACAACTTGACAGGAAACTGTATGAGAAACACAGCCTGCATCCGACAAAGGAGGAAAGCACGGCTGCGGAAGTGCAACCTGCTCCGAAAACAGAAAAGGTATCACCTTCTGTAATAGCCCCCGTTTCTGTAATTGAGCCTGTCAAGGGAGTGGAGAAGCCGCAGGCACAGCCCATAGAGGAAAAGCCGGAGATTGAGCCGCGCCAACCCAACCATTCGTCAGCCGTGCAGCTTACCCTGCTCGACCTTTGGGGTATGCCCATAGAGGAACCGGCAAAAAAGAAAAAGGCAGCGAAAAAGGAAAGCAAGCCGAAGCCTATGCCGTCCACGCCTAAACCGCAGGTCAAAGTTACTCCACCCGTTGAAGCCGCCAAGCCGGTAAACGGTAATAAGGAAGAAAAGCCGGAAAATGCCGAAAAGCCAAACGACCCGGACGACATTTACGCCACTCTGGATTGGGAAACCAATCCTCCCATCAACGGCTTCTATGAGACAATGATGAGTCTGACAGCGGAACGGCGCAAGGCCCTACGGCTTGAGGCAGAACGGCACAGGCAGGAACAACTGAAAAAGATGGGTATCAAAGACACGTTGAACCCTGCTTTTGCGCCTTCTTCGGACAATATGGATAAAAAGCCGGAACAAACGGAAGAAATAAAGCAACCTGAAACACCGGCAGAAGTTGTGCCTACTTCCGAAACGGTTGCCACTTCCCTGTTCCCGGAATTTGAAACGGAAAAGCCGAAAAAAGAAGCCCTCGACCTTACGCCGCGTCCCTATCACCGCACGCCGGAAATGCACCTGCGTGAAGGGTCGCTGGTGGCAAACAGGGCACGCGACATCGGTTATCTGAAGGACATTACTCCCTACGGTGCAACCTTCCAGCCGCTTGGACTAACCGGTTATCAGAAAGAGAAAGCGTTGCTGTATGTATCGCTCCGTGACGCATACGAGCGGTTGTACCGCTATGAATCGAACAGACGTGAGGAAAATGTACCTTGGCGTGAACACCTGAACACCTGTTACGACGAGTTTGTCATGCGTTATGGCAACCTCAACGCCAAACAGAACGTGAAACTGGTGATGATGGACGCCGGAGGGCGCGACATCCTTTCGCTGGAACGTGCGGAGGACGGCAAGTTCGTCAAAGCGGACATCTTCGACCGTCCCGTTTCCTTCTCGGTGGAGAACCATGCCAACGTCGGTTCTCCGGAAGAAGCCTTGTCTGCATCGCTCAACAAGTATGGTACGGTCAATCTCAACTATATGCGGGGGATAACAGACAGTACGGAAGAGGAGCTTCTCAATGCCCTCAAGGGGCGTATCTTCTACAATCCGCTCGTAACCGGTTACGAGATTAAAGACCGCTTCATCGCGGGAAACGTGATAGAGAAGGCGGAGCGTATAGAGGCATGGATGGAAAATAATCTGGAAAGCGAAAGATTGCCGGAAGTGAAACAGGCTTTGGAGGCTTTGAAGGAAGCCGAGCCGCAGCGTATCGCCTTTGAAGACCTCGACTTCAACTTCGGTGAACGCTGGATTCCCACGGGCGTGTATGCCGCCTACATGAGCCATCTTTTCGACACGGACGTGAAAATCGCCTATTCCGCCAGCATGGACGAGTTTTCCGTGGCGTGCGGCTACCGCACCATGAAGATCACGGACGAGTTTCTGGTAAAGGGCTATTACCGGAACTATGACGGTATGCACCTGTTGAAACACGCTTTGCACAACACCTGTCCCGACATGATGAAAAGTATTGGCAAAGATGAGAACGGCAACGACATCAAGGTGCGTGACAGCGAGGGCATACAGCTCGCCAACGCCAAGATTGACGAAATCCGCAACGGGTTCTCGGAATGGTTGGAAGAGCAGTCGCCGCAGTTCAAGGAACGGCTCGTGACAATGTATAACCGCAAGTTCAACTGTTTCGTGCGCCCGAAGTATGACGGTTCGCACCAGACGTTTCCCGACCTCAATCTGAAAGGATTGGCAAGCCGGGGTATTCAAAGCGTTTATCCGTCGCAGAAGGATTGCGTCTGGATGATAAAACAGAATGGCGGCGGAATATGCGACCATGAAGTCGGAACAGGTAAAACACTGATAATGTGTATTGCAGCGCATGAAATGAAGCGTCTGAACTTGGCGCACAAGCCGATGATTATTGGTCTGAAAGCCAATGTCGCGGAGATTGCCGCCACTTATCAAGCTGCCTATCCGAATGCCCGCATCCTCTACGCTTCGGAAAAGGATTTCTCGACCGCCAACCGTGTGCGTTTCTTCAACAACATCAAAAACAATGACTATGATTGCGTCATCATGTCGCACGACCAGTTCGGCAAGATACCGCAGTCACCGGAGTTGCAGCAGCGCATCCTGCAGGCGGAACTTGACACGGTGGAGGAAAACCTCGAAGTCTTGCGGCAGCAGGGCAAAAACGTGTCGCGGGCGATGCTGAAAGGGCTGGAGAAGCGCAAGCACAACCTTGTGGCGAAGCTGGAGAAGGTGGAACACGCTATCAAGTCCCGCACGGATGATGTGGTGGACTTCAAGCAGATGGGCATCGACCACATCTTCATTGACGAGAGTCACCAGTTCAAGAACTTGACTTTCAACACCCGTCATGACCGTGTGGCGGGATTGGGAAACTCGGAAGGAAGCCAGAAGGCCCTGAATATGCTCTTTGCCATCCGTACCATACAGGAACGCACGGGCAAGGACTTGGGGGCTACGTTCCTTTCGGGCACGACCATTTCCAACAGTCTGACGGAACTGTACCTGCTCTTCAAATACCTGCGCCCCAACGAACTGGAACGGCAGGACATCCGCTGTTTCGATGCTTGGGCTGCCATCTTCGCCAAAAAGACGACCGATTTTGAGTTCAACGTAACGAACAATATCGTTCAGAAGGAGCGTTTTCGCTATTTCATCAAGGTGCCGGAGCTTGCCGCCTTCTACAACGAGATTACCGACTACCGCACGGCGGAGGATGTAGGTGTGGACAGACCAAACAAGAATGAGATACTGCACCACATACCGCCCACACCGGAGCAGGAGGACTTCATACAGAAGCTGATGCAGTTTGCCAAAACCGGCGATGCCACTCTGCTTGGCAGGTTACCCCTGTCGGAAACGGAGGAAAAGGCGAAGATGCTCATCGCCACCGACTACGCGAGAAAGATGGCTCTTGATATGCGCATGATAGACCCGAACTACGAGGACCATCCCGACAACAAGGCAAGCCATTGTGCCAAGATGATTGCAGAGTATTACCACAAGTACGAGGCGCACAAGGGTACGCAGTTCGTGTTCTCCGACTTGGGGACATATCAGCCGGGGGAAGGATGGAACGTGTACAGCGAGATAAAACGCAAGTTGGTGGAGGATTACGGCATACCGGCAAGTGAGGTGCGCTTCATTCAGGAGTGTAAGACGGATAAGGCTCGTAAGGCGGTGATAGATGCCATGAACGCCGGGACGGTGCGCGTGCTGTTCGGCTCCACAAGTATGCTCGGAACGGGCGTGAATGCGCAGAAAAGATGTGTCGCCATCCATCACCTTGATACACCGTGGCGACCGTCCGACCTGCAACAGCGTGACGGACGGGGTGTTAGAGCCGGGAACGAGATTGCCAAGCATTTTGCCGAGAACAACGTGGATGTCATCATCTACGCGGTGGAAAAGTCGCTGGACAGCTACAAGTTCAATCTGCTGCACTGTAAGCAGACGTTCATATCGCAGCTCAAAAGTGGAGCGATGGGCGCACGTACCATCGACGAGGGAGCAATGGACGAAAAATCGGGTATGAACTTCTCGGAGTATATGGCGTTGCTCTCCGGCAATACCGACCTTTTGGATAAGGCGAAATTAGAGAAGCGTATCGCCTCGCTCGAAGGGGAACGCAAGTCGTGGGGCAAGGGCAAGCGCGATTCGGAGTTCAAGCTGGAATCCAAGACGGGAGAACTGCGCAACAACACGGCTTTCATCGAAGCCATGACGGAAGACTGGAACCGTTTTCTTTCCGTTGTGCAGACTGATAAGGAAGGCAGCCGCCTTAATCTTGTCAAGGTGGACGGCGCGGATTCAACGGATGAGAAGGTCATCGGTAAGCGTTTGCAGGAAATCGCCAAGAACGCCACGACTGGTGGACTGTACAAGGCTGTCGGGGAACTTTACGGCTTTCCGATAAAGGTGGTCAGCGAGAGGACACTCAAAGAAGGTCTGGAGTTCACCGACAACCGCTTCGTGGTGGAGGGCAACTACAAGTACACCTACAACAACGGGCATCTGGCGATGGCAGACCCGATTGCTGCCGCACGAAACTTTCTGAACGCATTGGAGAGGATTCCGACCATCATCGACCAGTACAAGTCTAAGAACGAAGTGCTGGAAAAGGAGATTCCGCAGTTGCAGGAGATAGCGGGCAAGGTGTGGAAGAAGGAGGACGAGCTGAAACAGCTGAAGTCCGAACTCGCCGCACTGGACCGCAAGATACAGCTTGAGCTGGCTCCGGCTCAGGAAAACACAGAAGAGAACCGGCAAGGCAACGAGAAAAAACAGACGGAACAACAGCCGGAAAGCCCGCACGTGGACTTTGTACGCAGTCATTTAATTATAGGGAGACCCGATTTATCGGAATCCAAAGGTGTAAAACTTTAATATCGAAGTCTTGACAGAAAAAGCCAGTGGTTGAATTTTTCACCACTGGCTTTAATTCTAATAATTTTTCAATCTAATATGACCGAATCTATAACGTTAAATCATAGATTATGTGTCTATTTGTGAAGAAAAGACGTATCTTTGTATCAAAATCAAATAAGCATAACAATGGAACCATCAATATACAGTTTTTCACTTTGTGCCGCACTGCCGTTGATGTTATTCTTCGGCTTTTATTTTTTGTTTGCAAAGACTCCTGAAAAGAAAATTTTCAAGAATTATCTCCGCTCCCGACAGATTATGGGTATAGCTATGCTGCTGCTTTCGGCAAATTATTCGGTACATTTCTTCTTTGGTATTCGATTCAAAAATGCGGATTCTTCCATATTGATGAACATGTCCACATACTTCCTGTGCTATTCTCTGTTCAGTTCGGCATTGATAATGTTGCTTGATCGTTTTTACATTACCAAACGGCGTGTGTGGACACATATCATTTTATGGATTATATTCTCAACTCTTTCCGGAGTTGTGGTGTTCCTGGTGCCAAGCGGAATCATACAAAAAATCTCTTTATTTGCTTTAGCTGTCTGGTTAGTTGTTTTTGGAGTCGTTCTAGCTCGCAGAGTCATAGTTGCATATCGTAGAGCCATTCGAATTTTCAATGAAACTCAGGCGGATGATATAGGCGCATATATCGAATGGCTTTCCATATTCACTTATTGGGCTGTTATCTTCGGTGTCGGATGCGGATTGCTGACATTTCTGCCAGACAAATATGTTTTTATCTGGATTTTGTCGTCAATACCGTTCTACAGCTATCTTTTCTACAGCTATCAGAACTACCTGCTGTTCTATGAACAGGTGGAAAATGCTTTTGAGCAGGATATACAATCTGAAGAAGAACTTCTGACAAATTCGGGAACTGAACCCGAAATGGTTTCAGAAGAGGAAATACCAGTGTCCTATACAGGAATTATAGAGAAGGTGGACAACTGGATAAAGACGGACGGCTATGTCAAGCAGGGACTTACCATAAAAGAACTGTCCGAAATACTTCATACGAACCGTACCTATCTTTCCGCTTATATCAAGACTACGTATAAAATGACATTCCGCGAATGGATAACCGGTCTCCGGTTGGAGTATGCGAAAAACATACTGAAGGAGCATCCGGAAATCAATATACAGAAGCTGGCTGAGTCTTCCGGTTTTCTTTCCCGCAGTAACTTTATCAAATCATTTACAGAGAAGGAAGGATGTACGCCTGGCAAGTGGAAAAAAGCAAATCTGGAATAATTTGTGTGGTAAAAAGCCGATGAAAAAGGTCTCAGAAGCCCATTTTCAAAAAGTGCTCAAGCGACAAAAAAGTGCTAATTCGACAAAAAAAAGTGCTCAAACGACAATTTGAAAAGTGCTCAAACGACAATTTTTATAAAACGCTGTATTTCAACAGAAAAAGTTTTTGTAATATTTTGGGCGCTGAATGGCATTTATTACCTTTGGAGAAGACAAAGATAATAAATTCAAGTTTATATGAGCAGAAAAATCACTTTTCTCACCCTGTTTCTGTGGCTGATGACGGTAACTTTTCCTGTCATTGCGCAGCAGAAAGCAGACACGACCTACACCTTCCGGTTCGTTCCGCAGAAGGACATGTTCTACGTGCCTTGGAATGGCAATGACACGGAACTTGCCCGTCTGCTGGAATGCATCGAGCGCAACAGAACGGACATTCTTGACGGCAGGCTGCCGCTGCTGGTTGACGGCTACTGCAACTCGCTGGGCAGTGAAACCGAGAACCTTGCCACGGCGAAGATCCGTGCCAACCGTGTGAAATCCGAACTGATTATCCGTGCGGAAATCAAGGAAGAAAACTTTATCACCCGCAACCATGCGACAGAGGGAGACTTTGTCACTGTGCGCCTGACGGTACCGGTCAAGGAAACAGCCGTGACGGATGCGGAAGCGGAAGCACGACGCAAGGCGGAAGCCGAACGACTGGAAGCCGAGAAGCGTGCCGAACAGGAACGACTTGCCGAAGAGCAGCGCAAGGCGGAAGAAGCCCGACTTGCCGCTGAAAAGGCAGAAGCCGAGAAAGCCGCTCAACAAAATACACTTGCCGACACGCCGTCGGAAACCAAAATCACAACTGATTATCATCTCTCCCTGCGTGCCAACCTGCTGCGCTGGGCTACCTTGACACCAGATTTAGGACTTGAATGGCGCATCTGTCCATCGTGGGGCATTGCCGTAAACGGCTCGTGGACTTCTTGGAGCTGGAGTGACAAAGACCGCCGCTATGCACTCTGGGAAGTGGCTCCGGAAGTACGTTACTATATGGGTGAGAAGAAAGCCTGGCATCTGGGCGCGATGTTCAAGGCTGGACAGTTCAACTACAAGCTTTCCGAAACAGGCAAGCAGGGCGACCTGATGGGTGGCGGCATCACCGCCGGCTATCAGCTGCGACTAAACAAGGCATTAGATCTTGATTTCAACCTCGGTTTGGGCTACCTGAATGCCGATTTCGAAAAATATGAAGTCATCGATGGTGTGCGCGTGCGCTGTGGCAACGAGACAAAAAATTGGTGTGGCCCCATCAACGCCGGTGTGACATTGGTATGGAAGTTATTCTAATACGGAGGAATAGAGTATGAAAGCAAGACAATATATAAATATGGTAGGAATGGCAGCCGCCGTGCTGCTCTCTTCCTGCGTGAAGGACACGCTTTATGACACGCCGCATCCCGACTATGGGAAGATTGCGGTGACAGCCGACTGGTCGGCACGCGGTGAGGGTATCGACATACCTACCACATGGACGGTTACCATGGGTGACTATACGGGTACGGAGACTTCCGCCACCCATGCCCCCAACCATCTGTTTGCTCCGGGCAGCTACACCCTTGCGGTGTGGAACCCTGCTGAAGGAATCATGGTAAATGGTACCACCGCCACCATTGCCGCAGCCACGGGAAACCGGGCAGGAACGGATGCCTTTGTGAACAATGCCCCGGGATGGTTCTTCACCTATACGAAACAGGTGAGCATCGAGAAAGACAAGGACTATCCGCTGACCGCCGCAATGAAGCAGCAGGTACGCGAACTGACGCTTGTCGTCAAACCGACGGGTGATGCCGCCGGACGCATCACGGAGATTGTTGCCCATCTGACGGGTGCAGCCAGAACACTCGATTTCGCTACCGATACCTACGGAGCCGCTTCAAACGTCGTGCTGCCCTTCACCAAGATAACCGAAGGTGACGATGCCGGCAAGTGGAAAGCCACGGTGCGGCTGCTGGGTGTGACCGGCACGGAACAACTGCTGACGGGTGAAATCCGCTATGCGGACGGCAACCCGACCCCCACCACGCTGAAAAGCGACCTTACGGAAGCCCTCAAGGAGTTCAACACCGGAAAGGGCAAATCGCTGACCCTCGGCGGAACGCTGGTTGAGACACCCGAAGGCATGGAAGTGGACGGAGCCGAAATCAACGGCTGGGAAGAAGTGAAAGGTGATGATGTAAATGCCGATTTGTAAATAATAAAATTATAGATATATGAAGAAGTTGCACTTCATTATAGTTGTACTACTTTTTATCCGAACACCTGTTGTATTGGGGCTGGATATAAAAGGTGAAAAAGAAGTACCTGTTACTGTTACTGTACTTTCCGATTATCGGTTACATACCATCATACCTTCTGACTTTTTGGGATTTAGCTATGAAATGTCTCAGTTGACCGATAACTCCCGTTATCTGCATCCTGATAATCTTGTATTGATTCAAATGATGAAGAATTTAGGAAATGGCGTTTTACGATTAGGAGGAAATAGCAGTGATAAGATTTCATGGACAGGTATGCCACGCATTGATTATATGAGGAAGGATTCTTTAACTACTACAGATGTAGATACTTTTTCAAAATTTGTAGATTTAACTGGATGGAAGGTTATCTGGGGACTGAATCTGGGAGAGAATAATCCTGAGAAAAACTCGGATGAAGCTGTATATGTAGCAAAACGATTAAAGAATGCTCTTTATGCTCTTCAGATAGGTAATGAACCTGATTTATATTACAAACATCTGCGTCCTGTAAATTATGCAATAAGCGATTATGAAAAAGAATGGTTTCTACATTATACGAAGATAAAAGAGAGATTACCTGACATTACTATAGCAGGGCCAGCAGTTGCTGGGGATATCCGTTGGTTTGAGTCTTTCTTGAACAGTTACTCTTCCAGAATAAGTTTGATGACCGGACATCATTACAATTCACCAGGTAAGAATGCTACAGTAAATTGGAAAACTATATTGGAACCGGATAATCATTTATCAGGTTATTTGCAAGTATTGAATTTTTTATGTCA
>OHDZ01000618.1_pt1 | contig 13474 bp, 9 predicted proteins | sample 1567161 | NCBI WGS metagenome assembly OHDZ01 (sample SAMEA3879525, study PRJEB24766) | human gut metagenome | biome: human-associated habitat; feature: feces | place: USA | collected 1985/1987 | reverse complement strand
GGACTACCTCATTTATAATGACCCACTTGGTTATGCCGATTTGATTCTGAATGGCAATCCAGAAGAATACTTGAAAAACGTAACCGGGAACCATGGGTTAGAAGATTAAGAGAAAAGCGCAGAGCACCTTATTCAGAGTGCTCTGCGCTTTTCTGCATCTTGCGCCATTGTTGCGGGGTCATGCCGTACTTTTGCCGGAACAGTTCGTAGAAGTGGGTGCGGTTGGTGAATTTGAGCTGCAGGGCGATCTCGCTGATGGAAAGTGTTGTTTCCCGCAGCAGCCGTTCAGCCTTCTGGAAACAGAAGGTCATGCCGTAATCAAAAAGGCACAGACCGGTGCGCCGCTGGACGATGGAATTGAGATAGCTTCCATTGTAATTCAAAAGCCGTGCCAGTTCACTGCGAGGCAGTCGACCATCGGTATCCTCCAGCAAACGGCTGATACGCAGAAAGAGCAGGCTTTCGGGGCTGCTGCTCAGGTGCACCGGGGTGACATAGAACCCGGATGACAGAAAATCGAACAGTTCGCAAAGTGCGCCCTTCAAATAATAGGTGGCGGCGGCACTGGGTTCGTGCAGGATGTGGGTCATGCGGGCGATGAGCGTTGCCAGGGTTTGAACACTATCGGTGTTTTCCGGTGTGGGGAAAAGGTCCTGATATTCCTTTCGGAGGTCTTGTCCCAGATTTGCCAGCATGAACTGCAAAATGGGATTTTCCGGCAGATGGCGCTCGGCTTCAAATAATTGCAGGGATGCAGATTCCGTCAGGCTGCGGACAAAATCCACAGACAGACCAAGAAAACAGAGCTTGGCGGGGCCGATGAAACGTTCGTTATGGAGGATGCTGCGGTTTACCAGACAACAGGTTCCGGCACGGTAGGGGTATTCTTTTTCCTCGATCTGTTGGATGACCTCCCCTTCCAACACCAGCATCAGTTCAAAATAATCGTGGCGGTGCAGCGGACGAGAGCTGAGGGCACGGAATAAAGCATCCATAGAGTTTTCATGCAGCCAGCAGCCATTCGGTGAGAACATCTGAATGCTGTATTGGTCGGCTTCTCCCAGACCGGTACAGGACTCCAGCGTGATCTGCACCGGGGACATGATCTTGTAGAAGGTAGAGAGCTGACTGCCCCAGTTTTCAACCTCCAAAATATTCTCATAGCTGGTGGAATCCGGTTTCATGAAAGAGTCTCCTTTTCCGCAATGTGCGAATATGATACAATCTGATGGATGCGGCACACGATGCTGTCATTGTGGAATGTGAACGGAATTGCTAAAATATAGGCACAATACAAAAACATTCTGTAAAAGCTGTGCGGCCGATGGCTTTATTATAGAGTGCTTTTGAAAAAATGTAAAGAGACAGACGCATTCTGTCGCCGTGAATGATACAGCACATCTTGAAAGGAGAATCCCCATGTCTGCTACTGCAACGACAGAGAAAAAATATCTGAAATGGTATCAGAAGCTGGCCTACGGTTCCGGCGATCTGGCCTCTAACTGCTCCTATGGTCTGGTTTCCAGCTTTGTACTGCTTTATCTGACCGGAACACTGGGTCTGGACAGCGCCATCATTGGCTCTTTGATGCTGGCTTCCAAGATTCTGGACGGCATCAGCGACGTGATCTTTGGTACCCTGATCGACCGCACCCACTCCAAGCTGGGCAAGGCACGTCCGTGGATGCTGTTTGGTCAGGTAGGTGTTTCCCTCTGCCTGTTTTTGCTGTTTGCCATCCCGGCTGGCAGCACCACCATGCAGTATATCTACTTCTTCATCGTGTACACGGCACTGAACGCAGTGTTCTATACTGCCAACGGCATTGCATATTCCTCTCTGGTGGCACTGATCACCAAGAACAACAATGAGCGTGTGCAGCTGGGATCCTTCCGTTTTATGTTTGCGGTCGTCACCAACATCTTTATGGGCTTTGCCGTTACCGGCATGGTGGAGAAGTTCGGCAGCGGTGCCGCAGGCTGGCGTACCACGGCTCTGATTTTCGCGATCGTTGGTCTGGTGGTCAACACCATCAGCTGCCTTGCAGTTAAAGAGCTGCCGGAGGAAGAACTGAGCGGCAACACCAGCAAAGCCGCAGAGGAAGGCAAAGCAGTTGCCGATGAGAAAAAGCATGGCTTTGCCGAGACCGCTAAGATCCTCGTCCACAACAAGTATTACCTGATGATCCTCGCCATCTACATCGTGTACTATATCATGAGCAACCTGACCACCGGTGCCGGTGTGTTCTGCGCTACCTATTACTGGGGCGATGGCAGTCTGCTGGGGCAGTTCTCCATGATGAAGATGTTCCCTGTTATCATCGCACTGGCCTTTGCGCCTGTCCTCATCAAAAAGACCGGCAGTATGCAGAAGGTTAACTTCTGGGGCTACGCCATCAGCAGCGTGCTGGGCATTCCCATGATCTACTTTGCCATGCAGAAGAATCTCTCCATGTTCCTGCTGTTCATGTTCATCAAGGGCGTCTTTGCAGGTACCCTCAGCGGCTCTTTGAACGCTCTTATTGCTGAGGCCAGCGGCTACACTACACGCACCACCGGCGTCCACATGGACGGTATGATGTACAGCTGCTCCTCTCTGGGCGTGAAGGTCGGCGGCGGCATCGGTACTGCGGCTGTGGGTTGGCTGTTGAAGCTGGGCGGCTTTGTGGGCACCGCAACGGTCCAAAGCGAAAGCGCCATTCGGATGATCTTCAACCTGTACATCACTTTCCCCTTTGTGATCGGCATCATTATTACAGTGCTGCTGGCTTTCCTGGATGTGGAAAAGGCCAATAAGAAGTGGGATGCTGAACACCAGAAAGAGGCACAGGCATGATTCGACAGAATTTCAACGCAGATTGGACGGTAGAAAAGGGAGATGGCAATTCCCGGATGAATTCCTTTCTGGGAAATGCCCAGACCAAAACCGTGCATCTGCCCTACGATGCCATGATCCATGAAGCTCGCACCCCGGGCACGAAAAACGGTGCACAGACCGGCTTCTACCCCGGCGGCGAGTACATTTTTCAGAAGCATTTCACCGCACCGCAGGCGTGGCAAGGCAAGCCGGTGTCCCTCGTATTTGAGGGCGTGTACCAGACGGCGCTGGTCTACCTGAACGGCTGGCTGCTGACCCGGAACGTGAACGGCTATGCGGAGTTTACCGTGGAGGCTGGTCCCTACCTGAAATATGGTGCCGACAACCTGCTGAAGGTCATTGCAGATAACAGTCTGGAACCCAACAGCCGCTGGTATACCGGCAGCGGCATCTACCGCCCGGTGCGGCTGCTGGTGGGCAACAAGGTCTATCTGCCGCAGGATACCGTGCGTATCACCACCCGGGAGGCGGACGAGGGCTTTGCCTTGCTGGATGTGACGGCACAGGTGCAGTCTGCCAGCACTGTTACAGAACGGGTGACCCTGCAGCAGACCATCTGCTGGGAGGGCACGGCAGTGCTCACCGACCGGCAAAACCTCCTGCTCCAACCCGGCGAAAGCAGAACCGTCTCCTTCCGGTACTGCGTGGACAGCCCGGCTCTGTGGAGCCCGGAGGATCCCAACCTCTACACCAGCACCATGCAGGTGCTGGTGGGCCAGGAAGAACTGGACCGGGAAGAGACCAGCTTCGGCATCCGTACCCTGAGCATCGATGCAGCCCATGGGGTACGCATCAACGGGCAGACCGTCAAGCTGCGGGGTGCCTGCATCCACCACGACAACGGCATTCTTGGTGCAGCTACCCTGCCCGATGCCGAGGAGCGCCGCATTCGTCAACTAAAGGAAGCGGGCTTCAACGCCATCCGCTCCTCCCATCACCCGGCAGGGCGGGCGCTGCTGGATGCCTGCGACCGGTACGGTGTGCTGGTAATGGACGAACTGAGCGACGTATGGAACGTGCGGAAAAATCCCTATGACTATGCTCTGTACTTTGAGCAGGACTGGAAACCCACCATTCAAAAGATGGTGACCAAGGATTACAACCATCCCAGTGTCATTTTGTACTGTGTGGGCAACGAGATCTCCGAGGCGGGTTCGGAAAGCGGAGCGGAGACCAACCGTCGGCTCTGCAACACCTTCCGGGAGCTGGACCCCACCCGTTACACCACCAACGCCCTCAACGGCCTTATGGCAGCTGGTTACCGCCTGCGGGAGATCATGGGGGATGTGATGCGAAAGTTCCCGGCACAGCCCGGTCCTTCCGGTGGCGATGGCGGCGGCAGCAATGCGCTGAACAGTTTTATGAGCCTGATGTCCGGGGAAAAGGGTGATTACTTTGCCACCCATCCGCTGCTGACTGAGGCGCTGTCCGGCTGCGAGGATTCCTGCGATGTGATCGGTCTGAACTACCTTACCGGACGCCATGTGCTGGAGCATGAACTGCACCCCCACAAGGCAGTGCTAGGCACCGAGACTTACCCAGCAGACATCGTGCGGCTGTGGCGTATCGTGGAGGAGAATCCTCACATGATCGGCGACTTCACATGGGCTGGCTACGATTATCTGGGGGAGGCAGGCTGCGGCATCTTCCATTACGATGGTGGTGCCAACTTCAGCAGCATTTACCCGGAACGCACCGCCTACATTGGAGATCTGGATCTGCTGGGCAACCGACGCCCCATCAGCTATCTGCGGGAGATCGTTTACGGTCTGCGGAAGGCACCCTATCTGGCAGTGCTGCGAATGGAACATAACGGTCAGACCTCCAGCAAAACGCCTTGGATGTTCAAGGATAACCTTTCCAGTTGGACATGGCCCGGTTTTGAGGGACAGACGGCTTCGGTGGATGTGTACTCCGCCTCGGAGGAGGTGGAGCTATTCCTGAACGGAGCTTCTCTGGGCCGCCGTGCCATGGTGGATTTTACCGCCACCTACAGTGTGCCCTACACTCCCGGCGAGCTGAAGGCTGTGGGCTATACCGGCGGTGTGTGTGACGGCGAGTTCACGCTGCGCACCGCACAGGATGCACAGATGACCCTTACAGCAGATCGTAAGACGCTGCAAGCTAACGGCGAGGATGCCGCCTTTGTGATGATCCAATTCGTGGATGCAAATGGCACCGCAGATCTGCACACCAAGCACACCCTGAAGGTGGAGTTGGAGGGTGCAGGTATTCTGGAAGCCGTAGGCAGCGCAAATCCCTGCTCCGAGGAGCGTTACGACACCCCGGAAAGCGAGACCTTTGACGGCTGCTGTATGGCGGTGATCCGCGCAGGAGAAGCTGCGGGCGAAATTCATCTGACCGTCACAGCAGATGACAGCGTTCAGAAGCAGCTGACGATCCTGATTCAGGAAGCAGAGTGCTGAAGCTCAAAAAGCCGGTGAAGGCTCAAAACAAAAACAGGGTGCGCCCCTGAATAGGACGCACCCTGCCATCGCAATTCACGATTTGATTCGTTGAGAATTGCGCTGCTTGTAAAACTTGCGATTAAAGCCACAGACAATAGCGATATGTACAACAGGGCGTTCCCCGTCGGGAACGCTCTGTTTCTCTTTGCTGGTAGTGTGATGAGCCTGTTCCGCCTGCCACGCAGCGAAATCGCGCTGGCCTTCCTCGCTGTTCCAGTAGGCAAGGATGGCCGGGTAGAATGCCCGCGCCAGACGGTCAATGACTTCATCGGGATAGGGGGAAGAGTTTGTAGACTTTTTCTTTTTGTTCAAACGCACGTTCCTTTGACTGTCCCACCGTGGCAAATTCGGGCGAGAAAATCAAAGTTCCAATTTTTATCAGGCGCAAGGGCGCGGATGTTTTCCGCCCTGCACTTGCGGCTGGTGGCTCGTTGATGGCTTACAAGTGCCTGTCGTTATGCGATTTCTTTATCGTTCAGCATTTCTTCAAACTGTGCCATATACGCTTTGTGCTGCTTGAGGATTTTTAGCGTTTCAGTTTTGGCGTAGGAATCGTCCGGTAGCTTAGGCAAGTATCTCATCAAAAAATCAAAGTCCTGCTGAATCCGCCGGACGGCGACTTCCAGCGCGGAGTAGTTGATTCCAGAGTAGTGTGAGTAGCTCGACTGCGGAGCGGGGCGGTCCTCCGGGTGCAGAATCTCGTGCACGATCTGCTTGCGGTTCGGAAAATCAGCTCTGGCGAGGCGGTGCATATCGGCATCACGGACTTTGAATTGCCCGGACAGGATCTTTTCTTTTGTACCGGGCATCATCTGCTCCATGATCTCTACGCCCCGCATGAACTTTTCAGAACGGGCAACGTAGGATTCGCTGACATTGTTCCGCTCTGCAATCTGCTTACGAACGCTTGCTTCTGTGGCAGTGGGAGGAATTGTGTCAAATTGACACAATTCCTCCGGGGCGGTTTTCTTGGCAGCAGCCGTGTGCTGGTTGTTGCCGTTTCCACCGGGCTTCCGATGCTCCACACTGTACTGTTTTCCAATGAGGAACTTCTTCTGCTCCGGCGTGAGATTACGCCGCCCCAGCTGATTCTTGCAGATCCATGCGAGGACTTCTTCTCTGCTTTCAAACGGGAGCGGCATGGTGGAGAAAGAGATTTCGGGATGCTCCTGAACGATTTCATAACGATTGTGGCCGTCAACAAGGGTATTACCCCAGACAATCAAAGGAGAAATCAGCTTGCCTTCTTTCAAGATATTTTCTTCAAGCTGCTTAAATTCATCATCGGTCAGAGGGGGAATCTGAGACTGAAACTCCGGGTCGATTTTCAGATTGATCATACGCACACTCCTTTATCTCTCCTGCTGCGTCTGTTCTTCCTCCCGGAAAAAGGACGCAACATTCTGCTTTGCGGTTTTCAGTTTGAGCAGTTCCTCTTTAGATTCCTTGTACTGCTCGTAGAACTTTGCCTTTTCGGATGCCAGCTGCGCATACTCGGCTTCCAGTTTCTTCGGGCTGGGCAGCTTGGTGATATCATTTGCCTTGAAATAGGCTGCTGCCGTCCGGTATGCTGTCAGTTCTGCACGGTGCTGTTCCTCAAAGGCTGCGGGTCGTTTTGCGGCTTTTAACTGTTGTGCGATGTTCTTGGTGTTGGTGTAGGCTGCGACGTGATAGCGCAGCTCTTTGTTGGCTTTCATGCGACCTTCGAGATCTTTCACCACCGCCAGCGAATCGTGAAACTTGGTGTCAAGCTCTGTGATTCTCTGGTCGAGTGCGTCCTCGTTGAGCAGACCTTTTTCTTGCAAGAGAATCAAGGTCTGTGCCATGGCTTTGAGGTTGTGTTTCTTCGCCCAACGCTCGTAGCCGATGCCCTTGCCCTGCTTCAGCTTTGCCTGAATGTCCACCAGTTTCTGAATCTTATCGGGCTTGTCTGTTGCGATAGGCTGGATGGTCGGAGCAAGCCGGATGTTCTGAGCGAGTGCGGCAAGCACCTGCTCTTTCTCAAACTTGTCACCGAGATGCTTCGCTCGGATGAACTTCGTTCTGCCAGCGGGCAGATAGCTAAGCTGTCTACGGCTTTCCTTAACCGTGATGCCATACTGTTGCATGAGCTTGTCAGAAAATTCTTCAAAGCTCGTGGCACGGTACAGCACTGAAGAAATCTGTTTCCGTAAAGTGTCTTTCACAGTTTCAAACTTCTTCTGCCGAGGCTGCTGTCCAGTTTCGGTAAGGGCTGCATTTTCACGGTCAAGTTTCAACTGGCCGCGTCTGCGCACCCAATACTCAGCTTCACTCACGCGCTCTTTCGAGCCGTTGAGCAGGTCGATCTGGTACAGTCCGGCACCCTCGCACAGCTCCATGACCTCAACACGCAAGTGCCGCATGGTCTGGGCTGTGCTGGAGTGCTTCATACCCTCACGCCAATCGCGGGGCTTCTGCATATAGGGCTTACGCTCCACTTCTCGTGTTCGGACGCTGCCGATCACGATGTGGACATGGATGTTTCCCGAATGGTTGTGCCCATCCGGGTGAGTGCAGACGATGGCAGGATGACCGGGGAAGTTTTCTTCGCAGAATTTCAGGCCAAGTGCCTGTGCCTTTTCCATGGTCAAGCTGTTGTCGGCTGCATCTCGTGGGTCGAAGCTGATGATATACTGATGGCTCTTAATATCACCATGCTGGGTGTTCTTACCATACTTGCGGTTTGCCAGCAGACAGGCTGTTGCAAACGAGAAATCGCCGCACTCAAGTGTATCGAGGACGTACGAATCCCGCAGCTTCGGCTTGCCCTGTTCATCCAAAAGTTGCTTCCCGGTGAACGCGTCGTGCTGGTAAACGAGGTACGTTTCAATGGCGGTGTAGTCCGAGTTCTTAGAGCTGATATGCTTGAGCGTTGCCATACAGTTCACCCAGAACTTTCTCGGCGCTGAGCCGGAATGCAGTCAGGTCTGCAAGTTCGTCAAGGAGTTTCGCCCGGATCTGCTCGGTGTCCGCACCGCCGGAATTGAAGTGCCTTGCAAGCTGGTTGAGGTTTCCGCCCACCTTGCTGCACTGGGCAAGCAAAGTGGAAACAGCGGTCAGGGTTTCTTCGCCGCCGCCTGCAACGATGACCGTTTTATCAATCTTGACGTTGTGGATGGCGCGGCGGATAAAAGTGGAGAGGGAGAGATTCAGGAGTTTGCAAGTGAGTTCCAGTGACGCTTTTTCCTCCGCTGTCACACGGAACTTGATGACGTGCGTTTTGTTGTTCGGCGTGTCGTGGTGCTGGGAATTGCTAGGGGTCGATTGAACATTCGTTTTGGTCATTGTACCTCCTGTCTGTTCGATAACTCCTCGGTGAAGTTATGTAAGCACGACACGCCGTTGCTGTTCGCACCGTCAGGTGCGAACCATGAGCAGGGTTTGGGGCAGGCACGCCCCAACAAGATCACTTGGAAAACTCACAAGAGTTTGAAAAGTGAAGTCCCGGATGGACAGAAAATTTTCAAGAATTGAAAATTTGTGGCCACGGGACGGTTCTTGCCCTCTACCGCTGCGCTCAAAACGCATTTTCAACAAATGTTTCCGAATTGTTAAGATGCAAAAATAAGTAGAGAGTTCCGCTGCTCGTGTATGTGGGTCACCGTTTGCTCCGAACGAAGTTCCTGCCCCTGTTTGCGCAGCGGCGTTGACGGAAAGTCGGTATCACGTTCGGTCGGCCCATGAAATTTTCAAGGTGCAGCTCCCTAAAAGAAAAATACCGCCCACGCAGCACAGCGATGATTTTGTCGGGTGAAACGGCGGCAAAATAGATCGGGTGTGTTGCGGGGCGGTAAATTCTTTTGCGGACTTTCCCTCACTGAAGTGGTGGGTCTCACGGTGATAACCAACCACTTTCTGTGGCTATGTTCAAAATGAACACGACCACATCTTGTGGAGAGATTCAGGCTACTCCACAAAATCAGTGGGATTTACAAGAAAAATACCACTGCATGTGAAAATCGTCAAGAGGGTTTTGGGAAATTTATTGCAATAAAGTGGAGAGAGTAGGACTTATTTTATCGCGCAATCCCTGCCTTACGCCTGATTGATCTGGCTCAGGATGCCGTTCAGCTGCTCCTCGGTCAGGACGTGGAAATCAATCAGCGTGTTGAGCTGGATTCCCATCATCATGGACAGAGAAGAATCATCATCGTCCTTTTTTCCGGTGGCGCTGCCTGCGGCTGCGGCCATACGCTGCAGGATCGGTCCGATGATGGCAGCACCCACCGGGTGGGTCATGACCTGCTTCAGAGTGGAGGCTGCGGTAAAGTGTACCGGCAGCGGCTGCGCTGCCTGCCATTCCAGCAAGCCGGTCAGGCGCAGATCCCGGCTGGATGCACCAACGCAGATCTGGTAAGTGCCGCTTTCTGCATAGAAATCATGCAGTTCCGGCTCATAATAGGCAAGGCTGCGCTTGTCCAGTGTAAACTGCACCTCCTTGCTCTCACCGGGCTGCAGGGACACCTTGGCAAAACCTTTCAGTTCCCGGACCGGACGGTGACGCTCACCCTTGGGCGGTGCTACATAGAGCTGCACCGTTTCCTTGCCGGCGACTGCGCCGGTATTTTTTACCGTGACGGTGACCTGCACTTCTTCACCCTCACGGACGGTGCTGCGGCTCAGCCGGAGTAAGCTGTATTCAAAGGTCGTGTAGGAAAGGCCATGACCGAAGGGGAACAGAACATCTGCTTCCGTGGTGTCGTAGTAGCGGTAGCCGACAAATACGCCCTCAGAGTAAACGCTGGTCTCCCGCTCGCCGGGGAAGGAAAGATAAGCCGGGGTGTCGCTCAGCCTCCGGGGGAAGGTCTCTGCCAGCTTGCCGCTGGGGTTGACAGCGCCGTACAACAGATTCACGGCGGCTTCTCCGGCACCGTCACCGGCAAGGTACAGTTCCAGAACAGCCGGGACATCGTTGACCCATGGCATTTCGATGGCAGAGCCGTTGTGCAGGACGACCACGGTATTCGGCTGTACCGCAGCGACTGCGGCGATCAGATGATTCTGATTTTCCGGCATGGCAAGGGTGGTGCGGTCGTAGCCTTCGCTCTCGTACCGCTCCGGGAGTCCGGCAAAGATCACGGCGACCTCTGCGTCTGCAGCAGCAGCCACGGCGGCCTGTTCCAGCGCAGGATCAACGGTATCCTCATCGGTGCGGTAGCCCTGTGCATAGGCTACACCGGGAGCGTGCTCCAGCGCACAGCTGACCTTCGCACTGTTGACATGGCTGCTGCCGCCGCCCTGATACCGGGGGTGCTGCGCAAATTCGCCAAGGAACACCGCCTTGCAGCCCTTTGCCAGAGGAAGTACGCCCTTTTCGTTCTTCAGCAGAACCGCAGAGTTCTCTGCAACAGAAACTGCCATCCGGTAGTCTGCGTCCCGGTCAAATACGGCGCTCGCGTTTTCAGTTTTGGTCACAGAATCCACGAACCGCAGCAGGTTGCGGACGGCAGCGTTCAACTCCTCCTCCGAGAGCGTTCCTGCCTTGATGGCAGAAAGGATCGAGTTTGTGCCGCGGCCGCTTCCGCCGGGCATTTCCAGATCCTGTCCGGCGGCGATGCCCTTGGCGCGGTCTTTTACTGCGCCCCAGTCGGTCACCACCATGCCCTCATAGCCCCAGCGTTTGCGCAGGATGTCGGTCAGCAGTTCCTTGTTCTCCGAGCAGTGGGTGCCGTTGAGCTTGTTGTAGGCGGCCATCACGCCCAGCGGCTTTGCCTTTTTGACCACCGTTTCAAAGGCGGGAAGATAGATCTCGTGCAGGGTGCGCTCGTCCATCACGCTGTCACTGACCATGCGGTCGGTCTCCTGATTGTTGGCGGCAAAATGCTTGATGCAGCTGCCCACACCGTTGCTCTGGATGCCCTTGACCAGCGCCGCCCCCATCTCACCGCTGAGATAGGGGTCCTCGCTGAAATACTCAAAGTTGCGTCCGCATAGCGGGCTGCGCTTGATGTTCAGGCCGGGGCCCAGCAGCAGAGCCAGATTCTCGGCGCGGCACTCATTGCCCAGCGTGTTACCCAGCTTTTCTGCCAGAGCAGTGTCAAAGCTGGAAGCCACCGCCGCACTGGACGGGAAACAGACCGCCGGGATGCTTTCGTTGATGCCCAGATGGTCGCCCTGCTCGTCCTGTTTGCGCAGACCGCTGGGGCCGTCGGAACACACCATAGAAGGAATCCCCAGTCTGGGAATATCCCTGGTTTCCCACTCTCCCTTGCCGCCTAAAAGCGCCGCCTTTTCCTGTAAAGTCATACGCGGGATCAACGTCTTATAGGAATTCAATGAATTTCTCCCTCCTGGGACAGAATGTCACTCAGGCTGCGATAGTATTCCCCCTTCAGCCCCCTCGTTTCCCCTGCCGCTGCCATGGAATTGAGAATCGCTTCCTCTTCTGCCTCTGCTGCTGCCAGAAATGCACGGTTGATGGTCTCCTCAGGGATGGCAGTCAGGGTACGAAGCTCTTCCTCTTCTCTTCGGAGCCCTTTCGTTGGAACACGGTTCGCTGTAGTAAAGCCGATCATCACTTCCCCGCTTCCGTGGCCTGTGTAGGCGCCTGTACGGGCAATCCCCACTCCCAGACGGCGGATGATACGGGTAAGCTGCCTGTCTGTCACCGGAAGATCCGTTGCCAGAATACTCATAATGGATCCCTTATCCTGTTCAGAAAAAGCCGTCTTTTTCACCGGATCCTCTGCTTCATTTCCATACTTTTCCAGAATTTCCCGTCCAAGGGGTCTGCCGTCAACCATCAGATCTTCCGTTGCCCCGAAATTGGACTGAACCAGCACGCCGATGGTATACTCCTTCTCTCCCACCTTTATGACTCTGGAAGATGTGCCGATCCCGCCTTTTAAGCCATAACAGATTGTTCCGGCTCCGGCTCCCACATCCCCTTCCTCCGGATCTTCCCCGGCAGCGTCAAAGGCTTTCTTTACCTGCCCTGCCCCAATGGCCCTGAGGGAAATCCGGTTAATGCGGCTGTCATTGCATTCTCCTACCACGGGATTGATGCTTAAAGCCTCTGCACCGTCATTTTCACACTGCCTAAGCACATATTCTGCCACAGCGTCCCATACTTTCCCCACATTCAGCGTATTTGTAAGGGCAATGGGAGTTTCCAGCGTACCAAGTTCCTGAATCTGTATCAGTCCGCAGCTTTTTCCAAAACCGTTGTGCACATAGGCGGCCGCTGTATAAGGATTTAAAAAGGCATTATCCGGCCCCGGAAGGATCACTGTAACGCCTGTATGAATCTCTCCTTCTTTTACCGTACAGTGTCCTACCCGCACTCCGGGAACATCCGTTATCTTATTCCTCTTTCCCGTCTTTATCCGCCCCGGCATGATACCATAATCCCGAATCCGTTTCTGTGTCATCACTCTTTCCTGCCTTTCCTTCTGCTCATAATATGCTGTCCCCAGTATACCGTTTTCCCTGTGTTTTGTAAATGTTTTGAGATATCTCCCTTGAGTTTCCGCATTTTGCAGTGCGCCCTGGAGCCTGCTGTGCCGGGTGACTTTGGAGGTCATTAGAAAACCTTAGAGGATCAATTTTTTCGTTAAAAGCCATATCAAACCTGTCTGAGCGCAGCGAGTTTTTGATATGGTTTTTGCTTTTAGAAAAAATTCAGCCTCTTAGATTTTCTTATGACTGGAAACCGGAACCCGGCACAGCAGACTCCAGGGTGCGGTGCAGAATGCGGAAACTCAAATATCTCCATATTGTCACCCGGCCCCATATCTGCTATACTCAGAACTGCAACATACTATCACTGCCATCAGGAGGATACAATCTATGAGCTATGCAGACCAGCTTTTTATACAAAACTGTAAAGATATTTTAGAAAACGGCGTCTGGGACACAGACCATGAGGTACGCCCGGTATGGGAGGATGGGACTCCGGCTCACACCATCAAGCGCTTCGGCATCGTAAACCGTTACGATCTTACAAAGGAATTTCCCGTTATCACCCTGCGCAGAACCGCGTTTAAATCGGCTGTAGACGAGCTTTTATGGATCTGGCAGAAAAAGTCCAACAATATCCATGACTTAAAAAGCCACATATGGGATTCCTGGGCGGATGAAACGGGAAGCATCGGAAAGGCCTACGGCTACCA
>OHDZ01000599.1_pt1 | contig 13724 bp, 11 predicted proteins | sample 1567161 | NCBI WGS metagenome assembly OHDZ01 (sample SAMEA3879525, study PRJEB24766) | human gut metagenome | biome: human-associated habitat; feature: feces | place: USA | collected 1985/1987 | reverse complement strand
GGTCGAACAGTTTGGCGGTGAGGTCGATGGCATCTCCATTGGCCCCGCAAGCGAAGCAATAATAGTAGTTGTCGTTCAGCTTCATGCTGGGGTGGTTGTCGGAGTGGAACGGACAGCACACCATGCCATGGCGGTCGGGTCCCATGCCGTACATCTCTCCCACCTGCCGAACGGTGATGGCGGACCTGACAGTTTGATACAGGCTCAAGGGCATTCCTCCTTTGTTTCGTGCGTTGCACCAGAGTCCCTAGCGTGGGAACTCTGGTGTTTTTGCTTCCTGCCTGAATATACGGAAAATTTTGCAGGAAAGGCGAAAAAGCGGCAGAATTGCAACGGAAAAAGAAAAATGCCCTTGCTGGTTGCAGGGCTGCAACAGCAAGGGCAGAGAGGAAACCGTATATTGAACAAAACGGCAGAGCGTATTATAGTGAGGAAAAAGATCAAAAAGGAGGGCCGACCACATGGCACAGGAATATCTGCCCGCACCATCCAACGTCCGTCTTGCGGACTTGATGAAAGAGCACAACATCAGCCAACCAGAACTTGCCAAGGAGATCGGTTGCTCCAAGAGCACCATCAGCCGCTTCATCAGCGGTGCGAAAGGAACCCTGACCCATGAGCAGGTGCTGAAGATCGCAAGGCTGTTCAACGTATCTACGGATTTCCTGCTGGGAGAAACCAACATCCCCGACTGCAAGAACTACGACATTGCCGAACTTGGCCTGTCCGTAGAAGCCGCAAAGAACCTCTACACGGGGCGTGTCAATACAGAGGTGGTCAATCTGCTGCTGGAAAATGCCCGTTTCGCAGAGCTTACTTACCGCATAGCGCAGTATTTTGACGATACTTTTGCATCCGGCATCGCAGCACAGAATGCCATGCTCACGACATTGAGCACCCTGCTGCGCACAAAGGTCAAGACCCCGGAAGCAGCCAAAGCCGCAAAGGACATCAGCCTTCGGAGAAAGCCGGTGTACCAAGGCGACCTTGATGATATTGAGACGTACTTCATGGCAACGGTCAAGGAAATCAAAAAGGGCATCGGGAGCCATTACGCCGAACAGGAAGCCATGAGCAAGAAAGTGGCCGAGAAGATGTTCAATGAACTGACCAAGGGGCAGGATGTGCAGCACCCAACGATCACGGCAGAGCAGTTGACAGATGCAATGTTGGACAGCGTTTCGGGTATGGAAGGAGCCACGCCGGAAGCGCTGGAACAGCTGCGGAACGGTCTGCTGGGAATCTTGCAGTCTACCGCAGAGCAGGAAAACGCCCATGAAGCAGACGAATGAACGGCTTTGTGCGCTGGCGCAGAAAGGGGACGCCGCCGCACTGGACAGCCTGATTGAAAACAACAAGTCCTTTATCGGCAAGGTGGCAAATGACCTTTTCCGCAGCATGAATCTGGCACAGTCCGGCCTGAACCTTGACACGGACGATTTGAAACAGGCGGGCAATCTGGGCTTATGGAAAGCTGTGTCGAAGTTTGATGCAGCCTGTGGCATGAAGTTCCTGACCTATGCGGCTCCTGCCATCCGCAACGCCATGATGGACATGGTGCGGGATGCCTTTGCCGCTTTTGAGCAGCGGATGGTGACGGAAGACAAGGACGGCGTCTGCTACCAGCGCGTTTCGCTGGATGAGGTTCTGCCGGGAGAAGAGCAGCTGCGGCGTATAGAAGCCATAGCCGACCCCTACGCCATGCAGCCACAGAGCATTATGGAAGAGCAAGAATCGCGCCGGGAACTGTACGATGGCCTGAAACGGCTGACCCAACGGGAGCAGACTTACCTGCTGTACCGCTATGGCTTCACCGATGGTGAGGAACATCCTTTGATCGGTACGGCGATATACTTCCACCTGACAAAAGGGCGCGCCAAAAAGACCGAGGAACAGGCCATGGATAACCTGTGGCTGGAATTGCCGTGGTGGTATATCTGAATGAGCAGAGAGGAATCGTGTCACCGTGACACAATTCCTCCCGGGGCACGAAGAACGCTGCGGCGGTAGGATGGGGAACGTACACCATTGGTTCCTCTGCAAGCCTAAGCCGAGTAGACAGAAATTGTTAAAGCTCATGCCAGTCCGCTCGTTCTTCTACCACAGGACCGAATGCTTGCCGGAGCAGCCCGCAGCCCCTTTTCCGCATTAGCCGAAGGTGTAACACACGGGGCTGTTGCAAGATAGCGAGAGCGAAAGGCATTGAAAACTTCAGCAAAGAGTGCCCCAAACAGCCCAAAAGTTGAAAGCTCCGTCATAAATTCAGAGAAAAAGGTACAGCAAAGCTATGCCTCTGCGAAAAAACAGGTGCTCAGCTTTTTGCATTTGGGTAGCTTGCGCAAGCGACAGCCACCAGCTCTGCTGGTGGAGCAAAAATGCTTTAGCTACAAGATTCGAGAGAAGCGAGATGGCAAGAAAATCGTCATCTTAGAAGATGCACTTTATGATAGTGCTCGTTAGAGCGGGCGGGTAAGTTTTGTAACGAAAACATAACAGTCTTTTCCAAGTTTAATTTTTCTTTTTAATGACTCTGTTTTGATAGTTGAATAGTAAAACTTCATTGTCGTGTAGTTTTATTGATAAATAAAAGGATTTCTGATATAATGATGACGAATTATAAACATTGATTGTTGCATGGAAGGTGACAAATATGGCAGTAAGCTACAAGAAACTATGGAAATTATTGATCGATTTGGATATGAAGAAAAAAGACTTACAGCAAGCTGCCGGGATTAGTCCAGCTTTAATTGCGAAGCTGGGCCGAAATGAAAATGTGTCTACGGAGTCTTTGGTGAAAATCTGCACAGCGTTGCATTGTGATATTGGGGATATTATGGAAATCGTTTTGGTTGAGGGAGGCGAGTCAGATGATTCACAATGAAAATTCCAGAGTAAAGATTCCGGCGTTGGTTCATTTAACCCGTTTGGAATACAAGTATATAAAACAAAAGGATTGTTCCGGAGCATATTGTCCTAAAACAAATATCTTCAAAGGAATTCTGCGTGACAGCATCAATCGCCTGAATGGTACTGCACTGACTGAAGCTGATGTGGATTCGTTGGTTGAAGAGCTGGCAATCAAACTTAACGCCGATGATCTAGGACGTGCGTTTTATAAAATCCTTCTCAGCGGATTCAATGGTTTACGTCTGATTGATTTGGAAGATGAATCACGAAATTCATATCATGTAGTAACAGAGCTGACATATCAAAATGGTGAAGATGAGTTTCGCCCGGATATTACATTGCTGGTCAACGGTCTTCCATTGGCATTCATTGAAGTGAAGAAACCAAACAACCGTGATGGCATCATTGCAGAGCATACTCGTATGAACAAGCGATTTGCCAAAAAGGTATTTCGTCGGTTTGCCAACATCACACAGATTATGGTGTTCTCCAACAACATGGAGTACGATGACAACGATGTGGAACCAATCGAAGGTGCGTTCTATGCATCCAGCAGCTATGAGAAGCTGTTCTTTAACCGCTTTCGTGAAGAAGATCCTACCATACACAGTTCTGTTCGCCCTGTTGACTCCAACAGCGAAGAAACCATTTTGATGGACAACAACTTGGTTACAATCAAGGGAACAGAGGAATATGCCCTTAACATTGATGAACATACACCCACAAATCGAATGCTAACTTCTTTGTTCGCTCATTCCCGTTTCAATATGTTTTTGAAATATGGATTTGCCTATGTGGAGCGAACAGACAAGAATGGAATCAAAACTCTGCAAAAACATATCATGCGCTATCCTCAGTTTTTTGCAACCTTAGCTATTGAGAAGAAGCTGAATGCAGGTGTGAAGCATGGTATCATTTGGCATACCCAAGGCAGCGGAAAAACCGCACTTGCCTTTCATAATGTCCGATACCTCCGTGATTATTTTCAGCGTCAGGACAAGGTGGCAAAATTCTATTTTGTTGTTGACCGGCTTGATTTACTTACGCAAGCTAGTGAGGAATTTGCTGCGCGTGGTCTTCATGTTGAAAAGGTCAATTCAACGGAAGATTTTATCAAAAATATTAAAACTATTGGAACCTCCAACAATTCCGGTGAGGACAGCATTACTGTTGTAAATATTCAGAAATTCACAGAGGAATCTGTTGCCAGAAAATCCGATTATGATGTAGATGTACAGCGCATTTATTTTTTGGATGAAGCGCACCGAAGCTACAAACCCAAGGGTTCCTTCTTGGCAAACTTAATGGCTTCTGACCGTGATGCTGTGATGATTGCATTAACAGGTACGCCCTTGATTGGTGACGGATATAACACGAAGGATGTATTTGGAGAGTACATTCACAAATACTATTACAATCGCTCCATTGCCGATGGTTACACACTGAAATTGATTCGGGAAGGCATTAAAACGGAGTATCGCACCAAGATGCAAACTATTTTGGAGTCCTTGGAAACAGAAAAAGGCTCCCTATCCAAAAAGGATGTGTATGCACACCCGAAGTATGTATCGGCGCTGGTGGAGTACATCGTAGATGATTTCAAGCACAGTAGAATCGCATTGGGAGACAGTACGATTGGCGGTATGATTGTTTGTGACTCCTCACCACAAGCCGTTAAAATTGAGGAAGAACTGGATAAATACCCGGAATTGACCCATGAGTTGATTCTCTGTGATGTGGAAGATAAAGAAACCCGCCGTGGTTATCAGGAGGATTTCAAAAAAGGAAAAATTGACTTACTGGTGGTTTACAATATGCTGCTCACCGGCTTTGATGCACCTCGACTGAAAAAACAGTATCTCGGTCGTGTGATTAGAGAGCATAACCTGTTGCAAACCCTTACTCGTGTGAACCGTCCCTATAAAACCTTCCGCTATGGTTATGTGGTGGATTTTGCAGATATCCGCAGTGAATTTGATAAAACTAACAAGGCATACTTTGAAGAATTGCAGGCTGAGCTTGGCGATGAATTTGAAAAATACCGGAATATTTTCAAGTCTCAAGAAGAGATCGAACAGGACCTAAAGAGCATACAGGACAAGCTGTTTTTATATGCAACAGACAATGCAGAACTATTTTCTCAGCAGATCACTGCTCTGGACGATAAGGGCGAACTGCTTTCTCTGCGTCAGGCGTTGGATACCTATAAGGAACTGCTCAATATTATGAAACTATTTGGCTATGATGAACTTGCGAAAAAGTTTTCTATGGAGCGCCTTCATGCTATGCTCACCGAGGTCAATAATCGTATCAGCATTATCAACCTCAAGCAGAACATGCAGAAAAGTGAGGATATGACCGAGCTGCTCAATACCGCTCTGGATCAGGTTGAGTTTCATTTCCGCAAAGTGTCTGAGAGCGAAATGGTGATTGCCGACCAGTTTCAGGACATTTTGGAGAAAACCCGTCGTGAGCTGGAGCGTTCCCTTGACCCCAAAGACCCGGAGTATGTTTCCCTACTTGATGAACTCAAGCGGATTTTCAAAAAGAAAAACATAGAAGAACTGACCGCTGACGAAATGAAAGAGCACATTCAGGACTTGGAGCGGATTCGGAAAGCTGCTGCACAGCAGAACCTTCGGGATCAAATGCTGTGCTATAAGTATGGCAATGATGCAAAATATATGCGTACCCACAAACGATTGAAAGTAAGTCCACCGCCTATTGGAGCAGATTCTGTAATTTTTGATGTTCTTATGGGAGTGAAAGCGGCAGTTGATCAAAAAGTTTTGAAAAATCAACGGATGATGGACAACCATGCGTTTTTCTCGCAGGAGATCATGCCGTCCATTATTCAATCCTGTCGCAAGAGCGGCGTAAAACCCACGCTCGATCAGGTGAAGCTTATAGACCAATGTATTTCGACTGAATATTTTGCCGAAAGGAATTATACCGCATGATGCAGATTGAATCGATTACCATAAAGACAAAACAGATGATTGATGACCTGAAAGCCATCTGCGCCAATTTTGGCTTGGGTGGCTCTCCGGGTGAATATAAAATCATCACTCAGGTGTTTCTGTACAAATACCTGAGTGACAAATTCGGATATGAAGCCAGCAAGGTGGAACCGTCTATTGCCCATGCAGAAAATGTGGAAGCAGCACTCACTGCTATGCCGGACGAAAACTATGAGATGATGCTCATGATGCTGGGCGGCAATGTGGCGAAGCTGAAAAAGACCCACTATATTTCCTATCTATTCAACCATCAAAACGACGATAGCATGAAGAAAGCAGATGGAAGCCCGTATCCGTTCCATGAACTCTTTGATGATACGCTGGTGGACATTGCAAACTACAACCTTGACATCTTTTCCGTACAGACCGGCAGCGAGGAAAAAATCAAGCTTTTTGAGCCTATATCTCAGTATGTGATTGAAACCGCAAAGAAATCTGCCTTTTGCCGTGCTATCATCAATAAGCTGGTGGAGTTTAGCTTTGCAGAAGTTTTTGAGCAGAAATACGACTTCTTCTCCCAGATTTTCGAATATCTGATCAAAGACTACAACAAGGATTTTGGTAAGTATGCAGAATACTACACACCGCACACCATTGCGGACATTATTGCCCGTATCATGGTGCAGGGTGAAGTGACGAATGCCACCGTCTACGACCCGGCGGCTGGCTCCGGTACGCTGGTATTGGCTCTGGCTCACCAGATTGGTGAGGATAACTGCACCATCTACACTCAGGATATATCTTCCAAGTCCAACGAGTTTCTGCGACTAAACCTGATTCTCAACAATCTGGTTCATTCTCTCAGCAATGTGGTGCATGACGATACGCTGATTGCTCCCCGACACCTGAACCTACAGAAGAATGGACTTGCCAAGTTCCAGTATATTGTCAGCAATCCTCCCTTTAACATGGACTTCAGCGACAATCGGGAAACCTTAGCCGGTGAAAAATATAGCAGCCGTTTCTTTGCCGGTGTGCCCAATATTCCCAACAAAGACAAGCGCAGCATGGCAGTGTACCTGATGTTCTTGCAGCACATCATCTGTTCTATGGATACAAACGGCAAAGCTGCAATCGTGGTTCCTACCGGCTTTTTGACTGCTGGTTCTGGTATTCCCAAAAAGATTCGGGAGCATATCGTGAAAAACCGTATGCTGCGGGGCGTTGTGTCCATGCCCTCTAATATCTTTGCTACCACCGGCACCAATGTGTCTATCATCTTCCTTGATAAAGAAAACCGGGATGGACAGGTGATCCTGATGGACGCTTCTAAGCTGGGAACAAAAGAGAAAGTTGATGGTAAAAATCAGCGCACGGTGCTGAGCCAGGAGGAAATCAACAGAATTATTGATACCTTCAATGCAGGTGAAGCAGTCGATGATTTCTGCGTGGCAGTCAGCTACAAAGAGATCGAAGAAAAGAAACTGTCCTTCTCGGCCGGTCAGTATTTTGAGGTCAAAATTGAGTATGTGGAGCTGACTCCTGATGAATTTGCCGAGAAGATGAACGGATTTACCACCCGACTGGACGAGCTGTTCGCAGAGAGCCGTCGGCTGGAGGATGAGGTTAAGCAGCAGTTGGGGCGGGTGAAGTATGAATAAGACGATAAAGGACATATCACTTGAAATAGGCAGTGGTATCACCCCTCTAAGAAGCAATGAATTATATTGGAATTCTCCAGATATTCCATGGATAAAAACAGAACAACTTGGTCAATATAGAATTTTCGATTCTACAGAATATATTTCTAATTTTGCATTAGAAGATACTAATATTCGCCTTTGGTCTCCTCACACAGTATCTGTTGCAATGTATGGAGAAGGCAAAACAAGAGGAAACGCTTCAATCCTCATGATTGAAACTACGACCAATCAAGCTTGTTGTAACATAAAAGTTAATGATGCACTTGCTGATTATCGTTTTTTATATTATTGGTTGAAAAACAATTATGAAAATTTAAGAACATTATCTGCTGGTGTTCGAAATAATTTGAATGCAGATGATATAAAAAGCTTTCCATTTCCTGAAAATAGTTTACCTGAGCAAGAAAAAATAGCCGATATTTTATCTGTAGTAGATGATAAAATAGAATTAAATTCTAAAATCTGTTCCGAATTGGAAACGATGGCAAAGACCCTCTACGGCTACTGGTTTATGCAGTTTGATTTCCCCGACGAAAATGGTAAGCCTTACCGCACCTCCGGCGGTGAAATGGAATGGAATGAGCAGCTCAAACGGGAGATTCCGAAGGGGTGGGAAGTCACAAACATTGGTAAAATAACTGCTAATTTTGATTCCAGAAGAATTCCCCTTTCACAGAACGAGCGAAATTCTATGAAGGGAGATATTCCGTATTATGGAGCAACGGGTGTCATGGATTATGTTGACCGATTTATTTTTGATGGACAATATGTATTGATCGCAGAGGATGGTTCTGTTATGGATAGTGATGGATACCCAATTGTCCAGATGATTTGGGGTAAGGCATGGGTTAATAACCATGCTCATGTTCTGGAAGGACACAATGGGTACAGCAACGAATTGTTATATTTCGTGCTAAAGGATATACCCGTTATAAAAATCATGACAGGCTCAATTCAGAAAAAAATCAATCAGGACAATTTGAACAATTATAAAATACCTCAAATTCCGCATAAAATAGCAAATCGATTTACAAGTATATTAAAACCAATTTTCTCTAAATTAAGAGCGGTAGAAATAGAGAATTCTGAATTAACAAAACTTCGTGATTGGCTCCTGCCCATGTTGATGAACGGACAGGCACGAGTGGAATGAGGTGAAACTATGGCTAAAAGTCCATTGGAAAGACAGATTGAATCTCAAATGAAGCAGGAAAAACAGCTTGCGGATAAAAAGCGGCGAGAAGATGAAAAACGGGCAAGAGAGCAGAAGCGCATGGAACAAAAAGCGATTGTTCGGGATCGGGCATCATCTATTGTAAATGGCCAACCATTTGTGGAAGGCTTTCGCATTATGGATAAGACATCAGAAGAAATATTAAGGTGTTTACTGGAGTGTGACAGCGTAAGAGACAGCCATGTTAATTTCTCTGATGATATTTTTCCGTCGTATGTCCAAATGTCTATTGGAGTGGAACTCGAGAAACTAATACAATACGGGATGATCGGTGGGCTTTTATCATTTGACAATGGCGGTATGCTCGACTTGTTACCACCTGCCTTCTCCTATTTTGAGGATAAACAGGCAGCTTTAGATAGGCAAGATAAGCGTGAAAAGGAACGTCAGCAAAGTATCATCAACTACGGAAACTTGGTTTTTGGTAACGTTTCTGGCTCTACATTGACTGTGGACAATTCTATACATCAAATTGAGCAAGCAATAGATGAAAAAGGCGGCGAGAATAAAGAGGAGCTTCACGAATTGTTGGATGAAGTCAAAGAATTGATTGAAAATATACAGTCGAGCAGAGCCATACCGAAGCAAAAGAAATTATTTGAAAAGATATCCAACCACATGGAAAAGCACGGTTGGTTTTACGGTGCCGTGGTTCAACTTTTGGGAACAGCTGCATTGGAACTGATAGGAGGATAGAAAGTATGAAAAAGGTCGATCTACACATTCACACAGTTGCGACTGTAAGTGACCATTACTTTGAATTCTCCATGGATACTCTGCAAAGTTATGTGGAATGCAAAAAATTAGATGCAATTGCTGTCACAAATCATAATTTGTTTGATAGAAAGCAATATGAAGAAATTTGTGAAAAAATATCAGTGCCGGTATTTCCGGGTATTGAAATTGATGTAGAGCGAGGACATTTATTATTGATTGCTTCACCGGACGACCTTGATGATTTTGAACCTCGATGCAAACATATACAGGAAAAAAATTCAACGAACACTTCTTCGATATCAGAAGATGATCTATTGGAATATTTTCCAACCATGGAAAAGTATATACTGATACCTCACTATGATAAAAGTCCAAAGTTGGAATTACATCGAATTCCCAAACTCAAAGACTATATTACATGCGGCGAAGTCGCAAGCGTAAAAAAATTCATATCAATGAAAAAAAGGAGTGGGGAACTCGTACCAATTCTTTTTAGCGATGAACGCATGGAGAACCGGAAGGCGCAGTTTCCAGATAGACAAACGTTTATTGATATTGAGGAACTATCTATAAATGCACTAAAACACGCCTTAAGAGACCGTGCGAAAGTTTCGCTTTCTCCAGATGAAGGGAATGTTTTGTTTCAAATTTTAGATAATGGATTGCAGATCTCTACAGGTCTGACAGTGGTTTTGGGAGGGAGATCCTCTGGAAAGTCATATACATTAGACGCTATTAATAATCAGTATGAGCATGCTGCTTATATACGCCAGTTTGAATTACTTGCTCGGGATGAAGAAACAGATAAACGAAGATTTGATGATCTTTTACGGAGAAAAGGGGACTCCATTACTCAAGAATTCTTGCGACCATTTAGAAATGTGATTGATAATGTACAGACGGTAGATCTAAGAGCAGATGAAAAGGAAATAGAAGCATATCTTGAAATGTTAAAAAATTCTGCTGCAGAGGTCGAAAGGCAAGATACTTTTGCAAAAGCAAGATTATTTAGTGAAACATTATTTGACATTAAAGACCTATCATCACTTAAAAAGATTATTGAAGCTGTTGATGTTTTGGTTTCCAATTTAGAGTATCGAGAATTGATAAATTCACATATTGAGAGAAAAGCATTGTTAAATTTGGCAATTTCACTCAGAAAAAAATATATCTCTGAAAGCCAATTAGCAAGCGCCATGAAATATGTGAATGATATTGTCGGTAATATAAAAACGACGTTGAGCAGTAGGACGACAAATACAGTTATTCCTGAGATTGACTTTTACAGAATTTTGCTGAATCGGAGAAAAATAGAAAAATTCGTTGCGATTGCTAAAGGTATTCAGCAAAAACGTATTATTGAACAAAAAAGCGTCCATTCGTTCAACATCGTTGCAAGATCAAGGCCTTTTAATGGGGCTCAGGAGCTTCACTCGGTGTTTAAAACGAATGATGCACTTACTCCCCTTTACGATAAATATAATAATCCGTACGAGTATTTGTGTTTGTTGCGCAAAAATCAAAATATTCCAAGTTCTGAGTATCATAAATTTTTTGCTAATATTGAATATGAGGTTTTGAATAAATATGGAACGAAAGCGTCAGGCGGTGAACGATCAGAATATAATCTGCTTCAACGAGTGAAAGATGCTTTACAAGAAGATATTTTAATTTTGGATGAACCAGAATCTTCGTTTGACAATATTTTCTTAAAAGATGGTGTCGATTCTTTACTGAAAGAACTATCCGAACACATTCCTGTTGTGATTGCAACACATAATAACACCATTGGGGCTTCGGTACATCCTGATTTTCTTATATACACAGAAAAAGAGATTACTCCAGATGGTGCTATCAAATATCACCTTTATTCTGGGTATCCAACCAGTGAAGAACTAACAGATCTGGAGGGAAATAAGTTAAAGCGCAGATCAATTATGCTGAATTGCTTGGAAGCAGGTGAAGAAGCGTATCTCGAGAGGAGCAAAACATATGAAGTATCTTTACATTGAGAATGGACAGGGATTTTTCTTAGTAAGTGGTTTGGAAAAAGATAAACAAACCATAGATAAAATTCAAAAAGAGGATCTTTTGAGACTACTGAACTTAATTGTTGATGAGAGCGCAGAAAACGGATTTGAAATGGATTCTTATGATGAGGAAAGCTTAAAAAATCCCGCACACAAAATAATTTATAAAAATATATATGATAAATTTGATGCACTAATTAAAAAGCGAGTACAATTTAAGGATGAAACGTGTAATTTGTACAAATCTGCGATTGAAAAGTATTCTGCGGAATTGAGCGAAGAATGAAAATTCTAAATTTGAAACATGCCGTGAGTACATTTTGAGTACACCCTATTTACGTAATTGCAGCGACCAGAGAATAAAGTCGACTGATATTCCAAAATCTCCAGACTGCCTTTGTGCAATCTGGAGATTTTTCCTTATATAGGGCACATTGATTGACTTGCAACGTAAAATACGTTACAATGATTTTGAGGTGATAACCATGGAAAAAACGATGACACTCAACCTTCGTGTCAACCCCACTATCAAAAAGCAAGCCGAAGATGTGCTGAAGCAGCTTGGTATCCCGATGGCAACTGCCATTGATATGTACCTGCGTCAAATCACTCTGACCGGCGGCATTCCGTTCTCGCTGTCCCTACCGAAAGCTCCTGCGGCTCTGAACGCTGACACCATGACCGATGACCAGCTTCATGCAGCCTTGCAGGTGGGCATCAAGGAGATTCAGAACGGTGATACCGTGGATGCTGCAAGCGCATTCGCACAGTTCAGGGAACAGCACCGATGAAGCAGTATGACGTAAAAATCTCCCATGCAGCCCTCAGCGATATGGAGCAGATTTACAGCTATATTGCTGACCGTCTGCTGGAGCCTGACACGGCTATGGGGCAGTATAACCGCATTGCGGAAGCCATCCAGTCGCTGAACATCCTGCCGGAACGATGTGCGCTGGTAGAGAGCGAGCCGGAGCGCACACAAGGGCTGCGGCAGATGCTGGTGGACAACTACTCGGTGTTCTACATCGTGGGCGAGGATGCTGTGTCGGTGGCCCGTGTGCTGTACAGTGCATCCGACCTTGTGCGCCGTCTGCGGAGAATGAAGTGAAAGGGGTGTTTGCATGACTGCTGTAATTTACGCCCGCTATTCCAGCGACAACCAGCGCGAGGAATCCATCGAAGGGCAGATTCGGGAATGCACCGCCTACGCCGAAAAGAACGGTATCACAGTCATCAAGCATTATATTGACCGCGCCCTTTCCGCAAAAACCGACAACCGCCCGGATTTCCAACAGATAATCAAGGACAGCGAAAAGCGGCTGTTTGATATCGTGCTGGTCTGGAAACTTGACCGTTTTGCCCGAAACCGTTATGATTCGGCACACTATGAGTATCTGCTGGAACGAAACCATGTCAAGCTGGTATCTGCCACCGAGCCGATCTCGGAAGGCCCAGCGGGTATTATGGTCAAGAGTATGCTCACCGGCATGGCGGAATACTATTCGGCAGAACTTTCTGAAAAAGTTGTGCGCGGCATGACCGAGAATGTTCTGAAGGGCAAGTACAACGGCGGCACGATTCCCATTGGCTTCAAGGTGGACGAGGAGAAGTTCTTTCAAGTCGACCCGCTGAAAGCTCCCTTTGTGGTGGAAGCCTTTCAGCGGTATAACGATGGTGCTACCATGAAGGAACTGATGAACTGGCTGAACGACAGTGGCGTGACCCCCAACCGCAACCAGAAGTTCACCTATAACAGTGTTCAGAAGTTGCTGACGAACAAACGTTACATCGGAGAAAACCACTTCAAGGACATCGTAATGCCTGACAGCATCCCGGCCATCGTGGACAAGGATTTGTTTGAGGAAGTGCAGCTGAAAATCAAAAAGAACAGCCGTGCTCCTGCCCGCCACAAGGCCGAGGATGATTATCTGCTCACCACCAAGCTGTTCTGTGGAATGTGCGGCGCGATGATGTTCGGCGAGTGCGGTACGGGTAGAAACAAAATCGTTCATCATTATTATAAGTGCGCCACCGCGAAGCGTTTCAAGACCTGCAAAAAAAAGACCGTCCGTAAGGAGTGGTTGGAAGATTTGGTCATAGCTGAAACCATGAAGCTGATTCAGGACGATGCCGTGATTGATGCCATCGTTGCAGAAGTGATGGAGTTGCAGGA
>OHDZ01000597.1_pt1 | contig 13750 bp, 10 predicted proteins | sample 1567161 | NCBI WGS metagenome assembly OHDZ01 (sample SAMEA3879525, study PRJEB24766) | human gut metagenome | biome: human-associated habitat; feature: feces | place: USA | collected 1985/1987 | reverse complement strand
CCGGACGCACGGAGATCTCCGGATCAAGAAGTCCTGTCGGGCGGATGATCTGCTCCGCGCGGAGAAGCTCATGGTCCGCCTCATAAGTGGACGGGGTCGCTGACACGAACATCATCTGATTGATATGGGTCTCAAACTCCTCAAAATTCAGCGGTCTGTTGTCAAGGGCAGACGGCAGGCGGAATCCATAATCCACCAGTGTCTTCTTTCTCGACCGGTCACCGAAATACATACCGCGGACCTGTGGAAGTGTGATATGGGACTCGTCCACGATGATCAGAAAATCCTCCGGGAAATAGTCCAGCAGCGTGGTGGGCATACTGCCTGGCGCCCGGCCGGACAACACGGCAGAATAGTTCTCGATGCCCTTGCACATCCCCACTTCATTGAGCATCTCGATATCATAGTTTGTCCGCTGGGAGATGCGCTGCGCCTCAATGAGCTTGCCCTCGGCGGTAAACTGCCTTACCTGGGCGTCACACTCTGCACGGATCTTCTCCAGCGCAGCGGCTTTTTTCTCGGCGCTGACGATATAGTGGCTGGCGGGGAAGATCGCCACGTGCTTGACCACGTTCTGCCGTGCGCCGGTGACTGGGTTGAACTCTGTAATGCGGTCGATCTCGTCGCCAAAAAACTCCACCCGGATGGCCAGCTCGCTCATATAGGCCAGGTAGATATCCACCGTATCTCCCCGCACCCGGAACTTGTTGCGCACAAAGTTGATATCGTTGCGCTCGTATTGCAGATGCACCAGCTTTGCGCACAGGTCATCCCGCTCCATCTGCATCCCCGGACGCAGACTGATGACCATGCTGCGGTAGTCGATGGGGTCGCCCAAGGAGTAGATGCAGGATACAGACGCCACGATGATCACATCCCGCCGCTCTGACAATGCCGCCGTAGCAGAATGACGCAGGCGGTCGATCTCATCGTTGATCGCACTGTCCTTTTCAATATAGGTATCGGTGCTGGGGATATACGCTTCCGGCTGGTAGTAATCGTAGTAGGAGACGAAATACTCCACCGCATTTTCCGGAAAAAAGGAGCGAAACTCCGTACACAGCTGCGCCGCCAGGGTCTTATTATGGGCCAGCACCAGGGTGGGGCGGTTGCACTGGGCAATGACGTTTGCCATTGTAAACGTCTTGCCGCTGCCGGTAACGCCCAGCAGCGTCTGGAACTTATCCCCGGCTTGCACCCCCTGCACCAGCTGGGCAATGGCCTGGGGCTGGTCACCGGTGGGAGCATAGGGGGATACCAGCTTAAAGGTCTCGTCTGACATAGAGGCGTCCTTTCCGGTTCCCGCTGCGAGAACCACCATTAGTTGTTGACATTCACCTTATTATAGCACGGGTGTTTTATAATGTAAAGCGGCATGACGGCGGGAGACGTTCCTTGCTTAATACCGGCCGACAGAGCAGGGTCTAAAAAATACACTTTAGCTCTATTGGCGAAAACGCCAATACAAAATGCTCCTGTTCGACCCCTGTGCTTGGGTAGAATTTTGCGGTCCGAAATTCTATGTTGTCAATTTCGTGATGATACTCTGGTTCGCAATTACACAATGAAGATTCAGTTATAGAAGCATAAAAATCCCTTGTTCCAGAAACATCCACCCTCATCCGCTCACATCTCCGATCCATGTTTCTATTTACCTTATCATATTTTTCTGTTCTCTTCAACGCATGTCTAAATTGACAGAGATCCGCTCCGTCCGTCTAAATGTAAAAAGGGACTCCCCCTCCCCGTTGACTTTGCCCCTTGAGATATAGTATCATGGAAGGGACAGGCGGTTTTATCCGCCAGAGAGAGAGGCCGATTTATGAAGCAATTTACCGCCACTGCCAATGATGAAGGGGTGCGGATGTCCCGTTTTGTACAAAGCGTGACACGGGGACTGCCCACAAGTTTGTTATACAAGAGCTTCCGCAACAAGCGGGTCAAGGTCAACGGCAAGCGCGCTGCGCCGGAGGACCGGCTGCGGGCCGGCGACCTGATCGAACTGTACATCAACGACGAGTTTTTCCCCCCGGAGGGGAGCGCTCCCGCCAAACCGGCAAAAAAAGCCCCTGCTCAGCCGCCGGTGACCGTGGTCTATGAAGATGCCGATATTGCGGTGCTGTATAAGCCTGCGCATCTGTTATGCCACAGCGACCGTACCGGAGATGCAAACCTTGTGGATGCTTTTGCCCAGTATCTGGAGCAGAAGGGCGAGTATGACCCCCACAGCGAGCAGCGGTTCAAACCCGGAATCTGCAACCGGCTGGACCGCGGCACAGAGGGGCTGGTGATCGCCGCCAAGAGCTATGCCGCCCTGCGGGATATGAACGAGATCATCCGCACCGACCTGCTCAAAAAGGAATACTACACCATCACGGTCGGCATCCCCCAGAGCGGGCGGTTCACTGCCTGGTGGGAGCACGATGAAAAGAACAACAAGGTCTCCATCCACGCACACCAGGCACAGGACGGACACCGCAAGCAGATCATCACCAATGTGGATGTACTGCGCACCGCCGGGCCTTTTGCATTGTGCCGCATTGGCCTGGTCACCGGCCGCACCCACCAGATCCGAGCACACCTGGCCTACCTTGGCAAGCCGGTGCTGGGAGATATCAAATATGGCAACCGCAAGATGAACCAGCGCACCGGGGCAAAGACCCAGGCGCTGTGTGCGGTACGGCTCAGCTTTTTGCAGATCCCGCCGGAGAATACGCTCCACGGCCTTTCCTGCAAGGTCATCAAGCTGAAAGACCCGCAGATCCTGCGCCAGTTTGAAGCACTGGACAAAGCGCCCCAAAAAGACCCTGCCAACTAAACAGCGCCCCCCTGCCCTACTGCGGGCCGGGGGGCGCTGTTTGATTACTGGGACAGATATTCCACCAGCTCGCTGATGGCTTTGGCCACATCCGGCAGCACACGGTCCTTTTGGGGACGCGGCGCATCGATCGCCTGCTGATAGACTTCCAGCGCTTGACGGGCAAAGTTCTTGGAGGAATAGTGCGCGGCCTTTTCCTCTGCTTTGCCGGCATAATCGCTGTGGTTTGCCATCACATCCTCAAATCCCTGGCGGAAGGTAGAGCTTTCCTCCCACTGCCAGCCGTTGATCCCGTTTTCGATCACGCCTTCCAAGCAGGGGTCCGCCCGGCAGATAGCGGGCAGACCGCAGGCCATGGCTTCAAAATAGGTCAGGCCCTGGGTCTCGCTCCGGGAAGCGCTGACAAAGACATCCCCCACCTGATACCACCGAGGGACCTCCTGAGGGCTTACCATACCCGCAAAGCGGACCCGCTCGGTCAAGCCCAGGCGGATGGTCTCTGCCTCCAGCTCAGTCCGGACCGGGCCATCCCCCACGAACACCAGCCAGGGGCGCTCCTCTTCCGGCCACTCTGCCAGCAGCTGCAAAAGCTCCCCATGGTTCTTTTCCGCAGCCAAACGCCCCAGCGAGAGCATCACCGGCGCTTCGGCAGGGATGCCCAGCTGGCTGCGCAGCTCTGCCCGGGCAGCGCCGCCGTCCTGCCAAGGCTGGAACTCGCCCAGGTCAATGCCCGTCGGCACCGTGAACACCTTGCACTCCACGCCATAGCTCTCCAGCAGCGCGCGGATCTTGCCGGTGGGGGCCAGAATCGCATAGCAGTGCCCTGCCACCACCCGGGTGAAATACTCTACCGCCGCCTTGCCCAGCCGCTCGCTGGGGCAGACATAGCGGGTGCAGTCCTCCCACATGGTATGGTATGTATGCACCAAGGGGCAATCGCAGCGTTTGGCCAGCTGGCAGGCCGGGATAAAGGTGGAGAACTCACTCTGGGAGTGGATCACATCCGGCCGCCACTCTTCCAGCACGTCCAGCCAATGGCTCAGGAGCCGCAGCCCCAGCCGCACGCCCGGGTAGACTTTTTCCGCACTGAGGCTGCCCAGGTAGATCACATTGCCTTCCTGATAGGAGCGGCTGTTGCCGGACAAGGTCAGCACCCGCACATCATGCCCCAAAGCCAGCAGCTCCCGGTAGAGCAGCTCCACCGACCGCACCACTCCGTTGACCGCAGGCGCCCATGTATCGGTCGTCAGCAAGATTTTCATCAGAACACCTCCGCAAGATCATCTGTTGTTTTATCCTTTTTTCTGGCGGCAGAGCATGGCCGATGCCCTGTTCCGTCCATACCATTTTAACGAAATTCCCTGCCCTATTCCTGCAAAATACTGCGGGAACGGGGCTGCACTTCCAATATACCCGCCGCAGCACAGCAGGTCAAGACTTTTTCAGCCAAAACCTTGCCTTTGCTGCAAAAAACACAGCAGCAGGGATCAGACCTGCTGCTGTGCTGCTTTTATTCTTTACAGACGGCCACCTCTGCAACACCATAATGCTGCATCAAGGCCACTGCCGCAGGACCGATCTCCTCACCGCTGACCGCAATGGGGATCGCCGGCGGGCAGGATACGGTGGGCAGTGCGCACACACGGCCCAGTGCCTGCTCCACTGGCACTCGCTCTGCAGGGGACAGCACCGCTGCCCGGATGCTGCGCACCTGCTTATTCTGGCTCGCCAGCTCCGCAAACGCTGGTCCTATATCCTCCGGCAGCAAAGCTCCCTGGGCCTGCTCCAACAGATCCAGCAGCGCCGCCCGCACACGAGCCATATCTTCCGGTGGGTTTTCCGGCGTAAACATCAATACCACGTTGCGGATATCCGCATACTCACACTCGATACCGCAATGCCGCAGCTGATCCGCCAGCCACTGCCCGGTGCGGCCCAATGCCGCCGCATCCAGCGTCAGCTTCAGCGGCTCCTGCTCCGGGCCGGACAGCGCCACCGGCACCGGACAGCCGCCCAGCGCAGCCATGTTCAGTTCCTTCCGCAGCTGATCCAGGCCCGCCATGCTGGCTGCCAGCTTCTCTCGGTAGCCCTGTGCCAGATACCGGTTGCACAGGTCCAGGGATTGCAAAATCAGATAAGAAGGGCTGGTGGAGCCAAACAGCGCCATTGCGCCCCGGACAGCCTCCGGTTGGGGGACCGGGGCGTTTTTCCCCAGGTGCAGGTAGGCTCCGCCGGTCAGCACTGGCAGCGTCTTATGACCGGAGTCGCAGCACATAGCAGCCCCCAGTGCGATCGGGTGCCGGCTGCCCCCCGGCAAAAAGGGCAGATAGGCGCCGTGTGCGTTGTCCACCAGCAGCGGCACGCGCAGGCTTTGGCAGACCTCTGCCAGCCCCTGTACGTCCTGCATATACCCCAGATAGTCCGGGCTGGTCAGGTAGACGCCAAAGGGGCGCACCCCTTGACGGAGCAGCTGCTCCAGACGGGTGCGGAGACTTGCAGGCGTGACCGGGCAGCTGCACAGACTGCCCCCCTGTCCCTGCGGCCACAGCCATTGGATCTCAAAATCCAGCAGAGCAGCACTGTACACCAGCGCTTTATGTGCATTGCGTGCCGCCAGCAGGACCGGACGGCCCTCCCCTGCCGGTGCGGCCTGCATGGCCAGCAGCAGCATAGCCCGAATACACTGAGAGGACCCGCCCGCACTATAATAGGTGGCCGCCGTGCCGAACAGCTGGGCAGCATTTGCCTCGCTCTCCGCAATGATGCCTTCTGCCTCATACAGCTCATCTGCCCCTGCGATCTCGGTCAGGTCCAAGGGTTCGCACCCCAGAAAGGATACGCCTTTGTGCCCTGGCATATGCAGCCGGGCCGTGCCTGAACTGCTGTACCGCCGGACAAAATCTGCAATAGGGGTGCTGGGCATCATTCGCCGCAGCCCTCGCCATCGGCGCAGGCATTGCAGCTGCCGCCCAGCTCAATGGGAGCCTCTACGCCCTGAGCTGCCAGGTCCTGGTTCTCAGCCACCTTGATCATGATGGCGCACTCGATCCGCTTTTTGAACAGCTCGCAGCCGTAATCGTACACGCCTGTGATGCTGCCCGTTGCATGGTATGCATTGGCTGCACAGCCGCCGGAGCAGTACAGCTTAGCCCAGCAATCCTTGCACTCGGGGCGGGCGTAGGCGTTGCAGTGCTTGAACTCATCCCGCACAGCGGTATTGGTGACGCCCTTCCAGATATCGCCCATGAGGTACTTGGGGTCACCCACGAACTGGTGGCAGGGATACAGGTCGCCCCACGGCGTCACAGCCATATACTCGGTTCCGGAACCGCAGCCGGAGATGCGCTTGTAGATGCAGGGGCCTCCGGTAAGGTCGATCATGTAGTGGTAGAAGGTAAAGCCCTTGCCCTCCCGGCGGCGGCGGATCATCTCCTTGGCCAGGATCTCGTACTGCTCCTTCAGGATGGGCAGATCCTCCGCAGTCAATGCACAGGGATCGTCCGGCTTAGAGACCACCGGCTCCATGCTCAGCTCCGTAAAGCCCAGGTCTGCCATGTGGAAGACATCCTTGGTGAACTCCACATTGTTATGGGTATAGGTGCCCCGGATGTAGTAGTTCTTATCCCCACGGCGGCGGACGAACTCCTGGAACTTGGGCACGATGACATCGTAGCTGCCGCGGCCTGCATAGTCCTTGCGGAGACGGTCGTGGATCTCCTTGCGGCCATCCAGGCTCAGCACCACATTGTGGCACTCCTTGTTGCAGAAGTCGATGACATCATCATCGATCAGCATGCCGTTGGTGGTCATGGTAAAGCGGAAGTTCTTGTTGTGGATCTTCTCCTGCTCACGGCAGTAGGCCACCAGCTGCTTGACCACATCAAAGTTCATCAGCGGCTCGCCGCCGAAGAAGTCCACTTCCAGGTTGCGGCGGGTGCCGGAATTCTCGATCAAAAAGTCCATGGCCCGCTTGCCCACCTCAAAGCTCATCAGGGCACGGTCGCCCTGGTAGCGGCCCTGGGCAGCAAAGCAGTAGGAGCAGTTCAGGTTGCAGGTGTGCGCCACATGCAGGCACAGTGCCTTGACCACCGTATTGCGGTTCTTGAAGTCAAAGGCCATGTCCTTATAGATATCCGGCGCCCAAAGTTTGCCCTGGGCCTCCAGCTGGGCCACATCCTCCAGGCACTGGCGCAGGTCCTCCTCCGTAACATCCGGACGGTGGGCGTACTTTGCCAGCATCTGTGCTACGATCTCATCGGCCGGATGCTGCTTGTACAGGGCGATGATGTCGTAGGCCACCTCGTCCACAACGTGCACAGAGCCGCTGCAGGTGTCCAGCACGATATTATATCCATTGAGTTGATACTGATGTACCATTGATTTTCCTCCGTGAAAGATCACTAAAAATGAACACAAAAAATGCCGCCCGGCTCAGGCGGCATCCGATTGGAAAAAAGCTTACTTGTTGCTGTTCTCGCACTGCTGGTTAGCCACGCCGCAGGAGGTCTTGCAGGCAGACTGGCAGGAAGTCTGGCACTCGCCGCAGCCGCCGGTCTGCACGCTCTTGGTCAGGTCACGGGTAGCGATCGTCTTAATTCTTTCCATAATCAAAAACCTCTCTCGCTTGAAAAGATTGCGCTGTGCGAAGCATTGCCTCTGCCCAGCGATTTATCTTTTAGTATCATAACACGGGAGGCGATTTCTGTCAAGATTTTTTGGCACTGGGCTTCCTGCAAGGGCAGCATCAGCCGGGCAGGCGGGGCTGATAGCGTGCCAGCACTGTATGCAGCCCCAGCTCCCGGGCCCGGGCCAGCAGATAGCGGTAGCGGCACAGCAGCGCCTGCCGCTCGTAGATGCGCTGCTCGATCAGATCGGAGTCCACCTCCAGATCAAACATCATCTCATTGCAGCGCAGGCAGGCCAAGCACTCCTGCAGATCCTGCTCCAGCTCCGGGCAGTAGCGCTCGTGTTCCGGGTCCCGCGGTACACGGGGCGAGAGGTTGCCTCTTTCCGGGCGCAGAGTTCGTGTCATCATATGCAGCATCCTTTCTAAATCAGGCCAAGCAGCCTTTCAATGTCCTGTGCGAGTATACCGCACCGCCGGGGCAAAACCTGCCGCACCCTGGAGAAGTGCGCTAAGACGGCATTTTTTTATTTTTTGCAAGTTTTTTCAAAAATATGCTTGACAAACGCCTCCGATATGCGTATAATAACACACGTTGACCGGCTCACCCAGCCGGGCGCACCACTGATGGGGATTTGCATAGTGGTAGTGCGGTAGACTCTGACTCTACTTGTGGGAGTTCGATTCTCTCATCCCCAACCAAAACGAAGCAGTCTGCAAGACCTTTTCCATAAGGTTTGCAGACTGTTTTTTTGTTTTTCATCCGCTGCAAAAGACCGGGCACATCCAGGGAGCTACTCCCCGGACACGCCCGGTCTTTTTTAGTTCAGCTCAGGATCCCTAAATGGATCAGACCAGCTGGATACGGCCTGCGCCGTACTCATTCTCGTAGTTCAGCAGATAGCCCGGATACTGAGACAAGGGGCTGTTGGCGCTGCTCAGGTGAGGCAGGCCATTGGCATCCACGCCGCCAAACAGCATAGCGTACATGGACATGACCAGGTAGTCCTCAGCCACATAGTCCTTGATCAGCGTTGCGCCGTCGAACATGGCAAAGCCATCGCCCAGGTTGCGCAGGGTATAGTTCATACCTGCCATTGCATAGGTAGCGTTGGGGTCCAGCGGCTCATATGCACCGGTCTTGCGGTTGTAGATCTTGACATTCTGCACACGGGGGGTGCCAGTAGCGCTGCCGACCCAGACATTCTTGTCATTGGTCTGCCCCGTGTTGGGCAGGCTGGTGTGGATCTCGTAGCTGGCGCCTGCCACGTGCAGGAAGCCGCCGTTCTCCTTCTCCGTACCGGCAAAACGAGCACCGAACTCCAGAGCATCCTGGATCTGCTTGCCGGTGACCGACATCAGGCAGGCCACGTTGCCAAAGGGGCTGACCTGTTTGCAGGTCTTGAAGCTCCACTCCCCTGCCGGCACGTCGGTGCGGATACCGCCGCCGTTCATGATGGCGATATCGCAGTCCAGCTGCTCGATCTCGTTGAAGTAGGTGTAGATGCCGTCGGCCACAAAGTCGCCCAGGTTGGTCTCACCGGAACGAATACGGCGCTTGCCGGTGGCCGGGTCGTTGATGTAGAAATTGACATCGCCCACAGCGATCTTCTCGCCCAGCATATCGTCCACGGTATCGATCCAGTTCTGCTGGATCGCCTTTACAGCCTCATCCTCTGCGGCAAAGGTGGGGATCAGCTCGGTGGTGATGGTGCCATCCACGCCGATGGTCATCTTACCGATGTTCTCAAAGTAAGAGCCGGTCTGGGTCAGGGTGACCATCTTGCCGGAGGCATCTGCCACCTGCTTGTTGACCAGGGTGGAGTGAGAGTGACCGTCGATGAATGCGTCAAAGCCAGTGGTATGAGCAATGACTTCCTCACTGGTCCAGGGAGAAGAGGACGGGTCTACGCCCAGATGGCCCAGACCGATGACATAGTCTGCCACGAGCTTTGCCTTGTTCACCGACTTCTGCACAGCGTCATACAGCTTCTGGCCGTCCTCGCCGCCCAGGATGTCGTAGATGAACTTGGTCTGCTTCTTGTTCATGAAGTAAGCCGGAGTGGACTTCGTAAAGGTCTCCGGGGTGGTAATGCCCACGAAAGCCACCGTAACGCCGCCGGTGTGCACCAGGCTCATGTCCGGCAGCACACGACCGCCCAGGCCCTGCAGGCTGACCCAGTTGCAGGACAGGTAGGGGAAGTTTGCCTCTGCAATGATCTGCTGGGCACGCTCCATACCATAGTCAAACTCGTGGTTGCCCAGGGTAGCCACATCGTAGCCCACCTCATTCATCAGGCGGATGATGGATGCGCCAGAGTCCATAGAGCCATAGGCAGTGCCCTGGACGTGGTCACCTGCGTCCACCAGGATGACCTCCTGGCCAGAGTCCTCGATGCTCTTTTTCAGAGCAGCCAGGGACGCATAGTTCAGCTCCGGATTCTCGCCATCGATGTAGGTATGGGTATCGTTGGTATACAGGATGGTAACAGCAGCCTTTTCACCAAAAGGCCAGCAAGCAGATGCCTGGGGTGCGCTCATAGCAACAGCTGCGGTGGCAAGGCCAGCGGCCTGCATAAAGCTGCGGCGGGAGATAAGATGTTTCACGGGTAAACAACCTCCTTTTTTTGTACCAGCAGACAAAAGTGCTCCGGCGGGACGCAACGGCGACCGCCGGCTTTTTTCTGCTGGATTTCTTCCTGCACTAAAGATAGCACATTCCGCCCGGCAGGGCAAGGCTCAAACGGCAACTTTGTGTAAAATAGCCGTCAAAAACCGTACTTTTTGCGCATAAACTCTAATTTCATCAGAAAAACGAAACCCCGCACCCGTCTCGTCCCCTACGCGTCAAAAAAACAGAATCGCTTTTTATTTTCACACTTTTATGCTACACTGTATCCTGTATTTTATCACCGGAACGAACCGAGGGCCATGACCATGAAAACGATCTTTCTGCACGGGTTGGGGCAGACTTGCTCCAGCTGGGAAAAGACCACTGCTTTCCTGAAAAAGGGCGCAGATGTTCTGTGTCCAAACCTTTTTGACTGGTTTGAGGGACAGCCTGTCAGCTACCCCGTATTGTACCGCGCTTTTTCTGAATACTGCCAGCAATTTCCCGAACCGGTCCAGCTCTGCGGACTGTCCCTGGGCGGCGTCCTTGCCTTGCATTACAGCATCGAACACCCACAGCACGTCCACTCTCTGGCATTGATCGCAACGCCGTACACGATGCCCAAGAGGATCTTGAAGTTCCAGAACATGATCTTCCGTTTCATGCCGGAGAAAAATTTCCAGAGCATGGGCATTAGCAAAGCGGATTTTCTCTGCCTGACCCGTTCCATGATGGATCTGGATTTTGAAAAGGACCTGCCGCGCCTGAGCTGTCCCGTTCTGGTCCTTTGCGGAGAAAAGGACACCGTCAACCGATCTTCTTCCCTTGGATTGCAGGCCCGGCTGCCCAAGGCAGAGTTCCGCCTGCTGAAAAACTCCGGCCACGAAGCCAATCTGGACGCCCCCGAAGCACTGGCACAGGAGCTTTCCGCTTTTTTTCAGTTATGATCCATTAAAAAAGAGTCTGCCCGCTGTTTCTGCGGTCAGGCTCTTTTTTCTTTCTGCGACCATCTGCTGAAACAAGCGCTGCTCTCTGTTTTAATGTCAGCTTTATCTCTCCGGCGGCTTTTTTTCATCTTTTTAATCTCTTTGGTGTTAGGATAGCGGCATCCCAGAGATGCAGCTATCCAGAGCATTGGATATACAAAACCGCCCTCAGGCTGCTGAGGGTGGAAAATATGGAGGAAAAACCATGAAAAACACCGATTGTGACAAGCTGATCCTGGCTGTACTGCAAGGCGAAGAATACCAGGATGCCATTGCAGAGCTGAATCAAAACGGCTTCTATGCCACCGTCCTGCAATCCAGAGGCGGCTTTCTGCATTGCCAGAGCGCCACGATCCTGGTGGGTGTGCATCATACGGATCTGCCGCAGGCGCTGGCGCTGCTGAAGCGCTATGGGGAACGCACGGTCATGCAGTACCAGCCGCTCATCCTGGGCGGCACGGTACAGCCGCTGGCTGCCACGGCGCCCCTGCCGGTGCAATGCGGCGGCGTGACCTTGTTTGTGCTGGATGTCCAGCAGTTTGAAAAATATTAAGACGGCTGCCGCCTGCAAAAAAGAGCCTGTCCGCTAAAACGCGGACAGGCTCTTTTTATAAATACTTCAAAACACGATACGCATCTGGTGCCAGACCACGCCTCCATGGGTGGAACCGGAGACGCCCTCGTCCACAAAGCCGAAGCGGGAATAAAACGGCAGCAGCGCCTGTTTACAGGTCAACACCACGCCCTTTCGGCCCGTGGCCCGGGCATCTGCCAGCATTTGGGTCAGCAGCGCCGAGGCGCAGCCCTGCCCCCGCCACTCCGGGGCCGTCACCACGCTGAAGATCATCTGCCAGGCCCCCGCAGGGTCGTACAAACTGGGCCGGTCGTACATTTCATCGGTCAGGTCCGGAGTGTCCGTAGCAAATCCATTGACAAAGGCACGGACCTCTCCTTCCTCCTCCAGCAGCCAGAAAAGCTCCGGGTAAGCAGCCAGGCGGCCCGCCAGACTCTCCCGGCTGGCACCTTCTGCCGCCGGGTAGGACGCTGCTTCGATCGCAGCCAAACGGTCCAGATCAGACATCTGTGCATGACGGATCTGCATAAGAGACCTCTCCTTTCCCATTCTGGATGCAGTGCAGCTCTCAGCCTTTTGCCTGTGCAGGCTCAAAATCCACCTTGCCCAGGTTCACATCCGCCCGGACGATGGTGATCATCATGCGGTCGCCCAGGTTCCAGTTCTTGCCGGAGACCGGGTCGGACAGGCGGATGCCTTCGGTCAGCAGGGTGCCGGCAGCAGTCAGGCTGGATGCAGGCACAAAACCTTCCACACCGTTATCCATCTCCACAAACAGGCCGCGCTGGGTCACGCCGGAGATGCTGCCCTCGTAGCTCTCGCCCAGGTGACGGCGGGCGTACTCTGCCTTATAGCAATCTTCTGCCTTGCGCTCGATCTGCATAGCAATGACTTCCCGCTCGCTGGACTGCTTAGCTGCCTGCTCCGCAAAATCGGTGTAGCGCAGGGTCATGGTCTCCTTGTCGGTGCCGGAGAGCAGGTCGGTGAGGATACGGTGGATCGCCAGATCCGGATAACGGCGGATGGGGCTGGTGAAATGGGCATAATCCTTCAGCACCAGGCCGTAATGACCCTTGGGCTTTGCCTCATACTGCGCCTTGGACATACACCGCAACATTCCGGTATTGATGATCTGCTCATATGCCGTGCCGCGGACCCCTTCCAGGATCGCACTCAGCTCCTTGGGCGCAGGGACATCCTTTGCAAAGTGGTCGTTGATGCCGCAGGCGGTCAGCAGTGCGTGCAGACGCTCCAGCTTTTCGGCGTTGGGTTCCTCGTGGACACGATAGACAAAGGGAATCTGCTTGACCCGTGCAAAGTGCGCAGCGCACTGGTTTGCCAGCAGCATGAACTCCTCGATCATGGCCTCGCTCTCGCCGGAAGTGCGCTTCTGCACATCGATGCAGCGGCCTTCCTCGTCCAGGATCAGCTTGACCTCTCCGCTCTCGATATCCATGCAGCCGCGCTCTCTGCGCAGGCGCGCACGGTGGCCATACAGCTCCTTCATGGCAGGCAGCTGCTCCGACACCTCGGCATACTTGGCCTGCAGTTCCGGGTCCGTGCTGCCAGCCAGCAGAGCGTTGATCTCGCTGTACACGCCCTTGACACGGCTGCGGATCACGGATTTGACAAAGCGGTAATCGGTCAGCTCGCCATTGTTATCCAGCCGCATCAGGCAGGAGAATGCCAGCCGCAGCTCGCCTTCGTTCAGGCTGCAAATGCCGTTGGACAAGGCCTTGGGCAGCATGGGCACCACCTGATCCGCATAGTACACACTGGTGGCACGGCGGAAAGCCTCGTTATCCGTCTCGGTGCCGGGACGCACATAGTGCGATACATCCGCAATATGGACGCCCAGTTCAAAACCGCCCTCCGGCGTGCGGGTCAGGCTGATAGCATCATCGATATCCTTGGTAGAGGCACTGTCGATGGTGAAGATCGGCAGGCTCCGCAGATCCAGACGACCCTTGGTGTCTGCCTCCGACACCGCTGCATCCTCCAGCTTTTTGGCCTCCTCCCGCACTTCCTCCGGGAAGCGGCCCCGGATATCCTGTGCATACAGCAGAGCCTTTGCGCAGCGCTTGGCCTCATCGGCACTGCCAAAGCGCATGGTGACCCCCACCCGGTGGTCCTCCTG
>OHDZ01000584.1_pt1 | contig 13903 bp, 8 predicted proteins | sample 1567161 | NCBI WGS metagenome assembly OHDZ01 (sample SAMEA3879525, study PRJEB24766) | human gut metagenome | biome: human-associated habitat; feature: feces | place: USA | collected 1985/1987 | reverse complement strand
GCCCAGGAACAAAAACAGCACGATCAAGCCCAGCAGCACCCCGATCAGGATATCCATCTGATGGACACTGAGGGGAAAGCGGTCGTACAGCTTCTCTTTCGGGTTGACAAAATGGGGGTCGCCGTTGTCCAGCAGCTTATGCTGCGGCTCCTGCCCGGCCTGTGCAGCCCGCTGGGCGTCCAGCGCGGCTTGCTGCCGGGCCAGTTCGGCTTCCTTGGCAGCCAGTGCTGCCTCCCGCCGGGCAAGCTCGGCTTCTCGGTTGGTCTGTGGTTCGCTCATAGTCTGTTTTCCTCCCTGCTCATGGGGCTGTTGCTTTCCCTTTCAGTGTATCACATAAATAGGAACAGAACAAGGTGTGACTCTGGCCCGCAGGCGGGGGAAAGGGGCGGGCGCCTGCCCGTGCTGGGACCGATGCGATAAAAACAAATGGCCTGTGCTTTCGCACAGGCCATTTTGAAAAGGGGTCTGCCCCGCTTTTTCTCGCAAAAAGTGGGAAGATGCTGTGGTATCCTTACAGCAGCACGTACTTCAGGATGAACATCACAGTCAGCACATACATCAGGGGGCTGATCTTCTTCTCCTTAGCCTTGCCGCTGATCAGGTTGAGCAGGGTCCAGGAGATGACGCCGATGGCGATGCCCTCCGAGATGCTGTATGCCAGAGGCATTGCGGCAATGGTCAGGAAGGCGGGGATGCCGTCGCAGGGATCGTTGAAGTCGATCTTAGCAGCGGAGCCCATCATGTAGAAGCCCACGATGATCAGAGCCGGTGCAGTGGCAAAGGAGGGGATGGTCAGGAACAGGGGGCTGAACACGATGGCCAGCAGGAACAGAACGCCGGTGGTCATAGCGGTCAGGCCGGTGCGGCCGCCCTCGGTCACGCCGGAGGCGCTCTCCACATAGGTGGTGGTGGTGGAAGTGCCGAACACAGCGCCCACGCTGGTGGCCACAGCATCGGCCATCAGTGCGCCCTTGATGCGGGGCAGCTTGCCGTCCTTGTCCAGCATATCGGCCTTGGAAGCCACACCGATCAGGGTGCCCAGGGTGTCGAACAGGTCAACAAACAGGAAGGAGAACATCACGGCGAAGAAGTCCAGCGGGTGGATGGAGCTGAAGTCCATCTTGAACACCTGGCCGAAGGTCTTGCCGAAGGAAGAAAAGTCGAAGCTGATAAAGGCGGTGGGGATCACAGAGTACATGCCCAGCTCAGGGTTGGGGATGTACAGGCCCACCAGCTCGCAGACGATGCCCAGGCCCCAGGTGATCAGGATGCCATACAGGATGCCGCCCTTGACCTTTTTCACCAGCATGACGGCGGTGATCAGCACACCGATCAGGGTGAGGATGGCGCCGATGCCCACGCTGTTGAAGGTCTCGCCCTTAAAGTGCTGGTAGCTCACCAGGGTAGAGCTGTTGTCCACGATGAGCTTGGCGTTCTGCAGGCCAACAAAGGCCACAAACAGGCCGATGCCCACGCTGACAGCGGATTTCAGGGTCATGGGGATGGCGTTGAAGATGCCCTCGCGGACGTTGGTCAGGGACAGTACGATGAACACCAGGCCCTCCACAAAGACGGCCATCAGGGCGACCTGCCAGCTGTAACCCATGGTCAGCACCACGGTGTAGGCAAAGTAAGCGTTCAGGCCCATGCCGGGGGCCAGCGCAAAGGGGTAGTTGGCCATCAGGGCCATCAGGGCGGTGCCGACAAAGGCTGCCAGAGAGGTGGCGATCAGCACAGCGTTGGCATCCATACCGGCAGCAGACAGGATGTTGGGGTTGACCGCAAGGATGTAAGCCATGGTCATGAAGGTGGTGATACCTGCCATGATCTCGGTTTTTGCATCGGTGCGGTTCGCTTTCAGATGAAAGACTTTCTCGAGCATAGATTCCTCCTAATGACTCGCTCAGCGGGCGATGTATACAAGCCGCAGTCCCGCTGGAAAAAAGCTTTCTCGCAGTCATTTGACCGCGAGGAACGAACAAAGCCTATTTTAGCACGGACAACTGTCCTTTGTCCAGCCGAAAAAGTAGGATTATTAACACTTTTGCCATTTTTTGCGGGAGAAGTATGACTAATAACGCAAAGTTGTATACAAAAAAGCCCGCGTCTGCCTTTTAATGGCGGCGCGGGCCTTTAGGGGAGAACGGTTACAGCGTTCCACGCTGGAACTTGGCTAGGTAATGCTTGTTGTGCAGGTGGGCGGTGCGGGTCTCGGTCTCGGTGCGGCGCACACCCTGGCGGCAGTGGTCACAGCGCCATGTATAGAACACGCTGCGCTCTATATGGCTGTCCAGGCAGCGTGGATTCTCTGCGCAGCGTAACGTTCCGGTCACGACCCAGGGAGAGTAGGCTGTCTCCAGCTGTTGGAGTGTCCCCTCCCCACATTTGGGACAGGGGTCTGCGGCAGCGGGCATCTGCGCCAAGGCTGGCAGGGCCAAAGCTGCCGCCAGCAGCAGGGAGCATAGCAACAGGGACAGAGTTTTTTTCATACGGGTCGCCTCCTTTGTTTTCGCAGCCGTTTATAAGGTGCCATTTCTGAGCTTTTGCTGATAATACGCATCGTGCAGATGGACAGTGCGGCTCTCGGTCTCAGTATAGGCGTGCAGAGCCTGGCAGTGGTCACAGTAGCGATAGTAGCTGACCTGACGTTCCAGGACCCCATCTTTGTGCCAAACGCTTTCCTCACAGGGAAGCGTACTGCATAGCTTCCACGGGGTGGAAGCGGTCAAAGGATGGATGCGGCCCTCTCCGCAGGAGGTGCACACACTTCCTGCGGTGGGAAGAAGCGTCATCTGCGGGACGGATGTCTGGGCAAAGGCTGGCAGGGTCAGTATCCCTGCCAGCAGCAGGGAGCACAGCAGCAGGGACAGAGTTTTTTTCATATGGGTCGCCTCCTTTTTGCAAAAAGATAAAGAGATTCTGTGATTTCAGCATAGCATAGCAGATTTTTTGTGTCAATTCTTATTTGCCATTTTATGCATAAAAATATGCGGCCCGCTTTTGTGCATCTTTGACAAAAAATGGAGAAAAAAGTGCCCTGCACCGGCGGATAGCAGCACGATGCAGGGCGGTTGTGAAAATAGAAGGAGAAACGCTTAGTTTTCATCCGCCGGGGCAAACCCAAAGCGGAAGGTCATGCCCGGCACAGCGGTATAGCAGGCGTCCGGGTGGGGCGGGGCGCCCCAGCTGTTGTCGCCGCCTACGCCCCGCTGGAAGGCTGCACAGCGCACCACCGTCTTGCTGTTATCCCGGGGCAGCTGCTCCAGGCGACGGGCGTTTTCCAGCTCGTGGGGGGTGTAGGGCAGGGCAGAAAATACCATGCCAGTCTCGCTGTCAAAGCGGATGCCCGGCACGCTGCCGGTCAGGCGGGCAGTATAGACCTGGGTGCGTGTGCCGCACTCCTGGGGGTAAAGCGGGGTAAAGTCCGCAAAGTCCTGCCGGACATCGTAGCTCCAGCGGCCCATCCGCCCGCCGGAAGTACGGTCGCTGGCGGTCTCGCGGGGGCCAAGGCCCAGGTAATCTGCCTGGCGCAGCTCGGCCCGCAGCGGGAAGAGCAGCCCCAGCTCCGGCAGCTCGGCTTCTGCACCCTGCCAGGTCAGGGTCGCTTCGCAGCGGCCAGCACCGTCGATGCAAAAGTTTACCGGTAAGGTCCGGCCATCCGGCAGGGTATACACGGACCCCACCGTGACCGTGTGTTCCTGCTGGGTGCAGGTCAACGCATCGCACTGGGCATACAGCCCGGCGGTTTTCCAGAAAGCAAAGCGGAAGGGGGCGGCGCAGCCCTCATCGTTGTTGGTGGGCGCACGCCAGAAGTTGAGCCGCACGGTATCGTCCAGCAGCTGCACGCCGCCATAGCGGATGGAGACCAGCCCTTTGCCCCAGGCAAACAGATACTCAAAATCCTTGCCCCGGACCCCGATGTTGCAGTCTGCCTCTACACACTGAGGGCGGGGCAGGGTCAGCCGGGCCTGTGGGGTCTGCCGCCATGTCTGGCCAAAGGCGGCCTCGTACCCGGCAGCCAGGCCGGGCTTTGCCTGCCGCAGCCGGGCCGAGAGGGTCAGGCAGGCCAGCCCCTCCTCCGGCAGCCCAAAGGGCAGCTCCAGGCTGACCCGGCTGCCGGGGGCGCAGTCTGCCCGCAGCACGGCCTGACGGATGCGCTGGCCGTTCACCTCGGCGGTGAGCACCAGGTCATAGGCGGCAAGGTCGGTAAACAGGGCGCGGTTTTTCACCGTGACAGCATTTTTGGTGAAGAAGATCTTCAGCGGTGCATAGGCTGCCTTCACCTCGTCCATTTTGGGGGTGTTGTGCCGATGGGGCAGCACCAGGCCGTCAATGCAGAATTCCCGGTCGGTGGGGCGGTCCCCAAAGTCGCCGCCGTAGGCGTAAGCCGGGCGGTCCTCGGTGCCCGGCAGCAGGATGCCATGGTCCATATACTCCCAGATAAAGCCGCCCTGATAGAGGGGCTCCTGGTAGGCGTACTCCGTATAGTCGGTCAGGCCGCCGCAGCTGGCGCCCATGGCATGGCTGTACTCACACATGATAAAGGGCTTGTCCCGATGCTGGGCCAAAAATGCCCGCACCCCCTCCACAGGGGTGTACATCTGGCTCTCCATATCCGAAGTGTCCGGATAGCTGCGGTCCCAGAAGATGCCCTCGTAATGGACCAGGCGGCTGGGGTCGGCGGTGCGGAAATACTGGCTCATCTCCCACAGGGTCTTACCGCCGTGGCTCTCATTGCCGCAGGACCAGATCAGGATGGCGGGGTGGTTTTCGGCCCGTGCCAGCACGCCTTCCCGCCATTCGGGGCGGCTGCCGGGGATCGTCCATAGATCCGAGTCGTCGGCGCCCAGCTTCTGCCAGGTGCCATGGGTCTCCAGGTTGGTCTCCCCGATCACATACAGGCCGTATACATCACACAGATGCAAAAAATAGGGGTCGTTGGGGTAATGGCTGGTGCGCACAGCGTTGACGTTGTGGGCTTTCAGGTTCTGCACATCCCACTCCATCTCGGCCCGGCTCACGGTGCGGCCGGTGCGGCAGCTCCATTCATGGCGGTTTACGCCGCAGAACACGATCCGTTTTCCGTTCAGCAGCATCTGGCTGCCCTGGCGCTCAAATTTGCGCAGACCCACCGGCAGCTCGGTGCGTTCGGCCACGGCGCCGCCGTGTTCCAGGCAGATCTCTGCGGTATACAGCTCCGGCTGTTCGGCGCTCCACAGGGCGGGGCGATCCACGGTAAAGCGGAAGCAGACAGGCTGCACATCCGGTTCTACGTCCGGGTCGGCCTCTCCTTGGCCGAATACCACACCCTGGCTGTACTGGGCAGGGGTGCCCACCGGGGCGGTCTGGGTCTCACCATGAAAGACCACCGATACCTGTCCCGTGCCGCTGACCTTGCAGTCAAAGGTGACCACCGCCTGGGAAAAATCCGGGGCAAAGGTCTGCCGGACGGCGATATCTTCCAGGTGGACCACCGGTTTTGTGAAGAGCTTGACCGGGCGGAACAGCCCGCTCATCCGCCAGAAGTCCTGGTCTTCCAGCCAGCTGCCGGAGCAGAAGCGGTAGACCTGGATGGTCAGGGTGTTTTCTCCGGGGCGGACAGTGGCGGAAAGGTCGAACTCTGCCGGGGTAAAGCTGTCCTCGCTGTACCCGACGAACTGGTCATTGCACCAGACAGCGGCGGCGCTGTCCGCACCTTCCAGCCGGATAAAGCAATTCTCCCACCCGGCGGGCAGGGTGAAACTGCGCTGATATTCCCCGATGGGGTTATACTGCTCCGGGATCTGACCGGGGTGCAGCGCCTCGTGGCCGTCCCAGGGGTACTGGGTATTCACATAGTGGGGGGTGCCATACGGACGCCCGGGCAGATGCAGGCTCTGCATTTGGATAAAGCCCGGAACGGTCAGCTTTCCCCACGCAGAGAAAGGGGCGGACAGGGTCTCAGCATAGCGGAAATCCCACTCGCCGGACAGGTCCAGGCAAAGCGGCGCACCGGGGCGCTCCAGCTCCAGGGCGGCGTGGGGCGGCAGCCGGTGCAGCTGAAAGACCGTAGGGTCTGCCAGCAGCGCCGGGGTCATAGGCTCACGAATCGGCATGGTCCAGCACCTCCGTTTCAAGCAGGATATCTCCGGCGGGGATGGCGTAGCGCACCGCCGGCAGGTGGACATTGGGATGGTACAGGCTGGTGTTGGGGTCGCAGCCGATCACCACGCCCTGACCGCCTGCGCCCTGCACCCGGCAGCGCATCCCAGTGCATTGGGCTTCGGCGGCGGTATCGTCCACCATTTCGGTATAGCCGGGGGCAAAATTCGGGATGGCAAAGCCGCAGTCGTAGGCTTCGCAGGCCCATTGGCTGTGGATCTGGTGGCGGCGGCGGTGGCCGTTGGCGGTGGGGGTGATGGTAGTGGTGACCTCGATGCCGGGGAAGGGAGACCACTGGGACCACACCTGGCCTTTTTCGATCTTCCAGCTCTTGGACACCTTGCGCACAAATACATTGTCGTCGATCACAAAAGCCAGCATGGAGTCCGGCGCAGCCTGGTGCAGGACCTCCCGGCTGCGGGAAGCGCAGAAGCCAAACCGGGTGTCATAGGCAAACTTTGCGTATTTTTCCGGGAACTGTCCGTGGCCGTGGCCTTCGTTGACACCGGCTGCATAGGCCGTCACCCGGCCATGGCGGCGCTGCACCAGCATATTGGCGTAGGGCATGGGCTTGAGCTTGTCCAGTGCGGGCAGGGGCGCAGCCTCTGCGGACCAGAAGGGATGTTCCTCCGGCAGAGCCAGCAGCAAAAAGCTCTTCATCCCCCAATAGGGGCTGCCCGGGGCGTTGTACCGCTCTGCCATATACATCTGCGGGTAGCAGTAGCCGATGGTCAGGATGCCGTCCCGGTCAAAGATCTTCTGGCCCAGCCACCACTGGAAGTTGCGCACGATGAGGCCCTTCATCACCGGCAGGGGCAGCGGCTCCAGCCCGGCCCAGATGCAGGCAGCCCAGAAGCTGTTCTGGGCAAAACGGTAGGACAGGCTGCGGCCAAACGGCAAAGCAGAGCCGTTCTGGTCAAACCAGTAGACGAACTGCTGGGCGAACAGCTCTGCCCGCTGGCGGTACAGCACCGCCCGCTGGGGGTCGGTGTCCGCTGCAAATTTGGAGTACAGCAGCCCGTAGTATTGGATGGCCCAGGGGATATAATAATCCTTCTGGACGCTGGCGCCGTCGGTGGACCAGCCGTCCCCGCTGTAATAGCTGTCGATCTTGCAAAGGCCGTCCTCCAGCAGCTCCGGGCTGTAGGGCATGGCCACGCTTTTCAGGGCAAGATTTACGAGGATGCGGAAAAACTGCCAGTTGCAGTCCGGGATGGTGTGGGCGTTGATCTGCCCCAGCCATGCGGCAAGGTTCCGCTTTTCGGTATCAGAAAGCGGTGTCCACAGCTTTTCCGGTGCGGTCAGGATGCCGCAGGCAATGGCGGCCATCTCCACATAGCACTGGTCGTACTCCCCGGTGGTGCCCCAGTATTCCGGGCTGTCCGGGTCGGTGCCGGAGGCAAGGCCCCGGCGGTACAGCTGCTCAAATTCCGGGTCGCTGCCGCCGCCGGCCCAGAAGGGCACCAAGGCCCACAGCGGGCGGCTGAACGCTTCCAGCTCGATGGCATTGCGGTCGTAGGTCACGCCGGTGTCACCCAGATGCAGCCGTGCGCCCCCGGCGGAATACAGGGGTTTGAGCGGGTCCAGAAAACGGTGCATCAGGGCTGCGAAGTCCGCTTTGGTCTGTAAGTTCATCACCAGTACATCTCCCAGTCTTTGGTCAGGCGGGTCAGCGCCTCCATGTAGAAGTAATCGCCCCAGCTGGTACATTCGTCCACACCCTCCGGGGTGCAGGTGTTGTAGGGGCTTTTTTTGCTGTAAGTGCCGTGCAGCAGCTGGCCGGAACCGAGGGTGCCGGGCTTTACCGCATAGTTTGCGGTCAGACTAGCCAGCATCTGCCGTGCCAGCGTGCGCCACTGGGCAGCTTCTGTTTCGTCCACATATTTTGCTGCTTCCAGCAGGCCGCAGGCCACGATGGCGGCCGAGGACGAGTCCCGGTGTTCGCCGCTTTCCGGCGCAAAGATCATGTCCCAGCAGGGCACCAGATCCTCCGGCAGGCGGGAGAGGTAGAAGTCCAGCGCCTTGCGGAACACATCCAAAAACTTTTCGTCCTTGGTGTAGGTGTAGCCGATGGCGCTGCCGTACACGCCCCACGCCTGGCCTCTGGCCCAGAAGCTGTCGTCCTTATATCCCTGGCAGGTGCGGCCTCCCTTGGGGGTGCCGTCCGGGTTCATAAAGAAGGTGTGGTAGGTGCTGCCGTCCGGCCGGAAGGAGTTTGCCAGCGTGGTGGCGGTGTGGGCGGCGGCGATCTCGCGGTAGTGGTCGCTGCCGGTCACCTGCGCTGCCCAGTACAGCAGCGGCACGTTCAGCATACAGTCGATGATATAGCGGTAGTTGTCGGGGTCATCCATGGTGCCCCATGCCTGCAAAAAGCGGCCGCTGGGCTGGTAGCGGGTCAGCAGCTGGTCGGCGGCAGCGATGGCGGCGTTTTTGCCGGTTTCGCTGCCCACCAGCTTCCATGCCGCCACACAGGTGGGGCTGTACAAAAAGCCCATGTCGTGGTGGTCCACCTCCACCTTGCGGGCAATGCGGTCCGCAAAGCTGTCCACCTGAATGAGGGCGGCGGTCTTGAATTTTTCCTCCCCGGTGGCTTCATAGGCCAGCCAGATCTCGCCGGGCCAGAAGCCGCAGGTCCACTGGTTGTTGGCGCAGCCGGGGTAGATATTGCCAACGCTGGAATGGTTCTGGCACTGGTAGGTGTACAGGGGCAGATTGGTCTCCACCTGTTTGCAGGCATCGGCCAGTGCCTGCCGCGCCTCGGCATCGGTCATGGGATGGTTTGGATACTGCTGTTTCACAAGTCGTACCTCCAAGATCATACAAAAAAGAAAGCGGGACGCGGGTACAGCCCACATCCCGCTCAGGGTGTCTCTGAGTGTCCAGATACACTCTACGGTCTTATTTTAGCCCTTGATGCCGGTGGATGCAACACCCTGCACAAAGTACTTTTGCAGCGAGAGGAAAACGATCAGCACGGGGATCAAAGCGACCACCGAGGCAGCCATGATCAGGCCGTATTCAGCCGAGTATTGGCTGATGAACATCCGCAGGCCGATCTGGATGGTCTTGAGCTCGGTCTTGGTCAGGTAGATCAGGGGTCCGAGGAAGTCGTTCCAGGTGTTGACAAAGGTAAAGATGGTCAGGGTGGACAGGGCGGGCAGGCTCAGCGGCAGCATGATGTGCCACCAGATGCCGTATTCGCTCAGGCCGTCGATGCGGGCCGCCTCACACAGCTCGCTGGGCACACCCTCGTAGAACTGCTTCATCAGGAACACGCCAAAGGCGCTGAATGCCTGCAGGCACATAATGGCCAGATGGGTGTTGTTCAGCTTCCAGGAGCTCATCATCATGAACTGAGGCACCATGTAAGCCTGCCAGGGCACGGCGATGGTGGCAATGTAGCCCAGGAACAGCACGTTTTTGCCCTTGAACTGCATCTTGGCAAAGGCATACGCAGCAAAGGAGGAGGTGAACAGCTGCAGCAGCGTGACCACAACGGTGATCTTGACCGTGTTTTTTACAAAGGTCAGCAGAGGGATCTGCGTCCAGATGTCCACATAGTTCTGCCAGCGGGGATTTTTGGGGATCCACTGGATCGGGAAGCCGAACACGTCCTTGTTCAGCTTAAAGGAGGAGGACAGCATCCACAAAAAGGGCAGCAGCATACAGGCCGTGATGACGATGAGGAAAAAGTAGATGAAAAATTTGCTGGTGGCGTTGCGCCGCTTCTGGGACGCATGGCTTTTTACAACTGCGGTAGACATAGGGTCGTTCCTCCTTTCTTAGTTTTCGCCCTTGGAGCCGCGGAACTGGATGATCGTGACGATCAGCACCAGAACAAACAGCACCATGGAGATCGCGCTGGCGTAGCCGTACTTGGGGGTGTTGACAAAGGCTACATTATAAATGTAGTACACCAGGGTCATGGTGGAAGTGCCGGGGCCGCCCTGGGTGATCATGTACATCTGATCGTACACCTTGAAGCCGGAGATGGTCAGCATGATGATAACAAAGAAGGTGGTGGGCCGCAGCTGGGGCAGGGTGATGTGCCAGAACTGCTGCCAGCGGTTGGCGCCGTCCAGCTCAGCGGCTTCGTTCAGATCCGGGTTGCAGCCCTGCAGACCGGCCAGGTAGATGACCATGTAATAGCCCATGTTTTTCCACACGCTGAACAGGATGACGGTCAGCATAGCGGTGTCCTTGCCGGCCGCCCATCGGGGCAGGTTTTCGACACCCAGCTGGGACAGCAGCATATTGATGGGACCCATGGCCGGGTTGAAGATCATGTTCCACACCGCTGCCACAGCCACCAGAGAGGCTACATAGGGGAAGAAAGCCACCGTGCGGAAGAAGTTGCGCAGACGGACATTCTGGTTCAGCAGCACAGCCATGGCCAGGCTGCACACCAAGGTCAGCGGCACAGTGCCGATGACATAGACGATGGTGTTTACCAGTGCTGCCTGGAAGGTCTTGTCGGCGGTGAACAGCTTGATAAAGTTCTTCAGACCCACAAACTCAATGGCGTGGCGGCCATCCCAGGAGCAGAAAGCCAGTGCAATGGCAAATACCATGGGCACCAGGGTAAATACGCAGAAGCCCACAAAGTTGGGGGCGATGAAGGAGTATGCGATCAGAGAGTCCCGGGTGGTCTTTTTTAGCACCTTGCGGGGTTTTGCCTGAACAGCGGCGCTGGGCATAGGGGAAATCCTCCTTTCAGGGGTTGCGATGGCATAAAAACAGGGCGGGCGCATCTTCGCCCGCCCTGCGCTTTATGCTTGCCGGCTCTTGCCGGGGTACATTCTTATCAGGGTGAGATCAGACCATAACAGAGGGAACCTGGTCGTTCATGTTCTGGATGCCCTCGTCCACGGTCTCGCTCATGGTCATGATGGCGTCATGCTCTGCATTCAGGATGGTCTCAATGTCCGAAGCATACTGGGTGTAGGGCATCTCCAGGTAGACGGCTGCGGTGCTCAAAGCCTCCACAGAAGCGGCGTCGGTGGGGAAGCCCTCGCTGGACTTGATGATCTCGCTGGTGGCAGCAGAGCCGCATGCGGGGAAGGTGCCGGTCTTGGCAATGGCCTCGGCACCCTCAGCGGAGACACACCAGTTGATAAAGTCCGCAGCGGCCTCTGCCTTGGGAGAATCCACGTTGATGGCCAGGCTGGTCACAGTGCCCAGGGTAGAGCCTGCAGGGGCGCCTGCCGGGTGGGGATACTTGGCGATGCCCCAGTTGAACTTGGTCTCGGCGTCCTTCATGTAGGTCTGCAGGGTGGCGATGAACCAGCTGCCCATGTTCAGCATAGCGCACTGCTGGTTCTCAAAAGCAGCGGAGTAGTGCAGAGAGCTGGTCTTGAGGTAGCCGTAATCCATGCAGATGCCGTCGTTCTGCTGCGCAATGATCATGTCGTAGGTGGGCTTCATGAAGTCGTAATTGCCATCGATGATGGTGTGCTCACCGTCCAGGATGGAGAACAGGGACACGGCAGAACGCCAGGTGTGGTAGTGGCAGCCGTAGACCTTCTGGTCGCCCTCGCCGCTGGTCATCTTGCGGGCCAGTGCATCGTACTCCTCCATGGTCATGTCGTTGGAGGGGTACTCCACACCGGCAGCGTCGAACAGATCCTTGTTGTAGTACAGCACCCAGAAGTCGCTGCGGAAAGGCACGGCGTAGAAGTTGCCATCATCGGTGGTCAGCTGCTCGATGGTGCCGTTGAAGTCGGCGGTGTCCCGGGTCAGCACGTCGTTCAGGGGCTTGAGGTAATCCAGGTTGATCAGGTTGGCGTAGCCGGGGATATCTTTGATGGTCAGCACATCCAGGTCAGCGCTGCCCGCCAGTTGGGTTGCCAGAACGGTCATGTAATCGGTGGAGCCCAGGTCCACCATCTCGATGGTCACATCCTTGTGGGAAGCCATGTAGCCGTCCGCCATTGCCTGCCAGTAAGCGGTGGACTCCTTGTCCCAGATGGCCCACTGCAGGGTCACAGGGCCGGAAGCAGCTCCCGAAGAAGCGGCGGAGCCAGCCGGAGCAGCAGAGGAAGCTGCGGTGGAGCTGGAAGAACCGCCGCAGGCGGTCAGGGCAGCAGCTGCACCGCAGGCAGCGGCAGCAGCCAGGAAGGAACGGCGAGAGATCTTTTTCATCAGGGATATCCTCCTTGCATATTTTCAGCACACCGGCCTCGTGCAGGCGGTGTGTTTTTTCTGAAATTAGGATACACCAAAATGAACAGAATTTGAATGGAAAATCTCCACCTGCTGACTGCAATTTTTTCACGGTTTTTTGTAAAAGATGCAATATCTTATAGCGGGCCTGTACTTTTTATCCCGGATGCACAAAAGTGCTGCTGTATAGGACAAAAAAACAGAGAAGGTGCATAATAAACCGGTTGACAAACCCCACCGGATGTTGGTATTTTATTAGTTGCAACATTAGTTACAACGAAATGCGGACTGGAAAAATGAGGAGGGGAAGCTGCTATGCCTGTACAGAACCACCGCTTTCCTCTGCGCAGACAGATCGTGTGGGGGATGCGTCTTTTTACCGCCATCGTATCCCTGGCGGTGGGGCTGGCGCTGTTCTGGCTATCCAACCGATATGTGCGGGACAACACCCTGCAGTCGGCGGAGTTCAATCTGCGGCTGATCACCGAGGCCATCCAGTCCAGTCTGGACAGCGCCGATGATCTTTTGAACTGGGCGGCGGTGGACAGCACCATCCGGCTGTATCTGGACCGTTCGGAGCTTACCGGTGCCCAAACGATGACAGCGTACAAGGCAGCGCAGGAAAAATATCTTTCCAGCCCGCTGCAGACCCGTATCCTCCGGTTTTTTATCACCGATGAGCAGGACCGCTTTTTGCAGTTTGGCAAGCCGTTGCCCAACTCCATGGCGCTGGACCGTGCCAGTGTGCAGCTGTTCCTCAGCCGCGGGTATGGGATGGCCCTGTGGGAGGACCCTCTTTTGCAGGGGCATCCCCAGGGGCTGGTGCTCAGCCGCCCCATCCGTGCCCGCGTGGGGGCCGAGCATCGGGGCACGGTGTATCTGGGGCTTTCTCCCACGGTCATCACAGCCCCGGCCACCGGATATGCCATGGACCAGGGCAGTGCGCTGTACTGGGAGATGGACGGCCGGTTGTGGAAGATCGAAGAGGGGGAGCTGGTGGGATCGCAGGACCTGTTCTGCGAGGTGGAATTTCACCGGCTGAAGAACAGAGACCAGCCGGACTGGCTCCAGGAGGCTACCCAGACCTCTTTGCAGCTGGAAGGCCGGGAGTATCTGGCGGTGCGGGTCCGGCTGGAAGGCCGGGATGCGGCGGTGATCCAGCTGATACCGGAAAATACCTTTTTGCAGCAGCCGTTCTGGTACTGGGGGCTGCTGAGTTTTGGCCTGGTCCTGATCGTAGGGCTGAGCTACCTGCTGCAGCACTGGCTCAAGTGGGCCATCAACCGTCCGGTGGAGGCGCTGCAGGCCCGCATCGCAGCCGTGGGCGCCGGAGATTTTACGGTGGACCGCTCCATCGAGTGGGACAACGAGCTGGGGGACATCGGCCGGGGCATCAACAAGCTGGCCGGGGATATCGATCAGCTGCTGGCCAGCCGCATCGAGGACGAACGCCGCAAGCAGGATCTGGAATACCGGATGCTGCAAAATGAGGTGAACCCCCATTTTATCTATAATACGCTCAACAGCATCCGCTGGATGGCGACCATCCAGAACGCCCCCGGCATTGCGGAGATGGTCACCGCCTTTGCACGGCTGACCA
>OHDZ01000536.1_pt1 | contig 14949 bp, 21 predicted proteins | sample 1567161 | NCBI WGS metagenome assembly OHDZ01 (sample SAMEA3879525, study PRJEB24766) | human gut metagenome | biome: human-associated habitat; feature: feces | place: USA | collected 1985/1987 | reverse complement strand
GCAATATCATTGTCTCCGAGGCGGTGGAGGATTTTGTTGACCCGGAAGCCGAAACAATTACCGAAGATTGAGCATGAATAATTCCGAGATACAAATACAGTTCCCGAAACCCGGCGAATGGGGAGAATTCACCCTGACGGCCATTTACCCGGACGAGGAAGGGTACACCCGCATAGACCGCTATCAACAGAATGATGTACCAGAGGAGCAGACCCCGGCCATGCAGGCCGTAGTTGCCGCTCTGGTGGGATTGGGTGAGGATTGGCAGGCCTCCCAGGTGTGGGCGCATCTAATGACGGCGACTGTCTATAATGAGGATGACCCGTATACCCCCATCGGGCGGAAGGATGAGGTTGCGCTGGATGTTGAGGCGGTTAATGAGCAAGGGGGGCGCCGGTTTTTCACCCCGTATCAATATCCGGAGTTCATCATTTCCGACCCCGCCGCCGTGGAGTTTTTCAACTACTTTACTACCCCTAATCAATAACAAACATAATTCTATGACTGACAACAATCAATGTAATCATGCCGAGGAAATAGCCAAGGATTTTTATGCGGTAGTTTCCGAGGATAACGGCGGCGGCTGGAAGCCCTGGAAAGAATTAACCGAGCCACAGCGGGCAGCGTTTGTGCGATTGGCGCAGCAAGCCCTTCCCATTATCGGCAGGCATGCGCTGGGGGATGTCCGCAACTACCTTTTAGGGCAGGCCAAGACCTCCACCGGTTGGAAAAAATGGCTTTACTGGGCCGGGGTAGGAATCGCAGGGATCGTCCTTGGTGCCCTGGGAATGTCCCTCTCCGGCTGCGGCCATTCCGTGGACGTAACGCCGGACAAGACGGTCGTATGCAAGGACGGCTCCTGCCTGGTGCTGGAACCGGGGCATATCTCCTATTCACAGGCGCAACCCGAAACGGACGTTCCGCCCGTCGTGCAGGTAATTCCCTCCAAGAAGTAACACCATGTGCAAACTCTCCGAAGTGCCGGCGCGTTTCATGGATTTTGCCAAGGCGTCACCCGTGTTTGCCTGCGTCATGCTGTCGCTGGTCATTTGCGGCGCGTCCTGCTGGTACATCGGGGATGTCATGGGACACCATAATGACCGGCTGTGTGACCTGATGACCATGCAGACACAGGCCCAGGTCGAGACGGCCAAGGCGATCCAACTTCTTGCCGTCAGAATTGAGAATATCGAACGGAAGTTGGAAAAATAGGCAACAGTAAAGTTTTTCTTACCAGTTCAATCATATTAACAACCAACCATTAAAGGAGAATACTCATGAAAATAGCCATTGATATTGGACATGCCAACAACACCGGATCCCGCGGGAACGGGCTTGAAGAACACGCCGTTGCCGTGACGATCGCCGAATGCCTCGCCCCCATGCTTCAGAAACTGGGCGCCAAGGTGGACGTGATTGACTTTCCTGGCATGAGCAATGCCCAGGATTTGAACGCCACCATCAAGGCCGCCAATGAAGGCGGCTATGACTTCGGCATCTCCCTGCATTGCGACGCTTCCGACAATCCCCAGGCCCATGGCGCCCATGTATGTTTTTACCCGGGCAGCGTCAAGGGCAGCAGGCTGGCCATGTGCATTGCGGAACCTCTTTCCCGCCTGCTTCCCGGCCGGGCCAATACCGTGCAGTCGCGTCCGGGCCTCGCCGTCCTGAAAAGGACCCGCTGCCCGTGGGTGCTGTGCGAATGCGGCTTTATCACAAATCCTGAAAACGCCGCCCTGATGAAGGACCATCCCGGACGCATTGCCGAAGCCATTGCCGAAGGGGTGAAGGACTACCTCAACCAGTAACCGCCCATGACCTACCAGGCCCCCTACGCAGCCCGCTACGTTTCCGCCGCCGGCAACCAGATTCAGCTGCTCAACCTCTGGGACGATACGCCGGAGCCGCCCCGTTTCGGCGGTTCCATGGAAGCGTTTGAAACGTCGCTGGTAGACGGTCCCAGGGCGTTCGCGCAGGGGCTTGGGAGCGCCGTGGAGCAGCGCACCGTCGCGTTTTATCGCTGGTTCGTCGATTATCAGGACATGGCCACCTATCAGGAGAACATGGCTCTGTGGCTGGCCAGCAACCAGAACGGCTATCTCTACCTGCAGTTCGCCGCACAGCCGCAATGGCGGTTTGCCGCCGTCATCACCGGCTACCAGTTTGAAACCGAAAACTTCGTCCCGCCTCCGTCTCCTGAGGACGGCTATCTGTGCCTGCTGGTCACGCTGACCATGACCGTCACCGACAGGACCCCGGACAATTCCAACTGGGTTTTTGCCGTGACACCCGCTTCTTTTGACGTGCCCGTCCAGGGGGGTGAATATACCGTGAACGTGGAATCTTCGTTTACCCCGGGTCCGGTCGGGCAGGGGTGGCAGATAGCCGACGTCTCCGAAGGGTTGACCGTCTCCGATATCGTCAACGGCAACAACGGGATATTCAAGGTTATCGTCGCGGCCAATGAAGGAGACCAGGACAGGACCATGTCGCTCCAGGTCATTCAGGACGGAACAGGACAGGCTGTTGAGGTTGAATTTCGTCAGCTTCAACCCTCTTACTCATTCAGCCTTGCTCCAAGCCAGGTACAGGTCCCCGTTACTGGAGGAAGCTACCAGGTTCAGGTGACTTCCTATTATGACCCGGGGGAAGTCAGCGTTGACTGGACGCCCAATTCTCCCAGCTCTTCCGTTGTCATTTCCGATATCACGAACGGAAATAACGGGTCCTTCACGTTAACCGCGGCGCCCAATGAAGGAGCGGCCGGCTCCGTCGTCGTTTCCGCGACACAGGCGGATTCCGGTTTAAAACAGACAATCCGTGTATTGAGGGCAGGACTGGTCACCCGAAATCATCAGCTTCCCCCGCCCGGAGGGGAATACTCGGATAATCCGATGAGTTATTCCTCGTGGAGGTTTATTCCCTCGGACGTTTATCCGGACTTCCCGGAAGGCAACCCCGAAGGAAAGGGACTGACGCTGCAGGAAATCATCACGACGAACCCCACCAGCTCCAATTCCGGCACGTTAACGCTTTACCGGGTGGAAAACGGGTCTGCCTCTCTTCTGGCGACCAGCAGCGAGGCGGTTTCCACCGGAGAAGGCGGGAACGTGAAATGGACGTTTTCGCCCGGCGTGGAAATCCGTTCGGACTGGCAGCTGGTCGTGGAAAACCAGAACGGCATCTATGAGCAGCATGCCATGCTGGCCAGCCCCCAGTCATTTGACGGTCTCGGAGACGAGTCCTATCCCGCGGCAGCCACGGCGCCCGGACGTACGTTCGGATTATCCCTCGTCATCCGCTACACTTCCACCGAATACCCATCTTAACAGAATAATCCATCATGAACAAACAACAACAAAACGGAATAGAACGGCTTTTCATTGAATTCGCCGAAGAATGCGGCAAGAACCCGAACCTGAACCAGGCGGCGCAGGAATTGAAGGAAAGCGTCTTTGCTGCCTCCCAAGCCGCCGGCGTCGATCCTTCCCATGCCTTCGGCGTCATCATCCGGGATATGATGATCCTGGAATCCTTGCAGAAACGCGTGGATGAATCCCGGACGGCGCTCACGTCCGGGAATTTGCCCGCTTTCGTCATCGAAGAAGTCAGCGCTCAACGATAACACCCTACCATCCAGACCACCATGGCCACCAAGAAAGAAATCGAAATCAAGCTCAAGTCCACGCTGGACGGAAAAGGCGTGGAAGAAGCGAAACAGAAAATTGACTCCCTGAACAAGTCTACGGAGCAGCTGGATAAAGACAGCCAGCAGGCAACCCGGAGCGTGAAGAATATGGGGCAGGGAGCCTTGCAGGCTGCCTACTTTTTTGACGACTTGCAATACGGCATCAGGGGTATCATGAACAATATTCCTGGGCTTGTGATGGGCTTCGGAGGCGGGGCAGGGCTGGCCGGGGCTGTCTCCCTTGCCGTCTTAGCCGGCGCAAAGCTTTACGAGTGGATGGGCAAGACGGAAGACAAGTCGGCGGATCTTGCCAAAAAAATGAAGGAGCAGAGCAAAGAGATTGCCGAATCATATCGGGAGTCTCTTCGGGCAAGTTATCAGGCTTTGCAGGAATTCAACCAGCAAGAACGCACCAAAACCGTTAATGAAGAGTATCAAAACTATGTAAAGGGTATTACCCGTGAATTTGAATATCAAACGGAAGAACTTGAAAAACAAATTCGCCTGAGACGGGAGGAAGCGGCCCGTAAGAAAGGAATTGATACACGTCAGGCGGAGCTTGACCGCGTCAATTTGGAGGTAGACTACCAGGAAGGAAGAATCTCCAAGAGGCAGCGCGATTATGGTCTGATGATGGTTGATCAAAATCTGGACCAGAAAATCCGCCAACGTGATTTAAGTGTGGAACAGGCGAATTATATGGATATGGGGAAACAGCTTGCGGAGGCAGTCAAGGCCAGAGATGCGGCCGAAGCTCATGCTTTTGATATGCAGTTTAAACAAGGGAACCTTCCTTCTCTTCAAAATATTCTTGGCCTTTTACAGCAGCAGGAACGTGCTCAGCGGAGTATTGATAATCTCAATAGCAAATTAGAAGAATTAGAAAAAAATGCACCGAAAATAGCAGCAGGGGTAGAAGACCCTGTAAAATATTTGAGAGAACTTCAAGACGAAAAACAGTATCTAACGTCTATTCGTGAAACAGCGCGAGCAAGATTAAATGATACTCAATCCAAATTGAATGAATATCAGGATTTGTTAAGAGCCGGCGGCGTAAATCTTGAATTTTCCTATGGAGAAGGAACAGATATAAACAGCCGATTCAAACAAGCAATTACTGCGGTAGAAGAATTTGAAAAAAATACGGATGCCGCGAAAAAACAGTTTGATGATTTAACTAAAAAGGCCGGTTCATTAGGTGATGCTATGGCGTCTGCGGAGGCGTCCATAAAAGACATGGAACAAACCGAAGCCCTTCAAAATCAAATAGACGCCGGCAAGGTCAAATCATTTAACTTGCAAAGAGACAGGGAAGAAGCGGAGGAAGCCCGAAGAAATGAAGAAAAAATAAAGAAGGCTCGTGAACAGGCCGAAAGGGAGGCGAAAAAGCAGACTGCCGAGAGGCAGCAGGCAATGATCCGCGGCATTACCCTTGAAGGTGTTCCCGAACATCCTACCGCCCAGCAACGCCCCCGGATTTCTGCCGCCCGCGAAGCCTTGAACGAAGGGAAGAAACGCCTTGCGGAAAGCATTTCGGAAACAGATACAGAAATAGATCCAAGCGAACTTCTGGGAACGTTTGACGCTATGGGAAACGTATTGAGAGAAAGCGGACAATACACTAAAAAATTGATGGATTATTTGGAAACCATAGCAACGGCGCAGGTCGCTAAACTAAATGCCGTTCAAGCCGATACAAAAAAATATACAGACGCTAAATTTGAGGAAATCTTGAAAAAAGTACAGAAGAGTGAAGGAAGGTTGAGAACTGGAATAAACAGGCTTGCCGGAAGCTATTAACAGCTTTTAGGCTTGCGCCATAGCCAGTTTATAGCACCATATCGGTATGACTAAATATTACGTCGCTTCTAATTCAAATAATGCCGAGGGGCCTTACTCTTTTGAAGAACTTCAAGCCTTGTACAAGGAAGGGATAATCTTCTCAGAAACGCTTGTTTGTCCTGAAGGAGGGCAAGAGTGGCTATCGTTTGGAAGTGTTTATCATCTTACCAAAAATACCAACAGAAAATCAGAAGAAAAAGAAACGGAGCGGCAACAAAAGAAACGATTTGTTGAATTTATTTTAGATGAGAGAGAGAAAAAACCTGCTTGGGTGAATGAGCAAGAGCCTCTAAAAATTACAGTAGAGGGGTTGTTTCAAGTAGTGGGAGCAATGACGATTATTGCTGGTATTGTATTATTTTTAATCAATTTTTATCATCATCAGTTTCCACTAGCCTTCATCTATTTGCTATCAGGAGCCTTCTCCTGCCTCGTCTGCTTCTGGTTTGCGAAGGTTCTGACATTGCTTCAAAAGATCGCCGACAAGAAATAAATAAACCACTAACCATTTTACAAGCAGCAGGAACCACGACATCACCATCAATGATTTGCTGGATCTCAAGCCGTCCAGCCTGACCCACGACCAGCAAAGTTTTGCCGCCTCCACCATTACCGCGGTTTATCCTGTCCGAACGCTGGACGAGGTCTTGCCCTTCCAGCAATTCGATACCGTCACTATCTCCCAAAACGGGAACACCATTCTTGCGGGCCTCGTTTCCAGCATCGAAAAGACCTATAGCGGTTCATCCCGTGCCTGGAAAATCGTCTTTTCCGACCCCTGGTATTACCTGGACAACTGCTTTGCCCTTGATTCCAACTGGAAGCCGGTCTTTTCCATGTGGAATAAAGTCAGCGGAGGGGGCGGCATCGTCCCCAAAATAAGCATTTCCTCCGCCCTTTCCCGGGTGCTGAATCTGGCCAAACACCATCCCGCGGACTACGAACTGCGGATCAGCAGCGACAACATGCTGATCCCGTGGAATGCCTCATGCGATACGCTGGGCAGCCTTCTTCAATCCATCCGCCGCTGGTCGCCCCGCATGGCCACGTACTACGACTACAGCGGAACGCGCCCCAAGCTGATCATCACGGACTATGACGTCCTGACGCCTATCTCCCTGCCATTGCAGCCGACGACGACAATCAAGTCCATGGATGTATCCCTGGTCCCCCGGGCCGACCTCGTGCCTCCCTGCGTGGCGATTGTCGCCGAAACCACCGGAAGCAACGGCTATCGCGTCTCTTATCTGTCCAAATACCCGGAAGACGGAGACCCGACCTTACCGCATTCCATCGTTTACCGAACGTCCGTAGACTTCTATTATTCTAAGTATAATTCTACAGGAGAACCGGTAGAAGATCCTCAACCGGTACAGGGAACCAAGGCCGGCAGCCTGTCCTACCAGCGCATGAAAGTGACGGGGACCCGGATTGACCAGAACGACATGATCAACAGTTTCTGGAAAAATCATTTCCCATGGATGAAAGACGTGGACGCCCTCGCGGCCTATGATCAGGAGCCTGTCATCACCGGGAAGCCCTGGGACGGAACGGAGGAAGACAAACCGAAAGGCTATAATACCACGGCCACGGGCTATGAACTGACGGATGGGCAAATTCATACCAAATCCATCCGGCCGCAGTGGTGCAATGCCACCATCAAGCAGCGTCTCGCCATCCCGGAAAGCGCCCCTGCCAAGTGGCGGGAGAAATTCAAGAATGTGGGGACCTTGCAGGGTGTGCCCTGCTTTTGGGAAGAATTCTCGGTGGATCTGGTCACCATGGACCGCCCCTTTGCGAGCTACCCCATCGACGGCATCTACAACGGGGATCAGCCCTCCAACGGGCCGGAAGAAGGGGAATCGCCGGAACCGTCGGAAGGTGTGCCCTATGGGGACATTGCCAAAACGGTGTGGGAATCCATGCAGGAATTGCCCTGGGACGGCTCTATATCCTTTGTCGCGCTGGGGGATGCTCAAACGCGGCAATACATGGGCCGCCGCGTCTCGCTGCTGGGAGGAAATCCCGCATGGCAGAATATCAACACCATGATCCAGACGGTGAACCGCGACCTGCAGACCAACGTCATCACGTTGTCCTATGGAGCGCCGGAACAACTGGGAATTGAAGAATGGGTAGAATTGAAGCGCGTGAATGCCACATCACGCAGATCCTCCACGCTGGAAAACATGCAGGGCGCGCCGGAATCGACGGAATACGCCTTTGACCCCAAGCCGGAATCCCCCACCATCAGCCAGCATATTACCAAGTCCACCGGAGAAGCCACGCCCGCGCCGGAATACGGCTTCCAGGTGCGGGTGCAGAAAGATACGGAGGGAGCCATCACCGGGGCGCAAATCAAGCCCGGCGCGCTCTACCTGAACGGGCATCTGCTCGGCAAATACCCGCAGGGGGGCAGTTCCGGGTCCTCGTGGGTGCAGCTCACCCAAACCAGCGGGGAAGTATGGCTTAACGTCCACTTTGACAAGGAAGCCCAATTAACGGGCGTTGACGTATCCGGCATTCCGGGCCCAGTCTATCCGATTCCGCTGTTAGACTATACACCAGGCCCACATCCTGACGTCAACTTCGATTATACTTTCCTGATTGCCGACATCGAAGATGACCAGGTGACGCAATACGCCCTGGGCATGATTCAGATCCCGGTCTTCGGAGGAACCTTCTACCCCTACGGACCAGCATAACAAGACAACATCATGATCAGAATTTACCTATTCACTTATGCCGGCGACGCCGATGAAGCTCTCGTATGCGTCCGGTGCGCTGCGGCGGCTCTTCCGGAGGCGGTAGTTACGGTGGTGGACGACAGCGCCGCCCCGGTGCCCCCGGGGGCCAGGAGGGCCCTTGTAGCGCATGGGGCGCGGTATCGCCGGAGTTCTTTCCCCCGCTGCGGCAACCTGCGCGGCCCGGAGTGCGTCCGGGGAATTATTGCCACGCTGGCCGGGGAAGCGGAGGACGATGACGTCATCGTCAAAATCGACTCCGACACGCTCCTGTTGTCGGGGGACTGGGTCCGAGACATGCAGCTCCATGGGCTGGCGCTCCATGCCTCCGGCTACCAGGCCCCCAGCCATCCTTCCGAACGCTCTGGCTATGGGCCGTGTTACGCCATAAAAGGATGGGCGGCCAGACTGGCGGCGAAGGAGCTGGAACAGGCTGACCTTCCTCCGCTCGCGCCGGAAGACCTCACCATCTGCCGGGCGGTTCAGAACCACTTCCCCATGGAACAAATCCGCCTTGATGAACCCTGGACGCCCTTTTACCGGGAAGGGAAATGGACGGCCTGGAACTGGTTCAGCATCGCCGTGACTCCGCAGAAATACGCGGATTTCTGGGTGGTTACCTTCGGCAACCCGCGTCCCACGAACATCCCGAAATCCGAGCGGGCCCGCGCGATGGACGCCTTGTTCCGCTACCGTTTCCCGCAAAACGAAGACGGATCATGTTGTTGACGTCAACAACATGATCAGGGAGGGGAAGGAGGCTAACGGGCCACGCCGACTGCGATCTTGCTCATGGCCGCCTGGACGTCCGCAGAATCCGGACGGAAATAGACCCGTTCAATTTCTTCGGAATCGTGCCCGACGATGAAGCGGCATAAATCCGGGGACACACCGGCCAGGCGCAGGACGGTCACGGCGGTCGCCCGGAGGCTGTGGAAGCTCTTTTCCGAAAGCCGGTGACGGTCGCCTCTTACTTCCCCGGGCATTTCGCGGATGATTCCGTACGTTTTCAAGAGTGTGGTGAACTCCGTGGAAAGCTTGTCGGAACGCCCGCCCGCATGGGCATGGCGAAGTGCCGCCAAAGGGAACACGTAATCGTTCACCCGGTTGAGCAGACGCCTTTCCAACACCTCTTTCAAGGGCTGGATGATCGGCTTGTTCATGCGGCGCCGGCTCTTCTGCGTGGTCATGAACAGGAAGGAGTTCTTCAAGTCAATCTGCTCCCATTTCAGCGTCGCCAGGTCTCCGAGGCGCTGGCCTCCGGTGTAGAGGCACACCCGCACCAGATCCGGCCATTCGTCCGGGAAGCATTCAATGATGGTATTTACTTCCTCCATCGTGAACGCGCCGCGCAGCTGCTTTTCCGCCTGGTGGTCCGACCGGGAAGGCATGACGCCCCGGAACGGATTCCGGGAAAGGATCTCCCGGTCTACAGCGACATTGAACGCCGTGGAAAGCGTGGACACGTAGCGGATGACGGTGCCTGCGGAAACGCGCTCTAATTCAGTTTCTACAAAATCTTTAGCCATGCCTTTATTCAAGGCGGCCAGGGGCATATTCCGTCGGTCTCCGAGGTACGCCAGCAGCCGGCGGACGGCCATGCCGTCCCGCTCATAGGCCCGCTTCTTGTTTTTCCGTCCATCCAGCCAGTCAAACAGGAACCGGCTCACCGTCATGCCGTTCATGGTGGCTTTCAGCACGCCCGCTTGATCTCCGGCAATGGCCTTCACCTTGTCCAAGTCAAAAACCCCATAGCGGGCTTCCTTCTCCATCTCCTGGGCGACGAGACGCGCCCGCGCTTCATTTTGCGACATGACCGATTTCTTATTCGCTCCCGGGAGAAGCGCCCTGGGAACCACGTCGATTCCGGTGGTTTTCCGCAGCTCTTTGCCGTCCAGAGACCGGAAGACGGCCACCCATTTATTGTTGCGTTTGATGATGCCTGCCATAGTGCTGTACAGTCCTTAGACAATGTACAGTCGCATGTACAGGGTACTTTTTTCTGTCAGGTGCTTTCAGGTGCGCTCAAAACTGCGCAAAACGTAGGAAAATCAAGACCCATTCCGTCGTGTGCTGACGAAAATTGGCATCGCGTACGGGATTTAGCGTCTTGTCCATAAGTTTTTAACGGGTCACCTGTACAGCATACCGTATAGCACTGCCAGAAAGCCGCATCCACGGATGCAGGAGTATGTAAAGGGAGACATGTCATGACACAGAAAAAATGAACCCTCGCACATAAAAACCGCCCGCGTCTCCCGACGCAGGCGGAAAAAGAATGAATAGAAAGGATCCTTATTCAGGAAAGCACTTTTATATCACATTCTCATCGTTTTTCAATCATTTTGACAGGATTTCCTAGAGATTAAACATATTTTTGAACTGATTTTACCATGTACCCAACGAGGGTTGATAAAAATCCAGTAGTCATGATGTACCGTTTCTCTTCTACAATCCAGCACCATTTTTCAGGGAGAACGTAATTTAAAGTAAGCGTCGCCAATGCTACTATGCAACAAATAACAGCGGTAACCAGCACCCATTTCCAAGCCTGATGCACAGTATGCTTTTTCTCTTTTTCCAAAGCTACTTCATCTCTTTTAGTTTCCTCTTCTATTTTTTCTATTGTCGGCACAGGCGGAGCCTTGTCCGAATTTACCAAGGCTTTGATCTGGTCATCTAGTTTGGTAGTCATTTTTTCAAGAAGCAGAGGGGGTCAGCATTCGGTCAAAATAAATAGCCATTTGCCAGAGGGGGATACGCGAATACTTTTTTTTCTCCCAAGCAGCAGCCCAAGGGGAGTTTGGTTGGTGAGAAAGTTCCACTAACTGGGGAGCACTCAATTTCCCAAGCTTGTCTACAACATTTTTGATTACATTTTTAGCGTCTTCATCGTCTGTAATCGCGTCAGGAGATGCTAAAAATCCGGTGATTGGGGTATCTCCCAAATGTTTCAGTTTTTTATAAAGTTCAGGAATGACGGGGCCATAAGTCCATGCTTGGATTTCTTCTGTAAATAGAGGGTGTTCTAATTGTTTCAGGGCGAATCCCTGCACGAAATAAGCCAGCTTCTGAATTTTCATGTTAGTTACAGATAAGCCTTGCTGCCAAGCTTCGGTTAATATCTGGTTGGCTATTGCCTCGATGCTATAGGATTTATATTCTATTTTGCACATGTCTCAAGGGGCTGGGATGAACCTATAATATCATTGGACCAATAAGCAAGACAAACGTTTCATTAGCCTGCATAGGAGTTCCTGCATACACAACTGGCATCTTTCAATGATTTCATGGAATGTCATGACTTGTCATCCTCTGAACGCGAAAGTCATGACAAATCGTCTTAACGGAGCCACAAGGCATCAAATCTCATGAAAAAACAGGAAATATTACCCCCCCCCCCCGCATTATAACGCACTAAATATTAGTGTATTAGGAGATAAATTTTCAGCAAGAAAGGGTTACGTCAATGTCGGGTAACGTAATGCTTGTTTTTTTCTTGCTGGCCGTTCTGTTCGGGTTCACTTGTTTCCGCCTGGGAATTGTGGAAGGTTGCCGGAGAACTACGAAGAGGATTTTAGAGAATATGGCAAAAGGAATGAAGAAAGGGGAATGATTCATTCCCCGGCGTCTTCTAACGCAGCATTGCGGATAAACTCCTCAATAGTTTGACCGCTGATTTGTGCGGCCTTGGAAATGAGTCTTAAATCATCTTCCGAGAGAGGAACTGCTACCGCTGCAACACCATTCAATATAGGGATAGAAGATACTGTCTTGGACGCTTCTTCTCCCTGCCTATTCATTTCTTTCCGGATTAGCTCAAGCTTCGCCGGAGGAATTGTTCCTTTAGCTCGAAACCAATCATCCACGGAAGCCTTTTTAACAAAGCATTTCTGAGCCAGCCATTCACGGCTTTTTTTATTTTTCTTTAGCCAAGACTTGATGATTTCCTTTTCATTCTCCATGAGGCGAGTATGACGAAAAATCATCAATATGCAAGCAAAATATTTGATGCTTTCCCTCAAAAAATATTTGACTAGTGATGAAAAATCCTCAATATAGACACATGACTACGACAGAAAAACACGAAGAACGGATTTCCCTTCCCGCGTCGGTCCTCCTCTTAGAAGAGGGAATCGCCAAGGGCTTGGGAATAACCATTGGAGAGCGAATGAGAGCCTTAGCAATAGCAAAAGCTCAAAGAGAGCTCGCCACGAAGAAGAAACCCGAACCCGCCAAGCGATAATCATGGATTACTTATCCCAGCAAGTGGGGATTCTTTTTGAGATACTCCCAGGCAACATCGGTGATGTTGACGTCAAACCCGGTCACAATGCTTCCATAAAAGGAGAGCCGAATAAGAATGCCGGCTGCTATCAGACCATTTACGATGCCGTCCCTATCATCAAATCTCTGTGTGCGGGTATCAAAGACGATATATCCGAGAAGAACATCTTTCTCTTTTGGAGTGAGAGCATGGAGACGCTTGATCACCTTTTTACGGGATTTTGCCTCGGCGTAAGAGGATTTGATTATATTCCAAACCCTTTCCAGCAGGGCGCATCCGGAAAAAAGGAATATGTACCCCGCAATATCGCGGTAATCATGATCCGCATAGCTGATATGCAGGGCCTCAAGAACGCTTTGAGGAGCGAAAAGATAAACACCTGTTGCGGAAAAGATTATGCCTGCATAATTGCAAGCGAATTTAAGCAGTTCTGCCAAGTATTGGAAAAAAATCATGAACGCAGAGGATAGGCTTAAACAGAAATAAAGGCAATAGTGTTAACATCAAAGACAAACAAGAAAAACACATGAAGACAATATACCTTACCAGCGAAGAATTACGCAAAGCCTTGAAAATTAGTAAGGGAACGCTAGTTCAATTCAACAAGGAAGGTTGCCCCCGCGTTTATTTTGGCCTGGGGATGGGGAAGAAGGGATCAAACCCGCGTTACAAACTTGACGAGGTAACGGCATGGCTTGAGAAAAGAACTCAAGAATTTTTGAAGAAAGGAGGCAAGAAGTGAAAGCTCTGGCCGCCCTCGTCTTGTCCGGGCTTGTTCTTTCAGGCTGCGATTCGGGTTCCGAGAATCGACCTGTTAAACAATCCGATAATCAGGAAAAAGCTCCTGAAAAGGAGATTCAAACATGGTTAATTAAAGTTGAACAGCCTGGTATTGCCGACGTTATTTTTACAACGGGCTATCAAAACTGTGTTGAGGGGTTCAGGATGGCGAATATGAACTCTACGCCTATATATGGGTATGTGATTTATAAGCCTAATGGAGAACAAATCATCGTATCAGGAACGGCGCGAATCACCAGGACGCCAAACAATCAACAGAAATTAAAGTAGTCATGGAAAAAGAACAAACAATCGTCGGCCTCCTTATCGAGCTGGACAAAATGCTCAAAGTTGAGACCCATGAGGACGCTTATCCATATTTTTGCACCAATGATCCTGAAGATAAAATTCTCCGGGCGAAATACGCAGGGAGAATTTACGGAGCCCGGAGGCTTTTAGGATTGAGCCTTGAAGCCATTCCCGGCGCATTATTGCCCTCCGAGCCAGTAGACGAGTTTTCCGAGTTGGTGAATAAATCTAAATCCTCCGGCAACCATGATCATTGAATACGATAACGACAACAAGTGTATCCGGATAAATGGAGAATACCTCCCCATCCGGGAAGCGGAGGGCATCAAGGACGAGTTGGAATTAGCGATTGACCAATGGGAAGTTGACCACGCAGAGCAGTGCGACAACCCGGACGGACATATCGACTGAACCATGGAAGAAGCCCTTATCGAAGAATTGAAGCTGCTCGGCTGGCACGAGCTTTAACCAATCGCCCGGCCCAGGTGGGGCCTAAAACCAAAACACAAATCGAAAAAACGGTAGATAGAGAAATACGGTCTGGCAGGCGCGGGGCGTAAAATCCCGTCCGGGCGGCCAATTTAGAAGAACGAACATGAGCGAAAACAAAACAACAATGACCACCCTTGCGACCACGCTGGAAACGCTGGCCGGAGTGTTGAGGGAGATGGCAACTACACCGGCTAAGCCGGAATCATCTTCCGTTTCCCGTTCTAAAGCAATCGGAAAAAAGTATGCCAAAAGCTCAACGTTAGCTCCTTATTATGACGTTTCGACCCGCCAGATGGACAACATCCTCGCACGGGCCGGGAAGAACATAAGAAGGCTGGAAGGGGTCGGAAGAGGAACCCTTTATAACGTAGAAGACGTGGAAAAACACATAAACAACAAAAGAAAATGACTACGTATCAACACCTGATCGACCGGGGCCCCTACAAGGGGATGGTGGAAACGCTCACCGACAACCCGCACCCGTCCAAGACGACCCGCTGTTACATGTGCGCCGAGCCGCTGAAAGCCTCGACTTCATGGATGTCTCTGGTAGGGGACCATCAGAACGGCGTATTCTGCGCCCGGTTTCTGTGTCCTTTGTGCGCCAGGGAACGCCTCAATGGTATCCCGGACGACGCGGAACGGAGCTGGAACTACACCCAAGAAGCCAAGTCCAAAGCCTTCTGGATAGAAAGGCTCTTTGAAAAGTTCATGGCCTTTTTCGTGTGGTCTCTGATCGTCTTGGCAGGAGGGTTTATCTTATTTGTCTTCTTCCTCCTGCTCAAAAACCTTTTTTAACTGATTAA
>OHDZ01000528.1_pt1 | contig 15072 bp, 10 predicted proteins | sample 1567161 | NCBI WGS metagenome assembly OHDZ01 (sample SAMEA3879525, study PRJEB24766) | human gut metagenome | biome: human-associated habitat; feature: feces | place: USA | collected 1985/1987 | reverse complement strand
CGTGGCCGTGGCGATGCTGCTCGCGTTCGTCGTGCACCAGTTCTGGGCGACCGGCCAGCTCGACCCCAGGTACTGGATGTTCTTCACGCAGATGAGCACCTGGTCGTACCTGTTTGCCGGCCTGCGGGGAACCCTCGCGGTGGCGCTGACCGCCGGCGCGATCGCGCTCGTGCTGGGGCTTCTGCTCATGCTGGGGCGCACGAGCGGCATCCGACCGCTCGCCGCGCTCTGCCGCGTGGTCACCGACTTCTTCCGCGGCGTGCCGAGCCTGCTTTTGATCTACTTCTTCTTCCTGGTGGTCCCGCAGTACGGCATCAAGATGTCGTCGTTTTGGATGATCACGCTGCCCGTGGCGCTCGCCGCCTCGGGCGTGCTCGCCGAGGTCTTCCGCGCGGGCGTCAACGCCGTGCCGCGCGGCCAGGTCGAAGCCGCCCAGGCGCTCGGTCTCTCCAAAGCTAAAATCACCTTTAAAATCGTGTTGCCGCAGGCTATTCGGTTTATCATTCCGTCGTTGATTTCGCAGCTTGTGGTCGTAGTCAAAGACACCACCGTCGCCTATGTGGTGAGCTACCCCGACCTCATGCAAAACGCCCGCGTGCTCATTACCAACTACGACGCCCTCGTGTCGGTCTACCTGGTTATCGCGGTCATCTACATCCTCATCAACATCGCGATCAACAAGGCCGCTGTCTATGTTTCGCACAAGACCGGCGCGACCATCATCCGCTAACGCTTTACCATTTCGAGTCATAAGGAGCCGAGCACCATGGCACAGAGCACCTCTTCCACCGGCAATCAGCCGCTGATCGAGCTCAGACACGTCGATAAGCACTATGGCGATCTACACGTCCTCAACGACATCAATCTCTCGGTCGACCGCGGCGAGGTCGTCGTTGTGATCGGTCCCTCGGGCTCGGGCAAGTCGACCATGTGCCGCACCATCAACCGCCTGGAAACCATCGACTCGGGCGAGATCCTCATCGAGGGCCAGCCCCTTCCCGAGGAGGGGCGGGAGCTCGCCGCCATGCGCGCCGAGCTCGGCATGGTGTTCCAGAGCTTCAACCTGATAGACGAACTGAACGTCTACGAGAATGTGGAACTTCCCCTTACGTATCTTGGCGTAAAGGCGGGTGAACGTAAGCGTATGGTAGAGGATATACTGAAAAGAATGAACATCAGCCACCGTGCCAAACACTTCCCGCAACAGCTTTCCGGCGGTCAGCAGCAACGTGTGGCGATAGCCCGTGCGGTCGTAACCAATCCCAAGCTGATACTCGCCGATGAGCCTACCGGTAACTTGGACTCCAAGAACGGAGCTGAGGTGATGAATCTGTTGACAGAACTGAATAAAGAGGGTACTACGATTATTATGGTGACCCACAGCCAGCACGACGCCTCGTTTGCACACCGCACGATACATCTTTTCGACGGTAGTGTGGTGGCAAGTGTGGCAGCGCAGGATTTGTAACAGACTTTTAAAACAACTTCCATGAGACAACTATATTACACTCTTCAGACACTGATACGAGGAAAAGGCTCCAACCTCATCAAGATTATTTCCTTGGGACTGGGGTTGGCAGTCAGTATCCTCATTTTTTCCCGTCAGGCATTCGAGCTCAATTATGATACCTGCTACAAGGACCATGAACGTTTGTGTCTTGTCAAAACAGTATGGTATTACAACAACGAGTATCATCCTTCGCATATAACTCTTGGACCGGTGGCTGGTACCATTGCCGAAAACCTGCCTGACGAGGTGGAGAGTGTTACCGTCACCCAGCAATGGTGGAGCAATTCGGCTTGGTTTGCCAATGAACGCCGTTTCCAGACCAATGCCATGACGGCCGATTCTTGTTTCTTTGCCACTATGGGCATTGATGTTGTCAGTGGAGACCCTCGCGAGCTGAATAATCCGGAGGTGGTCTTCATCAGCAGGGAGCTGGCCGGCAGCATGTTTGCCGATAAGAATCCCATCGGGCAGACGGTGGTCTATAACAAACAGATGTCAATGACCGTGAAGGGCATTTTTGAAGATTTCCCCGAAAACTCCAGTTTCTATGGAAGTGGTGTCGTGATGTCTCTGGCTACCTCCTTCAAGCATCATTGGGGATACTGGGGATGGGGAGGTGGAGACAGCTATATGTCCTTTGTCCGTCTGCGCCCGGGGGTGCAACTGGACGATGTGAACACCCGAATAGAGAAACTTGCCGAGCAGGTGCGCAAGAGCGATGATGTGTTTATCAGTCTGGTTCCGATAAAGGACTACCGTATGGAATTTGGTATCAGTACCATGCGTATGGTATGGATTCTGTTGACGCTGGGAACCGCCATACTTTTTATTGTGGCGATGAATTATGTGCTTATTTCCATCTCAGCCATGAACCGTCGTGCCAAAGCTATAGGCGTACATAAATGTAGTGGGGCAAATACGGGAACTATTTTCGGTATGTTCTTATGGGAGACCGGAGTCATCATGCTTTCTTCCTTGCTGCTTGTAGCGCTGCTTCTATTTAATTTCCGTGAGCCGTTGGAGGACATGCTCGACGTTAGTCTTGCCGGTCTTTTCTCTTGGGAAAACATTTGGGCACCGCTTTCAGTGATAGTCATTTTGTTTATGATAGGCGGCATGTTGCCCGGGCAGCTTTTTGCCCGCATTCCGGTGACGCAGGTTTTCCGCCGGTACACCGAAGGCAAGAAAGGCTGGAAACGTCCGCTCTTGTTTGTGCAGTTTGCCGGTACCTCTTTTATTTTCGGCTTGTTGGGGCTGGTGCTTATGCAGAGCCATTACATCACCAATAAAGAACGTGGATTCGATTACCACCGGGTGGCTTATGCTTCGGGCGTATCCTTTGACTCGGATGCGGAAAGCGATGCAAATCGTAGTGTGATGCTTTCTTTGCCTTATGTGGAAGATGGAGCTTGTAGCGGTAATCTTCTTACAGACGGATTGAGCGGAGAAGGGGTTACGACTGATAACGGGCAGTGGATGAGCATGCGTTGGGTGGAATTTGGCAAGGACTATGCCCCGTTTATGAAGTTGGAATTTGCGGAAGGCAAGAATATGGATGCCCCTGGGCAGATATTGGTCAATGAAACATTTTTGAAAATGATGCATTGGGAAGATAAACCGATAGGCAGGCAAGTGCGCAACGGCGATCGCATAGCGGGCAATATTGTAGGTGTACTGAAAGACTTTGCTACATCCAATGCCGCTTATGTGGTGGTGCAACCTATGTATGCAACTTATCTTGACCGATTTTCCGGAAACATCCAATTACGTCTGAAAGAGCCTTTTGACGATAACCTCAAGCGTTTGAACGAAGACATGGAAAAGCTGTTTCCCACCCGTGACATTGTATTTTCCTCGTTCCAAAAGGTCATTGACGACCAGAACAGTACCGTCACGGATTTCCGTAATGCAGCTTTACTGGCTGCCATAACCATCCTTTTTGTTACGTTAATGGGGTTGATTGGCTACATCAATGACGAGATACAACGCCGCAGCAAGGAAATTGCCATCCGTAAAGTGAATGGTGCGGAAGCGTCATCCATTCTCCGGCTTTTCTCGAAGGATATATTCTGGATATCCTTGCCGGCCGTTTTTCTTGGAGGGCTGGGAGCCTGGTATATAGGCGGTGTCTGGATAGAGCAGTTTGTGGAGGGAGTGGATTTTGGTATCTGCGGATTCTTGCTTATTGCATGCATTGTACTATTGCTCATCATCGGTTGTGTAGTATTCAAGGCATGGCGGATTGCCAATGAGAATCCGGTAGACAGTATCAAGAGTGAATAAAGAATAACTTCAGGAAATTATGAGGCGGCACATTTATTATACATTACAAAGCTTGTTGCACAAGCAAGGTTCCAATGCCATTAAGATTGTATCTTTGGCATTGGGACTGCTGATGTCTGTATTTCTATTTGCACGGATTGCATTCGAGTTGAGTTTTGATAACTTTTATCATGATTCGGATAACCTTTATATTGTGAAGACGGGTTGGTTGAAAAATGGAGTGTTGGAAGGTAACGAAAGTCGCTTTACCATCATTCCGATTCCGGCTGCCATTGCCGAAGAGTTTCCGGAACAAGTGGAAAGTAGCACAGTGAGCTGTTCTCTTTTTGATAATAGTTTCCAGTTGGGTGAGCGCCAATTAGATATGTCCACGGTGATGGCAGATACACTTTATTTTTCTGTACTCGGTTTGGAGATGATAGAAGGCAATCCACAGGATTTGGCGGGTCCGGATGTCGTATTCCTTTCCGCCAAGTCAGCAAAGGAGGCCTTCGGTGACGAAAATCCGATAGGGAAAACACTGCGTTATGATTTTTGGGGATATCAGACTACACTGCTCGTGAAGGGTATCTTTGCCGATATTCCGTTGAACACTTCTTTGGAGAGGCGTCCAGAGGCAATCATTTCCTTTCCTACTATAGGGCGGCATCTGAAGTGGGACCTGGGTTGGCAGAGCGGCGGAAACTACGACGGTTATCTCAGGCTGCGCAGTCCGCAGGATGCTGATTGGCTGAATGAGCGTATGTCCATAGCTGTTGCCCGTCATATTCCACCGGAAAGTGGTTTAGAATTGAGCGTACGTATTGTCCCTATCCATAATCTGCATGTCGAGACTCCTCAAGTACGGAAGATGATTTGGATTATGTTCTTCCTGGGTATCGTGCTGCTTTTTACGACCGCATTGAATTATGTACTCGTTTCCGTGGCTTCGCTGACACAGCGTGCCAAGGCCATCGGTGTACACAAATGCAGCGGTGCTTCGGGAAGTAGCATCTTTTCCATGTTCATGGTAGAGACTGCTATAGTAGTAGGGCTTGCCTTGCTGCTCATTGGACTGCTGGTGTATATTTTCCACGAAAAAATGGAAGAATTGGCAGCTGTACCTCTCAGTGCTCTTTTTGACTGGCAGAATCTTTGGGCACCATTGTCGGTGATACTGTTACTGTTTATTTTAGGTGGTTGCCTGCCTGCCATGCTTTTCGCTCGTATTCCGGTGACACAAGTGTTCCGCCGCTACACTTCCGGGCGTCGTGGCTGGAAACGGGTACTGCTTTTTGTTCAGTTCATCGGAGCGGCATTCATTCTGGGGATGATGCTGATGGTCGTTTCACAGTACAGTTATGTAACGACGCGTGACCGTGGTTGGCGTCCTGAACGTGTGGCATATACCACCCAGCGGGAAGTGGATGGCAATAGCCTGCGTAGTCTTGTCGGCAGTTTGCCTTATGTGGAAGGGGTTGCTTCGGCAGAACGCCCTATATTGTGGTTCGGTTCTAACCAGCCAATTCTTGACAATCAGGGTAACGAGCTTTTCTATCCTCGTAATACTTGGTTCGACAGTGATTTTCTTCCTTTCATTGGTCTGAGACTGAAAGAGGGGCATAACTTGACGGGAGAAGGTCAGTTGCTTGTCAACAGTGTCTTTTATGAGAAGATGAATTGGACAGACAGCCCCATAGGCAAGCGGGTGAATGATTATGGCACTGTTGTCGGGCTGTTAGACAGTTTCAGTTTTGCCGATATGCCCAACGATAATTTGCCGGTGATGGTGGAATGGACGGGGAAGACAGCTGCCACCCTGCATGTTCGCCTCAAAGAGCCATTGGATGAAAATCTCGCCCGCCTCAATGAAGAGATGCATCGGATTTATCCTCAGAAAAGCCTCGTATTCCGTTCGGTGGAGCAGGAAATGCGCAGTTATGCCGAGTCTGTACGGGTATTTCGTGATGTTACCCTGCTGGTTTCATTGACCATACTCTTTATCATTCTGATGGGACTGATAGGCTATGTGAATGATGAAATCCGCCTGCGTTCAAAAGAGATTGCCATTCGTAAAGTGAATGGAGCGGAGACGGAAAGTATTTTGCTGTTATTGTCAAGAGATGTGCTTTGGCTGGCCATTCCGTCTGTCGCCATAGGTATTGGGGGAGCATGCCGGGCCGGAAAGCTTTGGGCGAGCCAGTTCTCTGATGTTGTGCCATTCCCTATAGGCGGATATATTCTTGTAGGTTGTCTGTTGCTGTTGTTTATCGTTGCTACCGTGGTGTTGAAGGCATGGTGCATTGCCAATGAAAATCCGGTAAAGAGCATCAAGAGCGAATAAAGTTGCCGCAACATACATCATGCGTTTGGGGTAGACAGACCATCTGTTTGGGGCGAATAGATGATGTGTTTGGGCTGAATGAATGATATATTTTCGAACAATTTATTTGTTATAACATAAAATGCAATATTTGCAGTAGAATAAATCACTTTCACCTCGCTTTTTCGGTAATTCCTGTGGGTAATCTCTTTACATATATCCACAATGCCACCGCTGCCGTTACAAAAGCAAAGAAGTCCGATACCGGCATACATATCCAGATGCCGTCCAGCCCAAAGTAATGTGGGAATATCAGTAGTCCCGGCAACAGATACAGTAATTGGCGTGTCAGCGATAAGAAGATGCTGATTTTCGCTTTCCCGATGCTTTGGAAGAAATTGCCAATGACAATCTGTGCGCCTACCAGCGGGAATATGGCTACGGCAATGCGTACGCCTCTGGAAGCAATATCTATCAACTCTTCATCACTGGTAAAGATGGCAGATATGGCATGGGGGAACAATTCGCAGATAAGGAAGCCGGTACTGGTGATACATACTCCGGCAATGATGGTCAGGCGCAGGGTAGCCTTCACACGGTCGTGCTTTTGCGCACCGAAGTTATAGCCTACAATCGGTTGCATTCCCATCGTCAGCCCCAATACAATCATTACATAGAGTACCAGCAGTCGGTTGATAATGCCATATGCCCCGATGGCCATATCGCCTCCGTACTGTTGGAGGCTGTTGTTTACGATAATCACAATGACACATGCCGTGACGTTCATCAGGAACGGTGACATACCGATGGATAATATACTACTGATGATACGTTTCTTCATCTTCCAGAACCCCCGTTGCAGACGTACCACACTTGTCTTTTGCAGGAAATGGCTCACTACCCACACCATGCCGATGAACTGCGAGATGACCGTTGCCGTTGCAGCTCCCCGTATTCCCCAGTCAAATTGGAAGATGAAAATGGGAGCGAGGATTATGTTGCAGACTACCGTTACCATAGACGTGAGCATCGCTTTCTTGGGATATCCCGTGGCACGCATGATATTGTTTAGGCCAATCATGGTATAAGTGACGGGGGTACCCAGTAATATCACCTGCATAAAGTCGCGGGCATATGGCAACGTATCATTGCTGGCACCGAAGAAGCGCAGGATGTCATCCAGAAAGATGAATGAAACACTGCCGAATATGAATGCGTTGACCAGGCAGAACATCAGTGTGTTTCCCAATACTTCCGTTGCTCCGTCCAGGTCTTTCTGTCCCAACCGGATGGACGAAATGGTGGAGCCACCTGCCGATACCATCGTACAGAAAGCCACGACCAGATTCATCAGAGGGAAAGTAATGGCGAGTCCGGCAATGCCCATAGGACCTACGCCATGACCGATGAAAATGCTGTCGATGATGTTGTACAACGAAGTAATCGTCATGCCTATAATGGCCGGAATGGAGTACTGCACAAGCAGTTTGCCAATACGTTCGGTTCCTAATATATGCGCGTTGTTCATTTGATATGAGTCAATTAAGGAGCACAAAGGTATAAAATATTTGTTTGATTCGCAGATTATTCCCACCTTTGTACGCTATAATGTTTTGGTATTAACAGATTTAGGTAAAAGAAAGTTTATGGACACAACAAAAGCAACCGCCGTACTTTTTGATTTTGACGGCGTGGTGGTAGACACGGAAACACAGTACAGTCACTTCTGGCATGAAATGGGAAAGCAGTATTTGGGTATGGATGATATTGAAGGCAGGGTGAAGGGCCAGACGCTGGTCTATATTTATGATACCTTTTTTCCGGGTATGGCGAAGGAACAAGCCGAAATTACCGAACGGCTGAACCGCTTTGAACAGGAAATGTCATTCGACTTTATTCCCGGAGTGCTTGACTTCATTGCCGACCTACACCGGAATGGGGTGAAGACTGCCGTAGTGACCAGCTCCAACGAAGCGAAGATGGCAGCTGTCTATCGGGTTCATCCCGAAATAAAGACTCTTTTCGACCGTATCCTTACGGCCGAGATGTTTACGGCTTCCAAGCCTGCACCGGATTGTTTTCTGTTGGGTATGGAGGTTTTCGGCACAACTCCCGACACCACATATGTATTCGAGGATTCTTTCAACGGGCTGAAAGCCGGCATGGCTTCAGGAGCTACCGTTATAGGGTTGGCAACCACCAATTCCCGTGAAGACATAGCTCCGTTGTGTCATTATGTATTGGATGACTTTCAGGGATTCACTTACGATAAATTAACTCAATTGCACAAGTAATCAGAAAAAGGATTACCTTTGCGCCGAAAATTAAATTGAGTAATTGTAAATTGTAAATTGCCAAATTGTAAATACTATCATGGGTTATATTTCAGACGACACTCGTAAAGTGACTACACATCGCCTTATCGAAATGAAACAGAGAGGCGAAAAAATATCAATGTTGACATCATACGACTATACTATGGCGCAGATTGTGGACGGTGCCGGGGTAGACGTGATTCTGGTGGGAGATTCCGCTTCCAATGTAATGGCAGGCAATGTCACCACGCTTCCCATCACGCTCGACCAGATGATTTATCATGGCAAATCCGTGGTTCGCGGTGTGAAGCGTGCCATGGTCATTGTCGACATGCCTTTCGGCTCTTATCAGGGCAACGAACTGGAGGGATTGGCTTCCGCTATCCGTATTATGAAAGAAAGCCATGCCGACGCCCTCAAACTGGAGGGAGGCGAGGAAATCATCGGTACGGTGAAGCGTATCCTCAGCGCCGGTATTCCCATCATGGGACATCTCGGACTGATGCCCCAATCCATCAACAAGTATGGAACATATACGGTCCGTGCCAAGGATGATGCCGAAGCCGAGAAACTGGTACGCGATGCGCATTTGCTGGAAGAAGCCGGATGCTTCGGACTGGTATTGGAGAAGATTCCTGCCGCATTGGCTGCCCGCGTGGCAAGCGAGCTGACTATACCCGTTATAGGCATCGGTGCCGGTGGCGATGTGGACGGCCAGGTGTTGGTGGTTCAGGATATGCTGGGTATGAATAACGGTTTTCGTCCCCGTTTCCTGCGTCGCTATGCCGACCTGCATACAGTGATGACGGATGCCATCAGCCGTTATGTATCCGATGTGAAGAATTTAGATTTCCCGAATGAGAAAGAACAGTACTAACAAACTCATGACACTCAATTTTTGGCGGATGTGTACGGCAAATCTGTTGCTGTTCATATCCGTCTATATGCTTTTCCCTTTGCTTCCTTTTGTGATGGGAGAGCAGTTGGGTGTTTCCGTCGGGCAGGCGGGCAGCATGTTTCTGGTCTTTGTGGTGGCCATGTTTGCTGTCGGTCCTTTCCATGCCTATCTGGTCGATGAATATAAAAGGAAACACGTGCTCCTTTACTCCGCACTCATTATGCTGGCGGCTGTTCTGGGATATGCCTTTGTGGATGGTTATACGAAATTTCTGCTGCTTGCCGCTGTGCAGGGAGCATGTTTCGGGCTGGCAACCACAGCGGGCATTACGGTGGCCATCGACATAACGACTTCCGCGCGCCGCAGCGCAGGAAACATGGTATATGCATGGGCTGCACGCTTGGGCATGCTGGTGGGTGTTGTGTTGGGCATTGGAATGTATAAGATGTATGGTTTCCGTATGGTGACCTATCTGTCCGTAGCGGCCGGACTGGCTAGCATATTTTTCGCATCGAGGGTATATGTGGCTTTCCGTGCTCCGATAGGCGTGTCGTTGTGCAATATGGACCGCTTCTTATTGCCGCGTGCATGGATACCTGCCATCAATATGCTACTGATTGCTTTTGTACCGGGAGCGTTGCTGCCACTGATGTTTGTGGGCGATTACTGGTCATTGGCGGCATTGGCTGTATTGGTGTTCATTACAGTCCCGTTCATGAAGATGTTCGTCAAGCTGTCGCACCATTGCCAGCGTGGAACGGCAAACACCACTTGTCATTTGTCTATGGAGGCAGGGCTGCTGGTGGGTATGACTGTGGCTTGCCACCTGATGGACAAAGCGCAGATATACCATGTGGCGTCTGTTGCTGCTATGCTTGCCGTATTTTTCTTTGTACTGCTGACCTATCCTTATTATAAGAAGAAGCGGGTGAGGTAAGGGATAAATACAATCAATCCTATAATGGCCGCCGTTGCAGCACATACCAGTACTGCTCCGGCGGCTATGTCTTTTACTTGCCCTGCCACGGGATGCTGTTGGGGAGACACCAGGTCGACCAGCTTCTCAATGGCGGTATTGAACAGTTCGGCTGCTATCACCACTCCGATGCAGAGAATGATTATCATCCACTCCATGCGGGTAATGCCTAAAACGAATCCTGCAATGACTACCACAGCCGTAGCTATCAGATGGAAGCTCAGGTTCTGTTCTTTTCCTATGCAACACCGGATACCTTTCCAGGCATATCCGAAACTGCGCAACTGCTTTTTAAAGTCGTACTTCATGGATTATAGTTGTTGCTTAATTCCTTGAAACCTGTTTCACTCCCTTTACTGTTCTCAGTTTCTTGACAAGTGCTTCCAGATGTCCCGTATCGCTCACCATGATGGTCAGTGTTCCGGAGAACAGCCCGTCATGCGAGTCAATGCCGATGCTTCTCAAAGTAATACCCGTTTCTTTGGAAATGATGGAAGTGATGTTGGTCACGATGCCGATGTCATCGTGTCCCACTACGCGCAGGGTGATGGGGTACTGTGTACCTTGTGACTTTCCGGCCCAGCGTGCCTTCACGATACGGTAGCCGAAACGTGAGTGCAAATCACTGGCATTGGGACAATCGCAACGGTGTATCTTGATACCTCCCGTCACACTGACAAAGCCGAATACATCATCTCCATAGATGGGATTGCAGCAGCGTGCCAACTTGAAATCCAATCCTTTCAGATTTTGATCAATGACCAGTACATCTTCTTTGGTACCTATCTCTTCCGGTATGCCTTGTTGAAGGTTATAGCCTTCAGCACTGCGGTAGACAATATCGTCGCGCGTATCATTTTCCCGTCTTTGCTGTTCCTGGTATTTGTCTATAATCTCGTTGACATCCAGTTCTTCATCGGCTATGGCTTGATAGAAGTCGGTCACTATCTTGAAACCGAGGCGCTTGATGAGGCGCATCATGGTTCCTTCATCATACTCTATCTTCCGGTTCTTGAACTTGCGTTCCAGGGTTTCCTTAGCGAAGGCGTGCTGGCGTGCAGCCATTTCCTTCAATGCCTGGCGTATTTTGGTGCGTGCCTTGGAGGTGGTTACGATGTTCAGCCAGTCCTGCTTGGGCGTCTGCGTATTCGATGTCATTATCTCCACCTGGTCACCGCTATGCAGCATTTGCTTCAGCTGTACATTCTTGCCGTTCACTTTTGCACCGATACATTTGCAGCCCAGTTTGCTATGGATGTGGAACGCAAAATCGAGCACGGTGGAGCCTTTGGCAAGTTTGAACAAATCACCTTTGGGGGTAAATACAAATACCTCGTCTTCGTACAAATCCAGTTTGAACTGGTCCATCGTTTCCAGTCCGTTGCTGTCCGAGCTCTCTAAGGCTTCGCGTACGGAAGTCAGCCATTCGTCAAGACCAGATTCACCTTTCACTCCTTTGTATCGCCAATGGGCGGCCAGGCCTCGTTCGGCAATATCATCCATGCGTTCGGTACGTATTTGTACTTCCACCCATTTGCCTTCGGGGCCCATCACGGTGATGTGCAGTGATTCATATCCGTTGCTTTTAGGTACGGACAGCCAGTCGCGTAGCCTTTTCGGGTTAGGCTGGTACATATCTGTTACGATGGAGTAGGCCTGCCAACATTCCAGTTTCTCCTTTTCCAGGCAAGAGTCCAGGATGACGCGGATGGCGAACAGGTCATACACGCCTTCGAAGGGGCATTTCTGCTTCTTCATTTTCTGGTAGATGGAGTGGATGGACTTGGTGCGTCCTTTAATATGGAACTTCAGTCCGGCTTCTTCGAGCTTCTTCTGTACCGGTGCAATGAAGGCGGCAATGTACTTGTCACGCGATGCCTTGGTCTCATTCAGTTTTTCCTTGATATGGTAGTAAACTTCCTTTTCTGTATATTTCAATGAGAGGTCTTCCAGTTCCGACTTCAATTTGTACAGACCCAGCTTATGGGCAAGGGGCGCATAGAGATAAGCCGCTTCGTTGGCTACCTGCCGACGGGCTTCATCGTTCTTGCAATCCTTTATCTGCCGCATGATGTTTACGCGGTCGGCAATCATGATGAGAATGACACGCATGTCTTCGGCGAAAGTCAGCAACAAGTTGCGGAAATTCTCGGACTCGATGGTAGGGCTTTTGGAATAAAGTTCGTTTACACGTATCAATCCCCGGATGATGCCTGCCACATCCTCGCCATAGATTTGCTCCACTTCCAGAGCGGTGCAAGTGCCGCAGCGCACGGAGTCGTGCAGCATGAGCCCCAGGATAGAAGCACGCTTCATTCCGATTTCTTCCGCTACAATGACAGCCGTCTGCATATCTTTGATGACGGGATTCAAACCGAATATATCACGCTGGATACGGTTGTTCTGTATAGTATTGACAAGATGTGTTTTCAGCTTTTTGCAGTCCCCCTTCTGGAGGGTTTCTCCGGAAAGTTGCAACAGTTTGCGGTAGAGCGAGAAGAGTAAATCTTTCTCTTTGATAGTGAAAAATTCATCAGTTTCCATAATCGTCCGTATTTTATGCTTCAAAGGTAAGTTTTTTCTTCATTTTCTTGACGGCAGTTCTGCTTTTTTTGTATTTTTGGGCATGAATTAATAAAACAAGATATTATGATAACACCGCAAGACAAAGAGTTGCTCGAAAATAAAGGCATCTCCGAAGAACAAATAGCCGAACAGTTGGCTTGTTTCGAAAAAGGTTTTCCATACTTGAAGCTGTCTGCCGCCGCTTCTGTAGAAAAGGGTATACTGGCTCCGGATACGGATGAACAGAAGAAATACCTGGATGCCTGGGAGGCATATACACAAACCGATAAAGTGGTGGTGAAGTTTGTGCCTGCTTCGGGTGCTGCCAGCCGTATGTTCAAGAACTTGTTTGAATTTCTCGGGGCAGACTATGACACTCCCCAGACAAACTTTGAAAAGACTTTCTTTGAGAAAATAGAGAAGTTTGCCTTCTATGATGACTTGAATACCGCTTGCCAGAGGACTGCCGGAAAGGATATACCGACTTTGGTTGCCGCTGGAAACTACAAGGCGGTTGTTGCTGCCTTACTCGAAGGGGCCGGACTGAACTATGGTGCTCTGCCCAAAGGATTGCTTAAGTTCCATAAGTATGAAGACGGTAGCCGCACGCCGCTGGAAGAGCACTTGGTAGAAGGAGCATTGTATGCTGCCAATAAGAACGGTAAGGTGAATGTGCATTTCACGGTTTCGCCCGAACATCGTGCCTTGTTCAAGGCTTTGGTAGACGAAAAGGCTGCCGCTTATGCAAAGAAGTATGGGGTGGATTATAACATCTCTTTTTCGGAACAGAAGCCGAGCACCGATACCATTGCCGCCGATATGGAAAACAAACCCTTCCGCGACAATGGCAAATTGTTGTTCCGTCCCGGCGGTCATGGCGCCTTGATTGAAAACTTGAATGACCTTGATGCGGATATTATCTTCATAAAGAATATAGACAATGTGGTACCCGACAAGCTGAAAGGTGACACCGTATTATATAAGAAACTGATTGCCGGTGTGCTGGTAGCGTTACAGCAGAGAGCGTTTGCTTATCTGCAGTTGCTTGACAGCGGGAAGTATACACACGAGCAAATTCTTGAAGTTCTGCAATTCCTGCAGAAACAACTCTATTGCAAGAATCCGGAGACAAAGAATCTGGAAGATGCCGAGTTGGTTATATATCTGAAAGAGAAGCTGAACCGTCCGATGCGTGTTTGCGGTATGGTGAAGAACGTAGGCGAACCGGGCGGAGGTCCGTTCCTGGCATACAACAGTGACGGTACTATCTCTCTGCAGATTCTGGAAAGTTCGCAGATTGATATGGGCGACCCGGAAAAGAAGGAAATGTTTGAAAAAGGTACCCATTTCAATCCGGTGGATTTGGTTTGCGCCGTACGTGACTATAAAGGACATAAGTTCAATCTTGTGAAGTATGTGGATAAAGCGACAGGCTTCATCTCTTATAAGTCCAAGAACGGCAAGGACCTGAAGGCGCTTGAACTTCCCGGTTTGTGGAACGGAGCCATGAGTGATTGGAACACAGTATTTGTAGAAGTGCCTCTGACTACATTCAATCCGGTAAAGACGGTGAATGATTTGCTGAGAGAACAACATCAATAAATGATATTTCAATAAAAAAGAAGCGTGCCGGATGATTTAATCTCCGGCACGTTTTGTTTGCACAAATGTGTTTTTATAGGCTTTATTTGGTCTTCTGTTATAAAAATACTATTTTTGTAGAAAAGAGGAGGCATTATGAAAGTCGACTATCAAACGATGTTAGAATTGATAAAGCAGAATGTACATGAGGTCGATGCTGCGGCGCAGGTGTGGTTGTACGGTTCTCGTGCACGTGGCGAAGCGCACGATGATTCAGATTGGGATGTATTGGTTCTTTCTCCGAAAGAGAAATTGACTTTTAAGGAAGAAGAACAGTTTATGGATCATATTTGTGATGTGATTGTTAAGACAGGGCAAGCAATTCAATTGTTTGCTTATGGTATGAAGGATTGGCATTCGCGTCATTCTATTACTCCATTTTATCAGAATGTTCAATCGGAAGCAGTATTGTTATGAATGAATCTGATGAGAATATGACGGCTTATGTTCGTTATAGATTAGAAAAAGCTCAGGAAGTTTATCAAGCAGCTTGTGTTTTATATGATGCTGCTCAATGGAATTCAGTAATTAATCGCCTGTACTATGCCTGTTTTTATTCGGCTTCTGCCTTATTATTGCATA
>OHDZ01000523.1_pt1 | contig 15146 bp, 13 predicted proteins | sample 1567161 | NCBI WGS metagenome assembly OHDZ01 (sample SAMEA3879525, study PRJEB24766) | human gut metagenome | biome: human-associated habitat; feature: feces | place: USA | collected 1985/1987 | reverse complement strand
CAGCTGGAGCTGTCGGCGGCTTCCCGCCAGGAGCCGGAGCAGCTGGCCCGTACCCTGGTGGAGACTGCCCGCAGCCGCACCAGCCGCACCGGACGCCCGGATGATATCACCGCAGCCGTGGTCCGGCTGGAAAATGGCTGAGCGTGCGGTCGAAGGGCGACCCCAGATGGCGGATTGGGTCAACGCCATATAAAATCCCACCGGTGTGATTGCTTTTTCCCCGCCGGGAGCGTATACTGGGAAAACAATGAAATTGTGTTTTTATGCCCATAAAAGGAGGCAAAGACTATGCTTACGATCACAGTAGCCCAGGACGGCAGCGGGGATTTTTCCACGATCTCGGAAGCGGTGCTGGCCGCACCCTATGACCTGGAGACATTGGTGCTGGTGGGTCCCGGCGAGTACCGGGAGAAACTTGTCTGCGAAAAACGCTGCATCACCCTGCGGGGCGCAGGAGCGGAAGCCACCCGCCTGGTCTGGGCGGACGGCGGCAAGCTGCCCCATCCGGACGGCCGCCCCACCCATACCTTCCGCAGTTATACCGCCTTTTTTTCCGGGGAGATGGTCACGGTAGAGGATATGACCATTGAGAATGCCGCAGGTCCCGGCAGCGAGGCAGGCCAGGCCATTGCCGCCTATGTGGACAGCCAGCGGGCCGTGTTCCGCCGGGTGCGCCTGCTGGGCAATCAGGATACCCTGTTCTGCGCCCCGCTGCCCCAGGCCGAGCGGGAGAAGGACGGCTTTTTAGGCCCCCGCAAGCTGGCGCCCCGCCGCCCCTCTGCGCAGTATTACCAGGGCTGCGAGATCGCCGGGGACATCGACTTTATCTTTGGCGGCGCAGATGCCTTGTTTGAGCAGTGTACGCTGCGCACGGTGGATAACCATCTGGCCCACAGTTATGTTACGGCACCTTCCGGCCCGGCGGATGGTCTGGGCTTTGTGTTCTGGGACTGCGACTTTGTGTCCATCTGCCCCGCTGGTACGGTCTATCTGGGCCGCCCCTGGCGTCCTACCGGCCGCACAGCGGTGCTGGACTGCCGCCTGGGCGGGCATATCGCACCGGAGGGCTTCTCCGGCTGGAACGACCGTCCGGACTTTGCCCAGGCTGGCTTTGCAGAGAGCGGAAGCACCGGCCCGGGCGCTGGGGAGCGTCCCTCGTGGGTGACGGCGCCGGATGCAGAGCAGGCGGCGGCCCTGCTGTCTGCTGCCCGGAAGCGCTGCCGCCCTGTGTGAGAAAAAGGAGAATGGAATGAAAAAGCTCCCCACCTTTGTCAAATGGCTGCTGGTGGCTGCTGCACTGGCGGCAATGGCTGGGATGATGTGGCTGGTCAATGACCGGGCGGCTCGGGTAGAGATGCCCGCCCCGGACAATATCTTTGGCATCTACCGTCAGGCAGAATAAACAAAAACGCGCTGAGCTCCAAGGCACAGCGCGTTTTGTTCTGTTAAGTCCCGGCGCTGGGTGCGTCGTCGGTCATGATGAACCAGAAGCAGGTGCCTTTGCCCAGGGCGCTTTGCACCCCAAAACGGAACCCGTGCTGCTGGAAGATGGCCTTGGTGATGGAAAGCCCCAGCCCGGTGCCGGTCTTGCCTGCGTCCGAGCGGGAGCGGTAGTACCGGTCAAAAATGTAGGGCAGGTCCTCGGCCGAGATGCCGGGGCCGTGGTCCTCTACCTCCACCCGGACCCCCTCCGGGCAGGCAAAGGCCCGCAGCACAAAGACCCCGTCCGGCCCAATGTGGTGCATGGCGTTGCCCAGCAGGTTGTGCAGGGCGCGTTGCATCATGTTCGGGTCAGCAAAGACGGGCAGCGCCTGTTCCGGCAGCTCCAGCTCCAAATGCCAGTCGTTCTGGGCGCAGAGTGCGTCGTAGCGCTCGCACACTTCGTCGCACAGCTGGCGCAGGTCAAAGTGGACCCGCTCGCATTTCTCTGCGCCGCTGGTCACCTTGCTCAGCTCCATCACGCTGGAGACCAGGGCGGTCAGCCGGTCGGTCTCGTCCACGATGATATTCATCTGGGCATCCCGCTGGGTCTTGTTGTCGCCGGTCAGGTCCCGCACCGTTTCGGCATACCCTTTGATCAGGGTCAGGGGGGTGCGCAGGTCGTGGGAGACGTTGGCCAGCAGGTCCCGCTGCATCTGGGCGGCGTGCTGCACCTCCCGGGCCATGTGGTTGAAGTCCTGGGCCAGTGCGCCCAGCTCATCGTTCCGGGCGCTGTCTACCTGAACGGCATAGTTGCCCTGGGACACCTGGCGTGCAGCGGCAGAAAGCTGCCGCAGCGGTTTCGTGAACCACTCGCTGAACAGCCAGGCCGCCGACATGGAAAAAGCAAAGATCAGCAGGGCGATGGCGGGCAGCAGGGTGCTGAGCACTTCGCCTGCCTCAGAGACGTGCATCAGGCTGGTGGTCACTAATACTGAGTACGCCCCGTTGGCGGTCATCCGGCCCACCAGCAGCTGACTGGTGCCGGTGGGGGAGATGGGGGTCAGCACCGTGACAAAGCTGCCCTCGGTGCGGCAGCGCTGGCGCATGGCGAACAGGGTTTTGGTGTTCAGCTCGTCCCCGTTGCTCTGGCCGGTGTACAGGGCGGTCAGGTGCAGGTTGCAGTAGGGCAGGGTGTCCTCCCGGAACACCTGCCGCAGGGTGGAGTCGGCGATGTCCACGCAAAAGCCGCTGAGGGCATTGTTCTCGTACAGCTTTTTGCGCAGACCGTCAAACAGATCGTTGTTGACGAACAGATGCCCGAACGAGCGGAAGGAGACGGTCTCTCCCTCCTCCAGGGCGGCATCCAGTTCCGCCACCACCGCTTCGGCCTGCGCCGTGGCCTGTTTTTGGATATGGCGGGTATACAGCGGTTCCAGCAGCTGGGTGGATAAAAACCAGAACAGTCCCAGCAGCAGCAGGCAGATGAAGCACAAAAACCACATCAGCTGCCCCCGGATGCCCACCGTCCGCCGGTGGGAGCCGGGCAGAACTTTTGGTGCCGGGCTCATCCGCGGGCAGCATCGGGGTCGAACTTATAGCCGATGCCCCACACAGTGGCAATGTAGCTGCGGCAGGCGCCCAGATGCCCCCGCAGCATCTTGACGTGGGTGTCTACCGTGCGGTCCTCGCCAAAGTAATCGTAGTTCCACACCTTTTGCAGGATCTTCTCCCGGCTGAGGGCGATGCCCTTGTTGGAAGCCAGAAAGACCAAAAGGTCGAACTCTTTGGGGGTCAGGCTGACTTCCTCGCCAGAGACACGCACCGTGTGGCAGGCGGTGTCGATGGTCAGCTCGCCAAAGGTCATGGTCTCGGCAGCGGTCTCCGGCTTGGGCAGGGTGCGGCTCAGCACCGCCCGCACCCGTGCCACCAGCTCCCGGGGAGAGAACGGCTTGACCACATAGTCATCCGCGCCGCCCTCCAGACCGGCCAGCTTATCATACTCCTCGCCCCGTGCGGTCAGGATGATCACCGGCGTATCCACATGGCGGGAGCGCATCTCCCGCAGGCAGGTCATGCCGTCCATAAAAGGCATCATCACATCCAGGATCACCAGGTCGAACCCGCCGCCCAGCACCATCGTCAGGGCAGCGGAACCGTCCCCGGCTTCTTCACAGGCATAGCCTGCATATTGTAAATGCTCCCGGATCAATTCGCGGATCCGCGGTTCATCGTCTACGATCAGGATCTTGGCCATATTTCTCCCCTCCCACGCCCATGGGGGCGCATTTGCAGTCGTTTCTTTCCTTATCATACCCTTGTCCTGGGAAAGAATTGTGAACATTGGGTGAACCCTTTGGAAAAACTGCCGGCAGCTGCGCCGGCGGCTGTCACCAGTATACCCGGATGACCGGGGGAGAGCAAGGGGGGGCTTGCGCTTGCACCCCTGTGCGCAAGTGTGCTATACTAAATTTTGTATAGGCAGAGCAGCCTGGTCTGCGCTGCCGCCTGAAATCATAGAAAAAGGGAAAACCCGATGCGTATTGGATTCACCGAACTTGTTTTGCTTTTTATTATTGCCTCTGTCGCAGTGGGCCCGGCGGTCGTCAGGTGGGTCAACCGCTGGCTTCACCGTGCCGAGCGCAGCTATGCCGCTGCCGCCCGGCGAGAGGCTGCCCGCCGGGCAGCCGCAGCTGCGGAGCGGGAGATCGTTCTGCGCCGATTCCAGCGGCTGGGCATCCTGGTGCTGATCCTGGCGGCAGTGTCGCTGGTGTATGCCCTGGTGTTCCGCCCCATTGATGCAGAGGCCGCCCCCTACACCGCCCCGCTGCGGCGGGAGACCGCGGCCGTTCAGTCCGCGGTGGAGGAGCAGCTCGCTCTTGGCGGGTACCAGGCCCCCTCCTGTGTGCGGGAGCGGGATGGCTGGGTCTACTTTACGGCCGCCGATACCAAGGGCGGCAGCGTGCTGGCCCGCATGAACGCCGACGGCAGCGGCCTGGCTTCCATCCTGACGGTGGAAGGGGAGATCACCAGCTTTGATTTTGACGCCGCCGGAGAGGTGTGGTTCACCACCGTCACCCCGGCAGGCGGCGCACTGTATAAGGCCCGCTACGATGGCTGGGGCGCAGCCACGGAGCAGGTGGTGGGGCAGATCGACGGCAAGGCGCTGAGCTGTCCTGCGGCGGTAACGGTGGACCCGGAGGGCCGGGTCTACTTTACCAATGCCGCCGCCGCCCCGGCAGAGCATGGGGCGCAGTCCGCTCTGCGCACCGAGCTGCTGGCTCATACCGCCACCGGCTGGGTCTATGTTTATGACCCCGCTGTCCGGGCAGTGCAGCGGGTGCTGGGCGGCCTGGCCGGTGCCTCCGGGCTGGCGCTTTCTCCGGAGGGGGACACCCTCTATGTCTCGGGGTATCCCGGGTCGCTGGCTGTGGACGAAGAAGGCTGCTTGTATGTGGCCTATTGCTGGGCACCCAGCGGCTGGTTGGAAGCCCGCTCCGGGGGGACGCTGGTGCGGGGCGCTGCGCTGCGTCTGAGCCAGAAGAGCCAGCAAAAGCTGGTGGGGCTGCCCTCCTCCAGCCCTTCGGCTGAGGTACTGGCCCCGGACGGGACCCCGCTGCGGGCTTTCCTGGGGCGGGATCTGGGCAGCGCATCCGCGATCTGCCCTGCCGGCAGCCGGGTCTACCTGGGGACGGCCGGACAGGACCGGCTGTATTGGACCCGGGTGTGACGAATATTTTGGGAGAAAAGAGGTCTTGAGATAGATGACAGTGCAAGAATTGGACGAGATCCGCGCTGCATCGGCCCAGGCGGCGGCCGAGCTGCTGGACGCCGCCGAGCTGCAGCCCGGTCAGGTGCTGGTGGTGGGCTGCTCCTCCAGCGAGATCCTGGGCGGACAGATCGGGAAATACAGCAGCATGGATGCTGCCGGCGCCGTCTACCAGGGCATTGCCCCGGTGGCCGCCCAGCGGGGCGTCTGGCTGGCAGCACAGTGCTGTGAGCATCTGAACCGGGCCATCGTGCTGGAGCGGGAGGCCGCCCAGCGCTACGGCTGGGAGGAGGTCTCGGTGGTGCCCTGGCCCCATGCCGGGGGCAGCTGGGCCACCACCTGCTGGCAGAATTTTGCCCACCCGGTGGCGGTAGAGGAGATCCAGGCCCATGCAGGCATGGACATCGGCGGCACGCTGATCGGGATGCACCTGCGCCGTGTGGCGGTGCCGGTGCGGCTGAGCCTGCGCCCGTACCCGCCCCAAACTGATCGGGGGGCAGCGGGCCCATTATACCGAATATACCGGGGAGGAATGATACCATGGAAGAACGCAGTCTGGAACAGATGCGCCAGGCCGTAGACCAGCTGCGCCAGCGCATGGATGCGGCTGCCCGTCAAGCGGGCCGCAGCCCCGCCGAGGTGCAGCTGTGCGCCGCCTGCAAGACCCACCCTGCCGCCACGGTGGCAGCCAGTGCGGGCCTTGCCATCGACCTGTTTGGGGAGAACCATGTGCAGGAGCTGTGCGCCAATTTTGACGCCGGGGCCTACTGCGGCAAACCCTGCCATTTTATCGGCCATCTGCAGACCAACAAGATCAAAAAGGTGCTGGGCCGTGCGGCGGTGATCCAAAGCGTGGACAGCGCCCGGCTGCTGCTGGCCATTGAAAAAGAGGCGGCAAAGCTGGGGCTGCGGCAGGATATCCTGCTGGAAGTGAACATCGCCGGGGAGGCCAGCAAGTCCGGTGTCTCGCCGGAGGAGCTGTGGCCGCTGCTGGAGCTGTGCGCCGCCCAGCCCCATATCCAGGTGCGGGGATTGATGGCCGTGCCCCCGGTGAACCGGGATGACCGGCAGAACCGTGCGGATCTGGCGGCCGTGCATCGGCTGTATGTCCGTGCCGGGGAGCAGGGGTACAGCAATGTTCGGATGGAGATCTTGTCCATGGGCATGAGCGGCGATTTTGAAAACGCCATTCGGGAGGGTGCGACCCTGGTGCGCATCGGCACTGCGATCTATGGCCAGCGGGACTATGGCCAGGTACGGAAAGTGTGATTTGACCATCGGAGAGGGAAAGAGGATATCATGAAAGCGACCAATACCCAGCGTCCGGCTGACCCGGGTGCCCGCCATACCGGCAGCGGCGCCCTGCTGCGCCGGTTTATGCCCTACCTGACAAAGTATAAGGGCGTCATGTTTTTTGACCTGTTTTGCGCTGCGCTGACCACCCTGTGCGACATTGCGCTGCCCCGCATTATGGGCGAGCTGACCAACGCCGCCGGCAGCGGTGCGGGGCTGACCGTGCAGTTCGTGCTGCGTCTGGCGGGGCTGTACTTTATCCTGCGGGTGATCGACGGCGTGGCCAGTTATTTTATGGCCAGCACCGGCCACATCATGGGCGTGCATATCGAGACGGATATGCGCCAGGATGCGTTTGACCACCTGCTGCGGCTGGACCACACCTACTACAACAACACCAAGATCGGCCAGATCATGGGCCGCATCACCAACGACCTGTTTGATGTGACCGAGTTTGCCCACCACTGCCCGGAAGAGTTTTTCATTGCGGGCATCAAGATCCTGGCCTCCTTCGTCATCCTGTGCATGGCCAGCGTTCCGCTGACTTTGGCGGTGTTTGCCTGTGTGCCCCTGATGGGTGTGGTGTCGGTGGTGCTGAACCAGCGGCTGCGGGCCAGGTTCCGTCAGCAGCGGGTGCAGATCGGCGAGCTGAATGCCGCCATTGAGGACAGCCTGCTGGGGCAGAGCGTGGTCAAGGCTTTTTCGGCAGAGGATCAGGAGCGGGAGAAGTTCGACGCAGGCAACCGCGCGTTTGAGAAGATCAAGACCCTGGGTTACTATGCCATGGCCGCATTCCAGACCTCTACCCGTCTGTTTGACGGGCTGATGTACCTGGTGGTGATCCTGGCAGGCGGGCTGTTTTTGGTCTACGGAAAGATCAGCGCCGGTGATATGGTGGCCTATGTGCTGTATGTCTCCACCCTGATCGCCACCATCCGCCGCATCGTGGAGTTTGCCGAGCAGTTCCAGCGGGGCATGACCGGCATCGAGCGCTTTGCAGAGATCATGGATACCCCGGTGGCCATCCAGGATGCACCGGGCGCAGGCCCTCTGCGCCCCGGCCCGGGCGCCATCCGGTTCGACCATGTGAGCTTTGAGTACCCGGACGACCATAACCGGGTGCTGCACGATGTAAGCCTGGACATCCGTGCGGGGGAGCGGCTGGCCCTGGTGGGTCCCTCGGGCGGCGGCAAAACGACCCTGTGCAACCTGATCCCCCGGTTCTACGATGTGACGGGGGGCCATATCTACATCGACGGGCAGGACATCCAGCAGGTGACCCTGAAGAGCCTGCGCCAGCAGATCGGCGTGGTGCAGCAGGACGTGTATCTGTTCAGCGGCACGGTGGCGGAGAATATCGCCTACGGCCGCCCCGGCGCCTCCCGGGAGGAGATATTGGAGGCCGCCCGTCTGGCGGGCGCAGACCGGTTCATCCTGGCGCTGAAGGATGGGTTTGATACCTATGTGGGCGAGCGGGGGGTCAAGCTCTCCGGCGGACAGAAGCAGCGCATCGCCATCGCCCGGGTGTTTTTGAAGAACCCGCCCATCCTGATCCTGGACGAAGCCACCAGCGCACTGGATAATGAGAGCGAGATCCTGGTGGGGCAGAGCCTGGAGAAGCTGGCCCATGGCCGCACCACCCTGACCATTGCCCACCGGCTGACCAGCATCAAGGACTATGACCGCATCCTGGTGCTGGGGGCGGACGGCATCGAGGAGTGCGGCACCCACGAGCAGCTGCTGGAAAAGCAGGGGGTCTATTACCGCCTGTGGAACCAGCTGCCCGGAGAGGATACCCTGTAACACAGCAAAAAGCACAGCCCTGCACCGGGGCTGTGCTTTTTTGCGCCGTCCTTTGCCCGGGAAAACCCGCCCCCGCCCCTTGAAAAAACGCACCGACTCGTTTATCATAAAAGCAGTTGAATTTGTGGGAAGGGTGAGCGATGCACCATGGATAACCGTAGATCTCCGGCAGGGTGGAAAGCCCTGTACGAAAGCGAAGAATTTGCCCGGGAAACCACCTATACCGGCCCCTTGGGGGCGGAGTACAGCCTGCGGGGGACCCGGCTGCGGCTGTGGGCGCCTACGGCCCAGCAGGTGTCGGTCAATCTGTTCCGCAAAGGGGAGGGGGGTGCCCCCGTCAGCACCCAGCCCATGAGCCGCCAGGCCCAAGGCGTGTGGGAGCTGTACCTCCCCGGGGACCAGCACGGCCGGTACTATACCTACACCGTGCGGATGGGGGGCGCCGTCCGGGAGACCGGAGACCCCTATGCGGTGGCGGCGGGCATCAACGGTGTGCGCAGCATGATCGCAGACCTGTCCCGTACCGACCCTCCCGGCTGGAGCCGGGACCAGCGCCCCAGCATCCCTCCGGCCCGCCGGGTGGTGTGGGAGGTCAGTGTGCGGGATTTCTCCCAGGACCCTGCCAGCGGCGTGCGTCCGGCCTGGCGGGGCAAATACCTGGCCTTTACCCAAAAAGGCACGACCCTTCACGGGGACGGGGTGCACCCGACCTGTCTGTCCTACCTCAAGCGCTTGGGGGTCAGCTATGTACAGCTGATGCCGTTCTTTGATTTTGGCAGCGTGGACGAGAGCCGCTCGCTGATGCGGCAGTACAACTGGGGCTATGACCCGGTCAACTTCAATGTGCCGGAGGGCAGCTATGCCACCGACCCTTCCCGGGGCGAGGTGCGCATCCGGGAGTGCAAACAGATGATCGCAGCGCTGCACGCGGCGGGCATCGGCGTGGTGATGGATGTGGTCTACAACCATACTTACCGGTCCGAGAATGTGTTCAACAGCACTGCGCCCTATTACTTTTTCCGCCAGAACGAGGACGGCAGTTTCTCCAACGGCAGCGGCTGCGGCAACGAGTTTGCCTGCGAGCGGCCCATGGCCCGCCGCTACCTGATCGACTCCATCCTTTACTGGGCGCAGGAATACCACATCGACGGCTTCCGCTTTGACCTGATGGGCCTGTACGATGTGGAGACCATCAACGCAGTGCGGGCCGCCCTGGACAGCCTGCCCGGCGGCCAGCAGATCCTGATGTACGGCGAGCCTTGGCAGGGCGGGGCCAGCGGCCTGCGCCGCTATGAGGCGGTCAAAAACAACCTGCCTATGCTCTCGGACCGGATCGGCATTTTCTGCGATAACACCCGGGACGCCATCAAGGGCGGCTGCTTCAACGCCCGGGAGCCGGGGTATGTCCAGGGCAAGCCCGGCGCCTTCTGGGATGTGGGCGGCGCAGTGGCGGCCTGGTGCCGGTCGGATGCGCTGCCGCCCCACACGCCGGGGCAGATCGTCAGCTATGTTTCGGCCCACGACAACTTTACCCTGTGGGATAAGCTGCTGATGGTGCGGTACAAGCGGCCGGAGTTCTCGGCCGCCGACCCGGTGGCCCTGGCCCAGAACCGGCTGGCAGCGGGCATCTACTTTACCTGCCTGGGGATGCCCTTCCTGCAGGCGGGGGAGGAGTTTGCCCGCACCAAAAAAGGGGTGGACAACAGCTACCGTTCCTCGCCTACCCTGAACCGGCTGGACTGGGAGCGGGCGGAGGCCTACCATGCGCTGGTGGATTATTACCGGGGGCTGATCGGCCTGCGGGGGGCGTTTCCCCGGCTGGGCGCTTTGGACAGCGCCACCCCAGGGGCGATCCAGTTCTTCTCCCTGGAGCAGCCGCTGGTGGGCTGGACCCTGCCTGCCGCCCCGGGAGACGGCGCCCGGTGGAAGGCGCTGTGCGTGTTCTATGATCCTACGCCCCACAAGGCGGAGGTGCCGCTGCCGCCGGGACAGTGGAAGCTGCTGAGTGATGGCGTCTCCTCCAGCCTGTGGCGGGGGGAGAGCGCCCACTTCCAGGGCCGGTGTACCCTGGCCGGGTACAGCGCCACCATCCTGGGGCTGCTGTGAGCAAAAAAAGAAAAAATTCCTGTAACCTTTCTCCGGTTTGTGCGTTGTATGGGTGAAAGGAGGGGAAAACCCCTATGAAGTACGATTGTGAGATCATCCGGGATCTGCTGCCTTTGTATGCAGAGGAGATCGCCAGCCCGGCCAGCACGGCCATGGTCCGGGCACACCTGGAAGAATGTCCCGACTGTGCCCGGCTGCTGGCACAGATGCAGCGCCCTGTGCCGGTGCGGGCGGAGACGGCGGCACCGCTGCAAAAGCTGAAAAAGACCCTTTGGAAAAAGCGCCTGGTCACCGCTCTGGCGGTCTGTGCGGTCACGGCGGTCTGTGTGGGCGGCGGGTATGGGCTGTATAACCACACTACGCCGGTCACGCTGGAACAGGCGGCGCTCTGGCCTTTCGTCACCCAGATGGAGGGGGAAAAGGTGTATGTCGTAGAGACACAGGGCCGCAATGTCCGGCTGGAGGTCTGCCCGGAGGTGGGCTTCGGCGGGCTGAACGCTGTGCGGGCCGTAGAGATCACCGGGTTCCGCCGAGGGGTGGACCGGCTGCTGCATCTGGTGGGGGCGGATACTGCCCTGGATACCCAGGCCGTGCTGCGGCAGGACCAGGCCATTGAGATCCGCTGTCTGGACGGGGTGACCTACTGCTTCCGGGGACAGATGTACGACTATCGGGAGATCTGGATGAACGGCATCACCCCCACCGGCGGTATCCGCAGGGTGGTTCGGGACGAAAACGGGGATTTTGTGGATGCGGTGACCGGCGAGCGGATCGAGGACGGCAGGTGAGAGGATGGAGCTGGACCAGGTCTATCGGCTCTACTTCCGGGATGTGGAGCTGTTTCTGCGGGGGCTGACCGGGTCGGAAAGCCTGGCCGAGGAGCTGACCCAGGAGGCGTTCTTCCGCTCGCTGCGGCAGTTGGATCAGCTGCCGCAGGAGCAGGATGTCCGGGCCTGGCTATTTGCGGTGGCCCGCAACTGCTGGTATTCCTACTGCCGCAAGGCAAAACACACCCTCCCGCTGGAACCGGAAGCGCCCCTGGTCAGCCCGCAGCCGGATGTGGAGGAGCTGCTGGTGGATCAGGAGGCGGCGTTTACGGTGCATCAGTGCCTGCATCAGCTGCCAGAGCCGTATAAAGAGGTGTTCAGCCTGCGGGTGTTCGGGGAGCTGCCCTTTGAGCGGATCGGAGCCTTGTTTGGCCACAATGCGGCCTGGGCCAGGGTGACCTACTACCGGGCCAAGACAAAATTGCAGCAGATGCTGGCCCCGCCCCCTGGGGCAGAAAAATAAAAATGTCCGGCAGAGCAAGCACTCTGCCGGACATTTTATTTGCTGAACTTTGGATCAGGAGATGGCGTTCAGGTCCCAGCGCATCCGCACTGCATCCGGGCCGGAGAGCCGGATCTGCAGGGCCTTAGCGTTGTCCAGGGCCTGCTGGGGGGTGCGTGCCCCGCACAGGATGTGCAGCCCGGGGTTCAGCCGGGCGGTCAGGGCAATCACCAGCTGCGACAGGGTGCAGTCGTACTCCTTGGTCAGGTCCTGCCAGCTTTCCAGCAGGGCCAGGGCCTGTGCCCGGCGTGCAGGCTGGAAGTTGGGGTTTGCGTTGCGGGTGCTGCCCTCCGGGTAGGTGGTGTCCATGGTCACCTTGCCGGTGAGCAGGCCCTGCTCCAGGGGAGAGTAAGCCTGTACCGAGACGCCCAGCTCCTTGCAGGCGGGCATCAGCTGCTTTTCGATCCGGCGGGTCAGCAGGCTGTATTTCTCCTGGATCACATCCAGCTGGCCCAGCTGGCAGTAACGGCGCAGGATATCCGCCGTTACATTGGATGCGCCGATGGCACGGATCTTGCCCTGCTGCTTGAGACGGGTCATGGCCTCCACCGTCTCCTCCAGCGGGTACAGGCCGAAGTCCGGGCTTTGCCAGTGGGTGTACAGCACATCCAGATGGTCGGTGCCCAGGCGGCGCAGGCTGTCCTCTACATCCTCGATGATGCTCTGGGCGGACAGGTCCCGGTAAACGGTGACACCATCCACGACCTTGTGCAGCACCGGGGTCTCATGCCGCCACTCCAGCCCGCATTTGGAGGACAGGATCACCTTGTCCCGGCCAATGCGGCGCAGTGCCTGGCCCACCACAGTTTCGCTGTGGCCCAGGCCGTAGATGGGGGCGGTGTCGATCCACTGTACGCCGGCATCCACGGCAGCTTCAATGGCCTGGATGGACACTTCGTCGTCGTTGTCCCCCCACCAGCTGCCTCCGCCGATGGCCCAGGTGCCCATCCCCAGGAAGGGTACCTGAATGCCGCTTGCGCCAATGTTCAGTTTTTCCATAGTAGTTTCCCTCTTGGCCGGGGCGTGCAATCACCCCCGGCCTCATTCTTTTGGTATGGATATGCCTTGCATATCCGAAAAGCGCCCGGAGATCCGGGCGCTTTTGTCAAATGTTGCCGAACTCGCTGAGCTTCAGCTCGTCGTTGTGGGTCTCGGCCCAGCGCACTGCCCAATCCGAGGTGAACAGCAGCAGGCGGTTGCCCTTCATGTCCTCCACGGGCTTAGTATCGCTGGTCAGGTCCAGATCCCGCAGCTGATAGGTGTCCGGGGCGTTCTGGATCCAGCGCAGCTGTTCAAAGGGCAGCTGCTGCATCCGGATCTCCACATTGTACTCCGTGTTCAGGCGGTACTCCAGCACTTCCAGCTGCAGCACGCCCACAACGCCGACCACGACTTCCTCCATGCCGCCGCCCACTTCGCGGAAGATCTGGATAGCGCCCTCCTGGGCGATCTGCTCCATGCCCTTCACGAACTGCTTGCGCTTCATGGTGTCCTTCTGCTCGATCCGGGCAAAATGCTCCGGAGAGAAGGTGGGGATGCCCGCAAACTGCACCTTCTTTTTGCCGGTGCACAGGGTGTCACCGATGGAGAAGATGCCCGGGTCAAACAGGCCGATGATGTCGCCTGCATAGGCCTCGTCCACGATGGCCCGGTCCTGGGCCATCAGCTGGGTGCCGGTGGCCAGCTTGATGTTCTTGCCCTGCTGGACGTGGAATGCCTCCATGCCCCGCTCGAATTTGCCCGAGCAGATGCGCATAAAGGCGATGCGGTCCCGGTGGGCCTTGTTCATGTTGGCCTGGATCTTGAAGATGAAGGCGGAGAACTCCTCCCGGGAGGGGTCCACCGGCTCTCCGGTCAGGCTGTCCACCCGGGCCAGGGGCGAGGAGGTCAGCCGCAGGAAGTTCTCCAGGAACGGCTCTACACCAAAGTTGGTCAGCGCCGAGCCGAAGAACACCGGGCTAAGCTCACCGCACCGGACCTTTTCCAGGTCGAACTCCTCGGCAGCGCCGTCCAGCAGCTCGATCTCGTCCACCAGCTGCTGATGCAGGTAGGGGGTCAGCAGCTCGTCCAGAGCGGCGTCGCCCAGCTCGGCCTGTACCTCTTTGACCTTCTTCACGCCGTTGGCACGGCCGTCGCTGGAGAAGGCCAGCACCTTGCGCTCGTTGCGGTCAAACACGCCCTTGAACTCCTTGCCGCAGCCGATGGGCCAGTTCATGGGGTAGGTCTTGATGCCCAGGATCTCCTCGATGTTCTCCATCAGCTCAAAGGGGTCCTGTGCCTCGCGGTCCATCTTGTTGATGAAGGTAAAGATGGGGATGTGGCGCATGGTGCAGACCTTGAACAGCTTGATGGTCTGGGCCTCCACGCCCTTGGCGGCGTCGATGACCATGACGGCAGAGTCGGCTGCCATCAGGGTGCGGTAGGTATCCTCCGAAAAGTCCTGGTGGCCGGGGGTGTCCAGAATGTTGACACACTTGCCGGCAAAGTTGAACTGCAGTACCGAGGAAGTGACCGAGATACCGCGCTGTTTTTCGATGTCCATCCAGTCCGAGACGGCGTGTTTGGCGCTCTGCTTGCCCTTGACAGAGCCTGCCTGGTTGATGGCTCCGCCGTAGAGCAGCAGCTTTTCGGTCAGAGTGGTCTTGCCGGCGTCCGGATGGCTGATGATCGCGAACGTGCGGCGGCGTTGGATTTCTTCACGATTGGTCATAGTGCTTGATTCTCCTGTATAAAACCGCCCGCAGAACGGTGCGGCGGATCAGATGGCTGGGGGGAAAGCTGGGGCGGCAGCTGCCGCAAAAAGCTGTTACATCGGGGCGCTCTCCTTATCCTTGATTCATCCCATGTTCGCCGGGGGTCCGGCGCAGCGCATACGTCCCCTATTTTATCCGAAATGGGCCGTGTTTGCAAGAGTTTTCGTTATTTTTTGAGGCGGAGGGGGCTACTTTTTCAGCACAAAGCAGGGCAGGGGAGCGGTTTTGTCCCAGTTGGCAAAATCGCACACCAGCACAGTATACTGCGTCAGCGGCAGGCTGCGGAAAAACGCCAGCACCTGATCCCGCTCATCCCAGCCGACCACCTTGCCGCTGTACAGCACCGCGCTCAGGATGCCGCCAGGGCGCAAAGCGTCCAGGGCTGCCTGCAGTGCGGTCAGGCTGGACCCCGCCTGCGAGTGTACCTGGTGGTCGGCTCCGGGCAGCCAGCCAAAGTTGAACATGATGGCATCGGCGCTGCCGGGCTGAACGTGATGCAGCAGGTTTTCGTGGCTGTCCTGCACCAGCTGGCAGCGGGCGGGGTCTGCCCCCAGCTTTTCCAGGCGTCGGCGGGTGGACAGGATGGCGGCCTGCTGGATGTCCATGGCCAGCACACGTCCGCCGCTTTTTTGCACCAGCTGCCAGAGAAAGGCGGTGTCCCCGCCGTTGCCGCA